>JADMIO010606947.1_pt1 | contig 79794 bp, 70 predicted proteins | sample 8958161 | NCBI WGS metagenome assembly JADMIO01 (sample SAMN16585339, study PRJNA669376) | soil metagenome | isolation source: Crop rotation soil | place: USA: Cullars Rotation, Alabama | collected 2011 | reverse complement strand
GCCGCGACTTCAAGTCACGTGAATTCCAAGCTTCGGATCCCACTGTGCTGGAAAGGCAAGCCACTGATGAAATTGTGGGCTGACGACGAAGTCCGCGGTCTGGGGTCGAAGGACGTTGACATCCGCGACCAGGGCCGGGTGCGCGCTGCCGTGGTTGAATTCAAACCAGACTGGATCGTGCTGGCCGCCGCCTATACCGATGTAGACGGCTGCGAGAACAATCGTGAGCTGGCATTCGATGTGAATACCCGCGGGGCTGCCAATGTGGCGCGTGCCGCAGCAGAAAACGCATCGCGACTGTTATTCGTCAGCACCGACTATGTGTTCGACGGCACTAAAAACACGCCGTATGAGGTGGAAGATGCTCGTTCCCCGCGAAGTGTCTATGGGCAGTCAAAGGCACAGGCCGAGGAGGAGTTGCAGCAAATTCTTCCAGACTGCTGTATTGCCAGGACCTCCTGGCTTTACGGGAGGGGTGGTAAGTGCTTCCCGGACACAATCCTGAAGCTGGCAGTAAGCCGTCCACACCTTGAAGTCGTGAATGATCAGAGGGGGTCTCCAACCTACACTCCCGACTTGGCTGAGGCAATCATCCAACTGTGCCGCCGGAAGGCGCGCGGAATTGTGCATGTAACGAATTCTGGAGACTGTACGTGGTTCGATTTCGCGCGCGAAATTGTGGCTGGGGCCAAACTGCCCACCGAAGTCAGGCCTACGACCAGCGACAAGTTCGTCCGCCCCGCGGAGAGACCTAAGTATTCGGTGTTGTCTTCCGCCAGCCTCAAGGCCTATGACATTGGTATGCCAGACTGGCGCGACGCCCTGGGGCGTTATTCAGAAGAGCGGGAAGCAATTAAACACCAAGGACAATGAGGCTCACTAGGAATTGCTTTGTCCCGGTTTATGCCTTTCCCGGTGCTAAACTAAGCCCCAGCTATGGCTGACGAAAAGCGTTCCCGTACCCTGCTCTGGGTCTTGATTGGAGGAGGAGCCTTCTTCCTCTTTGTGCTGGCCGTATTCACGCTCGTCTACCTGGCGATGAATGCCGGGGGACAACGCACTTCAATCGGCGGCTTTGGCGACAAGATCGGCGTGATCGATCTCGAAGGCGTCATCATCGATCCCGGGACAGTGGCGGGACAACTTAAGAAGTTTGGCGATGACGACTCGATTAAGGCCATCATCCTGCATGTGAACTCGCCCGGGGGCGGCGTGGCCGCTTCGGAAGAACTGTATCGCGCGGTGAAGCGAGTTCGCGACGAAAAGAAAAAATGGATCGTGGCTTCGATTGAGACCGTCGGCGCGAGCGGAGCTTATTACGTTTCAGCAGGGACCAACAAGATCTATGCCGACAAGGGCAGCATTGTAGGATCGATCGGTGTCATCGCGCAGTATGTCAACTACGGCGAGCTGCTGCGCTGGGCCAAGCTGAAGGACATCACCATGAAAGCTGGTGAGTTCAAAGACACCGGGTCCCCGACCCGCGACATGACACCTGCGGAACAGGCTTACCTACAAAGCCTGATCGATAACATGCATACCCAGTTCATCCAGGCGGTCGCGGACGGGCGTCACGCCAAAGCGGAAGACATTCGGGCCGTGGCCAATGGCAAGGTTTGGACGGGCGAGCAGGCCCTGCAGATGAAGATGATTGACCAGGTGGCCGACTTCCAGACGGCGGTCACTGACACCGCCAAGGCAGTAGGGATCCATGGCGATCCGGTGCTGGTCCGCCCCGAGAAAGACCGGAGGTCGGCCCTCGATCTGCTGTTTGGTGACGTCTCAGAATGGCTGCCGACACGTGAAAAGATCATGGATCAACATATCGGCTTTTACTACTTGTGGAAGTAGGACGCACCTCTGACACTTGCGCAAAACCCCTGAAATTTGAGAAGTTTATGAGGGTAGCCGTGCTTTCAGGCCTACAATCAAAGCGAGGAAACGGAGCCACAGCGTATGACAAAAGCTGATCTGATCGATGAAGTCTCCCGGCTGGCGGAGTTGACGCGGAAAGACAGCGAGGTCATCGTCGAGACCATCTTCGATAGTGTCGTGCGGTCGCTGCGCGTCGGCGACAAGATTGAAATTCGCGGCTTTGGCAGCTTTCGTACCCGGCAACGCAAACCCCGTGTGGGGCGCAATCCCAAGACTGGCGACCGCGTGGAAGTTCCCGCGAAAAAGATTCCCTTCTTTAAACCCAGCAAAGAATTGAAAGACCTGGTTAACAGCGGGGAGGCAGCCCCGGAGGCGGCACCTGTTGCTCCTGCAACCCCCCCGACCACATAGGAAAAACCGGGCACGCAGAAACATCAGTGGGTACCCAGGAAAAGGTCAGCTACTCTTAGCGCCTCATCCTGCGCAGCAATATCGCTGCGGTTGCACAATACCGCTACGCTCAGCCGCTCTTCAGGAAAACGCTCAATAGCCGTGCGGAAGCCCACGGTTTCTCCGTAGTGCCACATGCGTTTGTTTGTCTTGTAGGAATCCAGAAACCATCCGAAACCGTAGGCGGCGGGCCGGTTGTCCGGACCGATAACGCTTTCGTCGGGGACCTTTACCGGCATGAGCGCAGGCTGCATCTCCGCCGCACCCAGCAACGTCTGGTGCGTCAGAGCGTGGTCCCATCTGGCTAAATCAAGCAAAGATGAGTAGATGCCTCCGTCGCCCAAGACTGCCGAGGTGGGACTTTGGTCGGTCCGCTGCCAGCCCTGAGCTTCTTTTGTGTGGCCGTAGGCCCGGTTGGGCACCTCATTCTTTCCCTTTTCGTAGGCGAGGGTTTGGGCCATTCCCAGGGGCAGGAAGATTCGATCCCGCAGGAATTGGCCAAAAGAATGTCCTGAGACCTTCTCCACTACCATGGCCAGCACCGCATAGCCGGAGTTGCTGTAGCTCCAGTGAGTTCCGGGAGCAAAGTTTGTGGACTTCTCCTGTTTGAGCAGTGCGAGCACTTCGGCGTCTTTGATCTGCGGAACAGCCGCCGGCAGGTTGCCGCCGTAGGGCCTTGCCATGATGTCTTCGTAATCCCCCAGTCCCGACGTATGGTTCAACAGATTGCGGATCATAATAGTTTTGCCATAGGCGGGGAAGTCAGGGAAGACGCCGCTAAGTTTGTCTTCATAGCGCAGCTTGCCGTCATGCACCAGCAGCATGATCGCCATGGCGGTGAACTGTTTAGTAACTGATGCCAGCCGGAAATTCGTGCTCGGATCGATCTTGCGATCGCCCCGCAAATCCGCCAGTCCATAGGCGCGTTGCACGATCGGCTGATCATCTTTGATGACCAGCACGGCGGCGCCTGGGTCATTGGGAGAAATGAGGCGGGTAAAGATCGAGTCCACTTGCGCAACAGGATCGGTAGCGCCGAAACTGGCGATTTTCATAAGCACGAAGATCAGGGGCAAGAATACCCCTAGCACCTTGGAGTAGCTGGTCAACCGCGAATCCCTGCTACCGCCATAAGTCGGCCGGTGACCCCTTTTTCAGCACGGTAGGAAAATAGCAAATCATTGCGGCAAACGGTACAGAGTTCCGATGCCCAGATATTCTTCGGGCTTAGTCCCGCGTCGAGAAGTTGCAAGCGGTTGGCTTCAACCAGGTCGAGGAATATCTGCTTTGGCAGATCACTGTGGCCGGGAGCGCGTGCGGTCAGAAACAGCAGGGGATACTTCTCGTGAATCTCGCTGGTCTCCTTGCGCTCGCGGAACAGCTTGCCGGCATAGGCGAATTGTGATTCGAATTGACTGCGGACTTCTTCTCCCACTTGATAGCAGCACCCATGGATACCCGGACCGATGGCCGCGCGGATGTGCCGTGGATCAGTGCCGAACCAGCGATGCATCTCTCCCACGCCCTTTTCCGCGATGCGCTTTACCGTGCCTCGCCATCCGGCATGAAACACACCAACGGCACGGCGTTTTGTATCCACCAAAATAATGGGCATGCAGTCGGCAGTTTGAACTGCGATGAGCAGTTTCGGGGTCGCGGTGATCAGACCATCGCCGGCAAGCGCCGGATTCGGCGGTTCACTCACCTGGTGAATCAAGTCAGAGTGAATCTGGCGCAAGCCGACCAGCGGCCAGGGCCTGTTTCCGTCAGTCGCCACCAGTTTTCTCAAAAACGTTTCGCGGTTGCGCTCTACCAAAGCCCGTGAGTCTTGCCGGGTGAATCCGAGGTTCAACGCGTTCCCACCGTAAAGCCGTGAAACGCCGCCAATGCGAGTGCTGAATCCGTGCACCAGCCATGGAATTCGCTCGAGGGACTTCCCGAACAGAACTTTGGGCGCAGACTTGGTAGTCTTCTTTGACGGTACATCCTTGAGAGGCACGAATTCATAGTAACAAGTGCGTTGGATTCTCCGGCAAGCGCCAGGCCTGAGCTGTTCTGAGATGAGCGAAAGGTTATAATTTCTGGCCTTCGTGCTGGCACGATCACGCGATTAAAGCGTTGGGAGGGTTATTGTGCGGTTTCTTATTGCGACACTGCTGTTGCTGGGCATGATTTCAGGAGCTGGGCTGGCGCAGCAATCGAACGAACCGAAGAAAGAAAAAAAATCGACGGAACCGCAGCCGGCGAAACCAGCGCAGCCGCAACCTGCCAACAAACCTCCGGAAGCTACCGCCCCTGACGAAAACAAGTCCGTCTCCAAGGATGACAAAGACGACAAGGAAGCGCACTACGATGTAAAGGAAGTACCTGCGGTGGTCACCCATCACCAGATCACGCTGAAGGGAAAGGCGCTCAACTATACGGCCACTACCGGGCGGCTTCCCATCAAGCGTGGCGACGGGAAAATTGAAGCGGAAATGTTTTTTGTGGCCTACACGCTTGACGGGCAGGACCCAAGCAAGCGACCGCTAACCTTTGCATTCAATGGCGGACCGGGCTCTGCCACTATCTGGCTGCACATGGGCGCGCTGGGACCGAAGCGCGTGGAAATGCGCCCGGACGGCACCATGCCACCAGCGCCCTACCATCTCACGGACAATCAATCCACTTTGCTCGACAAGAGCGACGTGGTGCTGATCGACGCCATCGGAACCGGCTACAGCCGCGCGGCCAGTCCTGAGCTGTTCAAGAAGTTCTGGGGAGTAAAGGGAGACATTCAGTCCTTCAGTGAATTCATTCGCCTGTACCTGTCGCGCTATGAGCGTTGGGGATCGCCGCTGTTCCTGTTCGGTGAAAGTTATGGCACCACGCGCGCTGCCGGAATCGCAGGATATCTGGCTGACCATGGAATTTCCTTTAACGGCATTACCCTGCTCTCTATGGCGTTGAGTTTCCAGACCCTGGAATTCAACTCTACCAACGACGAGCCCTATATTCTGCTGATCCCGAGTTTCACCATGATCGCAGGCTATCATCACAAGCTTCCTTCCGACCTGGCGCAGGACATGGCAAAAGCACGGCAGGAATCCGAACGCTGGGCCGCCACCGAGTACGCTCAGGCGTTGGCAAAAGGGGATGCCATCACGCCGGAAGAATGGCAAAAAACTATCGACCAGATGTCGCGCTACACCGGACTAAGTAAAGAGGTGCTTGACCAGGCGAATCTACGAATCGACGTAAACAAGTTCACCCACTATCTGCTGATCGACCAGAAACTGCGGGTAGGGCGGCTGGATGGCCGTTTCACCGGGCCTGATCCGCAGGGATTGCTCGACACCCCGGAATACGATCCTACCGAGCCGTCGATCCTTCCTCCTTATACTTCGTCGTTCAACCACTATCTTCGCAATGAACTGGGCTACAAGTCCGATATGCCTTATTACGCTTTTGCCGAAGACCCGGGATTTGAGAAATGGGATTGGGGATCGGCGGCTACGGGATTTCCCGACACTGCGGCGGCCTTGCGTCAGGCCATGGTGAAGAACCCCTATCTGAAAGTATTGGCGATGGAGGGATATTACGATTTAGCTACACCGTATTTCGCGGCCAACTACACCATCGACCATCTGAATTTGTCTCCCAAATACCGGGGGAATATCTCCTATGCGACCTTCGAGTCCGGGCACATGGTCTATCTCTCGACCGACAGCTTGAAGAAGATGAAAGCGGACGAGGCGGAGTTCATGGACAAGGCGCTAGTGCCGTAGAGCGATTCGTGCGAGATGGATGTGGCGGGTAAAGTCGTTGTGGTGACTGGCGCCGCTGGCGGCGGATCAGGTCGAGCGATAGCCCGCCGCTTCGCACGGGAGGGCGCGTGGGTGGTGGTTTCGGACATAGACGATCATGGCGGTTGCGCCACAGTACGAGAGATCGAAGAGGCCGGTGGCCAAGCCCAGTTCCGGCACGCGGATGTTGGGGTTGAGGATGAAATCCGTGAATTGATCGCGTTCGCGGAAAAGACTTATGGCGGTCTCGACGTGATGGTAAACAGCGCCGGACCCTATTTTCACGCTGCGGCGCTGGATCACTGGTTCGATACTCTGCAGTCAAACCTTCTTGGCACCATGTACGGCACTCGTTTCGCGATCGACGCAATGCGGCGGCGGGGCGGAGGCGCGATCGTAAACTTCGGTTCGACATCAGCAGTTGGGCATGGCCACAAGCATTCTTCTTCTCCAGCCTACGATGCAGCCAAGGCTGGGATCATGCGGCTCACAACGACGCTGGCCGGGCTGCGAGAGAAGGAAAACATTCGGGTCAACTGCATTGTCCCGGACTGGGTAGCAACCGACGAAGTTCAGTCCTATGTTGATTCTTTGAAGCCGGAGGAGCGTGCGCCGAACGGTGTGCCCGAAGTCCTCACCACCTTAGACGAGATCGCCGACGCGGCATTACGGCTGGCGACAGATGAATCGCTGGCTGGAAGAGTGATGGTCTGGTGGAGCGGCAAGAGCGCCGGGCTGATCCCGGTCGGGGACTTGGGATACGGGAAACTGGAGTAGCCGGCTGACGGGTCCTTGGTGGAACAGGTGAGGACACTGTCCCTACGCGATCAATAGCAATAAAAAGGCGGCCATTCGGCCGCCTTGGTTGCGAAAGCTAGATGGTTCTTACGCTGGAGCTGGATGTTCGCCACCCTTGGCCAATCCCGGGCGCCCCGGTTCCGGTTTCAGCACCTGCTGTACCCCGTCATCCGGCTTGGAGGGGGGCGTGCTTCTTGGAAGCTCCTTGCCTTCAATGATCATGCGGATTTCATTGGCATCCAGAACTTCGCGTTCGCGTAATGCCGCCGCAATCCGAATCAGCACGTCGTTGTTTTCCGCCAGAATGTTTTTGGCGCTGTCGTAGCCCTTCTGCACCAGACGCCGTACCTCATCATCGATCTTGATCGCAGTTGCCTCGCTGTAGTCGCGGTGCTGGGCGATTTCACGGCCAAGGAAGATCTGCTCCTCTTTCTTGCCGAAGGTCAGCGGTCCCAGATCGCTCATGCCGAATTCGCAAACCATCTTGCGGGCGAGTTCAGTGGCGCGCTCGATGTCGTTGCCTGCGCCGGTGCTCATCTGGTTGAGGAACATCTCTTCCGCAATGCGGCCACCCATCATGATGGCAATGGTGGTTTCGAGATAGTCCTTGGTGTAGTTGTGCTTGTCGTCGATGGGCAGTTGCATGGTGACGCCCAGCGCCATTCCACGTGGGATGATGGTCACCTTATGCAAAGGATCTGAGTGCGGCAGCTTCACCGCCACCAGTGCGTGACCTGCCTCGTGATACGCGGTTACCTTCTTTTCCTCATCGGAGAGAAGAAGCGATTTGCGCTCCACGCCCATCAGGACTTTGTCCTTAGCCAGCTCAAAGTCAAACATCAGAACCGCCTTGCGGTTCTGCCGCGCTGCTGCCAATGCCGCCTCGTTCACCATGTTGGCGAGGTCGGCGCCGGAGAATCCCGGTGTCCCGCGGGCCAGGACCGAAAGATCGACGTCGTCCGAGAGCGGAATCTTGCGGGTATGGACGCGAAGAATCTCTTCACGGCCGCGAACATCGGGACGGCTCACTACCACCCGGCGATCAAAACGTCCGGGGCGAAGCAATGCTGGATCGAGGACATCGGGCCGGTTGGTGGCGGCCATCAGGATGACGCCTTCGTTCGATTCGAAGCCGTCCATCTCGACCAGCAGTTGGTTCAGCGTCTGTTCGCGCTCGTCGTGTCCGCCCCCGAGGCCTGCGCCGCGGTGGCGTCCTACTGCGTCGATTTCGTCGATGAAGATGATGCAGGGGGCGTTTTTCTTCCCCTGTTCGAACAGGTCGCGTACGCGGCTCGCGCCTACGCCTACGAACATCTCAACGAAATCAGAACCCGAGATGGAGAAGAACGGGACATTGGCTTCGCCGGCCACCGCACGGGCGAGCAGCGTCTTACCCGTTCCTGGAGGTCCAACCAGAAGAACGCCTTTCGGAATGCGTCCGCCCAGCTTCTGGAACTTCTGCGCCTCGCGCAGGAACTCAATAATTTCTTTCAGCTCTTCCTTGGCTTCATCGACCCCCGCCACGTCTTTGAAGGTTACTTTCTTTTGCTGCATTGAAAGCAACCGTGCCCGGCTCTTGCCAAAAGAAAGCGCCTTATTTCCGCCGGTCTGCATCTGGCGGATCATGAAGAACCACAAGGCTGCCAGCAAGATAAGAGGAGCCCATGTGCCTAACAACTGCAGGGGCCAGCTTCCGCTGCTTACGTCGCGGATGGTGATGTTGACGCCCTTCTCGCGCAGCGTCTTAATCATGTCGGGATAGTTAGCCGGGGCGGTGAGATGGAAGGCGCTGTTGTCGGCGTACTTGCCACGCACCTCCTGCCCATTGACCGTGACCTCACGCACGTTCCCGTGGTCAACGTCGGCCATGAAGTCAGAGAAGTTGACTTCCTTTTCTTTCTGCCCGCCGCTGCCTACCCGAACCACCTGCCATAGCAGGAAGGCGGATATGACAATAACCAGCCAGAAAATTACGGTTTTGACTGTTGAATTCACCCAAGGACTCCTGATTGCCGCAGACAGAAACAGCAGGGCAACGTCTATAAAATTAGATGCCGAAAAAAACGAAACGTCTCACGATCGCCAGCCCGGGCGAACGCAGGCGGCTGCGCGCGTAAGCGCGGGGAGGGACGTCACGGTACTTCAACTCGGTATTCTACTCGCATCCCGGCATTTTCTGGGGCAAAAATCGGGGCACCTTCGAATCACGTAAGTTACACCATGCAAGCGGGTTGAAGGGTATGCGGGAACGCAAACCTCACTCTATCGCGCTCTCCCTGATTGCCACGGCCAGCTTGTCAGGCTCTTTAGGCCGAAAATTCCCAGGAGATGAGAATCCGCGAAGCCAGACCACTTCCGATCCGCTGGCCACCACCGGCCAGATTTCCCGTTCACGCCCTGCTATTTTGCGCTCCTGCAACAACTCCTTGACCTTCCTGGGGGCCTTGGAATGCGCCGGCCAAAAGCGGTCGCCCGGCCGCCAGTTCCGGACCTTTAAGGGTCGCTGCAATAGGGATGCATCCAGCCAGTCGTTAGAATTAGACACCGGCTCGCCCGGGATGGAAACCAGAGCCTCAAACCGGCCTTCTGCTTCCGGGACCTCAACCATGCCCGGCACCGGCAAATTGTATTCGTAGTCCGCCGTAACCGGGGTTGAGGGCAGAAATTGCAATTCGTCATGCATGCGAATCGCCGACCACCCTCCCGGGAGTTCCGCCGAATTAGCCTCACCGTAGGCCACCTGCAGAATTTCGCTGACGTGTTTTAGCTCAGGCTTTAGCCCCACCGACCCGGCTGCATGGCGAACTACCCTGCGTTGCAAGGCAGTTGGCAGCACAACCAGATCAGAAATGCGAAGGATGTGGTCTGCCGGAGAAATCTTGGGGAGAATAGCAACGACCTGCTGGGTCCAGTAGGCCTCTTCTTCGCGGGCTAGACCAGCCGTGTCTGCCAGAGCTTCGCGGATCTGAGGATTCAGCTCTCGTTCAAGGATGGGGAGAATCCCGTGCCGCACGCGGTTTCGGGCATGCCGTAAGTCGGCATTGCTTTCATCTTCGCGCCACTGCTGGTTGAGAGATTGGACGTATACCTTCAACCCTTCTCGCCTAGTCTGCAGAAATGGGCGAACAATTGCTCCTCCATTCACCGTCACACGAGGGTAAATGCCGGCTAGCCCTCGGGTGCCTGCGCCGCGGGCCAGGCGGAGGAGTACCGTCTCTGCCTGATCGTCCAAGGTGTGAGCGGTTGCGATACGGTCGAGGACGCTCGACTCCAGCAGGGTATGGAAGTACCGGTAGCGAAGCTCGCGCGCGGCCGCCTCCAGGCTGAGGTGATTCTCAAGCGAGTGACGGCGGACATTGACGCTCTGACGGTAGAACTCGAGGCCGTGCCCCAGCGCAAGTTCGGCGACAAATTGTTCATCTTTTTCCGCTTCCTCGCCGCGCAATTGGTGGTTGAAGTGAACGACGGAAAGAACGATCCCCAAGTCGCTCCGCATCTCAATTGCAAGCCGCAGCAACGCAACCGAATCCAATCCACCGGAGACGGCGATTGCTGTCCGGTGGCCCGGTTTCAACATTTTCTGGTCGCGGATATAGGCAGCAACCTGGTGCGCCAGAGGCTTCACCGGTTAATGGTACATCCGGGGGTTTGTGTTTGCTTGTGTTGGGAGACTACCCGCGGCCTACGCCAACGTATTCAAATCCCATGGCGCGGAGGCGGTTGAAATCAAGGAGATTCTTGGTGTCGATGATCAAAGGACGCTTCAGCAGATGCTTGATACGGTCGAAGTCAAGACCGCGAAATTCTGGCCAGCCTGTACCCACCACCAGCGCATCCACGCCTTCGGCCGCTCCGTAGGCGGAGTCGCAATAGTGCACCGAGCCATTCAACTCCAGCTTGGCATCCGGAATGGCTACCGGGTCGTAGGCCCGTACCCGTGCGCCTTTGGCGATCAGGTTCTGGGCCAGGCGCATCGAGGATGACCCTGCCACCGAGTTCGTGTTCGGCTTAAACGCGAGACCGAGTATGCCGACGTGCTTGTTGTGCAGCGAATTCACGACGTCGGCGATCTTATCGGTCATGCGGTCGGCGAGATTCTGATTCACTTCTCGTGCCGCTTCCAAGACTTTCAGTGATACCCCGTTTTGCTGGGCCAAACCCGCGAGGGATTCCATGTCCGACTCGGCGAATAGGCCGCCCATGCCGGCTCCGGGCTGCAGGCAGCGAGGACCGATTTTTTTGTCCAGGCCAAGGGCGAGGGCAAGATTTACGGCGTCGGCGCCCACTTTTTCGCAGAGCGCGGACACCTCGTTGATGAAAGAAATCTTAGTGGCGACAAAGGCGGTAGCGGCTTCCCGCACCAGTTCGGCAGTTTCGTGGCTGGTGACAATGACCGGAACACCGCGCATGACTAAGGGATGAAAAACCTGCTTGACAATGAGTACAGCTTCATTGGAGGTCGTTCCCAGCAAAATCCGGTCGGGCCAATTGAAATCTTCGACCGCACAGCCGGGGGTAAAGAACATGGGCTGGGAGACGATTGTGGCAGTAAGTTCGGATTCACCCAGCCGCTCGTGAATCTTTTTGGCGGTGCCAACTGAGACCGGGGTGATGATGGAAAGGATGGGCGGCTTGGCTGCCAAACGGGCAATGCGCACCGCGATTTCCGCCAGGCGCTCGGCCGTATCCTCGGCCAGAAAAATGAACTGCGACTTCCGGGCAAAAGCCTCGACGTCGGTGGAATAGACCAACCGGCCGCAGCGGACGTTACGTCGAATTATTTCGTTAAGATTCTTCTCGTAAAACGGAACGTTTCCCTGCGCCATGTCAACCATGCTGGAGCTGTCCGGGTGGCAACAGGTAACGGGGGTTCCAAAATCAGCAAGGCAAGCGGAGACAACCGTACCGAGATAGCCGGATCCATAAACCCCAATTTGCATAAGTTTTTCTCTAGTGGGTAGCCGGAAAGCTGCGCGGGGGGCGGTCTTTGCAGGGGTGCGGCAACGTTCCAGTATCTTGTTTACGCCGCCAGAATTGGCTTGGCAACGCACTGGGATACATGTACTTCCGCGAAGAGCACTGTTGCAAGAGAAAACGGCAAGAAACGGCTAAAAACCGGAAAAATAGGGAAGGCTAGCGGCCACTGCGAGAGACTAGACTACTACCCAACGAAACTCCGGCTAAATCCACCCAGTGGTTCTGAGCTTCTTCGCGGACAAAAGACAGGTCCCGCACTGGGACACAGCGGCTGCCCTGAAACCGCGCCCAACGCCGGCGGGCTTCCAGATATGCCTGCTGAGCGTCCTGCTCTGCTCCCAGCTTGGCGATGGTCACATGCGGCATGTAAGGCCAGTCTTCGTGGGTTGCGAGCGCACGGCAATTCAGTTGATCGTGCAATTCGCGCAGTTGGTGGGCCTCGCAGCCTACGCGGATAAAGACGGTCGGGGTGACAGGAATGAAGGTCTCAACTTCGTCCAGCGAAACCTCAAAGGGTTCGATTTTGCTGCACACCTTTTCCAGGCTCTGCCTGGCTTCTTCCTCGGTTCCGGCAAGACAGCGCGGAGGAAGAATGGTCAGGTGGGCTGCCATGTGCGGTAATGAGGGGTGCAGGTCACGCCGCAGTTGTTCGATAAATTGCCCCACGGAGTTGTTTATATAAGCTACCAGGGCATAACGGCGCGGCTGGATCATTGCTTCAAAATTATACGCCGCCCGGGTCCAGCCACGGGTTTGCGGAGTCTAACCACAGTAACCGTCTTAGAAATGAACGCTCAAAACAGTTCAACCCATGCGGCCTGGACCGAGGCAGCAGCAGCGAGTCGGCCGTCTCGTGTAACTAACGCGGCTCCAAGCCTTTCGGCTAGCACGATATAGGAAGCATCATAGGCAGAAAAATTATCTCGCAGTTGCCAGATCCCCGGCAGGAGGACGCGATGAGGATAGCGAGTCACGCGGAGATCGAGCAGATCGTTCCATGCCTCTTCGGCGCGTTGAAGAAGAATGACTCCTTCCCTTACAAGGCGCCGTAGTACCTGGACGACCTCGAGGTCCAGCAGATGAGGTGCGTGCAAGGTTTCGCTGCGTAAATAAATCCGGTGCTCGATGCGCACTCCCGCCGGTGTTTGAAGAAGCCAGTCCACCGCGGCAGACGCATCCAGCACAATCATCGGGAGTCACGCTCTTCTCTCACCAAGCGCGCGGTATCTGGTAGCGCGGAGACCGGCTTGCGAGCATGAAGGCGCTCGCGAAATTCTGCCATCGTCGGCCTCTCCGCAATTTCCTTGAATTCAAGCAACAAGTAGTCCGACAGTGACATGCTCATCATGGCCGCCCGTGCTTTCAGAGCTCTGTGCAGAGCATCGGGGACGTTCCGAATCTGGATCATCTTTGACATGTTACAAACCTACTTTCATGTTTGCCACATGTTATCACCAAAATAGCCGACGCAGAATTGGTGTCTTCGAGAACTGCAGCAGGATTTCTAGATGCGGCCGCCGAATGCGTGGGAAGTGTGGCTACGCGGCTGACTGCCGTAGTGCTGTTAGAATCAGAACATCACGAGAGTCGGGGCGTAGCGCAGCCTGGTAGCGCACCTGCCTTGGGCGCAGGGGGTCGTAGGTTCGAATCCTATCGCCCCGACCATTTCCCTTCTAAGTCACGGTCAGCTAGCCTGTTAGGGGCCGGTCTGCGGCGCTATTTGCTCGCGCTCATCGATTGGTTCGCCGCCTGAAAGGCGGCAACATTGTTCTTGTCGATCAGCGACGAGCCAGTGTCCACGAAGGCGGGAATGGGAGAAAAGCTGTCTTCCGCCCAGTTCTGATCCAGTGACGATAGCTTGTGGTGATAGAGGTCGTCGAGCATCCGCAGCCCGACATTGGCCATGGTGTATGGCTTTTGCGAAATAGTGGCGGCGATCACACCTTTCTTGACCCAGTCGAGGGTGGCAGGGTCGGTATCCATTGCAATGACGACCTTGTCTTTCACTTTGTTGTTATCGAGCACCGTGGCCACTTCCTTGCCGGCCTGAGCTTCCAGGCACACGAACGCATTGACCTTGTCGCGTTCTTTGCCAAGCATCGCGTTGACCGTATCGAAAGCCACCACGGGATCGCCTTTAATGTCGACGACCTGTGTGATCTTGATCTGGGGATGGGGTTCTAGAGCGTCGCGATACCCGCGCAGACGCTCCTGCAAATTGGGTTGTTCGGGCATGGTGAAGACCACGACATTGCCCTTACCCTGCAGTTCCTTGGCCAGCCGGTTGCCGCCCATAACTCCGGCCTGGTAGTTGTTGGTGCCAATAAAGAACAAGCGCTTGCTACTGGGGGCATCGGAGTCGATGGTCAGCACCGGAACACCAGCGGCAATGGCCTTATCGATATCGTCTTTCAACAGGTTCGCATCGGCCGCGGAAATCAGAATTCCGGTCGGTTTGGCTTGCATGGCTTTGCGAAATTCTTCCACTTCAGCCTTGGGGTCGTAAGAGTCCGGGCCCACAAAGTCAGCCCTCAACTTCCACTGCTTGGCTTCCTGAATAAATCCAGCCCCGGCACTCTGCCAGTAAGGGAGCTTCACATTGGTCGTTATCAGAAAATAGCGTTCATCCGCACTGTGCTCGGTTCCGCAACTGATAAGCGGAACGACTAGCAGGATGAGAGACGAGAGAAGAAGAAACTGTCCACGCTGGCGCATTGGATCCTCCTTCGAAAAATCGCTGCGATTCCTCCCAAGTGGGGGCACGAAAGACGTGCGAATTCTATCCGAGACGAACGCGAAAGGGAAACTATCGGGAACGCGATCCCGATTTGTGAAGGACAAGCTAACTCCTGGTGCGTTGCCGCTCAACCGGCGCGACTACGGGACGGGAAACGCATTTTTGCACGTGTAAACCAAGGGGCAAGCGATTGGCGGAGTAATTTCTCCCGTTTCGGGCGACTGTTATGCTGGAAGTTGAGTGTAATCACCGCAAGTTTATGACAGCGTAAGTCGAACGGATTGCATCTATAGGGCGTCCAAGGGAATCAGATAAGTTTCGTCGCCTCGCACGATCCCATATGCAGCAGCGAATTTCAGATCATTCGGGAAGACCCAGCCTGATTGCCGTGTGCTGTGCCGTGCTGCTTGTGAGTGCCGCGGCCAGGGGGCAATATCCTGCGTCAGGACCTGCGCGCTCAAGGAATTCCTCCGGGAGCAGCGCCGCGACCTCCATCCAAAGCTCTCAGAGCCCTTTTGCCGGGAGCGTCCCCGAAGGCAAAGCCAGCGCCGCCGTATTGCCCCTTTCTTTCAAGGAGGCCATCGATCGCGGGCTAAAGAATAATCTCGGGCTTCTGCTGCAGAGTGACCGCATGCTTTCCGCCCGTGGCAACCGGTGGCGGGAATTGAGCGAATTGCTTCCCAATGTCAACGCCACAATCAGCGAAACCGTGGCCCAGCAGGATCTGGCAGCGTTTGGGTTTCGCTTTCCCGGCATTCCAGCCGTAATTGGCCCCTATAACTACTTTCAGGCGGGCGTGAATCTTTCCCAAAATGTCTTTGATTGGCATGCCATCCAGCGGGAGCGCGGCGCGACTGCCGGGGTAAAAGCATCACAATTCAGCTACAAAGAGGCGCGGGAAGTGGTGGTGCTGGCGGTCGGAAACTCTTATCTCATGACCCTAGCCGCAGGCGCGCGCGTTGAGACCAGCGTGGCCCAGCTTCAAACCGCCCAGGCGCTGCACGACAAGGCAGTCGATCAGCAGAACGCAGGCGTGGTGCCGGCGATCGACGCATACCGGGCGCAAGTGGAATTGCAGGCCCGGCAGCAGCAGCTTATCGTGGCGCGAAATAACCTCGCGAAACAAAAGCTGAGCCTGGCCCGCGTCATTGGTCTGCCTTCGGGCCAGGAGTTCTCCCTGTCGGACACCGCTCCTTATGAACCTCTAGCGGCTATGGGAATTGATCAGGCATTGCAGCGCGCGTTTGCTTCCAGGCCCGATTACCAGGCAGCGCTGGCGCAAGTTGAGTCAGCTGGACATTACCGGAAGGCAGCCGCGGCGGAACATTTGCCTACACTAGGGGTCGACGGCAACTTCGGCGACCTGGGAGTGAACCCCGGCAACTCGCACAGCGTCTTTCAAGTCACGGGCACCCTGAAGATCCCGATCTTCGAGGGGGGAAAAGCGCACGCGGACGCCCTGGAGGCCGAAGCATCGTTGCGGCAGAGTCAAGCCCAGCTCGACGATCTTCGCGGAAAAATCGACTACGAAGTGCGCAGTGCTTTGCTCGACCTGGCTTCGGCCGCGGAACAGGTGGAGGTGGCTAAAATCTCGGTCGATCTTGCAAACCGGACGCTGGAGCAGGCGCGCGACCGGTTCACGGCCGGGGTTGTCGATAACCTGGAAGTAGTGCAGGCCCAGGAATCCATGGCTACCGCCAACGAGAGCTATATCTCGAGTCTGTATGCGCACAATGTGGCCAAAGTCGCACTGGCCCGCGCCATCGGGTATGCGGAAGAAGGCGTGAAACTATATTTGAAGAGCAAGTAATTCTATGGAACCGACAACGACCGATCCTGCAGTAAATGAGCAAGTAGCAGAACATCCGTCTCACCGGATGGATGATTCACCCGATCGCGATCTGCGCTGGAGACAGTTCAAAGATCGCAGCCCCCGGTTGCGCATGGCCATTATCATCGGGTCGGTTGCGCTTTTAGTCGTCCTGGTATTGGTGTGGCGCTACTTAAGCAGTTATGAGTCTACCGATGACGCGCAGATCGACGGACATCTCACATCGGTAAGCGCTCGGGTTTCTGGTCATGTAGAAAAGCTCCTGATACAGGACAACCAGTTCGTCAACGCCGGAACACCTCTGCTCGAAATCGATCCCAAGGATTACCAGGTTGCCCTGGAGCGCGCCCGCGCCAACTACGCCGACGCTGTGGCAGCGGCCAAGGGTGCCCAGGTCAACGTTCCAATTACCTCCATAAGCACGGGCGGGCAGATGTCAACCGCGGAGGCGGACGTGAACAGCGCGCGCGCTGGAATTTCCGTGGCGCGACAGCAGCTCGATGCGGCACGGGCGCAGGTGCAGCAGGCGGAAGCCAATGACATCAAGGCACAGACCGACCTCGCCCGTTATCAGCAATTGGTGGAAAAACAGGAGATCTCCCGGCAGCAGTACGACCAGGCGGTAGCGGTCGCCAAGGCTAGCGACGCTGGAGTGCAGGCAGCGCATGCCAATGCCTCGGCGGCCGATCATCAAGTGACCATGGCCCAGAGCAAGCTCGCGCAGGCGGAGGCCAACCTGCGTACGGCAAATACAGGTCCGCAACAGATCGCGGTCAGCCGTTCCCGCGCCGAGGCGGCAGAGGCAATGGTCGCCCGCAGCAAGGCGGAGGTTGACCAGGCGGAACTTGAACTCGGATATACGACCGTGGTGGCTCCGTTCAGCGGCGTGGTCAGCAACCGGACGGTTGAACCCGGGCAGAACGTGCAGCCGGGGCAGGAATTGATGAAGATTGTTTCCCTGGACGACATTTGGGTGATTGCCAACTTCAAGGAGACGCAGCTGCGCGAAATGCATCCGGGACAGTCAGTCACCGTCAGCGTAGACGCTTACGACCGGGACTTCAAAGCAAAAATCGAAAGCATCGCAGGGGCCAGTGGGGCGCGTTTCAGTCTGCTGCCCCCCGAGAACGCGACGGGAAACTATGTGAAGGTGGTTCAGAGAATTCCGGTAAAAATCACGCTTGATCCGGATGCAACCAAGCAACATGTTCTCCGACCCGGGATGTCGGTGGTTCCCAAGGTCTGGATCAAGTAACAAATTCCTATCATCGGCAGAGAACGCCATGTTTAGAATCATCACCGTCGAGCGCGAGTACGGTTGCGGCGCCGCAGAAATCTCCCGCCGTCTGGCTGAGAAACTTGGCTGGAAGCTTTGGGACCAATCCCTTACCGAAGAAATTGCCAAGCGCGCCAACGTGGAGCATGCGGCGGTGCGCCGCTGCGATGAGCGTCTGGATAGCCCGTTTCATCGCCTGGCGAAAGTTTTCTGGCGCGGCAGTTATGAGACCAGCATGCCACTGCGCGGAGCCCAGCACTTTGACGCCGACACCATGGTGACAATGGTTCGAGAGGTCCTGACGAAAGTGGCGGAAGAGGGCAACAGCGTTATCGTCGGACGAGGCGCTCCTTACGTTCTCCGCGATCGCGCGGATGTATTTCATGTCTTTCTCTACGCTCCCCGAGCCGAAAAACTACGCCGGGTGCAACAGTCGGGAAAATCGCTTAAAGAGGCGGAAGATCTGGTCGATACCATCGATCGCGACCGCATTACTTTTATCGCGCACTATTTTCGGGCGGATTGGCCGACCCGCGCACTCTACAACCTGATGATCAACACCACCATGGGGGACGATCGAGTGATCGCGGTGATTCTCGACACCATACGCAAACTGGAGAATAGCGACAGGTAGAACCAGCCCAGTACTTTGGTGCTCACCGTCAATGCCATGTTTGGCTTTAACATTGCTGCAATATGGTGCAATTAGCATCCAAGTTGGCGATGCTGCAAAAACGGGCAATGGGGACTAAAGCCTCTCCACAGTTCGCGCTGCCACTGCAGGCTGCGGCGGTTTGTTATCGCTGGCGGGGCAGCTCGCTGGAGTTTCTGTTGGTCAACACCAGCAGCGGAAACAAGTGGACTTTTCCCAAGGGGGATCCTGATCCGCAACTCTCGCACAGTCGTGCTGCCGAGCGCGAGGCCTGGGAAGAGGCTGGAGCGCACGGACGGATTGAGTCTCGCCATTTCCATCTCTATGTCCATTCCAAGGGCGTCTTCTGGAAACTACCCGGCATTCAGGAGTTTGTCGTGAAGGCCTTTTTACTGGAGGTGGAGCGTACGGTGACACCTGAGGAGCCATTACGCAATCCCACCTGGTTTACCCCCGCGGACGCCAAGAAGGCATTGGCCAAGGGGCGGGAGGTCAAATATGCCGCCGAGGTTCAGGCGGTGGTGGACCGTGCCGTCGAATACCTTGGCCGCCGGGCGTAACCGCTAGAAGCCTTTCTTCCGAAGAAACTCTTTTACCACGTCAGGCGCATTGCGATGTTGGCCATCGACCGCATAGTTGAGCTGGCGCATTTCTTCATCGGAAATTTTCCCAGCAAGGCCCTCAAGGGCTGACTTGACTTCCGGATGTTGATCCAGAGTTTCCCGGCGCACAACCGGGACCGCTTCATATGGGGGAAAGTAGTGCCGGTCATCTTGCAGGACAGATAAGTCGAAGGCGGGGATCAGCCCGTCCGTTGCGTTGCCGGCAATCAAATCGACCTGCCCGTTTTTTAATGCGCGGGTGATTAAGCCCAGGTCCATTATGCGCGGTGCCTCAGCGAAACGAAGGCCATAGGTCGCAACCAGACCTTTGTATCCGTCGGGCCTTTCCATGAATTCATAGCCGAAGCCCGGCCGCCATTGCGGAGTATAAGCCGCGGCTTGCGAAATGGTTTTCAGACCAAGTTTGCGGGCATCTTCGCCGCGAATCTCGATGGCGAAGGTATCGTCGAATCCTAAGGGCTTTCCCAATGTCAGTTGGAAGCGTCTTTCATATTCATTTTTGACGCGGCCATAAACTTCTTCCGGTTTTTTTGTCGGCTGCTGTTTGAGAATCGCGGTCAATGCGGTACCGGTATATTCGGGATAAACATCGATGCGACCGCCGAGAATGGCCTGATGTGCAATGTATGTCCCCGCCAGATAGAAACGACGCTCAACCGGGAGTTGGGTTTGGTTCTCAATTTGCTGGGCAATGAGTTCTCCGAGGATGAGTTGCTCGGTGAAATTTTTGGAGCCAACGACGATACGGTCGCGCCGCGGCGGCCCGCAACCTGTAAGTAAGGCAAGCGAAAGCAGGAGCAGGCATCGAGGCATGGTTATCCTGGACTCAACCTCTTCTCTAGCCAGCCGAGAAGAACATCTGCGAGCAGAGCCATGCAGGCCGCAGGAATGGCTCCCGCCAGGATTACCGAGTTGTTGACCATGGCCAAACCGCGGAAGATAAACTCTCCTAATCCACCGGCCCCGATTGCCGCCGCGATCGTGGCTAATCCCACAGAGATCACAACCGCAACCCGGACTCCCGCAATAATGACCCCCAGGGAAAGCGGCAGCTGCACTTGCCAAAGCAGTTGATTTTCGGTCATACCCATTCCACGGCCCGCCTCGACGATGGCGCGATCCACACCGCGAATGCCGGTGTAGGTATTACGGATAAGGGGAAGCAGAGCATAAAGAGTCAGCGCCAAAATGGCTAGACGGTCGGCGCGTTCCCCGATCCATGGGGCGGGTAATAAAAATCCGAAGAGCGCCAGGCTGGGAATAGTTTGAATGATGTTCGCACTTCCCAGGACCGGCTTATCCAGCCGGGGATAGCGCGACACCAATATTCCCAGGGGGATTCCGATCGCTACAGCAAACAGGGTAGAGATACTCACCAGCCAGAAGTGCTCGAGGCTTGACTCCAGGATTTCGGTACGGTTCTGCAGCATGAATTGCCACACGTTCATGGGCGGCCGCTTCCATTCCCGCCGAAGGCGTCAACGTAGGCAGCCACCAGCGGATCCGAGGATTTCACGAACTCATCAGGAGTCACTGCGGCTACCAAACGGCCTTCCTCGATGAGCGCGATTCGCGTACCGAGAAGCAAGGCCTCACGCAAGTCATGGGTGACGAAGACCACTGTCTTTTGTAACCGCTTTTGGAGTGCGGCAAATTCCCGCTGTAAGTCGGCGCGGGTAATGGGATCGAGTGCGCCGAAGGGTTCGTCCATCAGCAAAATGGGAGGATCGGCTGCAAGCGCTCTGGCTACCCCGACTCGCTGGCGCTGCCCCCCGGAAAGCTCGCGAGGGTGGCGGTCAAGAATCTGGGGATCAAGTCCCACGAGTTGCATAAGTTCTTGAACTCGTCTTTCAATATTCTGGTTTGGCCATTTTTCGATGCGTGGCACCAATCCAATGTTTCTGGCGATCGTGAAATGGGGAAACAGTCCGATTTCTTGAATGACATAGCCGATCATTCGCCGCAACCGAATGACATCCCAGTCGCGAACGTTGCGTTGTTCGACTTGGATCTCCCCGCCACTCGGGTCGAGCAAGCGATTGATGAGCTTTAAGGTTGTCGTCTTCCCTGATCCGCTGCGGCCCAGCAGCACTAAGGTTTCTCCGCGATGTACTTCGAGCGACAAATCGCGCAAGAGTTCCCGGTTTTCGCCTACGCGCAGCGAGACATTGTTGAACTTGATGATGGATTGAGGCGCCCCGGGCATAGAGAGCTAGTGTGAGGCAGGCCGAGGGAGGACGCAAGCGGGCCGATTCGCGAAAGTAGACGGCATCCGAAGAGACGAAAAGGAACCCAAGTTTCCTCGGCTTCGCTCGGAATGACAGGTTTTTTTTGATGGGGGAGCGCTTCGAGCGACTGGTAGTTCCCCGCAGCGCCATAGCCGCCTAGACTGGCGGGCGAGGGCGCCCGCCCCACACAATTAGCTCGCGGCGGTGGCAGTGGACATGAAATCCAGTGCACGAGACAGGTAGGCTTTCAACTCTTTGCGGGGAACCACGGCGTCGAGCATACCGTGTTCGAGCAGAAATTCACTTCGCTGGAAGCCGGGTGGCAGCTTCTGACGGATGGTTTGTTCGATCACCCTGGGCCCGGCGAAGCCAATCAAAGCACCGGGCTCGGCAATGTTGAGATCGCCGAGCATGGCAAATGAAGCGGTGACGCCGCCGGTGGTGGGATCGGTCAGAACAGAAATGTAGGGAAGGCCGGCGTCATCGAGCCTCGCCAGTGCCGCAGAAATCTTGGCCAGTTGCATCAGGCTGATGACCCCTTCCATCATGCGAGCACCACCCGAAGCCGCCACGATGATCAGCGGCACCTTTTCTTCGAGTGCCCGCTCGATGGCGCGAGTGATAACTTCGCCGACGACCGCTCCCATACTGCCGCCGATGAAAGCATACTCCATGGCGCTGACGATCACGGTGCGGCCGTTCAGCTTACCTCGAGCAGTGATGATGGCGTCGCTCAGCTCCGTATCGTTCTGTGCTTGTTTCAGGCGCGAGGAGTAGGCCTTGAGGTCGACAAACTTCAGGGGATCAGTCGATACCAGATCTCCATCAGAAACTTCGTACTCCTTATCGTCGAGGAGTTGTGCAAGGCGGGTCCGGGCGTCAATCCGGAAATGCCGGTCGCACTTAGGGCAGACGTTGAGGTTTTCTTCCAGATCTTTCTTCCAGATGATCTGCCGGCAGCCTTCACATTTCACCCACAAACCTTCGGTGCGGACTTTTTTTTCCCCCGATGCTTCCAGCTCCCCTGCCTGCCGCTTGAACCAAGCCATCAGTATTCAATCCCTCTCTGCGCCATCACACCTTTTTCATAGGCGTGCTTTACCTGGCGCATTTCGGTAACGGTGTCCGCCAAATCGACAATGGCAGGATGAGCGTTGCGGCCGGTAAGAATGACATGCACCATTTCCGGTTTCTTCTTCAGGCCCTCGACGACCCTTGCCGCATCCAGCATGCCATAGCTGATAGCGTAGTTGATCTCATCCAGGACTACCAAGTCCCATTCTTCGGACTGGATTGCCTTTTCCGCTTCCGCCCAAGCGTCTTCGACCATTTTTACGTCTTCGGGGTCAGGCTTTTCCGCGCCGACCTTAACAAATCCGCGCCCCATCTGCTTCATGACGAACTTTTCTCCGAAGGCCTGCACGGCATCAAGTTCGCCATAGTGCCAGGAGCCCTTGAGAAACTGCAGCATCAGGACCTTCATCCCGTTGCCCACCGCGCGCAAGGCTGTGCCCATGGCGGCGGTTGTTTTACCCTTGCCTGGCCCGGTATTCACGATGATCAAACCACGGCGGACATCCGGCATGCTGACCTTCAAATCTCGATAATCATGTCGTCGAGCCGCGTGGGATACTTGTTAAGAATCTCGCCCCTGTCCTTGCGCACGACTACGGTATCGGAGTGGCGAAAACCGCCCCAGTCGGGATCATACACTCCCGGCTCACAACTGAATGTCATGCCTTCGCGCAGCACGGTCTTGTCGCCCTCGGCGATCCAGGGCGCTTCATGGCCATCCAATCCGATGCCATGACCGGTGCGATGCTTGAGGAACTTCTCGAAGCCGGCCCGGCGAATCTGGTCCAGCGATTTCTTGTCAACGTCTTCGGCGATAGCACCATCCTTTAGATTCTCTGCGGCGGTATCGTGAGCGGCCAGCATCGCGTCGAAGAGTCGCCGCGACCGCTCGGTAGGCTTGCCAACCTGGAAGGAGCGTTCACACTCGGCGTTGTATCCGCCGATTTGGGCTCCAAAGCTAAGGCAGATCGCGTCCCCTGATTTAAGACGATCTTTGCTCGGCACGGCATGAGGGAAAGCCGAGCGCTTGCCGAACGGGACTAATCCCCCGAACGGGGGCGAGACACCAACGCCCACCACGTCGTGCAGTTCGGCAGAAAGCTTATCCGCGACAGCGTCCGCCGAGGCCTTAAGAATCTGGTCCTCGGTCACGGAACCGTTGTGCTGAATGAATTCTCGCCCAGCTTGCACTGTGAAGTCGGCGAAGTACATGGCGCGGCGCATGAGCTGAATCTCATCGTCGTCTTTGACCCAGCGCAATTTTTCAATGATGTCGCCGCCCTCGACAATGGTCGCCTTCGGCGCCCCTTCCTTCATATGCTGCAGCCGGCTGGGGGTGGGCTCCTCCACGCCAATTCTTCCGTTTCCAAATCCGCGTTTGGCTACTCGCTCGAAGATCCAGCGGACACGATTCACCGGACCGGGAAAGTCAAAGTAGCTTTCGTAGTCCTTGACCCACCACAGCTTGACCTGATCAGATTCGAGTTCCGGAACGAAAAGCACCGGTTCCCCGGACTCGGGAATAAGTGCTCCCAGAGGACGTTCGGTGGGTAAGTGAAAATACCCAACGGTATAGATGATGTTTGTGGCATCCAGCAGAAGCAATGCATGGATCTTTTGCTTCTTCATCTCCGCCTGCACTTGCTTCACCTTGCGGCGATACCAATCGGGCTGAAGGCGGTCGTGCTCATCACCGCTGATGGTTGCGGCAAGCTTCAGACGGAAAGTATTTCCCAGCCGGGATGCGTTTCCCGCCAAACTCAATGCCGCCGCCCCCGACATGGTCCGAAGAAACTGCCTGCGATCTGACGCCATGGTGTTCCTCACACACTTGAACTTAACTCTTGCCGGGAGTCTCCTGGTCAGGCTCAAACACCGGCTTACTGGCGCTTCCGGTAGATCCTCGAAGGTCGCGGTATTGACTGCGAAAATACAACAGAGGATTCCCCTGCCGCACCACCACATCTTCTACTTCCGCGATGAAGATTGTATGGTCGCCGGCGTCCTGGGCGGTATGGAGTTTGCACTCGAGGTATGCCAGGGCACCATGCAATACCGGGGTACCGTGCTGGGTCCGGTCGAAACTGGCATTCGCGAATTCTTCCGCCTGATCGTGGTCCCGTGCCGGGCTTGCATAGTACTCTGAAATGCGTTGTTGCTCCTCGGACAGGATGTTTATTCCAAATCGCTTCTTAGAATGCAGATGAGCATGGGTGCGGGCGCGCTGATCGACGCAAACGAGAATCAACTGGGGGTCGAGTGAAACCGAGGTAAAGGCGTTTGCCGTCATGCCGTGAACTTCTCCCTCGTAGTCGACGGTGATTACCGTCACACCCGTCGCAAAGGAACCCAAAGCCTTTCGGAAGTCCGCCTGGGAGACGCTCATTGTGCTTCAAAGTTTGTAACACGGCAGTGCGCAGAAAGGGAAAGCGAGGCTGCCGGGAAGGTCTTAGCGATCCTTCTTTGAGCGGGACGGCTTTTCGCCCTTGAGTTCCCGCATAAGAATGCGCACCAGCATTCCGTCGTAGCGAATACCGCTCATTTTCTCCATCTCCGCAAGGCTCTGCTCGCTGCTCTTGCCAGCGGCGAAGGACCGGTCTGTGGTGAGGTTTACATACGCATCGGCAATAGCCAGAATCCGCCCCCAAAGCGGGATCTGCTCGCCCCGCAAGCCAGCCGGATAACCGGACCCATCGAAGGCCTCGTGATGATATTCAATGGCTTTCTTCATCATTTCACTGCCCGGGATCGTCCCTGCAATCTCCGCGCCGACGTGAGCGTGCGTCTTGATCTTTGCGAATTCTTCTTCGGTCAGCGGTCCGGATTTGTTCAATAACCTCTCGGGCACAAAAATCTTGCCGACATCGTGAACTCGCCCGGCGTAAGCCAGGTCGGCCACTTCTTCGGGCGAGAGTTCCAGAGCCTGACCAATGATCTCGGCATAGCGCCCGACCATTTCACCATGGCCGGAGGAGTTGGCCTCGCGTGATTCGGCCGTGCGGTTGATGACCTCGATGGCGTCGCGCAAAATATCGAGATCTTCATCTTCCCCGTCGCGGCACAGCTTCTTTAGTGTGGTAACCAATTCTTCCAGGTCTTCCGGCCCGGTGTGTTCGCGGTGCAAGAAGCCATCGACGTAGTCTCCTATCAATTGCCGCTGGACCGTTGCGGTTTCTCCCTCGGCAAACTCCTCAGCAATTGAGACCCGGTCTCCGCCGGCGTGTTTGGAAACGTACATCCCGGCATCGGCGACGCGAAGAATGTCTTCGGCAGAAAGTCCATGCGTAGGATAGCTGGCCACACCAAAACTTCCCGTAATGTGATGCTCGCTGAGCATGGGATCGGAGGACAACCACAAGCGCAAACGTTCGGCGAGGATTTGGGCCTGCTCGACTCCGGTTTCCGGCATAAGGATGACAAACTCGTCGCCGCCGTAGCGCGCCACCACGTTCGATTGCCGGCATTTCTGCTCAAGTAACCGTCCAACCCGGGCCAGAACCAAGTCGCCTTCAAGGTGGCCGGAACTGTCGTTCACTTCTTTGAATTTGTCGAGATCGATCAGCACCAGCGAGAACGGCCTTGCCGAGCGCGATGCTCGCTGGCGCTCGGAGAGCAACGACTCCCAGAAGAAACGCCGGGTCTTAATACCGGTGAGGCCATCGGTGATCGACTGTTGCTCCATCTTCTGGAAGACGAACGAATTGTGCAGTGCGGTCGCCAGCAGGTCTGCCAGAGTATTCAAAACCAGTACATCTTCGGGGGAGAACGCGTCTTCGTGCAGACTCTCTACGTTGAGCACTCCCATCAGAGTCTCGCTGAAGGTGATAGGCAGACACAATACGGCCCGCGCCCCGGGCAATACGCCCTGGACTTGCCCATCGCCGGAGGTTTGCACCAGGGCCTTCTCGCCGGTGCGAGCTACACGGCCGAGAATACCGGTGCCGATGGGGATCCGCTTACCCAGAGCCTGTGTGGTGAAGCCCGCCTCGGCGCGGATTTCGATGTCCTTGGTCGCGTAGTCGATGATGCCGATACCGATGTGATCGAAGCTGAACGTTTTCTGAATCTCGGCCACGATATCGGCCAGCATCTGCTCGGGACTTTCGCTCGAAATGGCCGTCTTGGAAATATTGTTTAGGAAGGCAAGCTGACGCGACCTCCGCTGCTCTTCGCTGAACAGCCGGGCGTTTTCAATCGCTACAGAGACCTGGCCAGCCGCGGTCTGCATCACTTCCAGGTCGCGCTGCTCGAACATGTATTCGTGCTCTGTGCTCATGGCCACCATCACTCCGGCAGGCTTACCGCCGAGGAGTATGGGAGCGCCACAGAAGCATTTCGCGGCTTTGGGGCCTTTGAAGGTTACCCCCAGCCGCTCCCTCGCCTTCTCAAGGTCAGCCAGGATCATCAGCGGCTGGCCGGTGCGGAGCATGTATTCGGTCAGGCCGTTATCCACTTTGCGCGACCGTTTCGGAGCCACCTTCCCGTGCTCGACTTCCAGGTTGAACTCGATCTTGTCGTTTTCCTGAAAGGCGACGTAAAAATTCGTGGTGTCGAAGATTTGCCCGAGCTCTTCTTGGACGGTACGTAAGACCTCATCCTGGTCGAGGCGTGAGCTGATGGCCTGTCCGATCTGGGTCAGCAGTTCGTATTCCTTGGTACGACGCTGGGCGTCATGCATCACGACGTAGTTTTCCAGCGTAAGCCCAATCTGCAGCGCCAGTCCGATCAAAAGCCGCAGGTTGGAGGCGCCGAACTCACGCCGTTCGGTGTGGGGGAACAACACCACTCCAAAATTGTTTTCGCGAGTTTGCAGGCTTACCGCCGTTACTTCGCGAATGTTGTACTCGCTCATCAGGCTGCGAAACTGTTGGAAGCGTCCACCAGGAAAGGCCGGCAGAGGCTCCTGCATTTCGGGAATGTTGCGCAGGCTGACGAAACCACCACGCCGGTAGGCCAATTCACATATGTACTGGCCGGCGCCTGAGTCCTGCACCTTGGTCAGAAATTCATCAGACAGCCCGCGGTGCACCGAGGGCAAGGTAGCCCGCCAGCGCTCGGTGACGCAAATCATTGCTCGCTCGGCGGGGAGCGGGCCGATTAAGCGGTCAAGCAGACTCTGAATACTGGGTTTAAGATCTTCAGGCGAGAGCAGGCGCTTGGGATCGACTCCGAGCGTCGAGAAGATGAGGGCGCTCTCCTGGACCGCATTGCGCTCATTCTCATAGAGCACCATGACCATGGAAATCGCCAAGAGCATTTGTCCGGCTGCACCGAACATTTGCGTGAACGGATTCTGCAGTTGGCCAAAGACCAGCACTACCGCCCACAAAGCTATGGAAAGCGAAAGTAAAGAGAAAGCGAGAGAGTTCTTCCGCCGCGCCAAGCGGTAAAAATAGAACGAGCAATAAAGGAGCAAAACGCTTAGCGCCAGCTCAAGCCGTAAGTTGGTCCAACGGGAGTGATACCTCGACAATCCCTGCAGCAGCAGGGCGCCATCGTTCCAAAGGGCGATGCTCACCGCTCCCAAGCCAATCACGAGGTCGTACCAGCGAATCCGGAAGCGCTCCCGCATCAAACGAGTGGAGACAAAAATACAGAGCACCATTGCGACCAAAAGCAAGGCGTTTGCCAGCGGGATCCACGATAGCGGAGAGCGGATGACGGTCCAGGCGGTCAGGGCATCGCGTAGAGTGTAAGCTGCCCAACCCACCTGCCAGGCGCGGAAATATTGCTGCCGGCTTTGCCTGTACAGATATGTAAAGACAAGGAATAGCAACAATGCCATTACGGCGGGGACCACGACGACACTTAGAGCGCTGCTGTTCATTACATTCGAAGACAGCCCCAGCCACCTCGACTATGTCATTGAGGGAAGCTTACTTAACATGTTTTCATAGGCATCCGGCTAAGACAATAGTCTTGAGCCCCTTGGCTACACGAAAGGAATAAGGCCTGGGTACCAGCGGACTTGGTTCGTAATCTTACCGTCGCTTGACCAGGGTTTCTCCGTAACCTTAACATCGCACAAAGGTTAGCTTATGACATCTGAAGTCCCTACCAATTCTCCCCGGGTCCGGTTTGCACCCTCTCCCACTGGATACTTGCACGTCGGCGGAGCTCGAACCGCGCTTTTCAATTGGCTTTTTGCCCGCCACCACGCCGGCATCCTGGTGCTGCGGATTGAGGACACTGACCTGGAACGTTCGACTCCTGAGATGGTAGAGGGAATCCTGCAGGGGCTTCGCTGGCTGGGGATGGATTGGGATGAGGGCCCCTTTTTCCAGACCCGGCGCCTGGATCTCTATCGTGAGACGGCCCAGAAGCTGGTTAGTTCGGGTCACGCTTATTACTGTTTTTGCACCAAGGAGGACCTGGACAGACGGCGGGCGGCGGCCACGGCCGAGGGGCGTCCACCGAAGTATGAAGGCACATGCCGCAAAATTTCGACAGAAGAGGCAGGCCGGCGGGTCGCAGCCGGAGAGGCCGGTGCGGTGAGATTCGCCATCCCTGAGTCAGGATCAACGGCGTTTGACGACGCGGTCTTCGGACGCATTGAATTCGCGAATGCCGAGTTGGAAGACTTCGTGTTGCTGCGCGGCGACGGTGGCCCTACGTACCACCTCAGTGTCGTGGCCGATGATATCGATATGCGGATGACCCACATCATTCGTGGAGCCGATCATATCTCTAATACTCCCAAGCAGACCCTTCTCTATCAAGCGCTGGGTGCACCATTGCCCGTTTTCGCCCACGTACCTCTTATCCTTGGTCCGGACAAGACACGACTGAGCAAGCGCCACGGTGCCACCAGCGTGGTCGCCTATGCTGAGGAAGGTATTGTTCCGGAGGCATTCCGCAATTTCCTGGCACTTCTGGGATGGACGCCACCCGAGGGCACACCGGAGATTCTGGGTGACGCCGATTTGATTCGGCTGTTTGGCCTCGGGGGGATCTCCAAATCGAATGCCGTGTTCGATCGCCCCAAGCTCGACTGGTTCAATGCCGAATACATTCGCAGCTACTCTGCTGATAAGTTGGTGCCACTCATCGAAGAAGAATGGGCGAAGGCAGGTATTCAGCCCGAGTATGGCGACCGCGCCTGGCTCACCGCGACCATTGACCTGCTTAAGCCACGCGCCCGCAACCTAAAAGACTTCGCCACATCATTTCGAAGTTTCTTTACGGACCAGTTTGAAGACGACCCAGCCGCGGTGGGAAAGTTTCTCAAAGATGGAAGCGTACGCCAATTGTTAGCCGAACTGGGGGAGCGCTATGCGTCCTCTCTCAATGGATTCACCGAGAGTGACACGGAGAAGCTGCTGCGCGATTTTGCTGCTGAGAAAAATGTGAAAGCCGGCGCACTCATCAATGGCGCGCGGGTTGCGCTTACCGGACAGGGTGTCGCACCCAGCCTGTTTGCCGTAATGGTGGCGTTGGGGAAAGAGAAGACGGTTAGTCGGTTAAGACGAGCGCAGTCGATGTAGAGGGCTTCAGACACTTGGGAATCGCTGGCATCGGTAAGTACGGTTTCTGCCGGCAGGCAAGAGCCTCCGGCTCACATTTCTATTTTTTGAAGTGCTCCCAGCCCTGTGGATTCAATCTGCTTCGATTTTTCCCATTCACCAGGAACATACTGCGGCCGGTGATGATTTCGCCGATCTCGGTGATGGCAACGCCACCCAGATGCCGGGGAACAGCCTTCGTGCCAGAAACCGTGAACAACAGTTCATAGTCGTCGCCTCCGTGCAAAGCGAATTTTTGGTCAACTGCCGCCTTCCCAATGATCGCTCGAGGAATTGCGTCTGCCCACAGTTCCGCCCCAACCCGGCTCTCTTCACAAATATGTGCCAGATCGGTGGAAAGGCCATCGCTGAGGTCAATCATGGCGGATGCCAGACCCTTTTCGCGCAGAAGACTGCCAGCTTCGAGTCGAGGTTGAGGAAAAAAATGATGGGTCACGCAGCGAGGATCAGGTTTTTGCCCGGCAAATAATTGTTCCAAGACGGCCGCTGACTCGCCGAGCGATCCCGTGACGCAGATCTTGTCTCCGGGGCGTGCGCGCGAACGCAGGATCGCTTTTCCTCGCGGGACTGATCCCAGCACCATGATGTCGGCCAATACACCATTCGGAGACTGCGCAATGTCGCCTCCGGCGAGCGTCATCCCAAATTTCCTCGCCAGGGATTGAAAGCCCTTCATAAAGCCATCCACCCAGCTTTGCTCCAGTTCCGAGGGAAGAGCCAGAGACAGGAATGCAGCGACAGGATTGCCCCCCATAGCAGCAATGTCGCTTAGACCACGGGTCAAACAACGGTGCCCAACCGATTCCGATGGATGCCACTTCCGTCGAAAGTGGACGCCTTCCAGACTGAAATCGGTAGTGACAAGAATTTCATGGCGAGCAGGGATTCGCAGAACTGCGCAGTCGTCGCCGATACCCTGCACTATTCGGTCGGCGGTGGACGCCTGGCGGCGGATGCGTGCAATCAGAGCCTTTTCGGCAAATGGCAAGGTTCTTCCGGATCCGGCATCGTCCGGCGATGCCATGGCAAAACGTGACTGTAGAGCGGTAGCTCTGAAATGACTCTAGAGTCGTGAGTCATTGTAATGTGGGGCTACTCGTCAGATCGGACCGGCCACCGATGTTGTAGCGCTTGAGTTTTCGGTACAGAGTGGCGCGGCTAATGCCAAGCATTTTTCCGGCGCGGACTTTGTCTCCATTTACCTGCTCGAAGACGCGCTGAATGGTGGCTCGCTCGATATCCTCCAGATCGTTCGAGTCAGCAGCGGGCGCAGCCATCTCGGGCTCCACCAGTGCTCCGGAGCCGGCAGAAGCTATCGAAGCGGGCAAGTCATTCAGGTCAAAGAAGCGTCGGTCGCCCAGCGCAACTGCCCGCTCGATGCAATTTTCTAGCTCACGAACGTTGCCCGGCCAATCGTATTGCAACAGGCATTTCATGGCCGCGCTGGTCACTTGTATAGATTCGCCTTTAGCATGGCGGTCCAAAAACCAGTGAACCAGCATGGGAATATCCGATCGCCGTTCGCGCAAGGACGGCAGATGGACCGTCACCACATTCAGCCGGAAATACAGGTCCTTGCGAAAGGTGCCTTTGCGATATTCGGTTTCGAGGTCGCGGTTGGTGGCTGCGATCACCCGGACGTCGACCTTGATCTTCTGGTTGCTGCCCACCGGCCGCACCTCTTTTTCCTGCAACACCCGCAGCAGCTTGGCTTGCATCTCTTGCGGTAACTCTCCGATTTCGTCCAGAAATATCGCGCCACCGTTAGCCGCCTGGAAGAGGCCCATCTTTGACTTGCTCGCCCCGGTGAATGCGCCTTTCTCGTAGCCGAACAGTTCACTCTCAATCAATGTCGGCACCAGAGATCCGCAATCCACCGCGACAAACGGTCGATTGGCAAACATGCCCCGGAAATGAATGGCACGTGCAACCAATTCTTTCCCCGTCCCGCTTTCGCCGGTGATCAGCACCGGGGTGCGCGTGTCCTTCAATCGGGAAATCATGCGCAGGACGTCCTGAATTTTTGCCGAGGCCCCCACAATGCCGTAGAGGTCAGTTTCCGTGTGCACCCGATCGCGCAGGAACTGGTTTTCCTCCACGAGCCTGACCTTATCTGCCATGCGACGCAGGAACAAGCGTAGTTCTTCGAGCGGCGAAAAAGGCTTGGCAATGTAATCGTAAGCCCCCAACTTCATGGCCTGCACGGCGCTCTCCACCGAGCCATGCCCGGTCATGACCGCGACCTCGGCGCGAGGAAGAAGCTTTTTTACCCGTTCCAGAAATTCCAGACCTGACATGTTGGGCATGACAAGGTCGGTGAGCACCATGTGTACCGGTTGCTCTTCCAGCAAGGCGAGCGCCGCTTCGCCGCTCTCGGCCTCAAAGCAGGCGAACCCCATGGATTCACCGACTGTGACGCACAAACGGCGGATGCTTCCTTCATCGTCAACAATCAACAGACGTACGCGCAAGTCTTCAGGCATAGCTCAATGCGCCTTTCCCATGGTTTTTTCGACTACTGAAATAAATTGCTGCACGCGGAACGGCTTCTCCACGCAAGGAGCGCCAGTTTTCCGCAAGGTGGCGACGGTCTCTTCGTTGGCCACGTCGCCGGTTATAAACACCAGGCGGGAAGCCAGTTCCGGGCGGTTACTTGAAATCCACGCATGGACGTCGCCGCCATCGACCCCACCGGGAGTTCGCATGTCAGACACGATGCCCACAAACTGGCCCGACTCGAGCAGGCGCAATCCCTCGACGCCGGACGCCGCACAAACTACCGAGTAACCGTTGCGCTCGAGCGCTGCCTTGACGTAAGCCATGACGGCGGGTTCGTCCTCAATGAGCAGCACCGGCAAGGCATCCTGGTTTATCGCAAGCATGTTCATGGGTGGTTGACTCCGGCGGCAGCTCCCACGGAGGCCGCTTCTGAAGCGGCGGGAAGACGTACGATGAAGGTCGCTCCCTCGCCGTTCTCATTGTTGTGGCAGAGGATCTCTCCTCCGTGCTCTCTTACAATCCCGTAACAAATGCTCAGCCCCAGGCCCGTCCCTTTGCCGACTTCCTTTGTGGTGAAGAATGGATCGAAGATTTTTTCCGGATTGGAAATTCCCTGTCCGTTATCCCGGAACCACACCTCGACGGAACCGCCCTTGGATAGCGTAACAATGTCAATCCGTGGGGGACGGCTGATCTCTCGGACCGCGTCGTAGGCGTTGTTGATGATGTTCAGGAAAACCTGTTGCAGTTGTTGAGAATCCCCGATGACTTCAGGCAGGGACTGATCCAGATCCTCGTTCACCTCGACCCCATGACTGTGGAAGTCGTAGGCTCGCAGTTGAACCGTCCGGCGCAAGATCGGGTTTAGCTGCACCGGGCGGCGCTGTTGCGGCATCTGACGGGCGAAGCTCAGCAGGTTTTGCACGATCTGCTTGGTGCGTTGCGCTTCCTGCAAAATGACGCGCATGTCCTTGCGGGCGCTTTCCGGCAAATCCCGGCTCTCCATGAGCAGATCGGCGAATCCCAGAATGGCAGTAAGGGGGTTATTCACTTCATGGGCGACCCCGGAGACCAACTGGCCAACTGCCGCCATCTTCTCGGCGTGGATGAGCTTGGCCTGCAAGGTGGCAGAGTCAGTGATGTCGGTCATCACCGCCACCACACTGCCTACATTGCCCTGTTCATCGCGCATTGGGCTCAGGTTCACCGAGAACTGTCCAGGACGTTGGTCCTCACGCTGGATTGGAAGATCAAGGTTGTCGACCTGCTGGCCTTGCAACGTGATATGGAAGGCATCGACAAATGCTGATTGCCGTGGTGGGGCGACAAGTTCGACTAAGGGAAGACCAAGAAGCTGATCCTTCTGAAAACCAAGGTCAGACCAGCGCCGATTGGCATAGGTAATGCTTCCGGAGGTATCAACCACCAGAATCAGGCTCTGGGTGTTGTTGAGGATTTTCCCGGAAAAATCGCGTTCGCGCTGCAGTTCCGCCTGATAGGTCTTCTGCCCACTGATGTCGAGCATAAGGCCGCGATACTGCGTCACACGATCGTGCGCGTCTCGAGCGGCAAAGGCATTGATGAGCACGTAGACCGGAGATCCGTCCTTGCGACGCAGGATTTCTTCGTGGTTACGCACAACGCCATGTTTGCGCATTTGTTCGGCAAAGTGCTCGTAGGCATCGACCGAGGAATAAACCTGCTGACGAATGTCAGTCTGCAGAACTTCTTCCCGCGTGGAATACCCCAGCATCCGGACCAGGGCGTCATTGACCTCGATGAATCGGCCATCCGGAGTGGAAAAGAACAGGCCCTCCTGAATATTGCCGAACAACTCGCGGTAGCGCTGTTCCGCCTCGCGACGGTCCGTGATGTCCTTGAGAACGTGGATAGTCTGACTTCCCTCCCCGTTGTCGCCGGGCACCCGCGAGCTGGAAACCAGATAGGTCCGATCCAGCACCGGATGAATGTATTCGTCCGGCGAGTCACCACTTGCGCGGCAAAATGGGCACAAAGCCATGGGAGCACTGTTTCCCAGCGCCAGCAGCGCTGACATGTTCACGCCAATCAGCGACTGCGGCGGTACTCCAATGAAATCAGCCAACGACCGGTTGATCCGCAAAACGCGCCCGAGTTCGTCGTGGGCCACGATGAAGTCGCTAATGGCGTCGAAAATTTCGGTCCAGTGCCGGTTGGCATGGTCCATGCGGGTGAATAGCCGGGAATTCTCCAGCGCAACGGAAGCGTGTTGGGCCATGGCCTGCAAAAATTGCTGATCTTCGACCGACAGATCGCCAGGAAGATTGGCCAGACACAAAACCGCCGCCAGTTCGCCGGAAGCGTTGGATAAGCGAAGCAGAGCGCAGTTTATCCAGCTCAATTCGCCAGCCAGGGAAGGACCAATCAGCTCTGACGCGCTGGCCGCCGTAAGTAGATCGGAGTTTTTTGACGTAGCCTCCGCCATGGCCAAAGCGAAGCGGCTGGCCAGGGGGTTTTCTTTGTCGTCAATTGCCAGCGGCGCATGCAATACCACGGTATCCCAGCCAGAATCTTGCCGAAGAGCGAGTGCAAAATAAGGCGCACCCATCAACTCGGCGGCCCGACTGGCAAAGGTCTGAGTAAACTCGCGGAGGGAATGAAGCGAACTGACTTCCAGCGCCAGCCCCATCAATGCATCGGCGCGGCGGCGGCTCCTTTGGGAACTACTGAGGTTGCGGGCCACCTCCAGAGCAACCGATGCCTGAGACGCTAGCGCGCGGGCGCGGCGAACATCTTCCTGTGAAACGTTCGCATGGTCCTGGCGATCCAGGACTCCAAACATTCCGATCACCCGCCCTTGGGTATCGGTCAGAGGAACAGCCAGGATTTGTTTCAGGTTGAAATTCGCCGCGCGCTCGGTATTGACCCCCGGGACAGCAAGCAGATCATCGCTCCAAAACGCTCCGCGATCCTTGAGCTTTTGACTGACCGGGCCATTGGAAAGCGTGAGATCCAACCGCCCGGTTTGCCCCGCCTCCGATTTCCAGCGAACGTGGAAGACGCCGTCGTCTTCAAGCAGACCGATGCAGGCACGGCCGTATCCGAGGAAATCGGCGGCATGAAGGCAAAACTGTTCCATGAACTGGTCAAGGTCACTGATTGCATTCAACTGGCCAGCGATCGCCAGAAGCTGATGTACCTCGTGAGTCTGCGCCTTGGCAGTTGCATACAGTTCGGAATTGGTGAGCGCCACCGAGCCCACACCGGTAATCGCGCCGGCCAGCGACTTGTCATCCTTGGTGAAGCCGCCTTCACCTCGCGGGTAGATCAGTGCCGCGCCCTGAATAGAAGAACTGCGAAATGGGCTCACAATCAGCTTGCCTGCCGGCACCAGGTCGCTCAACGAGTGGCTGGCTGCCTCAATAGAGATGGGCTCCCCCGCCGCAATGGCTCGAGCCGCAACTTCTCCGGCAAACTGCAATCCCCTGCGGTCGTAACGGGCGCGAACCAAGTCGGCGAGGTGAGCAGTTTCGCCGGCAACCGAGCGGAGAGCGAAGCCAGTTCCCTGAGAGACGAAGACGCTGACGACGCGGGTGTGTAAGGCAGCGCGCAGCCGCTCAGCCATGGTCTGCACCACGGCAATCGGATCCGGTGTACCTTGCAACGCTCGAGCGGTCTCGGCCAGAGACTCGGCGGAGTGGTTTTCCTTAGGTGTTGCTTGCTGTATACGGTTGGCCTCGAGGAGGTTGCCGAGCTGCCCCGTCAGAATCGTCGCTTTGGTGGCCAGATCGTCATTAAAAAAATTCGAAATGTCGGTATGGAGGAACACAACCGCGCCCGTAGCCTGATTGGCAACCACGAGCGGAACCGCCATGATCGCGCGTCCGCGCAGTTCCGGGATCAGCAGAGGACGGTCGGGATCGAGGTAGTTCATATACACCGTCTTGCGCCGGCGCACCGCCTCAAGCACTACCTTTTCCGTGGTTTTAGGGCGGAAGCCGCGAAAACGGTCGGCAAACAGACCGTCAGCTTCGGTGGCCTGCAGTTCTCCGCTTGCCGTGGACTGCCAGATATAAGCTCCCTGGATCTGGAAGAAAACCCGGGCTGCGTGACAAAACAAACGAATCAGGACGGCTGGTGCGGCGCCTTCCGAGGCTGCCGCCGAGAGCTGCAGGAGAAGCTTCTGAAAAGCTTCGTCTGAGCGGGCATGGGGCCGGTCTTCCGTGGTTTGACCTGCTTGCATGTCGAATTGGGACGTCAGCCCGGGCTCATTTTTCTAAGTAATTGAATATACAGGAAAAGTAGACTGCAATCTCAATTTGAGTCAAGTGAATAACACACCGGGTATCGAACTTCGAAATTCTGACTTTTATGGCCGAGTGATTTGTCTGGAATGACTCCGACACAACTGCAAAAAATTGCCGGAGTAGCCTTTCCGTTCCTGGAAACGAAAGTAACCTGTTCTAGACCAGCAAGTTACTGCGATATTAGGGGCACACGATCAGGACTTTTCCGGACCTTGCACGGCGGGTTTCATTCACACATTAGCGGCTTGTCCCAGACTGACAATCGGCTGCGGTGAAGGAACTCTGAGCGGAGCGCACAGAAATGACAATTGGCAAAAAACTATACATCAGTTTCGGCGCCGTGCTGGCGATGGTGCTGGTGCTTTTCCTGGTGAACTATTTGGCAGTGCAGCGCGAGCACAGCGCCAAAGCGGCAGCTTCCGAGGCCCTGCGCCGGGCCGAATCGACTGACAGGATCCGCTCGCAGTTAATGCAAAACAGGCTGTACCTGAGTAGTTATCTGCTCAGTGGCGACACCCGTATGGTCGACCATATGCGGGAAGGAATCCTTTCGCTCGAGCAGGAACTCCGCGGTGCACTCATACTCGCCAATTCCGACGAGCAGCGAGCGGCATTGCAGCGGGTGCAGCAAAGTGAACAGGGATGGGCACAGGATTTTGCGAATCCCCTGGTGGACAAACGCAAACAGGTCGACGCCGGCAATGCCACAGTTGCCGAATTACAGATTTACTATCTGCAAAAAGACGCTTCCATTTGGCTGAAAAATACGACCGACTTTCTGGACCGCGCGGACGAAGAAAACCACCGCTTGTTGAATGACCGCAAGAAGTCCGACGAGACCGCGGCCACTGCGACCATCGGAATTGCACTGGTAAGCACGCTTCTATCTTTGGCGCTAGGTCTGATAATTGCTTACACTTCGGCGAAGTCCATAAGCGAACCCCTGCACAACATGATGCAGGTTGCGCACAAGATCGGGACCGCCGGCGACCTTAATCACGAGATTGACTTCAAACGCAATGACGAAATAGGAGAGCTGGGGCGTTCTTTTTCGACCACGGTTAACTATCTGAAAGAGATGGCGACCCTGTCGGAAGAAATTGCCGGCGGCAACCTCATCGTGGAAGCCCGGCCCCGTTCGAAGGAAGACCTTCTGGGCAACGCCTTTGCCCGAATGATTCAAGGCCTGCGAAGTCTGGTTAAGAACGTGCGCGATGCCGCCTCGCAGGTGGCCAGCGCTTCGAACCAGGTTGCCGGGGCTTCCGATGAATCGGCAAAAATCAGCCTGCAAACATCTTCGGCAATCGACGAAGTCACCAGCACGATGCACGAGATGAGTGTGAACGTGCAGAACATGGTGAAGAGCACGCAGACCCAGGCTTCGAGCGTGAGCGAGACTTCCGCCTCTATCGATCAGATGGTCGCTTCCATTCAGCGGGTGGCTGACACTGCCAAAGTACTCCTCGACATTTCCAACCGCTCGCGAGAGGAAGTTCACAGCGGCATCGCCACCATGGAGAAGGCCACCGAAGGCCTGACCAAGATCAACAACACCATCCGCTCTTCCGGACAAATCATCGACGTCCTCGGGCAGCGCGCGGATGACATCGGCAAGATTATTGAAGTGATCGACGATCTGGCGGAGCAGACAAACTTGCTGGCGCTCAATGCAGCCATTGAAGCTGCCCGAGCCGGGGAACACGGTCTGGGCTTTGCCGTAGTCGCCGACGAGGTTCGAAAACTCGCGGAAAAATCCGCGCAGTCAACCAAGGAGATCTCTGAGTTGATTCAGAGCATTCAAAAAGAAGCCCGCAAAGCCGTCTCCAACATGGACCAGAGCACAGGAATCGTCAACGAGGGCCTGCAACTGGGCCAGGAGTTGAACTCGGCGTTGCGCAAGATCTCCAACGTGGTTACAGAGGTTTACAAGTTCGCTCAGGAGATTGGTTCTGCGACCAACGAGCAGTCTCATGGATCCTCCCAGATCGCACGGGCTACGACGCGATTGAACGAGATCACTCACGAAATCAACTCTGCCGTGGAAGAGCAGGCGTCCGGCGCCCAGGCCGTGGTACGCGCCATGGAGCGCATGCGGGAATTAGTGCAGCAAACGACTTCGGGCTCGACCGAGCTTGCCGCCTCCGCCGATCAGATGTCCAAAATGTCGCGCGAACTCCTGGACTTTACGGGCCGCTTCGCACTGGAGCAAAAGGAACAAGGGAGACGCCGCCCACAAGAGGGCGGTTTCGTGGAAGAAGCCAGCTGGCGCGCCGCCGCGGGGTCGCATGGCTGACAACAAAGAGTTCACTCCACGCGAACTGCACATGGTGGGATTCCAGATTGGCCGTGAGACCTATGGTGTACCCATCACGTCGCTACACGAAATTGTTCGTGTTCCGGAGATCACCGCCGTGCCGGATGCGCCAGATTACCTGGAAGGCGTCATCAACCTACGCGGAAAAATTGTCTCGGTGATCGACTTGCGGAAGCGCTTCAACCAGAAGCCGGGCGGGGTCTCGCGCCGAAACCGCATTCTGGTTGTTCAGCATAAACAGCGGCTTTGTGGCCTGATCGTGGATTCAGCTTCTGAAGTCATCAAAATGGCGCCCTCCGACATCTCGCCTTCTACCACCGTCTTTGAGGACGGCGGCTCAAATGCGATTACTGGTCTGGGCAAGTACAAGGGACGGTTAATCGTATTGCTGGACGTCTCCCGGCTCCTGGATTTCGGCCGGGGGGAGGCACTCCCCGCCGGCAGTATCACCGCGAAAGAGAGCCGGGCGGCAGCGCCGGGACACTGATAAAGAAGAAGACCATGACCACGACGGGCGCCGCGGTGCAGCTAACGAAATCCGAACTGAAGCTACTGCAGTCGCTCGTCTATCAGGAGTGCGGCATGCACTTCGATGAGAGGCGCACTCACTTTCTTGAGGATCGTTTGCAACGGCGCCTCAGAGAACGGCAACTCGACTCTTTTTACAGCTATTACCGCCTGCTGATCAGTGATAAGGGGAGAGAAGAATTTTCTCAGCTTCTGGAAGACTTGACCGTCAATGAAACCAGCTTTTTCCGCAATAAGGCTCAACTCGATCTCTTCCACAAATACATTCTCGAAGACCTGCTACGGCAGAAACACGAAACCAAGCAACACTCTCTGAAGCTGTGGAGCGCGGGTTGCTCCACGGGACAAGAGCCCTACACCATGGCCATGCTCGTGGCCGATGGCCTGGCTTACTTCACGCTTCGCAATCCTCCTGAGGCACTGGTCACGTTTCCGAAACCCCTGGTCCCTCCACCCTGGAAGGTGGAAATCAGGGCCAGCGATATCAACTATTCGGTGCTGCGGGCAGCCGAAGAAGGGGTATACAGCGCGTCGCAGATGTCCACCGTGGACTACAACTACCGACTGCGCTACTTCGACAAAGTTGGCGAGCGTTATGCCGTGAAAAAGGCAGTGAAGGATATAGTGCACTTCGACTTTCACAACCTGAAGACGGAATATTTGCCCCAGCACAATGACGTGATCTTTTGCCGAAACGTAATGATGTACTTCGATGAGGCGGAGCAAAAGAGACTGGTGGAAAAATTTGCCCGGTGTTTGAACCCGGGTGGATTTCTCTTTGTCGGACATGCCGAAAGCCTGCTGAACCTGACGAATGCTTTCACCATGATTTACCGCAACAGTGGCACCGGCTACCAGAAAGTTGAGGTGCCGAGGTGACGCTTTTTTCCGATGAGCGCGGAGCGGAGCTACGGCAGCTCTTCTTTGAGAGCGCGCAGGAACTTCTGCAGATGCTCAATGAAGAGGCGCTCAAGCTTGAGCAGCAGCCGGGCGACCTTGAAATCGTGCGCAGCATTCGGCGCGTTGTACACACCCTTAAGGGTGATGCTGCGGCCTGTGGCTTACGCGAACTGAGCGAGGCCGCACATGAACTCGAAGACGCCCTGGCTCTGGAACACTTCTCAGCGGAATTCTCTCTGGTCGAGTTGGCCTTTACCGCGGCTGACACTTTCGAGGCAATGCTGGCTGCCTACCAGCAGAATGTGGCGCCGCCTGACGCAGGACCGCTGCAAAAGATGATCAAGGCACTGTCGGCTAACCCAATGGGCGGCCTGCAGGAAGCCAAGAAACCCGCTATTGAGTGGGCCCCCAGCGACGCAGAACAACTCTCGATTCAAAAATCGCTAGGTAGTGGGCAATCAGTCTATCGGATCACAGTACAGATCGACGCCAATTGCGCCATGCCCATTGCGGCTCGTCAGTTGGTGCTCAACGCTCTGGAATCAGCAGGGACTGTGATCGCCGAGCGGGAAAGGTCGGGGACAAAGAATCGTCTTCAATTCCTGTTTGCTACCCGGCTGCCGGCTGGACAAGTGGCTTCCAATTGCCGCATACCGACCGTGGTTTCGGAAGTGAATCTGACGCCTGTGGGAGTTCCGGCGGAGAAGCCGGCTGCGATTACCGGCACGTCCGGCGGCCTGGAGACGGATTCCCCCGATGAAACCGCGGAAGTTCCGCAGAAGGGCGTTCCCGCACCCTCGGCTGAAAATATCTTGCGCGTCGATGCTGAACGCATCGATGCAGTGTTGAACCTGGTCGGCGAACTGATTATCGGGAAGTCCATGCTGCAACGGACAGTGCATGAATTCTCTCGTCGCTACCCCAAGGACGCTCTCCGCAGCCGCTTCTCCGACGCCCTCGGCTTTCAGGCGCAAGTCTTGAATGACCTGCAACGCTCGGTGATGAAAATCCGCATGGTCCCGGTCGATCAACTGTTCCGCCGCTTTCCACGCATGGTTCGGGATGTAGCCAAGCAATGCGGCAAGCAAGTAGACCTGACGGTCGGCGGAGTAGAGACCGACCTCGACAAGGGGCTCCTCGACTCGGTGGCTGAACCTTTGACCCACCTGGTTCGTAACGCAATCAGCCACGGAATCGAAACTCCTGCGGAGCGTGCACAAGCCGGCAAGACGGAGCGCGGCACCATCTGTCTTCATGCATCGCATCAGGGCAATCAGGTGATCATTGAAATTCGAGATGACGGCCGAGGAGTCGATATTCAGAAGGTCAAAGCCAGGGCCATACAACGAAGCCTGGTGACGACGGAGCAAGCTGCGCGGCTGACCGAACCCGGAATATTGGAGTTGATCTTCCGTCCGGGGTTCAGCACGGCAGAACAAATCACCGAAGTGTCAGGCCGTGGCGTGGGTTTGGACGTTGTGCAATCTGTATTGCAGCGGCTCAAGGGTACTGTCGAAATCGAGACTCACCCGGGTCAAGGGACCATCTTCCGGCTGAAGCTGCCACTTACTCTGGCTATCATCAACGCATTGCTGTTCCGTGTGGAAGAGCGGCTCTACGCCGTACCGCTCAACACGGTGGCGGAGATCGCGCGTGCCCGCGAATCGGATCTGCACCAGGTCGACTGCCGGGAAGTTCTGCAGCTACGCGGCCAACCCCTTTCGGTCATCCGCCTGGGCCGCCCCCCCGCGGACGTGGAGACCAGCTCGAAGAAGAAGATCTTTGTGCTGGTCATGACGCTTGGGGACCGCAAACTCGGTCTCCTTGTCGATTCTCTCGAGAGCGAAGAGGAGCTGGTGATCAAAGCGCTGGATGACAGCACCGTTGCCACTGACCTGGTGAGCGGGGCCTCAATCCTTGGCGACGGCCGGGTCGTGTTGATCCTGAATCTGGCGGCAGTGGTGGAGCGATCGTTAAAGGCGGGGGTTGAAGCTTCAGGTCAGGTCGCATTCGGGCTCTTGCTTTCCCAGGACGACAAACTGCGACTGGCCATGCAAGCCGCGGGAGGGCGCTCATGAGCGATCCCGTGCGCGTACTCGTCGTGGATGACTCCGCACTGATGCGGAAATTGATCCCACAAATTCTGCATTCCGATAGTTCCATCCAGGTGGTAGGAACCGCCATGGACGGAATTTTTGGTCTCAAGAAGATCGAAGAACTAAGGCCCCAGGTCGTCACCGTAGACCTGGAGATGCCCGGCATGGGCGGCCTCGACATGTTGAAAGAGATCATGCGGCGCCATCAGATTCCGGTGATTGTGGTCAGTTCGCACAGCCGTGATGGCGCTTCCATCACCTTGAAAGCGCTTTCGCTTGGCGCCTTCGATTTCGTTGCCAAGCCGGTGGACGTCGCTGCCCGTATGCCGGAGATCGCGCAGGAATTGATCGCCAAGATCAAGGCGGCTGCCCAAAGCCGCGGCATCCGCGTGACGGCGTCATCGGGAACATCCCATGCGACAAAGCCCGCGGCAAGCCCGGGCATCCCTGCCTCTCGCATCGTGGCCATTGGAATTTCAACCGGAGGGCCCCAGGCTTTGCAATACGTGTTGCCGCAACTGCCGGCCGATTTTCCCTCCAGCATTCTGGTCGTACAACACATGCCGGAAGGTTTCACGGAAATGTTCGCCCGCCGGCTGGATGAAATCTGCGCCATCAAGGTAAAGGAAGCGCAATCCGGCGATCAGCTTCTTGCCGGCCGTGCGCTGATTTGTCCCGGCAACCGTCACCTTAAGGTCAAACGCCTCCCCCTTTCCGACGTGGTGGTGCTGAGTGACGAACCAAAGGTTAACGGACATCGCCCCTCAGCAGATGTCCTTTTTCGCAGTGTCGCAGAGGAGTTCGGCAACAAGAGCGTGGCTTTGATCATGACCGGAATGGGAGACGATGGGGCCGAGGGTCTCGGCGCCATCCGGAATGCCGGAGGTTTGACCATCGCACAGAGCGAAGACTCCTGCGTGGTCTACGGTATGCCAAAGGCGGCCATCGAACGGGGATATGCAATCCGGGTAGTGCCTCTCGATGCCGTTGGCAATACTTTGATTGCCCAATGCATGACAGAACGCAAAATTGAACCGGTGATGGCGGCCGGGGTGTTGGGAGCGGCGGCTGGCACCAAGCGCACCTAGTTTGACTAACGACGCTAAGAACGAGCAGTAAGCAAGGAGGAGCACCATGGATCAATTCGCACCGGTTCGCCGTGCTAAAGATGGCCAACCTGTCCGATATCTAGTAGTCGACGATTCAGTATTCGCCCGCAAGAACCTGGCTCGAATTATCGAGGCTTTCGGCGGCCAGTTGGCAGGTGAGGCGGGGGACGGCCTAATGGCAGTCTCCGAATACGAACGCACCCGTCCCGACATCGTCCTCATGGATATCACCATGCCGCAGATGGAAGGCATTGAAGCCGCGGAGAAGATCGTGCACAAACATCCCGATGCGCGCATCGTCATGGTTTCCTCGGTTGGCTATCAAGAGAACATCGTCGCCGCTTTGCAGCGCGGCGCGCGACATTTCGTACAGAAGCCGGTAAAGCCTGAGGTTCTGTATGAAGTCATAAAATATGTGCTGGGCGAAGACGGGGTCGCGGCCGCAGCGGCTGGAGCGGGGGATTAACTATGAAAATGGAGCTCATACAACCGTTCATCAATGCCGCCGACGCGGTGCTCGCCCAAGGCCTGCAATGCCCGATTGCCATCGGCAGTATCAGCATGGAAAAGGAAACATACCGTCGCAAAGGCATCGCCGCGCTCATCTGGCTCACCGGGGATATTGAGGGCAGAATTGTTTTTGACCTCGATCCGTCAACCGCCACCAGGATTGCCAGCCATTTTGCGGGAACCCCCTTACCTGAATCCGACCAAATGGTGCGTGAGGCGGTTTGCGAGCTCGCCAATCAAGTGATAGGCAATGCCGTCACTACTCTCAACGATCAGGGATTTCACTTCCGCGTACATCCGCCCGTGCTGCACACCTCTGAGCTTGGAACCAAAAACAGCGAGGACACGGAAGCCATGGTGTTGTGCTTTGAGACTCACAGTGGCAGCGTCTTCATGAACGTCGCCCTGCGCTATAGCCAGGTGGCGAGCCTTCCAAAAGCCGCAGGCGCAGCCGCTGGACGCTAACGCAACCTTTGGTGGTCAGAGTGTTGCGACACTCCCCCCACCCAGTAATAGTCAAGACTCTGCGGCTCATAAGTCCCGAGGTAGGAGACTCGCCGCCCGGCCGCCAAATTCTTAATATCCGTCTCTGAACCCATGGGGGCGATCACGATGTGTTCCGCCGTTGGGACCTCGCCGGATTCATATCGCGCTATTGTTTGATTCCGATAAAAGGCCAACCCATATTCGATCTGCCGCGAAGCCTTGAACACTGCCGCGGGAAGAGTCCCGTTCTCCATTCGCTGAATCTGCATGGCCAGGGGTCGCACTGAAAGGCTGCTGTCGACCGCTGGAGCCCCAATGCGCAAAAGCGCGGCAACCGCCACCGCCGCGGGTATGAGAGTGACGAAGCGCAGAACCTTCCAGCCGGGCTGGCTCCGTAAAGTAAAGAAAATACCAGCCGCTAGTGCCAGCGCGAATCCGCACGAAATGGCCGTTGCCCGTCCCCAAGGCAGTCGATGCTGAAAGAGCAGGTATTGAACCATCAACGCCGGGACGACCGGCAAGGCCGCTACCAGAGCATGGATGAGCGTTAGTACAAATCCAGGGTGTTCGTCGATGTGGCGGCGCAGGAATTCGGTAATCAACAGCGTGCCCGCGGGAAGCGCCGGCAGGATGTATCCGGGAAGCTTGGAGCGAGAGATGGAAAAAAAGACAATGGGCGCCAGCAGCCAGATCAACAAGAAAATACTGAAGGCATCCTCGGAACGCGATAACTCACGCTTTTCTGTCCACCAGGCCCGAGTGATTTCGAGCAGGGCCGCGATAATCAAGGCGATCCATGGCACCAGCTCAATCAGCGCTACCGGCAGGTAGTACCAGAACGGTTGCTGATGACGATAGAGGTTAGTGCCGAAACGTGCCAGGTTGTGCTCAAGAATAAACACCCGAAAGAATTCCGGAGTACGGACCTGCACCGCGATGTACCAGGGCAAAGCAACCACGCAAAACAGGAGGATGCCCGGAATCCATAAAGTCCGTTTCAACAACGACCATTCGCCTTTGGCTGCCGCAAAGAGCACGATGATCACAGCAGCCAGAGCAGGCGCCACTGGACCTTTCGCCAACATGCCAAGTCCCAGGAAGACGTACGAAACGGCCAGGTACTTCTTTTCTTCGGTTTCGTGCCAGGCGTACCAGGCGAGCAACGCGATGGTGAAACAGGCAGCCAGAGCCATGTCCATCGAAGCAGCCCGCGCAAAACCGATAATGCCGGCTGCGGACGCAGTCATCAGTGCACCATCAAGGCGCATCCGCGAGCGAAAGCGGCGCAGAAACAAATATGCTGCGATCACCATCAGGGTAGCGTTGATGGCGGAAGGCAGGCGCGCCGCCCAATCACTGACGCCGAAGGCGCTGTACACCAGCATGGCCTGCCAGTAGTAAAGGATGGGCTTTTCCAGCCACGGCTTTCCGCCCAAGGTAGGAGTGATCCAGTCGTGGCGCGCCAGCATCTCGCGCGCGACCTGGGCGTAGCGTGGTTCGTCGGGGCCGATTAAACCAAAGTAGGCGAGGCCGAAGAAAAAGAGGAACGCGCAAAAACCTGCCAGCAGCAGCCAGTCAGTGGAGAAGCGCCGCGGGTTTTCCATGGTGGGGGAAATGGCCCAGACATTCTAAGCTGGTTATTGGATAGAAGGAAATTTCAAGCGGGAGATAACTTGCTCTACCGCCAATGCGAGTGGGCCGGAAAGGGAACACCCGCTGGCCGACTTATGTCCGCCGCCGCCAAAGCTTTCGGCCACGGCCGCGACATCGATGTCGCCCTTGCTGCGCAGGCTCACGCGGTAGCGGCCATCCGGCAGTTCGCGGAAAAACGCGGCGACCTGCACATCGTGAATCGAGAGAGCATAGTTCACAATACCTTCGCAATCCTCTTCTTTAGCACGGCTGCGGTCCATCTGTTCCTGGGTTACGGAAATCCACGCGAGCGTGCCATCGCGATGCAGGTTGGAAAGCGCTGCCCCCAGCAACCGCATCTTGGCAGTCGAATGGCCAAAATAGATGCTACGCGCGCACCGCGCCGGATCCGCACCCGCGATCACCAATTCCCGCGCGAGCTCGAAGGTGTGCGCATTGGTGCCTTCGAACATAAAAGACCCAGTATCGGCTAGGACCGCTGTATAGAGGCATGTGGCAACCTCGGGAGAAATCTTCGCGCCGGCTTCCCTAGCTAACCGGTAGACAAGCTCTGCTGTGGCGACTGCTTTAGGATCAATCCAGTTAACGTGAGCGAAGGGCCGTCCACTGACATGATGGTCGATGCTGATGAGGAAGTGATCTTCCAGGCCTTCGAGACGCGTGCGCTGTACGCTGTCACACTCGAGGATAATAGCGGCTTCGTATTCCCGGTTGACCCGTTCTGCCTGCACCACTTTGTCGGCGAAGGGAAGACGTTGATAAATTCGCGGCACGTTGTCGCGAAGCACAACCTCGGCACGCTTTCCGAGAGATCGAAGGATCTGGCTGCAAGCGAGGGCGGAGCCGATTGCGTCGCCGTCGGGACGGGCGTGTGAGGTCAGCACGAACCGGTCACGCATTTCAATCTGCTTGAGGACTTCGCTGAGCATATTTTCTACTGAGTCCCGCCCCGCTTCTTGGTGCGCTGCAGCAGCTCATTAATCCTTGCTTCGTACTGCCGTGACCGGTCTAACTGAAACACTAACTCTGGGGCCCGCCGCAGGTGCAGTCGCTCTCCCAGTTCGTGGCGGATGAACCCGGCCGCGCCGGACAACGCCTGCATCGATTTAACAGCATCCTCGTCGTCTCCTTGCACCACGATGAAAACCCGTGCGGAACGCGAATCATCTGCCAGGTGCAACTCACTCACATTCACCAGACCTATGCGCGGGTCGGCAAGTTCGCCTTCCAGAATAGTTTCGATTTCCTCTCGCATGGCCTCAGCTAAGCGCTCGCGATGATACTTCTGGGCCCGCTTCTCCAACCCACACCTCTGATAAAACGGATGAGCATACCAGAAAATGGGTTGCAGGCAACCTAACTTTTCAGGCCTGGAGCACCGAGAGTCAGCATGAACCAAGGTGCAGTCTGCTCAATCGAATAGAAGTTCGGAGGGTCACAGATATTCGACAAACGAATCAGACACATCAGCGCCGTTATTGTTGGCTATCTTGATCGCCTGGCGTTCCACGTTCTTCATTAGACCGTCGAGGTAATCGCGGGAGTCAGAAACGCTGACTACCCCGACAGTCGCGCGGTTCCATAATCCGCTGGCGTCGAGTTCGGCAACCGCAACATTGAAATGTGCTCGCAAACGGTCTTTTAAGCTGCGCACAACTTGCCGCTTGTCTTTGAGGGATTGAGCATGTTCGATGCTCAGTTCGAGAGTAAGAAAGGCGATCAAGATAACTGCGAACAAATGTCATCCCGAAGGAGCCGTCGTTGCTCCGAGCGACCTTACGAACTCTTCTCTCGAAGGCGTTGTGAACGGGAACATTTTCGTCGCTGGCATCTTTGCAACATTGCCCGGCGCTCGCCTGAGGCGGCTCAATCGTCTCGGAAGATCCCTCGACCGCTTCGACATGAAAGTTGTTACGCTATCGCTTCGGCGGCTACACGTTCCGTAACGAAAGCCTCAATCACATCGCCGGCCTTGATATCGCCGTAGCCTGCGATGGAGATACCGCACTCCATGCCGTTGCGCACTTCGCTGGCATCATCCTTGAAGCGGCGTAATGATCCGACCTTGCCTTTGTAGACCTGCACGCCGTCGCGCAGCAGCCGGACTTCGGAGTCGCGCTTAATGAATCCGTCGGAAACCTGGCATCCGGCGATGGTTCCAACCTTCGGGATGCGGAACGTTTCCTTGACTTCGGCCCGGCCCTGGTAGGTTTCCTTGATGGTCGGCTCCAGCAGTCCGGTCATGGCACGCTTGATCTCATCCTGCAGTTCGTAAATGATCGAGTGCAGGCGAATATCAACTTTTTCCTGATCCGCGAGTTCCTGCGCGTTGCGCTGCGGCCGGACGTTGAAGCCGATCACGATAGCATTCGACGCTGATGCCAGCAGCACATCGCTTTCGGTAATGGCGCCGACACCCGCGCGCAACACTTTGAGGCGAACTTTGTCGTTCGAGAGCTTGGCCAGCAGATCGGTCAGTACTTCTACGGATCCCTGAACATCGCCCTTCAGAATGATGTTGAGTTCCTTTGTGCCAGCGGTCTTGATCTGCTCCGCCAGACCTTCCAGCGACACCCTTGAACTCTTGGCAAGGGTAGCTTCGCGAGCCTTGGCCTCGCGGTACTCGGAGATACCACGCGCACGGTCGCGGTCCGCCACCACCACAAACTGATCGCCGGCCTGCGGGAGGCCTTCCATACCAAGAATCTCGACCGGCGTGGAGGGCGGCGCTTCTTCCACGGGATTTCCGCGGTCGTCGAGCATGGCGCGGACTTTGCCGTAGACATTGCCGACGACGAAATTGTCGCCTGCACGCAATGTCCCGTTCTGCACCAGGACGGTGGCCACCGGTCCGCGTCCGCGATCAAGTTTCGCTTCGAGCACGACACCAGTTGCGGGACGGTCGGCTGTGGCCTTCAACTCCTGCAGGTCGGCAACCAGGCAGATCATTTCCATCAACAGGTTGAGGTTGGTCTTTTGCTTAGCCGAAACATCGACGAACACCGTCGTGCCGCCCCAGTCTTCGGGCATCAACCCCCGGTCGGCCAACTGTTTCTTCACCCGATCGGGCAGAGCGTCAGGTTTGTCGATCTTGTTGACGGCCACGATGATCGGGACTTCCGCAGCATGGGCGTGATCGATGGCCTCAATCGTCTGCGGCATGACACCGTCGTCGGCCGCGACCACCAGCACCACAATGTCGGTGGCTTTGGCGCCGCGCGAACGCATGCGAGTAAAGGCTTCGTGGCCGGGCGTGTCCAGGAACACGATCTGCCTGCCATAGGCGGGAGACTGCTTGTCCTGAATCGTAACCTTGTAGGCGCCGATATGCTGAGTAATTCCTCCAGCCTCGCCTCCGGCGACGTTGGTCAGCCGGATCGAATCCAGCAGTGTGGTCTTACCGTGATCGACGTGGCCCATGATCGTGACTACCGGCGGACGTGTTCCAGTTTCCGGCGCCATGCTTTCGCCGGTGACGCCTTCTTCCACCTCCTTTGCCTGATTTTCTTCGAACGTGATCACGTTCGTCTCAGCGCCGAAGAAACGGGCCATCTCGATCGCGAGTTCGGGATCGAGATTTTGATTGATGGTGGCGAATGCACCCCGCGTCAGCAAGCGCGCGATTAAATCTTTGGCGCGGATGTCGAGCTTCTCCGCCAGATCTTTAACGCTGATGCCTTCGGTGATGGTGATGCTGCGCGTAATTGGCGCGGGCTCATTGGAGAGCGACATCCGCGGCGGCGGAGTGTAGCCCTTCATTGGGCCTTCTTTTACGCCGCGGGGAACATAGCGCTGTCCGGGCCGCCGCGCAGGCGCTCCGGGACGGCTACCGGGACGAACCGGTCCCGGAGGCGGAAGCCCAGGGCCAACACCAAGAGGACGAGTGCCGGTCGGGGATTGCCGCGTAGGATGCATGGGCCGGCGCTCTCCGGGACGAAGCGGAGGGCGAGTGCCGGTGGGCGCACCGCCGGGACGGGGACGTTGGAAAATCGGCTGTCCGGGTACGGGACGCCCCGGCGCGGGACGAACCGGCGATCCGGCAGCAGCTTGCGGAGGAGTCGGCGCCTTGTATACCGGGCGCGGTCCCGTCTGCGGCATGATCATGCGCGGCGCCGGCTGCGTGGGCCGGGTCGCGATCGGCATCCCCGGACGAACCACGGGTGCGGCAGGCTGGCCGGATGCCGGCGGCGCTGCAGGACGCGCTGGAGCCGGCGGAACGCTGGCTGCAGGGGTGGCGGCAACTGGCGGCTGCGCGGCAACCGGCGGGGCTTGAGGCTGAGGCGGCGCTGGTTGCGGCGGAACCACGTTCACCGGACGCGGCCCGGTCTGCGGCAGAATGATGCGCGGTGCTGGCACGGGAGGAGCTATAGAAACCTTGGGAGCGGCGGCTGGCTTTGTTTCGACTGGCGCCGGAGTCACGACAGGACGCGGCACCGCGGGTGGTGGAGCAGGCGGGGCAGGAGGCTGCTGCTTGCTGATGATGGCCTTCAGGACATCGCCGGGCTTGGATATATGAGAAAGATCGATCTTGGTCTTGATTTCATCTGGCTCGACGCGGCTGGTGCGGGCGCTTTTGCTGGACACCTGCGCTTCACTGGACGCGCGGAAATGTGCGCGTACCTTTGCTGCTTCGTGTTCTTCGATGGAACTGGAATGTGTCTTCTTCTCAGTCACCCCCACCGCAATCAATGCGTCGAGAATGGCCTTGCTTTTGACTTCCAGCTCTCTAGCCAGATCGTTGATTCGAATCTTGCTCATCCGCCCTATTTTTCCTCTCGGACTGTCCCGCTAAGTCTTCATAGCAACCTCACGGAGTCAGTACCCCAGTGCTCGCGATGTGAATCGCATAAAACGAACCTATTATGTAGAGACGTCGCTAAACACGTCTCGGCACAGTTCGTGCCGGGTACAAGACGTAGCGGAGCTACGTCTCTACACCACTTACTCTTTTTTCTCTTCCGTGCTGGATTCTTCCGCGGTTCCGGCTTCGGCTGCGACTTCTTCCGCAGGCGGTTCCTCAGCTGCATCTTCCGCCGCCGCAACTTCTACCGGTTCAGCAGCCTCTTCGACTGCTAGGCCCTCTTCCGGAAGGCCCTCACCCTCGGGCAGTTCGCTTACCACCTCGCCGCCTTCCAGCGTGGCGAAGTAATTATTGACCGCCAAACTGATTTTTTCCACTGTCTTGGGGCCAATTCCTTCAATGGCTTCCAGTTGTTCCGGCGTCATGTCCGCCAAGGCTTCGACCGTGGTCACCCCGGCGGCGCCAAGCTTCTCTACCAGTCCCTCGCCCAGTCCGGGCACGCTCTCCAAAGGCGTCGAAGTCGGGGTTACAAGCGCCGACATCTGCAATTCGACTTCCTGGCGCTTCTCCTCTTCGCTCTTGATATCGATCTTCCAGCCCAGGAGCTTCGCCGCCAAACGGACGTTTTGCCCCTTCTTACCGATGGCAAGAGAGAGTTGGCTGTCATCCACCACGACCTCAAGATGCTTATCGGAGGAGTCCACCACGGTTACGCGGCTGACTTTGGCCGGCTGTAAAGCTTTCTCGGCGAATGTGACCGCGTCTTCGTGGTATTCGATAATGTCTATCTTTTCGCCGCGCAGCTCACGAATGATGGACTGCACTCGCATGCCCTTCATGCCAACGCAGGCGCCGACTGCGTCGACGTCTTTGTCCTTTGACATCACCGCGATCTTGGTGCGCTCTCCGGCTTCGCGGGCGATAGCGCGAATCACCACCGTGCCGTCGTAAATTTCCGGAACTTCTGTCTGGAATAGGTGCTGCACCAATTCCGGCGCGGCCCGCGACACCACTACGCCAGGACCCTTAGAAGCCCGCTCCACACGGGCGATGACCACCCTCACCCGCTCGCCGATGGCAAAGGACTCAAGGCGCGACTGCTCCTTGCGGGGCATGCGCGCCTCCGCTTTGCCGATATCGAAAATGACATCCGGGCCCTCAATACGCTTGACTGTAGCGTTGACGATCTCATTCACCCGCCCGATGTATTCGTTGTAAACCGTGTCACGCTCGGCTTCCCGAACCTTCTGGAAGATGACCTGCTTGGCGAGCTGAGCCGCAATGCGCCCGAGGATTCCCTCGGTTTCCTTCGGGATTTGAACCTCACCGCCGGGCTCCGCCGTCGGATTCAGCTTGCGGGCATCTTCAAGCGCCATCTGCAAAGTCGGGTCTTCCACCTGCTCAGGACCTTCCACCACCGCCTTCACTGCAAAGGCGCGGATCTTCCCCGTCTCCTTGTCGAGCTCGGCGCGAAGATTTTCCTGCGTCTTGTAGTATTTGCGGGTGGCCACGACGATGGCGTCCTCCACCGCACTGACCACAATCTGCGGATCAATGCCCTTCTCCCGGCTCAAGGCGTCAATGGTGTTGTAGAGCTCGCTTGCCATAATATTGCTGTCCTGGTTTCTCGCGTACCACGGTTTCAAGTTTCAATCGCCTGAAACTCGAAACCAGAAATAACTGGTTGCTAAATCTCGGGTACTAAATTTGCTTTCTCGACGTTGTCGAGCGCGACTTCCAGTTCCTGGGGTCCGTCCGCAGGTCGCGGCTTCTTCTTGTTCTTCGCCGGTGACAAATCTAAAGTCAGCCGCCCATCCTGAAAGCTTTGCAATCGACCCTCGAAGTGGCGATTCCCATTGAGCGGATCGCGCGTCATCAATTTGACCCGGCTGCCCACAAACCTCTCAAAATCTGCTGGGCGCGATAGTTTGCGATCCAACCCGGGAGACGAAACCTCCAACAGGTACGACCCCGGCACCGCGTCCTCAACATCCAGAATCGTGCCAACTTCGCGGCTCAGGTTGGCGCAGTCTTCGTGCGTCACCCCACCTGGCTTGTCGATGAAGATGCGCAACATGCGGCTTTTGCCGCCACCGCGGAACTCCACTTCCACCAGTTCCAGCCCGCTGGAAACGGCGACGCGTTCCGCAATTTCCCGCACCCGCTCGATCTCAAGCGCCATTAAATCAATTACTTGGGGAATTGAGCCGCAGTACCAATTCGTGAACAAACTAAAAAGTGGGCTTGCGCCCACTGGTGTGTTCCGCCAAAAGTCGTGGTACTACACAACAGTTCCAGATATGAATATACGCCCGGCAAGGGCAAAAGACAAACCGCTGACTGGCCCAAAAAGCGCCCGAGCGCGCACACAAATCACCCCAAGGCCCGGGATCTTCGGGCCGGGAAGTGCGCTTAAGCCGCGTTCTGTATCGCTGCAGAACAGATCTTAACGAGGCACACTTCCGTTCAGAGTACCCATAAAACCGGTTCGATTGTCCCGGACTACCAGCCTCACTTCATTGCTGTCCCCGGACTTGGCATCGAGGTCCATGTGAACGAGAATCCCTTGCTTCTGGATTTTCTCAAAGGTTGCGGCGTCGAAGGCCTGGTCCACTTTCTGGCTGAGGTTAGTCAGCATTTTCCCGTCTGGTGCGAAGAGGGTGGCGTAAAAGACCAGGTTTAGTTTCTTACTGCCGCCAGAGGCATCTTCCACCGAAATGGTGTTGGGGTCGACGAGGAAGTCGACTGAGATCTTTCCCTTGTCTGCCGGCTTCACCTGAGCACTGAATGTCACCTGGGTGTCGGGAGCCCGGTCTCTCAACGCTTCCGCCACCTCCTGGTCAGGCTTGCGGTCTTTTTGCGATGCAGGATCGATGGCGAAATATCCCCGGCGATAGCGAAGCTCACCGTCCCGGTTCAGCTTGATTTTGACGTTGCGATATTTGCCATCCCACTTTTTGTCCTCGGGGTAGTAGCCAAGGGTGTAAGAGGCTGAGCTGTCTTCTATGGCATTGGCCACGCCGAGCTGGATTTCATTCTGATTGACGTAGGCCACGCCACCAGTTTCGCGCGCCATCTCGCGCATGGTTTCCTGGCTGGCCAGGGTGTCCGACATGCGAACCGAGGCGGCTCCACCGTAGTTGTAGGGGCCATTATTGCCCTTATCTTCAGCCATGATCTCGGCTCCCACCACGAGGCCGCGAGCGTCGATAGGATAAATCGCCACCTGCGCGCTGGCCAGTTGCGAGGCGGCCTCCCGAATCTCCTGGGCATGAAGGCCACGATCATTGCTGGCAGCAGCCCCGGCGGAACGAGCGCCGAGCCCGAGCTGTCCCACCGTCGGCAGGCTCTCTGAGAGCTCGGCCTCGCTGACCGTACGGTCTTCCGGAATCAGGCTGAATGGGAAGGCTGCCGTCACCCAGATCACGTTCTTGCGCCCGGGGATTCCGGCGAGCATTCGGCTGATAGCCCGCATGGCCTGTAACGTAATATCCACCCGGCGGTCGAGCTGATATCCGACCTGAATGTCCTGGAAATTTCGCAACATTTGCGTCAGGCTTTGAGTTGCTTCAGCTCCACGCCCGCCGTTCACCGAGCCTATGGTGGAGGATTGTGGTGGAAGCGCTGCCTTCGCCAACTCCTGTTGCTGAGGCTGATAGTTCTCAATCGCCTTCTTGAGAATCTCCGGGTCACTGGTAAAGTCCTGCAACATTCCCAGGGAATTAGTCAGGGTAAACACCGCCACGCGCTGTCCTGGCTTGTACTGCTCTTTGACGAACTTCAACATCTGCTGGCGGGCATAAGACTGGTCCTTGAATGCGGTGTTGGCGGCGTCCAGCATCAGGATGGTGGTTGGACCACCCGACGAACGAAACTCCGGGCGATTGGAGAAGATGCCCGGGCCCAATTGCGGGACCTCGGTCGCGGCTTTGGCTTCCGTCGACGAAGTGAAGAGGGCGATCTTCTGTGTCTTGCCTTTCTCTTGCAAGATAAAGTCTTCCGGTTTAAGTCCGCTGATCTTCTTCCCACTCTTGTCGGTAACCACGACGTCAACCAGCACCAGGCGGGTGTTAACACGAATGGTTGGGGGTGGTTGCTGGCTGTTGCCGGGGGCTTGTGCTTGCAGTGAAAATACCAATGCGCCAACTAACAAAACGGTTGCCCCGGAATACCGAAAGCGAGAAGTTTTGGAAGTGGTCATACGCCTCCCTGTACTTCCACAGATGGGAAGATGACTGCGGACTGTATCGCGTTCGGATAGCGTCTGGCAAGATGTTCTTCGTCGGAGAGATGCTGCAGAGCTATGTCTTTACGCAAGATTTCCGCGAATAACTGCTCACATATTCGGGGACCGGAATTGACGCATTCAGCCGCGCATCGGCAACAGGTTTGCCGGGAAAAATCTCCAGGGGCAAAACACCTGCCCAGACTGGAAAGCTGTAATCATCTTCGTCGTCAATCGCCGGCCCCTGCCTGACTTTTGCAGAGAACTCCTCGATGGGGACACGCATCACAAGGGTCGCCTTCAGCTCTCTTTCATTCGGTTGGCGGGCTGCCTCCCATCGTTTCGGCAGGATGTGATCCGAAAGTACTTTCAACGCCGCAAGCTTCTCCGCGGCGTTTTTGACTGCAGTGGCCGTTCCCAGCACAACGACCGACCTGTAGTTCATCGAGTGATTGAATAACGAGCGTGCCAAGACGAGCCCATCCAGAATCGTGACGGTTACGCAAACCGGAATACCTTCATCCATTCGCCTTAACATGCGGCTGGCGGCCGATCCGTGAATATACAGTGCGTCGTCCTTGCGGCCATAGGACGTTGGAATGACGAAGGGCTGTCCGTCCACGACAAATCCCACGTGGCACAAGAAAGCTTCGTCGAGAATTCGATAGGCGGCATCGCGGTCGTACACCCCGCGCTCCGGCTCTCGGACCACCCAAGTTCGTGGCGTAGGCATGGAAGCCTCAGGCATATTTCATTCTCCGGGGAAACAATTCAAAAAAGATGACCAGAGTCTAGCAGGCGGGCAGAGATCTAGGCGCCGAGTTGGATGGGGACAATCTTCTTCTGGATGGCATAGGCCACCAGTTGAGCAGTGTTGTGAATCTGCAGCTTGCGCATCAAGTTAAATTTGTGCGCTTCCACCGTCTTCGCACTCAAGGAAAGGAATTGCGCGGTTTCTTTTACCGACCGTCCCTCGGCAAGCATCTTTACGATTTCGCGCTCACGGGGCGTCAGAGAGTCGAAACGCGTGCTTCGCGGAGCCTGGCCGGCGGAAGGGTTCAGGACCTTTTCGAGCACTCGCGGACTCAAGTAGCGACGGCCGCGCGCAACCTCGCGAACCGCTTCCAGCAGGTCCGGTGCGGGCACGTCCTTCAAAACGTACCCTGAGGCGCCTGCATCCAGCGACTGCAGAAGATACTCCTCATCCTCGTACATGGTTAAAAAAATCGTTCTGGTCCCAGGCCAGTTGCGGTCAATCAAACGGGCCGCTTCGAAGCTGGAGAGCCCCGGCATCCCGATGTCCATCAGCACCACATCCGGCCGCAGGGCACGGACCTTATCCACTGCATCGGCGGCATCATTGGCTTCGCCAACCACACCTATTTCAGGATCCCGAGCGAGCAAATGCCGAATCCCCTCACGAAATAATGTATGGTCGTCGACGATCAGGCAGCTAATGGGCATGAGTGTAGTTTGCGTCTCCATCCGAGGCAGAGATCATGGGAGTCTTGGCCACGTAGTCCGTTTCCTCTGCAGGCACGGTTGGCAAGGTGACTCGCAAGACTGTGCCTTTACCCAACTCGGAACGGACCCGCAATTTGCCGCCCAGAGCGGTGATTCGCTCCCGCATCCCCCAAAGCCCGAAGCTACTGGCCTGCGAACATTTTTTTCTGGTGAATCCAATTCCATCATCTTCCACCAGCAGACGAAGCAAACCGTCGTTCTCTTCCAGAGATACGCGGACATTGCGGGCTCGTGAATGTTTGGCGATGTTGTGCAGCGCCTCCTGCACCGAGCGGTATAAAGCCAGTTCTATCTCGGAATGCAATTGCGGCAAACTGCGCGGAATTTCCATTTCCGCTTTGAGCCCGGTATTCCGGCCCAGCTCGCGAACTTCTTTGCGAATCGCGGGAAGCAGACCGAGGCGTTCCAGCGTCTGGGGCGAAAGGCGGCTGATGATGCGCCGCAAGTCTTCGATGGTGTGATCGAGAAGTCCCAAAGCCTCGTGAACTTTGTCCTGAGATTCGGTGTCCAACTGACCTGCCCCAAGCATTCCCAGATATAGGCGCAGCACCATCAGCCCCTGACCTGTGCCATCGTGCAACTCCCGGCCAATGCGCTTTCTTTCCTCTTCCTGGGCACGCACCAGATGACGCGAAACCTCCGCCGCCTCCAACGGAGGGAAATCGCTCGCGTGGGCGAGCTTACGCCCTTTTGAAGAAATCAAAGACACGACAGCCTTACCTCGGTGGCCAGAGAAGTTAGGACGAAAGACGCTGCCCGGAGCGGGTTGGCTTGGAGCCGGGCCAGCAAAAACTGGATTCATTCTAAACAAACCTCGGCCCAATGGCTACAACCACGGGATAGAAATCGCCATTCGGGTCATGAATTCCTGTCTTTTCAGGAGCATCGGATACAATTCAACCACGATGCTGCGCTATTTCACCTCAGGAGAATCCCACGGAGAGGCCCTGGTGGCCTTCCTTTCCGGCCTGCCCGCGGGCCTGAACATCGAGCAAAAATATCTCGACCGCGAACTCTGGCGCCGTCAACAGGGCTTTGGGCGCGGGGGCAGGATGAAGATTGAAACCGATCAGGCCCATATCCTATCGGGCGTGCGCCACGGCGCGACCATCGGATCTCCGATCGCCGTGATGCTGCAGAATCGGGACTGGAAAAATTGGGAAGAGTCATTGCCGGTCGAACCCGGTGATCCAGCCAAGCACAAACGGGTCGCATCGCCGCGACCGGGCCACGCCGATCTGGCTGGAGCGCTCAAGTACAACTTTGCTGAGGCGCGTTACGTGTTGGAGCGGGCATCCGCCCGGGAATCGGCGGCCCGTGTCGCTATTGGCGCCATGGCCAAGCTGTTCCTTCGAGAACTCGGGATCGAGGTACTGAGCCATGTCGTAGCGGTAGGTGCAACCGCCCTGGAAGAAGAGGTCTCCTGGGACCGCATTCGCTCCCTGTGGGACAAGAACGAAGTTTTGTTGAACTGCGCCGATGCCGATACAGAAGAGCGTATGAAAGCAGAGGTAGACCAGGTGTTGCGAACCGGCGACTCTGTCGGCGGAGTATTCGAAGTGGTGGCGCACAATGTCCCCCCGGGTTTGGGAACCTACGTCCAGTGGGATGAGCGCCTCGATGCTCTTTTGGCCGCTGCCGTTATGTCCCTGCAAGCGGTTAAGGCAGTCGAGATCGGGTCTGGGGTTACAGCCGCCGCGTCTGCCGGCTCGGTAGTGCACGACGAAATTGGATACGGCGGGAAAGAAGGATTCACGGGATTTACCCGTGCCAAAAACAATGCTGGGGGCATCGAGGGCGGGGTTTCCAACGGACAGGAAATCCGGGTTCGGGGCTATCTTAAACCCATCTCGACGTTGCGGCGTCCGTTACAATCGGTCGATTTCTCCAATCGCGAACCAGTAAAGGCGGCTTACGAGCGCTCAGATGTGTGCGTGGTTCCCGCAGCGGGAGTTGCAGCCGAAGCTATGGTCGCGCTCACGCTTACCCGGCTGGCACTGGAAAAGTTCGGAGGCGACTCCATGGTTGAGACTTTGCGAAATTACCAAGGCTACTGCCAACAACTGAAGAACTACTGAATGATCTATCCCATCGTAAAGTTTGGAAATCCTGTTCTCGAACGTCCCGCTGAACCGGTCACAAATTTTGACGCGGAACTAAAGACGCTGGTGGAAGACATGTTCGAATCGATGTACGCGGCGCACGGCGTGGGACTGGCCGCGCCACAGATCGGCATTTCCAAGCGCCTCGCGGTTATAGATGTCAGTTTTAAGGAGGATCCCGAGGCCAAGCTCGTGCTGGCCAATCCGGAAATCATCCGTACCGAAGGCAAGCAGACGCAGAGTGAGGGCTGCCTCAGCATTCCTGATTTTCGCGAACCGGTGGCGCGCGCCAAAAAAGTTACAGTACGGGCGCAGGATGTAAACGGAAAGTGGTTCGAAAAAACGGGGGAAGAGCTGCTGGCCCGTGCCTTCCTGCACGAGACCGACCATCTGAACGGCAAGCTTTATATCAGCCACATCAGTGCCTTGAAGCGCGACCTGATGAAGCGAAAGATCCGGAAGCTAATAAAAGCCGGAGAATGGTAAAGACTTGCAGTCGCTGCGGGCATGAATTTGGGGAGCGGTGCGTCCCCCGCAGTCATGGCCCGGGAGATCGAGGCGGTTGGATGATCAGTTCTTAGTGGAGAGTTCTCTGTTCTCAGTTCACCCCTGTGTCTTCTTCCCTCAATCTCGTTTTCTGTGGAACTCCTCAGTTCGCTGTCCCCACCCTCGTCAAATTGGCAGATGAATTCCGTATCCGATTGGTGGTCACCCAGCCAGACCGGCCGCGCGGTCGCGGCATGGAGGTCGCGGTTTCTCCGGTAAAACACCAGGCTTTAAAGCTAAGACTCCCGATCGTCCAGCCAGAAAAGATCAAGGCCAACGAGGAGTTCCGTTCACAGCTAACAGAGATTGCGCCCGACGCGATCATTGTCGTCGGTTACGGCCGCATCGTTCCCCAGTGGATGCTCGATCTGCCACCCATGGGCAACCTGAATCTGCATGCCTCGTTGTTGCCGAAGTATCGTGGTGCGGCGCCCATTCAATGGGCCATAGCCAAAGGCGAGACGGTCACCGGTGTTACTACCATGCGCATCGACGCCGGGCTTGATACCGGCGACATTCTGCTGCAGCAGGAACTTTCGATTGGTTCCAACGACACGGCGGAATCTCTTTCTTTGCGGCTTGCTGACATAGGCGCGGACCTGATGATCCTGACGCTGCGTGGATTGCAGGCAGGCACCATCTCGGCAAGACCTCAGGACAATTCCCAGGCGACCCTCGCGCCGATTTTGCAGAAAGAGGACGGGCGAATCGACTTTACCCGGGACGCGCGCGAAATCAATGACCGGCTTCGGGGATTCCAGCCATGGCCGGGCGCGTTCACCAGCTTCCGTGGAAAGGGATTGCAGATAAGAGCTGCGTTGCCAGTAAACAAGAATGCCCCCCTGGGAAAGGCTAGCATAGAAAATGGCAAGCTCTTCATCGGCTGCGGCCATGATACTGCGCTGGAACTAGTCGAATTGCAGCCCGAAGGAAAAAAAAGAATGGCCGCCGTTGATTTTGTTCATGGCTATCGGCCACGAGACGGCGAGCCCTTCGGGACGTAGAAGATGCCGATAGCTCCCGCCCGCACGGCTGCATTCGACATCCTGATGCGAGTGGAACAGACGGGGGCGTTCGCTTCCGAACTCTTACACTCCGCGGGATACAGCAAGCTGACTTCAGTCGATCAGGGACTCGCCACTGAGTTAGTGATGGGTGTATTGCGATGGCAATCGTGGCTGGATCAAGATTTAGCAGCTGCTTCCACATTGAAGTTTGACAAATTAGATCTTGAAGTGGTCACCGCACTCCGAATAGCGGCATACCAGCTCAAGTTCCTCGATCGAATTCCCAGGCGAGCTGCGGTTCACGAAAGCGTCGAATTGGTAAAGCGTGCCCGGAAGCGTTCTGCTACCGCCTTTGTGAATGCCGTCTTACGAAAATTGGCGGAACGCAACTCCACCGAACCCTCAAGTCCGGACAATGCAGAGAAACTCTCTAAACAATTGGCCCATCCGCAATGGATGGTAGAGAGATGGATTGATACTTTCGGCTTCGATGTAGCAAAGATGATTTGCTCCTATGACCAACAACCGCCGCTGCCAGCTATCCGCTGGACCGGGGATTCCGTCTCCGCCGAGCTGAAAGAAGAAAGCATTGAACTCGCGCCGGGAGGACTTCTGGCACACGCCAGCAGAGTTCTCTCAGGAAATATTTCCCACACACGTGCCTTCCGCCGTGGGAAGGTCGCCATTCAGGATGAAGGGTCCCAGCTCGTTGGATTGCTCCTGGGCCACGGCAAAAATATTTTGGACTGTTGTGCGGCTCCGGGCGGCAAGACCCGAGTGATTGCGGAGAGGAATCCCAGCTCGGACGTTCTGGCTGTAGAATTGCATCCCCCACGAGCGAATTTATTGCGCAAGCTGGTGTCGGCGCCGAACGTGAAAATCGTCGCCGCCGACATGACCGCGCTTCCCATTGCTCAAGCCTTTGATCGAGTTCTGGCCGATGTGCCCTGTTCCGGGACTGGCACCCTGGCCCGCAATCCGGAGATTAAATGGCGTCTGAGACCTTTCGACTTAGCCGACCTCCAGATGCGCCAGGTGGCGATATTGAAATCCGCGATGAATCACCTGTCACCGGGTGGAAGGCTTGTTTACTCCACCTGTTCTCTGGAGCGCGAAGAGAACTCCGACGTCGTGGAAATGGCGCTGAAAGACACCGCTGGATTCGAGATCGCCAACGCCCATGGCGAATTGAAGATTTTGAAAGACGAAGGCGAGTTGGTGTGGCCCGACTTGAATTCGCTGGTCTCCGGCCCCTACTTGCGGACGCTCCCTGGAGTGCACCAGTGTGATGGCTTCTTCGCCGCGATTCTCATGAGGGCTTAGCGAACTTGTAGGCTGACGGCGGAACCCACCAGAATCTTTTCACCGGCTCCCGGCACCTGTCCCACCACCGCGCTTGCCGGGGACGCTGCATTTCCGGCGGTACCGGTCACATCTCCCAGACGCAATCCGGCATCACGCAATGCGATCTGCGCACTTCCCAGAAGTTGACCCATCAAATTGGGCATCACGAAAGCTCGGGCCTGCGCCGGGGTGCTGACCAGGAGATTGATCCTGGGAGCTGAAACTCCGCTGGCATTGGGCGGAGGGTTTTGCGCGATGACGCGGTCGGCGGGTGCATCGAGTAACGCCATCTGCGCCACCGCTCCTACATCCAAACCGCGGCGGCGAATATTTATTTCGGCAGCGCGCTGCGATTGTCCCACCACACTCAATATCTGTAATCGCTGCACTCCCATGCTCTCAGCGACGCGGACTTGCCATCCGCGCCGCACTTTGGTGCCGGAAGCCGGCACTTGTGAGAGAACCTTTCCTTCGGGCACCTCGGAACTGTAGTAGCGCCGCTCGAGAGCCAGCCCTAGACCGAGCTCTTCAGTCATCTTCCGCGCCTCGCTCATGCTATGGCCCGCCAGATTGGGTACCGTCACCTCGCGACCATGAATGGCATAGCGCATTGCGGTCAGGCCAGAGACCATGGCCACGACCAGCAAAACCAAAGCGCGCAGAACCAGACGAAAAAAGGACTTCACAGGTAAGGCAATTATAGCGAGGAGGCTATTTGAGGAACTCAGATCGACATGAAGTTTTCAACCAGCTTCCTGCCCGCGCTGGTGAGCACGCTTTCGGGATGGAACTGCACCCCCTCCACTGGAAACTTTCGGTGCCGCAAACCCATAATGGTTTGCGTGCCGTCGCGTTCGGTAGTGTAGGCGCTGATCTCGAGATCAGCAGGTAGGCTGGATTCTTCAACGATCAAAGAGTGATAGCGCGTTGCCGTCATAGGAGACGGTAAACCATGGAAAATCGTCTTACTGTCGTGACGCACTTCACTGGTCTTACCGTGCATCAGATTGGGCGCTCGGATCACTTTCCCGCCAAACGCCGCGCCGATGGCTTGATGCCCGAGGCAGACGCCTAAGAGAGGAACCTTTCCCGCCAGTTTCTTGACCAGAGCAATGGTGATTCCCGCCTCTTCCGGGGTGCACGGCCCCGGCGACAGAAGAATCCGTTCCGGATTAAGGTCTTCCACTTCTTGCACCGTCACCTGATCGTTGCGCCGTACTACTACCTCCACGCCTAGCTCTCCGAGATATTGCACCAGGTTGTAGGTAAAAGAGTCGTAGTTATCCAGGACAAAAACCATAATCTCCATACCAGCTTACTGGAAGAACGGGCAATTCCGTGTCACGCGGACTGGATGAAAGCTGGAGTTCATCACCGAACATGATCAATAACACGCTTGACACAAAGTCAGCCAGACCCCATTCTTAACCCACCCATGGGGGAATCAATGGCCGAAGTGCCCCAAGAGAAGCGGGCGACCCGACGGTTTGCCTTGCGCCTTCCTGTTGCAGTCAATTACACCACACCCTCGACGCCTGAAAAACGAGCCCAGACTCGAGACGTCAGCGCTCGCGGCATCTGCTTTTATGTGGACTCCTCCATTGAAGCCGGTTCGCCCATTGAATTTACCCTAACTTTGCCTCCGGAGATCACGCTTACGGAGAGCATCCATGTGCGCTGCAAGGGCAAGGTGGTGCGCGTCGACGGTGGAGCATCCGATGGCAAGATGGCCGTCGCCGCAGTCATCGACGAATACGAATTCCTGTCCCAGGCTTAGTCAACCTCGGCGAAGATAGCTCTCGCACTATCCTCCGTTTTTGAAAAATAGTATGCTGATTAGCGTCTAAACGAGCCCTCATCTCCGATGATTCTCTCCCCATGTCGATGTGCGCTGTCTGGATTTGTGGCGTTGTTCGCGGTCTCCGCCATCCTCGCTCAGGACGCACCTCAACCAGTTCAGGCGCCGGTTTCGTATGCCTCAGTCAGCCAGGTGAACAACCTGCTTTCCCAGTTGGAGCAGACATCCCAGGCCGCGCAACTTGATCTCGCAAAACTGCGTATCGACAAATGGAAAGCGGACGGCGGTACGAAACGGCAGACCACTTCTAATTCGGAGTCCGTACAACGAAACCTGCAAACCGCCCTGCCGTCGATCATCGGCGAAGTCCGCAACGCTCCAGAGAGTCTGGCCGCCAGCTTTAAGCTTTATCGCAATCTTGACGCACTCTATGACGTGTTCGGCTCGGTGGTGGAGAACGCAGGGGCCTTCGGTGGCAAAGACGAATTCCAGGCACTGGAAAATGACCTGAATGCCCTGGAGAATGCGCGCCGTGCCCTCGGCGACCGCATCAGCGGGTTGTCGGAGGCGAAAGAGTCAGAGATCAGCCGACTACGGGCACAAGTGCACACCCTGCAAGCGGCCGTACCGCCCCCTCCGCCTAAGAAAGTGATCATCGACGATACCGTTCCCGCGAAGAAGCCGGCACCCAAGAAGAAAGCCGTCCCTAAGCCGCCGGCGTCACAGCCTGCCAGCACGCCGCCTCCCAAGTAACCTTGACCGTGCCTCCACGGTTACCAAAGCCTATCGAGCTGAAAACAAAGTCGTTTTTCATGGAACTTATAGGACGGTTTTGGGGTCTATGTACCCATTAGGGCATCCCAAACGTTTGCGGGGCTCAATCGTGGGTTGCATTCTTTTGGGCGAGGCATATTCCTCGAAAAATCCTATAATAGGGGGACGCCATGAGAGTGATGGCGGGAGCTGCCACCTTGGGTGATCTCGCAAGCGCAATTGGTATCCGGACTGAGCAGGCCGCTATCGTGGCGGAATTGAAGGCTGGCTCTGAGGATGCCTACGCCTGGCTGATCGGCGAATTTCACCAGCCAGTTTACAGTCTGGTCTACCGGATCGTTGCCGATCCTGCGGACGCCGCCGACACAACTCAGGAAGTCTTTCTCAAAGTCTTTCGAGGAATGAAACACTTCCATGGGGAATCAAGTTTGAAGACGTGGATCTACCGCATCGCGATCCATGAAGCGTCCAACCGCCGCCGCTGGTGGTTCCGACACAAAGCCCACGAAACCTCGATTGAGCCAGGCGATAGCAAGAGTGGCGAGGGCGAATCCACCGCGCTCAAGGACGCTCTTATCGACTGCCGCGAATCTGCCTTCGACAATGTTGCTCACGAAGAAATACGTGCCAGAGTCGAAGAAGAGTTAAGAAAGGTTCCGGAGCCGTACCGCACCACTGTTGTGTTGCGCGACCTGGAAGAAATGTCCTACGAACAGATTGCGGAGATCATGGAGATATCGCTGGGCACGGTGAAGTCACGGTTGACTCGCGGACGGGAGGCGCTGCGCCAGCGTCTGACCGGTTATGTCCGTGAAGTCGGCCATGAACTGGGGCTACAGCCCCCAGAAGAGCGCAAACATACTGCGAAAGCTTCCTCCCGGATTGCTGATGGAATTGAAATCGAGGTGGCATCGTGAACTGCAACGAAGCCAAGTCATTTTTTTCGCCTTATTTGGATGGAGTGTTAACCGGCACCCAGATGCTCGGCTTGAGCCGCCACCTGGAGACTTGTGCGCCATGCACCGAAAACTACGTTTCGTTGCGGCGTACACAACAATTACTGAGTAATGTGGGGCGCCGCAAGGCTCCCTCTGATCTGGCGTTGAAGCTGCGGGTGGCAATTTCCGGCGAGGTCGCGCGTTCCAAGCGCCCCTTTCTGGGTGGCGCCCGGATCCGCATCGAGAACGCCATCCATGCCTTCATGGTTCCGGTAACCGCCGGCCTGATCACGGCAGTTACGGTATTTGGCATCCTGATGGGATCCTTCGCCCTGCCATTGCAGGCGAGCAACGCGGATATTCCCATCAACATAAATACCGCACCTCAGTTAAAAGAGGCGGCTTTCGGCACCAGCCTCGATTCGGAACATGAAGGATCGCTGGTTATCGTGGCTTACGTAGACTCCAATGGACGAGTGCAGGACTACCGCATTATTTCTGACTCCGAGCAGTCCCAGGAAATGCTGCCGCAGGTGAAGAATATGCTAATCTTCACCACCTTCCGTCCGGCAACCTCGATGGGAATTCCAACCTCGGGGCGGGCAGTCTTGTCATTCTCGAAGATCAGCGTTAAGGGTTAGTTGGATCGATACCGCGAAGGGCAGAAACTCACGGAGTATCCTTAAGATTCCTTGTGAACCGTGTGTCCTTCGTGGTTTATGTGTTTCCGGGCGCGATTGACCCTGTCACGGGAAGCCCTTAAACTGATATCCAGGCCTGCGTAACCCGCCATTCCTCAGGAGGAACCCCTGCAACTCCGGCTTCGAAATGTAGTTTGCGCTGCCTTGTGCGGATTGCTGGCATCTGTGTGCCTGGGTGAGAACACCCCTACGGTGACGCTCGACAATAGTGAGGCATTATTCGACGTGTTGGCGGGGATCAATTCCTGTGGTTATGACACAGAGTTAGGTGTCTCGCATCCGCTGCGGCAACAGATCCGGAGCGAGGTCACTAAGGCGATCGAAGCGTCGCCGGATGCCACTCAGAGCCATGATCTCCTTTGCGGGTTTTATAATCAGCACCAGCAAAGCGATGATTCGCGCAAGCTCGCCCAGTTTGTTTCTCTGGCGCTGTATTTGACTCCTCCGCCCGAACTGAGTTTGAAGGCGAAAGAGGCTGAGATCCCGCCCGATGCGGTAGCGGTGATTGGCATAGTGCCGCTGTTACAGAAGTTCGCTAGAGATGCCGGACTTCATGGTATCTGGGAGCGCCATAAGCAAGCCTATTCAACACTGGCGGACCGGTATCACGCCCCTGTGGCGAAAATGTTGTTTGATACCGAGATTTATCTGAAGCTTCCGTCCGCCGGCTACCTGGGACGCAGCTTCACAGTGCTATTCGATCCGATGGGGGCGCCGGGGCAAACTAATGCGCGCAACTACGGCTCCGACTACTTCGTGGTGCTTTCTCCGGGTGCGGAATCCGATATTCGGATGGAACAGATTCGCCACACTTATTTGCATTACTTGATCGATCCATTGGTGCTGAAGTATCCGAGTTCGCTCAAGCGCATGGACTCACTTCTTGAAGCGACCAGCAACGCTCCCATGGACGCGAGTTTCAAAGGAGACATTTCGCTGCTGGTTACCGAATGCTTCATTCGGGCGGTAGAGGCGCACACTCTGGGCAACAGCAAAACGCCGGAAGCGGACCGCCAGCAGGCGGTTCAGGCCTCGGTCGCGCAAGGCTACATCCTCACCCGTTATTTTTACGACGAACTTACGGCCTTTGAGAAAGGCGACGCCGGTTTACGCAACGTTTACGGCGAGATGCTTTCGCGGCTGGATGTGGGCAAGGAAAAGAAGGTAGCCAGCACGGTGCACTTTGCCGCCAAAGCGGATCCAGAGGTAGTGCGTTTGGCTACGCCCGCCCCGAGCAAGATACTGCAAGCGGCAGAACAACACCTGGCCGACGGAGACGAGGCAGGGGCCCAGAAATTGGCGCAACAGGCGCTCGACGAAAAGAGTGGCGATAGCGGCCGCGCTTTGTTCATCCTGGCGCAGGTGGCGGCAGCCAGCAGCAATATGGACGGGGCCCGGACCTACTTCGAACAGGCGCTACAAGTGGCCCAGGAACCTCGCGTGCTAGCCTGGTCGCACATCTATCTGGGACGAATTTTCGATATAAAAGAGGAGCGCGATGAGGCGGTGGTTCACTATCACGCGGCTTTGACCAGCGGGGCAAGTTTGCCCGGCATCAAGGACGCTGCGGAGAAGGGCTTGCAGCAAGCCTATGAGCCGCCCCGTCCACAGCAACCGCAACAGTAGGCAGGGATTTCGCAAGCATTGAGAAAGAATAGGCTCTCAGCAGGGCCGCACCTTAAGGAGACAGCATGAAGCATGCAGCGATGGCAGCGGTGGTTGTCGCACTGGCAACCCTTGCCGGCGCACAGCAGTCGACTCCGGCGAACTCAACCCAGTCGAAACCCGCCGACGGGCAGGCCCAACCTTCAACGGCCGCACCGGCGGCAGGACAAGCCGCCCCGGCCACCGGCAAACGCCCCCCGCAGGCCAAGACCCAGGCGGAATACGATGCCTATAACGCAGCCAAGGCTCTGGCCAACGATCCTGCCGCATTCGAAAAGGCTACTGACGATTTCGCTACAAAATTCCCCGACAGTGAGTTGACAGTCTTGATGTATCGGGACGCCATGCATGCTTACCAGACGGCCAACAATGCCGACAAGATGCTCGAGATGGGACGCAAGGTCCTGAAGCTGGACAAAGATGACCCCGAAGCATTGATCGGTGTCGCTGAAGTTCTGACCGAACGTACGCGTGATACCGATCTGGACAAGGCGCAACGTATGGAGGAAGCGGTAAACGATGCGAATCGGGCGCTCGAAACCATTGATACCGATATCGCGGTTCCACCGAACACACCTCAGGAACGCATCGATGCCTACAAGAATTTCCTTCGTTCCGGGGCATACGCCATCCTTGGCACGCAGGCTTTCAATGCGAATTCTTTCGCCGACGCGGAGAAAATGTTCCGCAAGTCGATTGACGCATTTGCATCGCAGCCAGATGCGGTCGTGGTTTTGCGTCTGGCTCTTTCCCTCGACAAGCAGAACAAGTATCCGGAGGCCTTGAAGGAAGCGAATCACGCCGTGGAGTTGACCCAGGACAGCACCACCGTGGGCCAGCTTGCCCGGCGCGAACGCGACCGCCTGGTGCAGTTGACTGGTGGGGCTGCCCCGGGAGCAGCGGCAACCGCGCCGGCCACAACTCCGGCGTCACCAGCTTCGACTCCACCGCCGCCTAAGCAGTAGAGTGAGCGCATAAGCGCTCGAAAGCTGACAACATGACGTTCAGGGACACCGTCGCACTGGAACAAGCGCTGGGACACCGCTTTGAACGTCCGGCGCTGCTCGAACAGGCGTTGACTCATACCTCGCACGCCAGAGAGCAAGAGGCTGCCGAAACCACGGCGCGGGTGGCCGACAATGAACAGCTGGAGTTCCTGGGAGATGCGGTTCTGGGCTTCGTTGCCGGAGCAGAACTTTTCCGGCGTTTCCCGCATTTCCGCGAGGGGGAGCTCTCCAAGCTGCGAGCCCACCTGGTAAGCGAAAAGCATCTGGTTCGGGTGGCCCAACAGCTTAAGCTCGGAGAATACCTTCACCTGGGCCGTGGAGAAGAGAAAAGCGGGGGGCGCACCAAGACCACGCTTTTAGTGGATGCCTTGGAGGCTTTGCTGGCGGCTTTGTATCTCGATGGAGGGATAGCCGCGGCGCGGCGAGTGATCCTCGACTACGTCGTCTCCCCTGAACTGGCGCACCTAGCCAGCAGCGGAAATGGTCTGCCATTTTCGGACTACAAGTCCGCTCTGCAGGAAAAAATGCAGGCTATCGGTCTTCCTCAGCCCTTTTACGTCCTGGTGCAGGAGCAAGGGCCGGAACACAAGAAAACCTTCACCGTTGAAGTGCGTTTACGCTCTCTCGATGCCTCACAACAAGAATTCGTCGGACGCGCTCAAGGCTCAACAAAGAAGAATGCGGAACAGGACGCTGCCCGGCAAGCTCTGGAATTCCTCGGACGCATACACCCAACTCCCGCTCAAGTCGCCGGCAACGCCGGCCTGTAGTCATGGATCTCAAGCCTCACCAATCCGATGGAGACTGGCTAGCGTCGACACAATCGTTGCTGGTTACGGTGGTTATCGCGGTGTTCGTCATCACTTTTGTGGTGCAGGCCTTTCAGATCCCGTCCGAGTCCATGGAGAGCACTTTGCTCATTGGCGACTATCTGCTCGTCGATAAACTGCGTTACGGCACGGGACAGAAATCACATACCCTGGTCCCCTATCGCCCGGTGAAACGGGGCGATATTGTTGTTTTCAAGTACCCGGTCAGTCCAGGTCAGCATTTCGTCAAGCGGGTAGTGGGAATCCCGGGCGACCACATTCGGTTGATCAATCGCCAGGTTTACGTCAATGGAGTTCCGCTGCAGGAACCTTACGTCCAACACACCCGGCGCCTGCATGACGTTTTTCGAGATGAGTTCCCACGGCTGAACTCGCCGGTAGCCGGGCTCGAGAGCAGTTGGTGGCTGGAGATGCAAAAGCTCGTGGAAGACAGCCAACTGATTGTTCCGGAAGGCAATTTCTTCGTTCTGGGCGATAACCGCGACGATAGTTTAGACAGCCGCTATTGGGGATTTGTGCCGCAGGCAAACATCATCGGGCGGCCTCTGATCATCTATTGGTCAGTACAGAGCACGGGCGAGGATATGCCAATTTCGGCGTCGGCGGGTGATAAACTCTTTCATTTCGCCTATGCGGCGACCCATCTACTACAAATCACCCGTTGGGACCGTACTTTTCGGATCGTGAACTAGGAAGCTCCTATACGCAATGACAAAAACACTGTTGGCTAAGAAAGAATCTCCGGCGCCGGAAAAGCCCCGCGAAACCACGGTCGAGTTCCTGGCCTCGCTGGCCGCGGTTCTGGTCACCGGCCTGTTCATCATTACTTACATCATGCAGGCCTTCGAGATTCCCTCGAGTTCCATGGAAAACACCTTGCTAATCGGTGACCACGTTTTCGTGAACCGCGTACAGTTCTCGCCTCCCGCCCGCTGGATGGGACCCTTGCTTCCTTATCGCGAAGTCCATCGCGGCGATGTCGTGGTATTCATGCATCCGGCTGAACCCGGACTTTACGTCGTGAAGCGCATCATCGGTATCCCTGGTGATCACATCCACCTTCGCGATGGCGTGGTTTACCGCAATGGCGAGAAACTGGACGAACCCTACGTGATTCACCAGTCGGATGCAGGTTATGTCCCCTATCGGGACAATTTCCCCGCCGTTCCACCTTCGGAATTTACAAACGTGACGCCTTCCTGGCAATTGACACTGCCACAAAACATTCAGGGCGACGATCTGGTCGTTCCGCCCGACAGCTATTTTGGAATGGGCGACAACCGGGATGTCAGCTACGACAGCCGTTTTTGGGGATTCATCCCCAAAGCGAACCTGATTGGCCGTCCGATGTTCATTTACTGGTCATTCATTACCCCGGCCAATCAATACTTGCAAAAAGCCGTGAGTGACCGGCTGCAGTTTTTAACGCATGTTGTCATTCACTTTTTCGATGAGACGCGCTGGCGGCGCACTCTGAAGATAGTGCGGTGATCCACTTAACGATGACACTGTTCGGGTCCAAGCGACGGGTTGCAATACTGCTGGCTCTCCTGCTGGTGGCGATCCTCTGCCTGGTGAGGCCGGGGGCGAATCGTTTGCGCGCCCGGATCGTTTCCTCGATCACCCTGGCTGTCGGGCGACCCGTCGAGGTAGCCTCGGTGAATCTTCGCGTCTTGCCTCAGCCGGGATTCGATCTGGAAGGCTTTGTGATGCGGGATGACCCGGCATTCGGGGCTGAACCGGTGATCCGGTCGCAGGAAGTCACCGCAGTATTAAGGGTCACTCCCCTGCTGCACGGAAGAATTGAAATTGCCCGCTTAAATCTTTCCGAACCCAGTCTGAATCTCGTCCGGAATGAAACCGGGCATTGGAACCTCGAGGGACTTTTGCAGCGCGCGGCAGAAATTCCGGTGGCGCCTACCGGCAAGTCAAAGAGCGAAGCCCGCCCCGGATTCCCCTACATCGAGGCTTCCGATGCACGCATCAATTTCAAGTATGAGCACGAAAAGTTACCTTACGCATTGACGGACGCCGATTTCTCTTTGTGGCAGGATTCGGAAAACACCTGGGGTATGCGTATGGAAGCAGCTCCGGTTCGCACCGATTTTAACCTCAGCGACACCGGAACCCTGAAGGTCTCCGGATCATGGCAGCGTGCCGTGAGCCTGCGAGAAACTCCTTTGAAGTTCAACCTCCAGTGGGACCGGGCGCAGCTTGGCCAGTTGACCAAGCTGGTTTATGGCGATGACAAGGGCTGGCGCGGAGCCACTTTGCTTTCTGCCACTCTAAAAGGCACCCCGGCAGATCTGGATATTGCAACTCAAGCTTCGGTCCAGGACTTCCGTCGTTTCGACGTGGTGGCAGGCGCCCCTCTCTTACTGGTAGCGCGATGCAACGGGCGCTACAGTTCCGTCGAGCATCGAATCTCAGAAGTTGCCTGTCATTCGCCAGTGAGCGATGGAGAAATCGTACTCGAGGGAGAAGTTGGCGGCCTGCATCATCTTGCCAATTACGATCTATCGGTCGCAGCGCGCGACGTCCCGGTTCAGGCCCTGGTGTCAGTCCTACAGCACATCAAAGAAGACATTCCTAAAGACCTGGCGGCGGCTGGGAAAATTAACGGCACGATGATCCTCTCGCGCAGCGAAGCAGAGATACAGTCCGCCACGTGGCGCGGCGAGGGTGAAGCGACAGGCTTTCGTCTGGCCTCCAAATCAACCAAAGCCGATCTGAGCCTGGAAAGAATACACTTTGCGGTATCGCGGCCTGCGCTAGACCATCCTGCCTTCTTAGAGATTGGCCCTCTCACGGTTGCTATGGGTCGGCCCACGCCCGTGGCAATGCAGGCCCGCCTTTCGCGCACCGGCTACAGCGTTTCGATTCAGGGCGACGCGCAAGTCCGGCGATTACTGCAAAATGCGGAAACTGTTGGCTTGCCTGTTCCGAGGATCGCGGCGGATGGGTCGAGCAAGGTCGATCTGCAAATTGCGGGAGTGTGGCGCGAATTTGCCGCCCCGACCATCACCGGCAAAGCTCAACTGCGTGGGGTGCATGCTGATGTCAGTGAACTCAGCGAGCCTTTGGAAATCAGCTCGGCGCTGGTGACTCTCTCGGCGGACAAGACAAGGGTTTCGAACCTGACGGCTTCTGTCGCGGGCAGTACATGGAGGGGCGTCTTGGAATTCCCGCGGCCTTGCATCCGGGAGAACAAGTGTGCGGCGCACTTCAACCTGGCGGCGGACACTATCGACGCAGGACAACTCCGCGAGGCCGCGGCACAAGGCTCACGCAATCGCCGCTGGTACAGATTTCTGACATCCTCCAAGGTTGCGCCGACATTCCTCAATACCCTGAACGCCCGCGGGAAAATCACCACCGGCCGTTTGTCAATACAACAAATGGCAGCTACCCGAGTGTCGGCTGAGGTTTCTCTCGAAGATGGCACGCTTCGCCTTTCCGACCTTCAGGCAGAACTAATGGGCAGCGTTCACCGGGGAGACTGGACCATCGATTTCAGCAAACAGCCACCGGTCTATTCCGGGACGGGAACTTTCGACGAGCTTGATCTGGAACAACTCGCGGCGGCGATGCACGATGGCTGGATCAGCGGCACGGCGGGGGCAGGCTATGAAGTAAGCGCTTCGGGAGGAACCGTTGCCGAGCTCCTGCGTTCTGCCACCGGTAGCCTGACTGTGGAAGCGCGCGAAGGCAGCCTGCCCCACGTGACATTGGATCGTGAGCCACTTCAGTTTGAACGATTTGCCGGCAAGTTTCTCCTGAGCGACGGCAAATTGGAGATCGGTGACGGAAAGCTGCAAAGTTCCGACACTACCTACCAGGTCGTGGGCTCTGCTTCGCTTGCCAACTCTCTTGACTTAAGACTGATCCGAAATACCGGCCGGGGTTTCAACGTGACGGGATCACTGACGTCGCCACGTGTCGAACCCGCCATCTTTCCTGAAACTCAGGCCGCCCTGAAACAATGAAGGTCGCATACGCCATCAGCCTGATGTTTCTGCTTGGGTCGTTGCTCGCGGGCCAGGAAGCTGAAGTCGCCAGCATGGACCGCAAGCTGCAATACCTTCAAGACAATGCGGCAGCTACACCGGTCGTGACCTCGCCCACAGAATTCAGCGAACAGGAAATCAATGCCTATATGGCTTCGGGGAAGGTTGAGCTGCCCGAAGGAGTGAAGTCTGTCAAATTTCAGGGTCAGGCGGGAGTCGTCACGGCAACGGCCCACGTTGATTTTGACGAGATCAAGGCGGGACGCAGTTCGATTAATCCTTTACTCTCGGTTTTTACCGGCATTCATGACATCGTAGTAGTGGCCCACGCACAAGGCGGGGGGCACGAGGGCGTTGTGCATGTGGACACAGTTTCGCTGGATGGGGTGGAAATCCCTCGTTTTGTACTGCAGTCTTTCCTTGAAAAGTACCTACAACCGAAATATCCAAATATCGGGCTGGACTCCCGGTTTGCCCTGTCGGAAAAGATTGATACCGCCACGGTGGGCGACCAGAAATTGATTGTGACGCAGAAATAGAAGCCGGTTTACGCTCCGCCGGCCGCCGCCTGAGACTTCATTTTGGTGAGCTTGGCCACGGCATTCAGTTCCTTTTCCAGCGACGAGAATCTCTGCATGGTTTCATGAATGCGCAACGACATATTTCGGATAGTTTCCACCTGTAGACGTGCCTCTTGGGGCAGGGACTGCCCATCCAGCAGCAAAAGCTCGGCGTTCCCCATAACGGAAGTCAGCGCATTGTTGACTGAGTGGCGGGTTTCCAGCATGTAACGTCCCAGCGTAGCTTCGCGTTCCGCCGAGGCATGGGCCTCAGCCGTGAGCCGGGCATACTTTACGGCTTCACAACGTTGCAGCACTTGAGACGCAACCAGTAACAACGTATCCAGCCATCCTTCTTGTTCCTGAATCACAAGAGCATGATCCGGGAATCTGCTGGAATCTACCGGTTGGCTGGCAACGAGAAGGATGGGATTCCCGGCCGGTGAAAGCGCCTTCATCAAGCGTGTCAAAATTTCTGCCCGCACTTTGACCACGATTGCCAGATCGAATGTTTCCGGATCAAACGACGGGCAGAGGTCGCCATTCATCAATGTGAATGACGGGATGTTTGTTCCCGCGGGCCAACGTGCGGGGACACTATTGAAAAATTCGGCGTCTTCGGAGATGAGAAGGACGGTCGTCGGCTCCACAGTTTCCTCGAAAATAGTCGGGTTGAGCCGTATCAACGGCGCTTCGGGCCGTCATGCCGGGACTTGTCTGAGCTTGCTCCGGCTTCCGATTCCTTTGTCCGATTGTTGTGGGCCGAGGCAGCAGCGGCAGCGGCGGCGGCCCGCGCTCGGCGTGATTTCTTGTTCGATCCTTTGTCGTGAGCGCTTTCCTTGGATGGTGCGCTGTCGGAAGACTTTTCCGCTTCGTTGCTTTCAGCGGCCGCGGGCTTTTGTCCCAGTGCAGTGTCGATTACGGCGCGCAACTCGGTCAGCAAGCGCAAGGGCTGGCCAAACGAATATTCCGCCTGAAACATGACCTTCCAGGATTGGCAGATCATGCGCAAACGCAGGATTGGTTCTTCTGCGGAAAACTCGGCGCGCCGGCAATCGAGTGCCTGCACGCCATGCTGTTCCAATTCACGCAGCCCATCGAGAATGCCGCTGATGTCCTGATGCAGCAGGCGGAAGAAAATGCGTCGCATCAGAAAGTTGAACCGCGTAAAGGCCACCAAAGCCGCGGGTTCGAAGTAATTGTGCTCGGAACTGGTCTTTAGTTTTCGTGCCGACTCCAAAGCCCCGCTCTGGAACAACTGACTCAGGCTCGAGCATCCGAGCGCGGTCTGGATATGAGAATCCAGGCTTTCAAGCCATGCCGGAAGCGTCGCGTCCACATTTCCAAGTATCGGCTTCAGGACTTCGGCCACATACTTCAGTTCAACATTGCCGTCTTTCACCAGTGACGGCGCGCTGTTGGAGAAATGCTGCACCAGCAGAAAATCGACCTTGTCGCGGTCGGCAGGACGTTGGTCGGATTTGCGCAAGAAATGCTCCAGCAGAACTCGCACCCCGTCTTTGTCGACCGCAAGAGTGTTCTGCAGGTACTGCCGCAGTTGGTGAACTTCAATGCGGTCGTCCATGCGAGACAGCCATTGCCGGGCAGAATCCAGCACATCGTCGGAGGTCGCATCGCGTCCGGACTCCAGCACCTGGCAGGGAGTTGTATCCAAGGCGAACTCGCGCGCCAGGGTGGTGTATAGGGAGTGAATCTGCTGTGCGGCTTGCCACTCTGCCGCCGGATCCTTGTACTCAGGTAATACGCTCATGATTTTATGATCCAATTGGGAATGTCCTGGGTGAAGCGTGCGGCCACCGCAGTCTTGCCCGTGTTGTACTGCACCGCCACCACGCAGGCCTCGGCGTTTAGGGTGCCGTCGGAATTCTGCAGCCGCAAACGATCGGCAAATTCCAAGGGAAGCTTGGAGGCAAACAAGGCTTCTCGTGTAGTGCCGAATTCGATGGTGGTGCTTTCCGACACCTCATCGCCCTGCGCGACCAGGCGGGTCAGCCGCACCGGGATTCGCACCGGCATGGCATCCGGAAAAAACTTGGCGAGTTTCACCGTCGGACTCTCGGGCAATGCACGAGTCTTCGCGGGCGCCGGTTGAGCCATGGGTTTTCTCTCACAAGGTCAATGCGGCCTGGGAACTACCCTGGAGCCGGTTAGCTATCGCAAGGCACGACCCGGGCCGCATCCGCTAAATGCGGTGCACGAAGCCAGCCAAAAATACGTTGGCGGTTACCGGCGATTAACCTACTTATAATCAATCCGATAGGACGAAGCGGCGATGTGAGACCAGGAAGGCGGCGGCTTCGGTATGTATCAAAATGACACAGCGTCTCACGGAAGAGGGGCCCGAGACCCCAAGATTGCGGCGAGTTTAGGTCTTGGACACCACTGCCGGCTGAATTTCTTCTACGTCCACCCAGTGGGTTGGGTATTTACCGGTGTAGCAAGCGGTGCAGTAGTTGGTTTTATCGCCTTCGCCGCAGGCTCTCCTCATGCCTTCGAGTGACAGGTAGGAAAGGGAATCCGCTCCGATGTACTCCCGAATTTGTTCGACGGTGTTGTTGGCACCGATCAGTTCTTTTTTGGAGGGGGTATCCACGCCGTAGAAACAGGGAGAAATTGTAGGCGGACATGAAATGCGCATGTGCACTTCCTTGGCGCCGGCGCTGCGAACCATCCGAACGATCTTGCGACTGGTGGTTCCGCGTACGATCGAGTCGTCAATCAGCACCACGCGTTTGCCTTCGAGCAGAGAACGCACCGGGTTGAGCTTCAGTTTTACGCCGAAGTCACGCACGGTTTGTCGGGGCTCAATAAACGTGCGGCCGACGTAGTGGTTCCGAATGAGTCCGACCTGAAAAGGAATTCCGCTCTCCGAGGCATAACCAACCGCCGCTGTGACGCCGGAGTCGGGTACCGGCACGACGATGTCAGCATCGGCCGGAGCCTCACGAGCGAGCTGACGGCCCAATTCTTCGCGGCTATCCTGTACCGGTCGACCGAACACCAGGCTATCGGGCCGCGAAAAATACACGTGCTCAAAAATGCAGCTCGACTGCGGCAAGGCGCTGGCGTAGGAGCGCGAGGTAATTCCTTCCGGGCCAACGACCACCAATTCACCAGGTTTCACTTCGCGCTCATAAGTAGCCCCAATAAGATCGAAGGCGCAGGTTTCCGAGGCAAAAACAATGGTGTCCTGCTTCAGAACGGAATTTGCGGGGATTCTCCCCATCGCGAGGGGACGAAAACCGCGGGGATCTCGCGCCGCGAAGATGCGGTCCGGGCTGATCATCACCAGGGAAAACGCGCCCTCCACCCGGCGCAAAGCGTCGGTCATCGCTTCGGGAAGGGTGTGCTCCTTCGACAGCGCGATCAGGTGAACGATCACTTCGGTATCGCTGTTGGTCTGGAAGATCGATCCCTGGCCTTCGAGACGGCTTCTGATCTCATGGGCATTGACCAGGTTGCCATTGTGCGCCAGGGCCATCACGCCCTTGTTCGATTGCACCATAATGGGTTGGGCATTCAGCAGGGAGGAATCACCGGCAGTTGAGTAGCGAGTATGACCGATGGCCAGCGATCCCCGAATCTTAGAGAGCACATCTTCAGTGAAGATGTCGGCAACCAACCCCATGGACTTGTGGGAATTGAGAGCAAGCCCGTTCGAAGTGACGATGCCCGCCGATTCCTGGCCACGATGTTGCAGCGCATGCAGCCCCAGATAAGCCAGAGTTTCCGCTTCAGGATGGGCATAAATCGCGACCACCCCGCATTCGTCACGGAATTTATCGGAAGCCTGCATGGTGTTTAGTCCCTTTGCCCCTGAATGTTTGGCGTTAATCTGCCGCAACCGCTTCTGGCTCAGTTTTTAGAGCTAGTTCCAACGAGCTCTCGTATCCATGGCGCAACTCAGAAACCTTGGCTGCCACAACCACACCGCCGTCCACTTTGATCTCTACCACTTCAGCCGCCGTCTGCCCAATAGTTTCTGTTAATAGGTGGTACTTGTCCGCCACCTGTTTGATTCTCGGAACCCTCTCCGGGTCGCATGAGATGACGACGCGGCTGGCGTCCTCGCCGAAGAGCACGAACTCGAGCGGCAGCCCCTGTGAAGCCAAGTCAGCATTGATTCCAATACCATTAGCGAAACCCGACTCAGCCAGTGCGACAGCAATTCCGCCTTCCGAGCAGTCGTGCATCGAATCGACCAAACCTTGCTGGGAGAGTTCCACTAGAGCCTTTTGTAAGCCAGCTTCTCTTTCCAGGTCGAGGTCCGGGGGATAGCCCCAGACTGCTCCTAAAACCTCTTTGGCGTACTCCGAGGAGCCGAACTCGACTTCAGCATCGGTGATATCACCCGGCTCGCTGCCCCGGAGCAGTATCAGGGCTCGTCCGGCTGCCCGATACTCCGGCTTCACCGCCTTGTGGACGTCCTCCAGAATTCCCACAATCCCCATCACAGGAGTGGGATAGATGCCTTCGCCCAGGGTCTCGTTGTAGAAACTAACGTTACCTCCGGTAATCGGGACCTCCAGCTCTTCACAGGCCTTGGTGATACCGTCGATGACCTGCGAGAACTGCCACATGATATTGGGTTTTTCCGGATTGCCGAAGTTAAGGCAGTTGGTTGCAGCTACCGGGGTCGCGCCCGCGCAGGCCACGTTACGGCAAGCCTCCGCAACCGCATGCATCGCACCCAGCCGGGGATCGAGGTAGCACCAGCGTCCATTGCCATCGAGCGCCATGGCGAGGCCCCGCTTTGATCCCTTAATGCGAATGACTCCGGCATCACCCGTTCCCGGACCTTCGACTGTGTTGGTCTGCACCATGGAATCGTATTGTTGCCAGATCCAGCGCTTGCCGGTAATGTTGGCGCTGTCGAGCAACTGCTTGAAATTCTCGGTGAGGTCCTTTTTTTCCGCGAGCTTGATGTTCCCCGGCATCTCTCTTGGTACCGGTGGCTCCCAACGTTCCAGCGGACGCTTGTATACGGGGGCATCGTCGGTCAACGCTTCATTGGGAATTTCTGAAACGACCTGGCCGTGGTGTAGAACCCGCATCTTGCCGTCGTCGGTGACGCGTCCGACTTCGACCGCATCCAGTCCCCACTTGCGGAAGACTTTGTAAACTTCTTCTTCGCGGCCTTTCTGAGCCACCAGCAGCATCCGTTCCTGCGACTCGCTGAGCATGATCTCGTAAGAACTCATACCGGTCTCGCGCTGCGGTACGAGATCAAGTTCAATCTCAGTGCCTACACCCCCGCGTGCGCCCATCTCACATGTCGAACAAGTCAGCCCGGCGGCGCCCATGTCTTGAATGCCAACAATGGCGCCGGTCTGCATCGCTTCAAGACAAGCTTCAAGCAGTAACTTCTCCAAAAATGGATCGCCTACCTGAACATTCGGACGCTTGGCCTCCGAGCCTTCGTGGAACTCTTCGCTGGCCATCGTCGCCCCGTGAATGCCGTCGCGCCCGGTTTTCGATCCCACGTAAATCACCGGATTGCCGACGCCTGAAGCTTTGGCATAAAAGATTTCGTCCTTGCGAACGAGGCCGAGGGCAAACGCGTTCACCAGGGGATTGCCGGAGTAGCAAGGCTCAAACTTGGTTTCCCCGCCGAGGTTAGGGACGCCGAAGCAATTGCCATACGAAGCGATGCCGCTGACCACGCCCTCAAGCACCGAGTGGTTCTTGTGAATCTCGGAAAGCGTAGCTTTTGTGGGGCGGGCGCCCCCGCCCG
>JADMIO011053060.1_pt1 | contig 79798 bp, 74 predicted proteins | sample 8958161 | NCBI WGS metagenome assembly JADMIO01 (sample SAMN16585339, study PRJNA669376) | soil metagenome | isolation source: Crop rotation soil | place: USA: Cullars Rotation, Alabama | collected 2011 | reverse complement strand
CTTCAAGTCACGTGAATTCCAAGCTTCGGATCCCACTGTGCTGGAAAGAGGGCTCCCAGTACACTGATAATGATCGCTTCCAGCAGGAACTGCCGGCTGACCATACTGCTCTTTCCCCCGATCGCTTTTACCAGCCCCACTTCCCGGGTTCGCTCCGAAACGGAAACAAGCATGATATTCATGAGCCCGATAGCAGCACCGATCAGGGTGATCAGGCCGATGATCGTGGCAGAAACGGTGAGAAATCGTAAACTGTTCATCGCCTTCTCGGCAATGCTGTCACTACGATCCAGTACAAAATTATTTTCCTCCGTAGTATTCAATTTGCGGATGCCCCTGAACACACCTTCAGCCTCCCCCATCGCTACCTGTACTTTCTGAAGATCATTGGTCATCACCCCAACGACGAATGAATATCCCGATGGAAAATTCCGGACGATATTCGAATAAGGCATGATGATCACATTGTCGCGACTGAAACCAAAACTAGAACCCCGGCTTTTCATCACCGCCAGTACACGATACGATAAATTATTGATGCGGATCACGGAGTTGACAGCCCGCTCCGCCCCTTCTTTGAATAATCTCTTAGCGACATCATAACCGAGCAAACAAACATTGCCACCAGATTGCACATCCATGCGGCTGAGGTTTCTTCCGTACTGAACCGTAAATCCATTGAGCAATAAATAATTTTCATCGCCGCCAAACAAAACAACATTGGGACTGGTCTTCCGGCTTTGATAGGCTGCAATATTGGTGCGCCCGCCGAAAATGGAAATACTTTTTGTAGCAGGGAAATCATAGCGATTCATAAATAATTCCGCTTCATCCTGGGTGATCAGTTTTCCAAGGCTCGACTTCTTTTCTTTTTTCGCTCCCTTTTTGGATAATTTGATCTCATCATTATTACCGCCGCCAAAATTGATATTGCGTTCCTTGTACCGCACCGTGAATGCATTCGCTCCCATCGTGGAAAAACTCTCCGTGAATTTCTGGTTCATCGCTTTGATCGCCGTGATGATACCGATAAGCGCCATAATGCCAAACGCGATAATGGAAACGGTCAATCCCGTACGCAACTTATTGCTGCGAACGGTGCGGAATGCGAGGGAAAATACATCTCCAAAATTCATTGGAACATAAAGATACTAAGTTGGATGTTGGGAGAGACAGATGTTGGATTGTTTAATGGTTGGATGGCTTGATTGCATGATGGCTTGATGGTTGGATGGTTAGATTGTTTCAAGATCGGGATCCATACAGGGATAGGAAATATCCTGGCTGCAGAGTCCCCAGCCATTTAACAATTCAGCAATCAAACCATTAATGGAAGGACTGCTTAGAAATACAAGTACCGCAATAAAAGATCGGGGAACACACCCAACAGAATAATAAGTGCCGCCAGAACAACCAGCGTCCACTTAAAAGGACGGCTCACTTCGATAGTTTGACCATTGCCTTCCTTGAAGTACATGGCCTGGATCACGCGGAAATAATAATATACGCTGACGGCCGCCATCACCACTGCAAAGATCACCAGCCATAAATTCTTGCCGTTTCCCAAAACTGCTTTCAGCATATAGAACTTGGAAAGGAAGCCTCCGGTGAGCGGAATGCCTGCGAGGGATAAGAGAAATATAGTAGTAGTAGCAGCCAGCAAGGGTTGTTGTTTGGCAAAACCATTGAAACCTTCAAAGGTGTAATCCTTCATTTTTATCAATACCGCAAAGATGCCGATCGTGGCGAGGCTATAAGCAGCCGTGTACAGGATCAAACCTTCTGTTCCATCGGAATTCATGGCAAACAATGCCAGCATCATAAAACCAGCCTGTGCGATACTGGAATAAGCCAGCATTCTTTTTACACTTTGCTGGAAGACGGCCGTGATATTCCCGATAAACAAGGTAGCCACGGTCAGTATGCTTACAAATAATTTCCACTGCTTGTCCTGGAAGCCGAATGACTGATCGAACAAACGCAAAAAGGCAATGAATACCGCTGCTTTGACAATGGTCGCCATAAATGAGGTGAACACGGTTGGCGCACCATCATATACATCGGGTGTCCAGAAATGAAAAGGTGCTACCGAGGCTTTGAAGGACATGGAAAACAATAGCAACATCATTCCTGCTATCATCAGCACGGAAGGAGCCACTTCGGTGAAAGCCCCGATACGGGCCGTATCAAATGTGCCTGTCGTACCATAGATCAACGCGATACCCATCAGCATCAGTCCCGTTGAAAAAGAACCCAGCAGGAAATATTTCAGGGAAGCTTCATTGCTTTTAAGATTCCGCTTATCGCTTCCCGTCAATATATACAGCGGTATGGAAATGATCTCGATCCCCAGAAAAAGAATGAGCAGGGAACGGAAAGAGGATGTAAGGGTGATACCACAAAGGATGAAAAAGATCAATGCAAAGTATTCGGCATAGTTGATCCCTACTTTTTCCATATCTCTCGCGGACAATAAACAATAGATCAACGTGGCGCCGATCGCGATGCTGTTGAAGAGCAGGGCGAACTCATCGAAAACGATCATTCCTTTTGTATCAAAGGCAAGGAAGATGATCCCTTTCATCTCAAGGATATTAGCGATCAGCAATACACATAACCCGCCGATAGCAAGATTGCGCATGGATGCTTTTGATTTCAGCAGGATGCCGCCGAACATCATAACCACTCCCAGTACCGCCGATAATAATAATGCGTTCATAATTGATCTCTTCTCTTGTTACCTGTTGAAGTATTGTCTTACAGCACTTATTTTTTCTACTATCGAACCCGAAAAACCAGCCGTTTCATTCAGCATGCATTGCGGGTAAATACCCATCCAGAAAATGATGCTCACGATGACCAGCAATGCCAGCTTCTCCGTCCAACGGATATCGGTCACTGCCGCGGTCATTTCATTGGTCTCCCCATAGAATACTTTCCGGATCATATTCAATGTGTACACCGCCCCGAGGATGATACCCATACCTGCCATCACGATGAACCAGATATTATAATTCGTTTGTGAACTGAAGATACCGTTGAACATCAGGAATTCGCCCGGGAAAGCATTGGTCAATGGCAACGCAATATTGGCCAGCGCTACCACCACGAGAAAGATGGCCAGCACCGGTGCTTTTTGTGCCAACCCGCCGAGCTCGGATATCTTTCTCGTTCCTGTTTTTCTTTCTACCAGTTCCACCACGATCCACAACCCGATGATATTGATACCATGGTTGAACAATTGTATCATCAATCCCTGCAAGCCGCTTATATTTTGTGAAAACGCGGCCGCACACATCAACCCGATATGCGCAATGGAAGAATACGCCACCAGTCTTTTCAGGTCATCCTGCCGGATAGCGATCAGCGAAGCATAGATCACACCGACCAGTGCCGTACAGGTGATAAAATCGCCCCATTGAAAAGAAGCAAAGCTGACAACCGGGAATAACCAGCGCAGCATACCAAACAATCCCATTTTTACCATTACACCACTCAGGATCATCGTTGTGGCCGTAGGCGCTTGTTCATAGGTATCGGGCTGCCAGGTATGCAAGGGGAATATCGGCATCTTGATAGCAAATGCGAGGAAGATCAGCCAGAATACCAGCGTCTCTTCTTTGCGGGACAGCTTCACGCTATAGAACGATTCCATAGAAAAGCTGTGCGCATCCGTATGTGCATATACATAGAGGATACCGATCAGCATCAGCAGGGAACCAATAAATGTATAAATGAAGAATTTAAACGTAACAGGGATCCTTCTTTCCCCACCCCATTGCGAACAAAGAAAATACATGGGGATGAGTGCGAGTTCCCAGAAGAAATAAAATAACAATGCATCGCTTGCCAGGAATACACCCATCATACCGGCTTGCGCCAGTAACATCAATGCAAAAAAGTTGTTCGCCTTTTTATAGGAACTGTTCCAGGTAGCCAATATCACGAGCGGGTAAGCGATCGCATTCAATAAACAAAGCAGTTGCCCCATTCCATCCAGTTTCACCGAAAAGCTGCTGCCGAGGCTCTGTATCCATTCGCAGCTGTATTGCAGGTTCGCGGCTGAGTTCATCACCGTTAGTCCCAGCAAAGAAACGACCAGGGTAATAACAGATGCGATCAATGCCCAGGAACGGACCGTTTTCTCATTCTTGATAAAGAAGGATGCAAAACCAGTCAGCAGGGGGATCAATATCAGGAAAACAGGGATCATATTATTTTCTCAAAAAGAATTGAACAACAAAAAATATCACCATACTCACGACCATCAACAGTACATAATTACCCACCTGGCCGCTTTGCAACAGGCGCAACTGGCGGCTGCCATAATTCACTAGGCGACCGGTGCCATTGACCAGGCCGTCGATCACTCCTTTCTCCATTATATTCTTTAAGAATCCGCCAAATTGATTCAACGGGTTCACAATGATCTTGTCATACAGTTCGTCCACGTACCATTTGTTCTCCAGCACTTTGGCCAAACCGGTATTTTCCTTGCGTTGATAGCTACGATAAACCATGATGGCTGCAATGATCGCGGCAATGGCCCCGGCTGTAGCAACACCCATCAGCATATACTCTCTTGCATGTGAGATCTCATGCCCTTCATGAGCTGCGATCACAGGTGATAAGAATTCACCCAGTTTATCTCCACCATGCATGAATATTGAAGGAATGCCTACAAAGCCCCCGATAACAGAAAGGATCGCTAACACGATCAACGGAATGGTCATTGCCGCCGGGCTTTCATGCAAATGATGTTCCTGCTCATGTGTACCGCGGAATTTTCCATGGAAGGTGAGATAGAACAAACGGAACATATAGAATGCCGTGAGCATCGCGGTGAATACAGCGATCACGTACAGCACCGGGCTTTTCAGGAAAGCACCCAGCAGGATGGCATCTTTGGAGAAGAATCCGCTGAACGGAGGAATACCCGCAATAGCAATACATCCTAACAGGAAGGTGAACCAGGTGATCTTCATTTTCTTACTCAATCCACCCATATTCCGGATATCCTGTTCACCACCCATAGCATGAATCACACTACCACTGCCAAGGAATAGCAAGGCTTTGAAGAATGCATGTGTCATTACATGGAATACAGCGGCAGTATAGTTGCCGGTTCCCAATGCAAGGAACATGAATCCTAATTGGCTCACGGTTGAATAAGCCAGTACTTTTTTAATATCGTTTTGCTTCAGCGCTATAGTAGCAGCCAGCAATGCCGTCGCTAAACCGATCCAGGTCACCACATCGAGTGTAAGAGGTGCCAATGAATAAAGCAGGTTGCTTCTTGCGATCATATAGATACCGGCCGTTACCATCGTAGCAGCATGGATCAATGCAGAGACCGGTGTAGGGCCCGCCATCGCATCAGGCAGCCATGTATATAATGGTATCTGTGCACTCTTACCTGTTGCACCAACAAATAACAATAGAGTGATAGCTGTAATATCTGTTGTAGAGAGTTTTGCAAGATTAGCAGCAGTAAAGACCTGGTCATAGGAAACCGTACCCAGCTTCTGGATCAGCCAGAAGATGGCGATCAGGAATGCCAGGTCACCGATACGGTTCATGATAAAGGCCTTGTTCGCAGCCTTATTGTATTCCTGTTTTTTGAACCAGTAGCCGATCAGTAAATAAGAACAAAGACCCACGCCTTCCCAACCGATGAACATGATGACAAAGTTGCCCCCCATAACCAGTAGCAGCATGGAGAAGACGAAGAGATTCAGGTAAGAAAAATATCGTGCGAAATGCTCACTCTTCTCTTCGTGCATGTAAGAAGTAGAGTACACATGGATCAGGAAACCGACACCGGTGATGATCAATAAGAATAAAGAAGATAATTGATCGATCTTGAATTCAAACGGTATGCGTAATGACCCGATATTGATAAAATCGAAGTAATGTACCGTTCCGGCATGACCATCCTTTACCTGCAGGAACACCCAGATGCTCAGTACAAAAGAAGCCAGTATCACACCCGACCCGATGATACTCACCATGGATTTTGACAAAAACTTTCTTCCCAGGCCATTCAGCAGGAAACCCGCCAGTGGTAACACAGCGATCAGGTAAATAATATATGATGCGTTCTGCATATTTTATATTCGATCGTGGTAGAGACGAGGCATGCCTCGTCTCTACCACGCGATTTTAATGTTTCAATCGGTTTAAAAAATTCACATCCACCGAATGGATATTCCGGTACATCATAACGATGATCGCCAGGCCCACACTCACTTCCGCAGCAGCTACCACCATGATGAAAAACACAAATATCTGTCCGTCACCCCCCGTATACGGATATACCGGCACCGCTGCATCAAGGGCATTCTTTGCTACCGAATCCACGTGTTTCAGGTGATGCATTTTGGAAAAGGCTACCAGCAATAAATTCACTGCATTCAGCATTAACTCGATGCACATGAAAATGATGATCGCATTGCGTCTTGTCAGTACACCCACGACACCGATGCAGAATAACGCAATGGCCAGTATGATATAATTCGTTATAGGCATTTCCTTATAGCTTTTAGCCTTTAGCTATTAGCCATTAGCCATCCTTCGGTAAACTCAGGAGCCAACAGCTAACCGCTAACAGCTTTACTTATTCTTTTTTTCCGATCACGACAGCCCCGATCATCGCACTCAAAAACAACACACTGCTGATCTCGAAGGGCACTACATAGGTCGTAAACAATTCTTTCCCGAGACTTTTTATTAATCCAATATCTCCCGCTACGACCAGCGCCTTTTGTTTGGCATCCACATCTTTCAACGCCGCCACCAGCACCAGCAACAAACATCCTCCCGCCACGGCCCCGGCTACCTTCAGCCATCGGTTCTTCTGTGGTTCGGTTTCCTTATTCAGGTTCATCAGCATGATCACGAACAGGAACAGGACCATGATCGCCCCGGCATACACGATGATATTTACAATAGCGAGGAACTGTGCATTCAATAATATATAATGGCCGGAGATCGCGAAGAAAGTGGCGATCAGCCACAGCACACTGTAAACAGGATTCTTATTGGTGATCATCATCAGCGCACTGAATAGCGCCATGATAGAAAGAAACCAGAATAGTATTTTAATAATCATTCTCTTAAGCTGTTGCCGTTCTAGTTGTTTGTTGCCTTTTCTCCTCTTGCTTTTGCATACGCTTCCGGGTCTTCTTTCGGATGCGGTATCAGCAGCTCTTCTTTTTTATAGATAAACCCTTTTCTTCCGTAATTGGAAGGAACAATACTCTGTGATAAATAGATCGCATCCTTGGGACAGGCCTCTTCACACAAGCCGCAGAAGATACACCGCAGCATATTGATCTCGTACTTGGCCGCATATTTCTCCTCGCGGTACAAATGTTCTTCGCCCGGCAACCGCTCCGCTGCTTCCATCGTGATCGCTTCGGCAGGACAAGCCACAGCACATAATCCACAGGCCGTACAATTCTCTCTTCCTTCCGCATCGCGGTTCAATACATGCAGTCCCCGCCAGATCTTTGAAAAAGACCGGGTCTGTTCAGGATAATTGATCGTCGCCTTTTTCTTGAACAGGTGACTGATCGTAATACCCATCCCCTTCAGGATATTCCAGAGATAGATACTCTCCAGGAATGTCATCGGTTTGCGGTCTACAGGTGTTGCTCTTTTTGTTAACATATAACCCCTAAAGGGATTTTAAAATTTCGCAAATATATGGCCTCTCCCTCTACCTCCCTCTCCTTAATGAGAGGGAGAACTCAAAGAGGCTTTAAAACAATGGCTCACTTGTTTTATGTTCCCAGCTTCTGTTCTTCGATCATCGCCTGTTGCGTCGCACTCTTGTACCTCCGGTAATTCTATTCATCGCCTCACCCAGCCTCCCTCTCTGCCTCTCCCTCTCAAGGAGGGAGAGAATTCAATGATTCATTGAATCATTGTCTCATTTCCCACTAGCCACTTCCTACTCGCCACTAGCCTACTTCTTCAGCCACAATATCACCGCCGCCGTAATGATCATATTCACCAATGCCAGCGGTATCAGTTTCTTCCAGCCCAGGTTCATCAACTGGTCGTAGCGGAAACGGGGAATGGTCCACCGGATCCACAGGAACACGAACAGGAAGAAGGATATTTTCGCCATCAATACGCTAAAGCTGATTAATGTCATCCAGAAGGAATTCAATCCCCAGCTCGCTTCGTTCACAAACGGTATATCATAGCCACCAAAATACAGGGTCGCCATGATCGCACTGCTGATGAACATATTGATGTATTCCGCAAACAAATAAAAACCAAGCTTCATGGAAGAATATTCCTGGTGATACCCGAAGTTCAATTCATTCTCCGCTTCCGCCAGGTCGAAAGGTGTACGGTTACATTCCGCCAGCGCACACACGAAGAATATGATAAAGCCGATCGGTTGATAAATGATATGCCACCCATGCTGTACCTGGTTGGCCACGATCTCGCTCATCTTTAATGAACCGGTCATAAATAATACCGCGATCAATGCCAGTCCCATCGGCAATTCATAGGACACCATTTGTGATGCGCCGCGGATAGCCGCCATCAACGAGAATTTATTATTCGAAGCCCATCCCCCGATCATGATACCATACACACCCACACTTACCACGCTGAACACGAGCAATATGCCCATATCCACATCGGCCACCTGCATCGGGATCACGTTCCCGCCTTTCGTAACAAAAGGTGCGGCCCAGGGAATCACGGTACTGGTGACCAATGCAGTGACCATAGCCAATGCAGGACCCAGTATAAATAAGAATTTATTGGAAGAAACAGGAATGATCTCTTCCTTGAAGAACAATTTTCCGCCATCCGCCAGTGGTTGAAGGATACCAAAAGGCCCGGCCCTGTTGGGACCACGACGATCCTGCAACCATGCCGCTACTTTTCTTTCCGCATAAGTAGTGTACATGGCAATAAAGAAGGAGAGGCCGACGATACCGCCCACCAGCAATGCTTTCTCCAGGATCAACCACCAGTCTATCGATAAAAAATACATAGTGCTAAAAATCTTTTATAAGGGCTCCTTGTTCTTTTTCTTTACCCATGGAAGAGCCAACAGCTCTCATCATTTTACAGCCAAAATAGATCACCACTATCATGATCATGATCATTATAGCAGCCACAAACCTGTTATCACGATACCATTTCACTATTCACCATTTTCAAATGTCTTGCTCGTCGCCGGCCCGGGCAATTCGCTCAACTCTACTTTATTTACATCACTGATCGTATGAATATCCATCAGCAGTTTCGGATCACGGCCACCCATTACATCGGCGATCGTTTCTTTTGGTTTTTGCAAACCCACATAATGACCTTGTGAAATAACAGAATGCCTGTTGATCTTTGTAGGCCCTTCGATCACCCAATCACTTGTTTTCTTTTTATCAAAGCGGCAGGTGTTGCAGATCCAACCCGGTTTGCCATCATAACTCTGCACTTCACCCCATTCATCTTTTCTTGCTGTTACACGCAATACTTCGTCACCACGTTGCCATAATGTTACTTTACCACAGCACGTAGAGCAATCACGATGCGCTTCTACCGGCTTGGTGAACCATACCCTGTTCTTGAAGCGGAATGTTTTATCGGTCAGCGCACCCACAGGACATACATCGATCATATTGCCACTGAAATCATTGTCGATCGCTTTGGAGATATACGTTGATATCTCTGCATGATCGCCACGATCAAGAATACCATGCACCCGTTGATTGGTCAGTTGATCGGCCACATAAGTACAACGGTAACAAAGTATACACCTTGTCATGTGCAATTGTATATAAGGGCCTATATCTTCTTTCTCGAATGTTCTTCTCTTGAACTCGTATCTCGTTCCTTCCTTACCATGATTATAACCCAGGTCCTGCAGATCGCATTCGCCTGCCTGGTCACAGATCGGGCAATCCAGCGGGTGATTGATCAGTAAGAATTCCACCACGCCATTTCTTGCATCGGTTACTTTATCGCTGGTGATATTTTTTACCACCATTCCATCCATCACTGTTGTACGACAGGAAGCCACGAGTTTGGGCATCGGTCTTGGGTCGGCAGTTGAACCAGCTGCTACTTCCACCAGGCAGGTACGGCATTTACCACCACTGCCCTGGAGTTTGCTGTAGTAGCACATGGCCGGGGGCGTTACATCCCCACCGATCTGCCTTGCAGCATTCAGTATGGTTGTACCCGGGGGCACTTCGATCGTGATATTATCGATCGTGACCTTGAAATTCTTCGGCGCTTCTTTTTTTACTTCGTCTCCCATATTAAACAGGTTCAGCTATTTTCAATGGATCGGCGTAACCTGCCAATCCATAATTCCTTCTCAAACAATCTTCCGGGTTATCGACATGCCATTCAAACTCATCACGGAAATGTCTTATCGCTGCAGCAACAGGCCATGCGGCCGCATCACCCAGCGGGCAGATCGTATTCCCTTCTATCTTTCTTTGTATATCCCAGAGCAGGTCGATATCGCTTTTCTTTCCTTTACCGTTCTCGATATTCAATAATATTTTTTCCATCCAGCCGGTTCCTTCGCGGCAGGGTGAACACTGACCACAACTTTCGTGGCGATAGAATCTTGCCAATGTGTACGTATGTTTTACCACACATTGCGCATCATCCAGTACAATAAATCCACCCGACCCCATCATCGAACCGGTTTGGAAACCTCCGTCGGCAAGACTTTCATAGGTCATCATTCTTTTCTCACCTTTCGCTGTTGTCAATAACAGGTTGGCTGGTAAAATAGGAACAGATGATCCACCCGGAATACAGGCTTTCAGTTTTCTGCCGTTCGGTATCCCACCACAATATTCATCGCTGTAAATAAATTCTTCCACAGAGATCGTCATATCGATCTCGTATACACCCTGGTTTTTGATATTACCACAGGCCGATATCAATTTAGTACCAGTCGATTTCCCGATACCGATCTTCGCATACTCTTCGCCACCATCGTTGATGATCGGTACGACAGCTGCAATTGTTTCTACATTATTCACCACCGTTGGACAATCCCACAGACCTTTTACTGCAGGGAATGGAGGTTTGATCCTTGGATTACCTCTTTTTCCTTCCAATGATTCCAACAAGGCTGTTTCTTCACCGCAGATATAAGCACCGGCTCCACGTTGCACATAGATCTCGCAATCAAAGCCGCTGCCTAAAATATTTTTACCCAGGAATCCTGCATTCTTTGCTTCAGTAATAGCCTGCTCCAGTATATCGACGATCCAATCGTATTCACCCCGGATATAGATATAAGAACGGTTCGCTCCCAGGGCATATGACGATGTGATCATTCCCTCGATCAGTATATGTGGAATGAATTCCATCAAATAACGATCCTTGAATGTTCCGGGTTCCGATTCATCTGCATTCACCACCAGGTAACGGGGCACGCCTTCCGGTTTGGCCAAAAAGCCCCATTTCATTCCCGTTGGGAAACCCGCACCACCACGACCTCTCAGCCCGCTTTTCTTTACTTCATCAGTCACCTGGTCAGGACTCATGGTCTTCAAGGCCTTCTCCACGCTGCGATACCCCCCTTCACGGCGGTACACATCATAGAGCCTGATGTTTTCGATGTGTGCTTTGTCTAATAATAGTTTTCTACCCATTGCTTCGCTTTGCTCGCAATGACGAACGGAGACTTGTATCTCAACTTCGTCATTCCTTATTCCTTATTTTTTAAACTTCTTCTTTCTTTTGATTCTTCATAAAAACCCCTGATCAACGCCCCGATCGATAATCCAAGAAATGCATATCTCATCGTTTCGATCTTCAGGTATAGGAGAACAAAAAAGACAACAATAAAAACCCCTGACAAAATAAAAAATGCCCTTGGCTTTAATTTCATATTGATGGCTTTATTATCCTTTTATTGCCTGCCTCGCAAATAAAACCCATCTCTTCCCAGCCTCCCCTTCTGAGCTATGCTCTCAACCTTCGTTCCTCGGTTGCCCCTCTCAAGGAGGGGAAGAACTCATTGAACCAATGAGTCATTGTAACATTGAATCTTCGCCTCACAACTTCCTCATTCCTTGTTTCTTATTCCTTATTTCTCATTTACTTCACTGCCTGTCTTGCAAATAATACCCATCGCTTCCCTTTCTTCACCCACACTTCCAGCACTTTCAAATGAAAAGTGTTTGCGGCACCTCCATTCAATGACACGGTATAATCTCCCACAAATCTTGCGTGCGCAAGGTTCCCATTGATCACTATGTTCAAACTATCTTCTTTAATACTATGGTACTTCGTGTACCCTGTTTCCAGGTTCCTGATCATATCATTCTTGTCCTCGATCCAACCGTTGCTATGTCCATAACTCAGGGCCTTATCGGTTTGCTGGTTGATCGAAACAGTATTCTTGCCAACCAATGCCTGGTGAAACTCTTTTAATGTTGTCGCCAGTTTTGCTGAATCTGTCTGCGCCGATGCACCAGCAACAATGAAACAAAACAGTATAGTAAAGAGCTTTTTCAACCGCTTACATCGGTTTATCTACGTTCACCATCCACAAAAAACCATACTTATCGCTCAACATTCCAAAACGCTGCGCCCAGAATGTCTCCTGCAATGGCATCATCACCATTCCTCCTTCCGACAATGCATTAAAATATTTTTCCGCTTCCGCTACAGTATCGTAATGCAAGGATAGCGTCACCATATTACCCGCTTTTGCTTCAAAACCGGGAGGTGTATCGGATGCCATAAATGTACCCGCACCACATTGGAATGTAGCATGCATCAACCTGTTCTTATGCTCCGCCGGTGTCTGATCGCCCATCGGTGAATCACCAAATGTTTGCGAGAAAAGGATCTTCCCGTCCAGTGCCTTACAATAGAATTGAAGTGCTTCGGCACCATTGCCACCAAAATTCAAATATGGTATTATTCCTTTCATGGTTATCGTTTAATTAGCTTTTGCTGCGTTATCCCTGCACTCTGCGATGATCGCATCCACTTTTTCTTTTGTCAAATGTTCCCTGTAGTTCTTACCCAACTGCATCATTGGTGCATAACCGCAGGCTCCCAGGCATTCCACTGTTTTCAATGTGAACATTCCATCTTCACTTGTTTCTCCCGGTTTGATCCCCAGTTTCTCGTAGATATATTTAATGATATCGTCGCTGCCATTCAGCATACAAGGACCAGTCTGGCAAACTTCAAACATATACTTGCCCACCGGCTTCAAATTATACATGCTGTAGAAAGTAGCCACTTCATATACTTCGATCGGTTCCAACTGGAGCAATGAAGCCACATAATCCATCGTCTCCGCACTCAGCCAGCCACCGAATTCTTTTTGGGCAAGGTGCAGCACGGGTATCACAGCGCTTTTCTGTTTCCCTTCAGGATAGAAGCCGATGATGCGGCTTACTTCCTGCATCGATTTATCTGAAAACTGCAAACTCATTTATTATTTTAAAAGTCTTTATTGTTCATTTTCCAAGTCCCGTTAGCCTCACCCTCTACCTCCCTCTCCTTAAAGAGAGGGAGAATTCAGTGTTTCAACGAATCAATCATTTCCACATTTCTCACACTTCCACATTTTCACATTAAGCATCCAACTCTCCCGCTATCAAGTTCAAACTACTCATCGTCATGATCGCATCACTCAGCATCTGGCCCTTTGTCAATTCTTCATAAGCCTGGTAATAAATAAAACAGGGTCTGCGGAAATGCAGACGATACGGAGAACGACCACCATCACTGATCAGGTAAAACCCTAATTCACCATTACCACCTTCCACCGCCTGGTATACTTCGCCTTTGGGAATTTCTGTTTCACCCATCACAATTTTAAAATGGTAGATCAGTGCTTCCATCTTGGTATACACATCCTCTTTCTCCGGTAAATAATACTCCGGTACATCTGCATGGTATATTTCCGCCTCCGCTCCTTTGAACTCCTGCACTTTCTGGTAAGCCTGTTCGATGATGCTCAGGCTCTCCCACATTTCTTTTTCCCGCACCAACCAGCGATCATAATTATCACCGGTGGTACCAACGGGTATATTGAATTGAAAATCTTCGTAACTACTGTATGGCGTATGTACTCTTACATCATAATCCACTCCTGCCGCCCGCAGGTTAGGACCTGTAAAGCCATAGTTCAATGCTCTTTCCGCACTGATGGCGCCTGTACCCATCGTTCTTTCCATGAATATGCGGTTGCGCTGGAACAGGTTCTCGAATTCTTTCAGCACTTTGGGATATTCTGCGAGGAATTTTTCCAGTTTCTGAAAAGCGATATCGTTCCAGTTTCTTTCAAAGCCACCGATACGGCCCATATTGGTTGTTAATCTTGCTCCACAGATCTCTTCATAGATCTCGTAGATCAGTTCGCGGTACTGCATCACGTAGAGGAAACCCGTATATGCACCTGCATCCACCCCCACGATCGAATTACAGATCAAGTGATCCGAAATTCTTGCAAGCTCCATCACGATCACCCGGAGATAATCAACTCTTTTCGGTGTCTTTACACCCAGCAATTTCTCACAGGTCAGGTGCCAGCCCATATTGTTGATCGGCGATGAACAATAGTTCATGCGATCTGTCAGCGTTGTGATCTGGTACAGCGGTCTGCGTTCCGCGATCTTTTCAAAAGCCCGGTGGATATAGCCGATCGTTTGTTCGGTAGAGACAATGCGTTCCCCATCCAGTTCCAGGATATTCTGCATCACGCCATGCGTGGCCGGGTGCGTAGGACCCAGGTTCAGCGTGGTGGTCGTCTTTTCAATCGAACCCTCTGGTAATTTGATATGTTGTTCGCTCATTAGTTGTCTTGTCATTGCGAGGCTTTGCCGAAGCATTCTGCCCGTCATTGCGAGGCAAAGCCGAAGCGTTTACCTCATTATTGATTCTAAACTTTCAAGGCTTTGCCGAAGCAATCTCCTCAAATTTTTTTCTGTTTCACCATCACCTGTGCTACTATGATCGTCCCTTGCGTCGCACTCTTCATCGTTCTGTTCGCTATTCACCCTGTTGAACCCCTACGGGGTTCCAATACATTTTGCGTTTCCTACCTACCGACATTCAGCCCCTACGGGGCTAAATAATTTCCACATTCTCACATCCGCACATTTTCACATTAAATAATCGGTCGTCCCGTTTCATCCGCCTTATCTGCTTCCGCAATCACATGCTCTTTATCCGGTGTTGATTCGGTTCCATAACCCATCGTACCACCACGTCCAAACATCTCATCGTCCTTGTCAACTCTTGTCTGGTCCTCCAATGGAAATTCTTTCCGCATCGGGAAATAATCCATCTCGTCTACGTTCAATATTCTTTTCAGGTTCGGGTGACCAACAAAATTCACACCGTAGAAATCATAGGTTTCCCGTTCCATCCAGTTGGCCGCGGAGAATAAACCCGTTGCCGTATAGATATCCGGTTGTTCGATATTCGTAAATACTTTGAAACGTATCCGCACATTGGCCTCCAGGTTGTGCAGGTGATAGACTACCGCCAGTTCCTTTCCTTTATTATCGGGATAATGTACACCGCAGAGATCCGTCATAAAACGGAACTTCAATTCCTCATCATCATATAAAAAATTGAGCACTTTCAGGTTGAGCTCTTTCGGTGCTTCGAAGGTGAGCATGCCATAGGGTTCTTCAAAGCCCGTTAGTTGATCCGGGAACTTTTCAGTTAGCCTGTTCTTTATTGTATCGTTGGTCAGCATTGATTGATTGCTTAATTGTTGGATAGTTTGATTGTTGTGACGAAACCATCAAACAATCCGGCCATCTAACCATCTATTGAATTCCATAACTCTCCAGCAACAGTTTGTACTTCTCCCCATTCCTCCTCCTCAAACTCTCTTTACCCACCAGGTCCTGTATCCGCATCACTCCGTCAATGATCCCTTCCGGTCTTGGCGGGCAACCGGGCACATAAACATCCACCGGTACTACCTGGTCGATCCCCTGTAATACACTATAGGTGTCGAATATGCCACCACTCGATGCGCATGCGCCTACTGCAATTACCCAGCGGGGTTCTGCCATCTGTAAATAAACTTGTTTAACGACCGGTCCCATCTTCTTGGCGATCGTTCCCATTACCATCAAGAGGTCGCATTGTCTTGGTGAAAATCCTACCCGCTCCGAACCAAATCTTGCCAGGTCATAATGCGAACCCATAGTAGCCATGAATTCGATACCACAGCAGGAGGTAGCAAAAGGCAGGGGCCAGATAGAATTCTTTCTTGCCAACCCGATCACACTGTTCAGTGTAGTGGCAAAAAAACCTTCTCCCTGGTGACCTTCCGGCATCTCTGCCATGCTGATATCAGCTTCCAGCGGCTTTTTGATGAGATTATATGATACGGGACGAGCCATAAAGAAAATTATTAATTAGATAATGTGGAAGTGTGAAAATGATAATCCATTTAATAACAATTGATCGATACCATAAGTTTCATTTCCACATTTCTCACATCTTCACATTCTCACATTAGTCCTCCCACTTCAACGCACCTTTTTTTATTATATATATAAACCCACAAAGGAAGAATGCGACGAACATGAACACAGCCCAAAAACCGCTCCAACCAAGATCCTTGAAATTGACCGCATAAGGATAAAAGAAGATCACTTCCACATCAAACAACACGAAAAGTATTGCTGTCAGGAAATACTTGATCGCCATCGGCTGGCGTGCATCTCCATGGCTTTCAATACCACTGGCAAAGTTCTGCAACTTATCGGAAGTCTTTCTTTTGGGACCCAGTAAATGCGTTACAACCGTCAGGAAGATCACCAGTCCCACCGCAATAAAAATCTGTATGGCCACCGGCAGGTAAGAGCCGGAATCCGTATTGAGGGGGTTGATCTGAAGGAACTGAAACATAGGCTTTTGCTCTGTGCGCAAAAATAAGGTGACAGGCTGAAATTACCTTATCAAATATGACCCGGAAATGAGCGGCAATAGTCGGAAAGTCCGAAAGTCCGGAAGCAAGACAGCATTGGCAAGTTGCAGGTTCCCGACTTTCGGTCTTCCTGTCTTCCAGGCTTTATTTAAAAAGAAAAATCCCCCGCCAAAACAGCAAGGGGACTTTCTTTGTAAAAGAAGAAAACCGAGTTCTTATTTCTTCGCGACAGCAGTTTTACCCGCTGTTATTTTTTTTGTTGATTTAGCCGAAGGTTTGGCACCTGTACTTTTCGGGGGCATTGGTGCTCCTGCCGGTGTTATTTTCATCTTCTTGACCTGGTCCATATACTGCTGGATCGCGGTAGCATTAGCCGGATCGGCCTGCAGCCATTTTTCAAAGAATTCTAATGATTTCTCCTTATCCTTCTTCATATTGATATAGAACTGGGCCAGGTACCTTACAGAGTTTACATACTGTTTTTTAAACTTGACCGTATCCTTTTGCGTAAACTCATACTGCGCCAACGCATCCGGGCCTGCCCATGCTAATTTCAATGAGTCCCTGAATGATTCGGGGCGGGTTGTATCCGTAACAACAGCCATACTATTATTATAGCGCCATTCGTATCCATAGATCTGGTCAGGAAACAGCTCGGTCATTTTAACTGCTGTATTTCTTGACTGCTCATACTGCTGTGAAAAATACTGTGCTGTCGCCAGGTCAAAATAATCATTGATTGAAGGCTTGGGTTTGAGATCGATGACCATCTGTATCATCTGTGCTTCCTTGTCACGGAGTTTGGCAGCTTTAAAATAAGCAATACCCTGCTTAATGAAATCGATACGGGAAGAGATTACGCTATCCAACGGTGCACCTTTTACATAAGCGTTCAGGATCTCTTCCGGAGTACCACCTGTACGGCTCTGGATATCTGCCAGGAGTTTATAATCGTTGGCGATCAGGTCTTCTGGTTTTTCCTTACCAAAATATTTATTCATGTAGATCTTCGCATTCGCGTAGTCAGGTGCAGCACCTACGGTATCTCCTTTTGCTCGTGTAGCTTCCCCTTTCTGGTAGTATGCATCTGCGAGCAACTTGTACACTTTAGGTTTTGTTTTATCTCCTTGTGAGGTCACCACGCTTTCTGCTTTGGTGATGGCACAGCTAAAATCTTTTCTTGCCCAGCACAATTGCGCAAACAGGTATTCATGCTGTATGTCCTGGTCTGAATTAGCTATATAACTTGAAAGGTATCCTTCTGCTTCAGGGAATTTGGCCCGGAAGAAATTATAATAGAACAATTCGTAATAAGCCGGTGCGAATTTAGGATCAGCTTTGATCGCATCATTCAGGTACTGTAATACGAATTCCCAGTTCTTTTGTGATTCAAATAATTTGGCCAGTCGCAGATCGGCAACCGCAAAGGCAGGATTGATAGCCAGTGCTTTTTTATAGGTCTCAAATGCCTGTCCGCCACCCTGGCCGGGGTTTGCTTTACGATAGGCATTACCCAGCTGGAGCAGGGTCTCTGTATTTTTCTGATCGGCTGCTTCCAGTTTTTGTACCGCATATACGGCATCACCGGCTTTTGCATCCACGTTGGCACGACCGATAGCGGTCAGCACATTCGGATCTATTTTTTTACCGCTGGTGGCTGCCGTGATCGCTGCTTCAAATTTCTGACGGGCATCACTGGTTTTATTGTCGTGCAGGTCTGCATGTCCCAAACCAACCAGGATCAGCGGAGCGCTGCCATTGGTAGCAAGGGCTTTTTCATACAACTGGCGTGCCTTGGCATTTTCGTCCATGTCAAAATAGACCTGGCCCAGCCAATAGGTTGCCGTCATATCATTGGGATTCGTTGCGATCATTTTTTCAAACACTGCTATCGCACTCTTGAACCTGTCCGCATACAAGTGGTTCATACCCTCCTGTATGGTTTGCGCTTTTAACCCGGGTACCGAGAGGAACCCAATGGCTAAAATGACTGCTGTGATTTTCTTCTTCATTTTCTTCTTCTTTTACGTTTGTGAATATAAAACTTATTTATTCTTTCAACCTTACCGGTCTTACACCAAATCGTTTCAGCGCAGGTGCCAGGTAAGCTCTCAGGAAGATCAGTTGTCCTATTTCGCCGCTCATGAAATTTGCAAAGCCGGTTCCAAGTCCTTCGTGATTCTCCTTGAGTATATAAACCAAATCCCGTACCATAGGATACCGCCTTATGTAAATGTTTGCCTGCGATGCTTTAACAAATCCACCGGGAATATCCGTACTCTCCACGCCGGCGACCTTTATCTTTTTCAAAAAACTCAGTTGCCCTGTATCCTCCGGGTTCCCGATCCACTCTACTCCTATAAAACCAACAGCACCAGGGGTAGTAGAGACATAGTTGAGAACCGCTTCGCTGCTGCGGGCTGCCATCGCTTTTGCTGTCAGCGTATCGCCACGCAACACTGAATCGATGATAAAACGTACTGTACTGGTTGCTTTCAGGCCGTCAAAAACAGGAATTAAGTTTTTCTTGTACTTTCCTGTTAATATTTCCTTAACATCCTTCATCGTGAAACTGGTATCCACCGAAGACGGGTGAACGATCAACGCGATACCGTCTCTTGCGATCGTCAATGCTCTTGGTGTAATTCCCATCGAATCCGACATCAGGCTTCTTTCATCTTCGTTGTATATCCGGGTAGCGATCACCATACGGATACTGTCCGTCAGCATATCCCTCAGGCATTCTGCTTCGGGTTTGTAATGCACGATAATATGAGCCCCGGGGCGGCGTGATTCATATACCTGTACCATCTCGTCGATCACCGGTTTGAACGATTCATCTGCGCTTACATGAATAGTCCCTTTGGCCGGGTTATCCCGTAACGCATCTCCTTTCTGATCCGATTTACAGGCTCCTGCGAGCATCACCAAACCAAGAACAACGATAAAGAAAAGGCTGGGGGGATTGATTGTCCGGAAACTCATTTAAAATAATTTTTCTTATACCCCCGGTAGATCCGCCAGGCACCATATAATAAACACATCCCTCCGAAATATTTATCGATACCCGACGCTTCGAATTCAATAAATGATAGTTTCAGCTTTTCATGAAAGAAAAAAAAGATCCCAACGATGATAATAAAAATACCAGCGCCATAGTCTTTCAGGGAACGCATCATCGACACTTGCTTCCGCTTCTTCTTTTCGTATTCGTCAAACATCATCCATTGTTTCAGGGGCAGCAAATTATTAAATTTTAGTCTTCTACACCGATAAATGTTACCGGGAGCACATAGCTTACCGGAACACTGATCCCGTTCTGCATCGCAGGGGTCCAGCGGGGCATTTTCTTACAAACCCTTACCACTTCCTGGTCGAAATCGCTACCGCCACTGGTAACGATCTCGAAACTGCTGACCTTACCGTCTTTATCCACCTGGAACTTGATCCTGACCAATTTCTTTTCACCGTTCTCCAGGTCATCCGGTGTGCCCAGGTTACGGGTAAGGAATGACTGCAGGGCTGAAGCCCCACCGGGAAATTCGGGATCCCGTTCGTCTGCTATAAAATCAGGCTGAGTGGGCCCGGCAGGCTGGGTACCTGTTCCAGTTCCGGGATCGGTCACAGGCTTGTCTTTGATCACCACTTTACCATCCGCTTCTTTGCCATCTGTTGTTTTTGTATCAATGACTTTATTATCCAGTTCTTTGGTCGCCACCATCGGCGTTTTCACATCAATGTCTTTTTTGATCACGGGAGGTGTGGTATATTTTACCGTAGCCGTTTTTACAACAGGTTTTTGTTTGACCGTTTGTTTCGGCTGTTCCGGTTCTTTTATTTTTTCAACAGGTAAGACGATCGTCCTGATCACCACTTCTTTCCGGTCGGTAACCGGTTTTTTTTCTTCTTTTTGTCTACGGGTAGCACTGACCAGTATAAACGCAACGATCAGCAACATGCCAGCTCCCAATGCTGTCAGCATGCGCCGGGTATATTCTTTACGAAGCGAGTAGGCTCCATAATCTTTATTACGATTCTCGAAAATAATATCGAGCAGATCGGCTTGTAAAATATCACTGTTTGTCATGGTGGTGCGTTTGATAATGAGATGCTGGTGGTGGTTGAAATCCATAATAGAGAAGTTACGGGTTACAGGTTACGAGACCTCTAAACCGTAGTTTTCCTTTAGTACGCAGATTGGCTTCAGGCGACCCAACTCGTAACTCACAACTCGTAACTCATAACTATATTTGCTTTATGAAAATTTTAATGGTTTGCCTGGGAAATATCTGCCGCAGTCCTTTAGCGGAGGGCATTTTGCAGGACAAAGCTTTTAAGTCAGGATTAACATGGAGTGTCGAAAGTGCGGGCACACAGAATTACCATACCGGCGAACCACCGCATCCCTTGTCACAGAAAGTAGCGAAGCTGAACGGCATCGATATTACTAACCAGCGGGCAAGAAAATTCAGGGCAGAAGATTTTGAAGTGTATGATAAGATATATGCGTTGGCGGGCGATGTGCTGGAAGAAATGAAACGCATCGCAGGGAAAAAATTTGATGCGCACAAAGCAGACCTGTTGCTGAATGAATTAAATCCCGGCAAGGACCTCGATGTACCTGATCCCTGGTATGGACCGGAGCCGGGTTATCATGAAGTATTTAAATTGATTGATGAAGCATGTGACGCTATCATAGAAAAATATACCCCAACCCCTAAAGGGACATTGCAAGAATCTTTTAAACATTAATGATTTATTAATGGCAAAACCATCACTTCCACAGGGAACAAGAGACTTCGGACCGGATATTGTTCGCAAGCGCAATTATATTCTTGATACGATCAAAAATGTATTTGAACTGTACGGTTTTCAACCATTGGAAACGCCTGCGATGGAGAACCTGGACACATTAATGGGCAAGTATGGTGAGGAAGGAGATAAACTGATCTTTAAAATATTGAACAACGGCCTGGATAATCCCGCCAAGGAAAAACAGGCAAGGGAAGATTTTGAAAAAGTATTACAAGGAAAGAACAACAGCGGCATTACGGAGAGAGCCTTGAAATATGATCTCACAATTCCATTTGCAAGATATGTGGCAATGAATCATGGTCAATTGAGTTTTCCCTTCAAACGCTACCAGGTACAACCTGTATGGAGAGCCGATCGCCCGCAGCGGGGACGTTACCGCGAGTTCTATCAATGTGATGCGGATGTAGTGGGGAGTAATGCACTATTGAACGAGACAGAGCTCGTCAATATCTATGCAACTGTTTTCGATCGCCTGAAGATCAGAACGGAGATAAAGATCAATAGCCGGAAGATACTGCAGGCATTGGCCGAAACCTGTGGCGCAACGGCAAAGATGACAGACATTACTACTGCTATTGACAAACTGGATAAGATCGGTCTGGACAAAGTAAAGGAAGAACTCACAGCACGGCAGCTTGATACTGGACAGGTCGATATCATCGAACAATATCTTACGATCGCAAGATATTCGGGCGACAATGAAACCATTTTAACAGAGCTCGAAAAACTGTTTGGCGAAAACAAGAATAGCATTACTGGTTTGAACGAATTGCGCACCATACTCGATAGTACCAGTGCTCTTGCTTTCAGCAGCAAAGTATATATCGATCCCACACTCGCAAGAGGATTGAACTATTATACCGGTACGATCTTCGAAGTGAGTTGCCCGGGTGTAAAGATCGGCAGCATCGGTGGCGGCGGTCGCTATGATGATCTCACCGGTCTTTTCGGAGTACCCAATATCCCCGGTGTCGGCATTTCCTTCGGTGTCGACAGGATCTATGATGTGATGGAAGAACTGAATTTATTCCCCGCCAATGTATATATAGGTACGCAGGTCCTGTTCTTTAACCTGGGCGAGGCAGAAAGCAGGGCCGCCTTCGGCCTCTTGCAACAGCTCCGGGCCAAAGGTGTGCGGGGAGAGCTTTTCCATGAATCAACTAAATTTGACAAGCAGTTCAAATACGCCGAAAAAAAGAATATTCCCTTTATCATTATCATCGGCGATAAAGAGCTAACAGAAAATACCTGTACGATCAAGAACCTGGGAACAGGTCAGCAGGAGACGATCGCTTCGGATAAACTGATTGCATATAATTTCTAACACACACTGAAACTATGAAACGAATTAAATTTCTATTGCCCATAGCGGCGATGCTATGGCAATCCCTTGCCTTTTCTCAAAGCAATCCCTTGCTGAAATACATACCGGCTGATGCATCGATGGTCATGCATATCGATGCAAAACGGTTGGGCAGCAAGATACCGGAGGAAACTTTCCGGCAAAGTTTTATGTACCGCGAGATGATGAAGGATCCCAAAGCACCGTTCCAGTTTTTTAAAGAACCTGGAAAAATCGGGCTCGATATCAGCAGTGGTATCATCATGGCATTCCAGTATGAGAAACCAGAAAAGATGGAAGAGGAAAGATTTGAAAGATCAACTCCCGAGTTTCATATTTTCATCAAATTGAGTGATGCAGCCCTCTTTACATCAAAGATGCAGGAATTGATGAAGGGAAACGAAGAGGAGGACAAAGTCCAGATCGAGATCTATGGAACCAACAGGCTGGTCCTTTCCGGCGGAGCAATGGTTGCCGGTTGGAACAATGAGGTCTTTGTAATATCCAATGGTTATTCCAATGAACTGCGCAAAGTTATCCGCGAGCAGTTCTCTTCTTTTGGAGATTCTGCAACACCCAATAGGCTGGACATGGAGCGGATAAAAGCCGACTTAATAAAAGGGCAGCGTAATATGGCTTTTGACCTGCTGACACCCAAACCACAGGGCTCGATCCAATCCAATCCTTATTTCAACGAAGTGATGCACCGGGAAGCGGATATTCAACTCTGGACCAGTGGCGGAGGCAGCCCGTTAACAGGCAAGATGGTTCCCTTCGCTGACCTGCTTAACAAACTCGAAACGGTCAGCGGAAAAAATAAAACAGCCATTGTCAATTTTGAGAATGGAAAGATCGTTGCTCAAAGTTCGAACGTTCCCGAAGGAATTGTCGCGGATATTTATAAAAAGTATCCTACCAGTCCACAGAACATGGATCTCGTAAAACGTTTACCGGCAGGAACAGTTTTGGGGCTGGCCAATTTTTCCTTTAACCAGGAAATGGCCGGGGAACTTCTGCAGCGAACCGGTCTGCTGCAATTACTCGACAGCTTCAAGACCAAGATCCCTTTTGATCTCTCCCTGGTCCCCGGAACGTTTAAAAGTAATATCATGATCGCCGCGGTGAAAACCGATCCCACCACAACTACCGATGAGATCGTCAAAAAGATGGACGGGGTTCAGCTCATCATCGCCCTCCCGATCGCGGATAAAGCCCGGTTTCAGCAACTCAAACCTGCAGTGTTGTCGGCATGGAACTCATTAAATAAGAATAGTGAAGACGAGATCGTTACAATGAAGCAACCAAAAGGTTTGTATGCCAAACACTCGGATGATATGCTGGTGCTTTCCTTATCACCAACAACAGCGGCAACTTATTTAGCGAGTCCCGGGACAGGAGAAACGCCTGCTGTTCTTCAAGAATACAGCAAATACCCGATGGTAGCTTCTATTAATTTCAGGCAGATCCTGTCTTCGATACTGAATAAAAAAATGGAAGAGCAGGGCAAAGACGGGTTGCTGGCAACCATGGTAGGTAAGTTCGACCAGGTATTGGCTTATGGAGGGATATATGAGAACGGGAGTATCAATAGCATGATAGAGTTCCGTTTCAGCAACCAGCAGGAAAATTCCTTTCAACAATTATTTGAACTGATCACATCGGTGGCAGAAAATAAGGAAGCGATGAGGAGGGACGAAGATTGGGGAGATAATAGTATGGATACCGTAGCTGTAATGGATACCACAGTGATGATAATCCCTGATTCAGCCGCAATGGCTGTCACGAACATTAATATACCTGTTTTTAAGAACAAGTTGGTACAGGAATTTGCTGATTTGTACGTTGATTATGTAAATGATTATTCCATTGCAGTCAGAACACATGATGAGAACAAATTTTCCTTACTTAGCAAAAAAGGCCAGGCACTGGCCGAAAAATCAACTACCGTTGCCCCCATACTGGCGGATGATCCTGAAGAGTCAAAAAAGCTTGCCGATTTTTTAGCAGAGATGTCTAAACGGATCACATCACTTACAACTGTGACGCTCCAGGATATCAAACAGGAAAAAGAGGAAGTAGTTCCGCCACCGCCGCCGCCCAAAAAACCGGTCAAGAAAACCAAGGGAAAGAATTAATGATCTTCAACAAAAAAGGCTGACAAAATTGTCAGCCTTTTTTATTTATCGTTGAATACCCTGCCGGTAAGGATCTTTAAATGTAAAACTATCACCTGTCCTCTCCCCTTCCATATTAATATCACCTACCTGTATCTGCAGGCTGGTTACTTTTCCTTCTTTCTTTTTAAAGGTTGCTGTACCATTGTACGCAACGATCTCGAACACATCCGCCGTACCGGTTGGTTTGAATTCGGTGCTTCCCATCGCAGAGCCGGCCATCAACAGGCCATTCTCTATGGTGACAGTTATTTCTGTAACAGGGCTTCCATCGGGGAATTTGTATTTACCGGTATATTGTTTCAGTGAATCGGTTTGCGCATTGGCAGTAACAAAACCGGCCAGCAGCAAGACGCTAAGCAATATTTTTTTCATATAGTGTAGTTTAGTCCTGAATACTGAGCTTGTCGAAGTATCGAAGGACGGAAATTAAATAAAAAAAGTTACAGCACTGGTTAAATTATCATGCTTTTTCGTAGATCACCGCAGCGCCCTGCCCCACTCCCACACACATGGTAGCCAGGCCATAGCGGGCATTCCTTCTTTTCATTTCATGCAGTAGTGTTGCGGAGATGCGGACACCGCTGCAGCCCAATGGATGACCGATGGCGATCGACCCGCCGTTTACATTCACTTTATTGATATCTAATCCAAGATCCCGGATACAGGCAATGGATTGGGATGCAAATGCCTCGTTCAATTCAATAAGATCAAGATCATTCACGGTAAGTCCGGCCCGTTTCAATGCTTTCTGCGTTGCAGGTACCGGCCCGATCCCCATGATAGCCGGATCTACACCGGCCACGGCCATCGATACAATTTTCGCCAATGGTTTAAGACCGTATTTTTTTACCGCTGCCTCACTTGCCAGCAACATCGCTGCGGCACCATCATTGATGCCGGAAGAATTACCCGCCGTGACGGTTCCGTCTTTTGCAAAAGCAGGTTTTAATCCCCCGAGTTTTTCCAACGAGGTCTGCCGGGGATGTTCATCGCTTCCGAAAACATGTGTTTCATCTTTTACACCGGGCACAGTAATGGGAACGATCTCGTCATTCCATTTGCCAGCTGCCAATGCCTCAAAATATTTTTGCTGCGATGCCATCGCGAATGTATCCTGTTCAAGTCGAGATACATTCCATTGTTTCGCTACATTCTCGGCTGTCTCACCCATACTATAAGGATGATGCAGCGCTGCTAATTTCTTATTGGTAAAACGCCAGCCGATCGTGGTGTCATGAATTTCTGTATTCCGCTGAAAACCCGATGTGGCTTTGGCCATAACAAAAGGAGCTCTTGTCATGCTCTCCACCCCGCAGGCAATGACCAGTTCTGCATCGCCGCACATGACCTGTCTTCCCGCATCCATGATCGCTTGTAAGCCTGAAGCGCATAAGCGATTTACTGTATTACCCGCAACAGTCACTGGTAACCCGGCCAACAGGGCCGCCATCCGGGCCACATCGCGGTTATCTTCACCTGCCTGGTTGGCATCGCCGGCTATTACATCTTCAATAGCATTCACATCTATGGAAGCATTTCGTTGTAAGAGCATGCTGATCGTATGCGCCAGCAGGTCATCTGGTCTTACGCTGGCCAATGAGCCGCCATATTTTCCAATGGGCGTTCTTATGGCGTCGATAATATAAACTGGGTTCATAAAAATATTATTGGCAAAAGTATGAAGTAAATTGTTGCTGGATTGTGATATAAGATAACGCTCATTTCAAATTTTCGTTTTAGGCTAAAGCCCTTGTGATGCATCGATTTAATTGCCCCGCCTTTAAAGGCGGGGCAATTGCGAAGAGAGTTGACCGGGCTTTAGCCCAATCATTTAATTTCAACAGCGAAAATTTGAAATGCCCGCTATGGAATGCACCTGGACGGGCATCTCATAACCAAACCACGGTAATGCGAAAAATATTCATTGGACTTCTTCTCTGCTTCTTCATAGCCTGCAGGCAAACCAATCTGGACAAGGATCGTCGTCAACTATTGCAAGGTGATTGGGTAAGCTGGACCGGAGAAGGAGCTCTTCCGGGGCCATGGGTCATTGCCAGCTTTGAGGATTCATTGATGACACTGGGAGGGTATAGCGATTTTGTAAAATACGAGCTCCGGGGTGATTCCCTGCTTCCCGATGCAAAGGTTGATCTGAACATATTTGAACTTACAAAGGATTCGTTGATCGCCAGCATTTATTATGAGGATGAGCGTCGTAATGATACATTCCGGCTAGTCAAGCTAAGTGCAAAAAATTCGCTGGTACCGGAAAAAATATTATTTGCAAGTTCGGGTTGCTTTGGGTCTTGCCCGTCGATGAGCCTTGAAATTGATAGCTCCCGTAATTTTCTTTTCTGGGGAGGAGGCTATACAAACAATAAAGGATTTTACAGGGGGCAACTAAGCCTGGCACAATACCAGCAAGTACTTACCCGGGTCCGTCAATTACCTCTTGATTCATTAAAAGAAAAATATGAAGCTGACTGGAGCGATGATCAGACAGCCGGCATTGTTATCATTACAAAGGACAAACAAATCGAATCAGCAGCTTATGGTTTTGATAAGGAACCCGTAGAATTGAGGGTGCTTTTTCATAAATTATCTGAATTATACAAAACCGTTCCTTTAAAACCGGACAGTAGCATCACGCTTGATTATTTCTATCGCTATAACATTTTAAAGCTTCCACCCCCGCCCAGGATTGAACCTCCCGGCAAAAGGGGTTAGTTCACGTATCTTTGCCCCATGGCAAAAACAACGACCAGGAATATCCGGCACCTGGGGCAGGAAGATCTTGACACCTATTTCAAGAATATTGGCGAACCTAAATTCAGGGCCAAACAGGTCTACGAATGGCTATGGCTCAAGCCTGTACAGCGTTTCGAGGATATGACCAATATCTCCAAAGACCTGCGTGCGAAACTGGCCACCGATTTTGTTTTGCCCGGTTTAAGCGTCGATACTATTCAGCATTCGGAGGACGGAACGATCAAAACCCGTTTTAAGACCCATGATGGTCATTTTATTGAAGGAGTATTGATCCCCACGACCTCCCGTTTCACTGCCTGTGTCTCTTCACAGATCGGTTGTTCGCTTAGTTGTAAGTTCTGTGCCACGGGTTATATCGATCGGAAACGGAACCTGGAATTTGATGAGATCTACGACCAGGTGGCGATCATCAACCAGCAATGCGAAAAAGAAAATGGCAAAAAGCTCAGCAATATCGTTTTCATGGGAATGGGTGAGCCCTTGCTGAATTATAAAAATGTATTGAAAGCGATCGAAAAGATCACTTCACCCCATGGAATGGGAATGAGCCCGAGACGTATCACTGTTTCCACAGCTGGTGTGGCCAAAGGCATACGTCAACTGGGCGATGACAAAGTAAAATTCAAACTGGCTTTATCCCTGCATGCGGCCAATGACCAGAAACGCCACGAGATCATGCCGATCAATGATACCAATAATATCCAGTCATTGGTGGATGCGCTGAATTATTTCTATAAACAAACGGGCAACGAGATCACGTTTGAATATATCCTCTTCAATAATTTCAACGATTCGCTGAAAGACGCGGACGAATTAATAAAGATCTATCGACAGGTCCCGGCCGATCTTGTCAATATCATCGAGTACAACCCGATCGATTTCGCCAAATTCGAAAAACCGCAGGAAGAAAAAGTACAGGCTTTTATGGAGTACCTCGGTAAACACCGCGTTAATGCAAGGTTAAGAAGAAGCCGGGGGAAGGATATTGATGCGGCTTGCGGGCAATTGGCGAATAAAGACGGGTAGGATTTCGAAATTTTGGTCCCGATAACTATCGGGATTGAAATTGAATTATTCAATATTTCATTGCAACAAATGGGTCATCGCCGGCAATCTGGGCTGAGTCATAAATAGTTAAGGGAACTATACGCAGGAAGAAATTTCCCAATTTCCCAATCGGCAATTCCAAAATACCTAATTGTTCCGTAGCTTGTTCAGCGCCTCTACCTTGTTTTGTACGTGTAATTTCTGGTAGATATGTTTGATATGCTGCTTTACCGTTTCGTGGCTGATGAATAGTTTTTCTCCAATTTCTTTATAGATCAATCCCTGCGATAATTGCTGCAACACTTCATGCTCTCTTTCGCTCAGCAGGTCGGTCAGTTTTTTTTCCTGTTGCTTTTCCTGGAAGCTGGCGATCACCCGGCGGGCAATATAGGGACTCATCGGGGAACCACCGTGGGTCAGCCCTTCCAGCGCAGCGAGGATCTGCTCACCGGAACTGTCTTTTAACAAATAACCCAGGGCGCCGTTCTTCAATGCGGAGAAAATAAATTCATCATCATCATACATGCTGCAGATGATGCATTGTACATTTTTATTTGCCTGGGAAATATGTGCTACGAGTTTGGCCCCGTTCATCCCCGGTAGTTTAATATCCACGATGACGATACCGGTCAGTTCGCCGATATGCGGCAATGCTTCTTCGGCAGAAGAAAAGACCTTGCCCACTTGAAAACGCTCGCTATCTGTGATCAATGTGACCAGGGCCTGCTGGTAATCCTTGCTATCCTCAATTATGGAGATCGTAGTCTTAATACTTGTAAATTAAGGGTCTAAATATAATACAAACCTGAGGATTCTAAGCGATTACCTTAAATAATGGACGGGCGGCAAATTTATACGAAAGATTTCCTAGTTTGATTAAACCTTGCAAGCCGGGCCCGGTCTGTATTGGGTCAATTTTTTATAACAAACCCTGCCGCAAGTTTCCCGGATGGGACAGCGTCAAACACAACAATTAAAAAACATTAACGCATGAAAAAAATAATCCTGTCAGTGTTCGCACTGTCAATGTTCGTTGCTGTAAAAGCACAGGAGATCCCTGAAAGAAAAAGTGAAAGACCACCCCTGATGGAAAGAAAAAGACACCATGGTATGCCCGGGATGGATATGAAACAGCTTAACCTCACTGAAGAGCAGAAAGCAAAGTTCAAAACCCAGAAAGAAGAGTTCCGCAAAAAAATGGAAGAGCTGAAAAAGAATGACGGCATCACGGTGAAAGAGTGGAAATCCAAAGCAGAAGCACTGCGCAAAGAGCATAAAGCCGGAATGGACAAGATCCTGACCAGCGATCAGAAAGCGCAACTGGAAAAAATGAAAGTGGAAGGCAAGGCAAAACGCGAAGCCATGGAGAAAAAACATGGAGAGACTATGAAAACACGCCTGGGCCTGAGCGATGAGCAATCCGCTAAAATGGATGCCAACCGCAAAGAGATCGGTGAAAAAATGAAAGCGATCCGGGAGAACAAATCGCTGAGCGATGAGCAAAAGAAAGAACAAATGAAAGAACTGCATAAAAAACAGAAAGAAAATATGAAATCAATTCTCACCGAAGAGCAATTGAAGAAGATAAAAGAGTCACATCACCGCGGATCCAGTGGTGAAAAGAAGAAACCAGCAGTAAAAGAAACGATCTAGTTTTTTAATCCGTTCGTTAAAGAAAACCGCCCCGGCCCGCGCCGGGGCTTTATTTTACACCCTCACCGCCCGAATCTGTATCTTTGCGGCTCATCCCTGTTGTAAAACAGCAAATCACTACACATGAAGAAGAAAAGGACAGACAATTTCAGCAAATTCGCTCCCAAAAAAAGTAATGCTGCCGTAAAGGAGCAATTCAAACAAGAGAAAAGAAAGGTCAAGAAAGAACGGGAAGAATATTTTGATAAAAAAAGAGCGGAAGCCAGGGCTCAAACTGTTCCCGGCCCGCAACGGGATGCCCGCGGTAAGAAGATCGTTCAACCGGTTGCAACATCCATCCCCCGGCCCGAAACCGGCGGCCAGATGCCATTGAATAAATATGTTTCGCATGCCGGTATCTGTGGCAGACGGGAGGCAGCCGAAATGGTGAAGAAAGGATTGGTAAAGGTCAACGGGCAGGTTGTAACAGAACCCGGTCATAAAGTGGCAAGCACCGATGAAGTAAAAGTGAACGGCAAAAAGATCTTTCTCGCTAAAAACCTCGTGTATATCTTATTGAACAAACCCAAAGATTTTATTACGACAACGGATGATCCGCAGGGAAGAAAGACTGTGCTTGATATTATTGGCCGGGCCACAACTGAACGAGTGTACCCGGTAGGACGTCTCGACAGGAATACATCTGGTGTGCTCTTGCTGACCAATGATGGTGAGCTGGCACAAAAACTAACGCATCCCAGCAACGAGATAAAAAAAGTGTACCATGTAACACTGGATAAGCCTTTGGAAAAAAATGATTTTGACAGGATATTGAAAGGCGTGGTGCTCGAAGATGGTCCGGCGAATGTGGATGTGCTGGCCTATGCCGATATAAAGGACAAAACACAGATCGGGGTAGAGATACACAGTGGCCGCAACCGTATTGTGCGACGCATTTTCGAATCACTTGGCTATGATGTAAAGAATCTTGACCGGGTGATCTTTGCTGGTCTTACCAAGAAAAATATTGAGAGAGGAAAATTCCGTTTCTTATCCGAGAAAGAAGTACGTGATCTCAAACATTTCGGGAAGGGGAAATAGTACCACTGATTACACCACGCTACATGAAAATTACAGAGCTGATCGTTTTTGAAAACGATGGACTTGTTGCACTGAATAAACCATCCGGTTTGCTTTCTATCCCCGACCGGGAAGGAAAAGACATTTCATTGAAACTATTACTGAAAGAAAAATACGGCGATATCTTCACGGTTCACCGCCTTGATCGCGATACAAGTGGACTGATCGTTTTTGCAAAGAATGAAGCAGCGCATAAACATCTTTCGGCCCAGTTCGAAGAACGGCAGACCAAAAAGATCTACCAGGGCCTGGTCACAGGTTCATTGATGGAAAAAAAAGGAACGATCGATGCCCCGATCGCCGAACATCCTGCACTGAACGGCACGATGATCATTCATCGCAAGGGAAAAGAATCCATCACCGATTACGAAGTCCTGGAAGATTTCGGGATCTATTCACACCTGCAATTCAGGATACATACCGGCCGCACCCACCAGATCAGGGTGCATATGAAGAATATCGGTCACCCGATCGTTTGTGATACCGTGTATGGCGATGGTAAGCCCGTACTTGTATCAGGACTCAAATCCAAATTCAAATTATCCAAAGACATCGAAGAAGAAAGACCCATATTGGGCCGGTTGGCACTTCATTCTTTTCTGTTAGCCTTCAAAGACTTGAACGGAAAAACAATGGAGCTCGAAGCTCCATTGCCAAAAGATATCAGGGCCACACTACAACAGCTGGCAAAAACCCGAAAGAAAAAGTAAAGGTTCAATTTCCGGGCCTCCCACTCTATCTCTCCCTCCAAAAGAGGGAGAGAACTCAATGAATCAAAGTATCATTGATTCTTTGTACATCACTTCCTGATTTATTATTCTTTATTTCTTATTCCTTATTTATCAGGTTGTGGGGTATAACGCAGGTAAGGTTTTACCACTTTTACTCCCTTGGAAAATTTCTTGATAGCATCTTCTGTTGAAACAGCCGGCACCACGATCACATCTTCTCCCTGTTTCCAATCAGCCGGTGTAGCCACACTGTAATTAGCGGTCAATTGCAATGAATCCACGACCCGCAACACTTCATTAAAATTCCTGCCAGTAGATGCCGGGTAAGTGATCATCAGTTTGACCAGTTTATCCGGGCCGATCACGAATAAAGAACGTACGGTGGCTGTTGCCGAAGCGTTTGGATGGATCATATCATAAAGCGTGGCCACATTCCTGTTCTCATCTGCGATGATCGGGAAATTGACAGTTGTGTTCTGCGTTTCATTGATGTCCTTTACCCAACCTTCATGCTTATCCAGCGGATCCACACTCACCGCCAGGACCTTTACATTCCTTTTGGCAAACTCTTCATTCAGCAATGCCGTTTTACCCAGTTCCGTCGTGCAGACAGGCGTATAGTCTGCGGGATGAGAAAATAATATACCCCAGCCATTGCCGAGATAATCATACAGGTCCACTTCACCGGCAGTGGTCTGTGCTTTAAAGTTGGGAGCTGTGTCCCCGAGTCGGAGTGCCATAGTTGCTATTTTTGATTTTGTGAGTATAATTTAAAACAATATTCTATTGTGAACAGTTCAGGTCGCTCTAGCGCCCCGACCTGTTCACAGCAGGTCTGCCAGGGTCCGGTTCTCCAGGATATTCAGGGAAGCATCCCTCACTTCCAGCATCATATCATGGAGACCGCAGTTCTTTTCATCACAGTTCTTACAGCGTTCATAAAAATACAGGCTTACACAGGGGAGCATGGCAATGGGGCCGTTGACGAGGCGGATCACTTGTGCCACTTTAATTTTTGAAGGGTCTTTTTTCAGGAAATAGCCTCCACCCTTTCCTTTTTTGCTGTCGAGTATCCCGGCTTTTTTTAATTCCAGTAAGATATTCTCCAGGAATTTCAATGGGATCTTTTTCTTTTTGGCGATCTCGGATATCAGCACGGGACCCTCGTCGAACCGGTTGGCCAGGTAAGACAGCGCCTTAAATGCATATTGTGATTTTTTTGAAAGCATCCTTTAAAATTACTGGCTGATCTCCAATTTATAATTGATCGCGGAGTTTTTCTTCAACATGGCCGAAACACCGCAATACTTCTCCAGTGAGAGATTGATCGCTTTCCGCACTTTGTCTTCATTTTCCATCGCTGTTCTGATCCGGTAGGTCACTATGATCTCTTTGAAAACTTTGGGATGCTCCTCCGTTTGTTCGGCTTCCGCGTCGATCACGAAGTCGGAGAACTGCACCCGCATCTTCTCCAGGATATCCACTACATCGATACCTGAACAAGCCGCCAGCCCTGATAATAATAAGGCTTTCGGGCTGAATCCTTCCTTCCTGTTCCCATCAAGCTGTATGCTGTTATGATCCTGTTTGCTTTCAAATTGTTCGCCACTTTTCCAGGTTGTTGTTGTTTTCATTCCAATTCATGTTTTTTATTACGAGAGACATTCTCCATGGTCCATTCGATCCGTTGCACAAAATTATGCTGTCTTACATTGCAAACAGTTTTGTTACAGATCTTGCATTGAAAAGGAAGGCAGCCATCCGAGTGAACGAATAATTCCATGGATTCGCCGAATTCCTGCCGGATCAGGCTGGCAAGGGCATCGATCTCCACATGCGCTTCGTTCACGTTGAGATACCAGGGCACGGTGAGGTGACAATCTACATGCAGCACTGTTCCATATTTTATCACCCGCAGGTTGTGCAGGTCGATCCAGTTCTCCCGGCGGTTCGCATTCAGTACTGCCACCATCCTGGTCAGCAGTTTCATATCCGCCTCATCCATGATACCGGCAATAGAGCCCCGCAGTATCCGGTAGCCCGTATACATAATAAAAATGGCGAAAAGGATCGCTACCACACTATCGATCCATGCATAGCCGGTAAAGTACAGCAGCACCAACCCGGCAATGATCCCTACTGTAGACCAGGTATCGCTTTGCAGGTGTTTACCACTGGCCACCAATGCCAGCGAATTATTTCTCTTGCCGGTGCGAAGACAATAATAACCCAGAATAAAATTGGCGATCGCTGTAGCGGCAACCAACCATATACCATAATCCACCTGTTGCAAGGCAACGGGATTAATTAGGTTCCGGACAGCTTTATAAATAATGATGGCCCCGGCTGCCCCGATCAGGGTGCCTTCGACCGCTGCAGATAGAAATTCTGCTTTACCATGACCATAAGGGTGATCCATATCGCGGGGCTTGGCTGCGATATATAAACTGTAGAGGCCAATAAACCCGGCGGCAACGTTGACAATGCTTTCCAATGCATCGGTAAGGATCGCTACCGAATGGGTAGAATAATAAGCAATGAATTTGATGGCAAGCAGGAATACGGACACTACTGCCACCCATTTCTGGACCCGGAGATTTTGCTGTTCTGTTTTCAAATTCGAGAAGGCTATTCACCCATTTTTTCTATTACGTATTTGAGCCATTCTTTGCGGGCAAAATTGATGAATTCCGGTGGAGCACCGGCGAATCCTTTTTCATTTCCATACCGACCGAATCCGCGGAGCATTTCGGCTGTTTCATCTTTTAAAGGAGGCTGGGTTTCGAGGTTCACATTTTTTTCGTTCACATCGAATTTAAAATCGGGGCTATACGCAATCCAGCTGCTCCCTGTCAAATCATATGTTGTTCCTTTCTCGGTCATCAACAATACCATTTCGGCGGGCGAAACATCGCTCCTGCAGGCAGTCATCCATTGCAGTTTGAACTCTGCGATACTATCTTTATCAAGATCGGTGATCGTAGTGGACCCCGGGATAAATTTCGCAGTAATATCGAAAGGGCAGTTTAGTACTGCAGTTGTCCTGTCCCATTTTTTGGGATAATCATTTCCATCCTGGATATAATGAGCTGCATAGAGTACCATTGTTTGGCCATCTTCTTCATCCTTACCCTTATCATCGTAAGGGCCTTTGGATGAAAGGACCAGGAAATTCTCACCCTGTGCATCCGTCCATTTCGATGCTTCGATGAATTTTCCTTTTATTTTGATAACGGAAGGAAGTTCGCTTTCCATCAGCAAAACGCGGTTAAACAGCAAGGCCTGGACTGGTGGATGATCCATCCTCGCTGTATCATCCATGGCCTTGTTCGGATCCTTTGTTGATGCGTCGTTATTACAACTCACTAAAAAAAGGACAATGGCTGCTGGCAGTATCTTTCTCATAACCGTTTTTTTGTGTTGCCGAATATAAGAAATAAAATTGCCTTTACCGGGTGGTAAAGGCAATGGGAGAGGATAGGTTAATGGTTATTATCTGTTCACAGTAAATTTCTTATTGATGGTTATAGCGGGATCGCTGCTGGTGAGCATATATTGACCACCGGGCAGGTCGTTAACATCCAACACGACATGGTTATTCCCTTTGGCAATCTGTGTAGGTATTTTGCGTACCATTTTTCCATTCATGTCAAATATCTGAAGGTCTGTTTTCACTGCTGCATCTGAATTTATGACCACATTCAGGATATCTTTTGCAGGGATCGGGTAAAGATTTACGTTGAATTGGGCAGACTTACAATTGGTCTGCTTAATAGATGTATAAACGAATTGTCCATCGTTGTCTACCTGGCGGACACGATAAAAAGCAGCTCCACCTGTGAGATCAAGATATTGGTAGTTACGAATAGTGCTGGAAGTACCTGCGGCTGCAACACTGCCCACTACGGTCCAGTCTGCCCCATTACTGCTTCTTTGTACTTCAAACCTGTTACTGTTCTGCTCTGATGCCGTAGTCCAGGTGATCAATGCTCCTTTATCATTACATGTTGACGCAAAGCCAGTAAAGTTCACTGGCAAAATAACATTGCCCGCTGTGGGTACCCAATCATCAAAGTCAGGAGGCACATTATTATGTGGTATGGCCCCATTTGTTCCATAGTACATGTTAGTGAGGTTGGTGATCTCACCTAGATTGCTCTCGATATAAAACTGCGGGCGGATCAGTGCTCCATTATTACCTGGCAGGTCATTTTCAATATTTGCCAGTTCAACAGTTCCATTCGAACCGCCGGAAAAGCTAAGTTCCAACACTCTCGTCGGAGTGGGATCCCCGCCGATTATATTCGTTCCGGCACCAGCCTGGACATTGCCCGTACCGTTTATCAGATAATAATAATAAACGCCATCATTGACAGCATACTTGGTAATGGCAAAGGAAATATGTGTAAAAGCAGGCGAGTGAAATGTCTCTGTAACGACTACATTATTACCTCCGGAAATGGGTATTCTGATCGTAAAAACCAGGTTACCTATTTTATTTGCATCAAAGGTTGTTGTTGTTTTAATAAACAGGTCCACCGATGTCGGGGTAGCACCATTGCCAATAGAAGCGCTGACCCATTCACCCTGCGCTGAGACCGCGAGTGCAGTTGCCAATAATTGGATTGCAAAAAATAACTTTTTCATAGTCAGTTTTTATTGATGTTCAGTTGCTGTTATAGATGTGTTGCCTGTCAATGCATTTAAAATGATCAACGGGTCATTCCCTGATCCCGAATAAACAATACTACCGTTCATGGTCAGATCATACCTTGCCATGGCTGCAAAATTGATACTGGTGATCGTGGTAGTGGTCGAGCTATTGCCGCCCAAACCTGTGGTGAGTATGGGTCCCCGATCATTACCAGAACCGGAATAGATCACTCTCCGTCCATTGATGGTCGCAGAACTTACACCGTCGGTATTCCCACCTATCAGGCATAACCTGGTGATGCCGGAAGTTGTAACAGAGAGCATTGGCAAATTCGTCGTGATTGTTCCATCCGCAAATGCTTGCCCCATTCCTGTTGTAAAATCCCAGGAAGGCGCCGCCGCGTTTTCCACTAAGTTCATAGGACTGGCATTCGGCAATCTTACGCTGAGGTGATTTCTATGCCCTACACTAATAATATAATTACCATCGTTGTTTATTGGCATTGAGACAGGGGATACTCCATCCATGTCCACTACATCACCATCGCGTTGTAATAAAGCAGCTCTTGTCTGGTATTTGATTGAAGGCGTAGTTGCATCATGCAGTGTTACAAAGACCCAGTCAACAATTGCGTTATTGCCGGTTACACTCAATATAGATGGATTGAACGTTTCGGTTCCACCCTGCACACCTAAATGAGCGAATTTACCGGTACCATAAGGCTGTGTAGATGGCAATACGTTAGAAGATCTATAATTATCCCTCATTAACCCGCCAGCAGTTCCTGTAGTTCCTGTATATGCTCCCTGTAAAAAAACTTTTACATTAAAACTCGCCCTGTTTACAAACTCCAGGTCAGCCACTGCAAAAACGCCCGGGGTAACAATGCTATTCCTTGTCCTGTTATAAGGACCGACACCGGATGCTGCAATCACATTGCTTGCAGGAAGATCCCAGTCGGTACCTGTATTATATCGTGCAATACCTGATTTCAACCGATTAAAACCGGGAAGCTCATCGCCACCAGCCCATTCACCTACAAGCGTCAAGTTAGAACCACCAGCCACTGCTTCCGTGATCACCCAACTATTGTTGGCAAAATCGGAAGCGACAGGGCTACCCGTTAAGCCATTTGCCAATACATTTTGCAGGCAACGGACACTGATATCATCTGTCGTACCTGTATTCGCAACTGAAAGGGGATTAAATTCTGTACCACTAAAACCAATGGGATATACAAATGGTGTTGCTCCTAATGCTTCCCTTGTCAGGATACCTGTTCCATTCGTTTCAATAAATCTCGCTGAACTGGCGCCACCTATCGAAGCAATAGAAGAAGCAATACTGAGGTTTTGATTTCCCAGCCTGAAATGACCGTTGGTCAGTGTGAAAGAAGAACCTATTCTCGCATTGGTATTTAACAATGTCGCATGAGCCGTATTATCCAGCTCCAGGTTCGGAATGGTATTGCCACCCATATCCACATTCTGCAAGGATGTTCCTTTAAGCTGCAGCAAACCGGTTCCTTGTATGCTTACATTACTGGTCACATCTCCCTGTACCGTAACGGTAGCGCCTGCGCCGATAAAGAAAACGGCATTGTCGATCTTTAGCTGACCCTGTGATTGGGTGGCCCCGGCGACTGCGAGCAGTAAGCAAATGGCTGTTTTTCTCATAAAAATAGGTTTCAATTATGTACAAATATCTTACCAGTTCACCCCTGGTTGGTATCACCAAATTACTACCGCTTTCCTGCACAGGCCCGCTGCACTTAGTAAACGGAAGTATCTGGTGAGTAAGCGGGTAATCCGGTACTTAAAATTGAGGGCTTTTTTCCGATTTGCGTATACCACAAACAGGTGATTTTTTATAACTTTTGTTAGAGCGCCCCGGGCATCAGTTGGGCTTCCTGCCTTTTGATCCAATACCCAATCCCCGGAGGAAACGGGCATAGAACTCTTTATTGAAGAGGTGAGAGTCGCGCATGGCCTTATAAATAAGAAAGATTCCGACGGGTAGCAGGATAAGCGTAGCCAGCCACATACCCCAAAAAGGGGTGAGGGTGCCTTCCTTCGCCATTTTTTCCCCGGCCGTACTGGAAAAATAAAAGATCATAAAGAAGATGATCGCGAATATCAGTGGTGTTCCCAATCCTCCTTTTCGGATAATGGAACCCAGGGGTGCTCCGATCAGGAAAAGAACGATGCAGGCCAGGGAAAGAACGATCTTACGATGCCATTCGATCTTGTGTTTACGAAGATTGCGTTCCCTGTCCTTGAGGGAAACAAGCAGTGATTCGTTGGTGAGTCGCAGGGAAGAAGCGATACTCCGGATATTCTGGTCAATATTATTCTGCACCGAATCGGGCAAGATCTCATCAAAATTTTTCGCTGGTTTCAATGAATCGGTTGCAGTCAGTTTTTTTTCGTCCCAGGCCGTATCGATCAGCCCGACAAAATGGAATTGCCTGTCCACTTCTTTCCGGGCATCGTCCCGCACTTTGGCATTTTCTTTTTGGAGGGAATCGATGGCTTTCTCCAGTTGCCGCATGCTGTACATCCGTTCATTGTTCTTGTTCACACTGTCGGCCGTACGGCTATTGAACCCGAGTGTGCTCAGGTCGAATTGTTTTTTATATTCCTTAAACCCGATCCGGATGAATTCGGCGCTGGAAGGATCATAATAATTGCCCCGTTCCTGGTAACGCCAGCCATCCTTTAAGTTGAATTCAAGAAAACGTTTATTCTCGGTAACCCGCATCACACCGCTTTTGGCAATAATAAAATTATCCTGGAGCGGGTTGTCCTGTTCATAAATGATCACATCCTGCACCACGCTGTCATTGGCTTCCTTCTTCCCGATCTTGATAGCGAATTTGGGGATCTTATCATAGAATACACCTTCCTTCAGGTCAAAAGCAGGCTTGGCATACACGATATCCGTCAGCAATGTTCTTGATTTGAGATTGGCCACGGGTATCACATAATTGGAGAAGGCAAATGCCACTCCCGCGAGTAGGGTGCAAACAACGAACAGGGGTCGCATAAAACGCAACAGGGATATCCCGGATGATTTGATCGCAACGAGTTCAAAACTTTCTCCCAGGTTACCAAATGTCATCAGCGAGGACAGGAGAATGGCCAGGGGCAGGGCCAGCGGCACCAATACGGCACTCTGGTAAAGAATGAATTCAAAAATGATCCTGGTGTCGATCCCCTTACCTACGAAATCGTCGATATACAACCAGAAGAACTGCATCACCAGCACCAGCAACGTGATAAAGAAGGTGGCGATAAAAGGACCGATAAAGGCCTTGATGATGAGTTTATCTAATTTTTTGAACACGTATCTTTATATATGGGTCAGGCAAAAATAAGGCTTTCGAAAACGGAGATGGAGATCGCGACAAGTACGGAACTCATTTTAACAAAGAATGCCGTTCTGCGGAAAGTAAATGAATTGTTGGCGGCATTGCAAATAGAGCAACGAAGCATCATGACTGGATCCGCAATGCTTCTCCCGCTGGAGTCCATGCGTTCTTCGCCCAAGATATCGAGGGGAGAGAATTATAAAGGTCTTCCTTACCAGGTATTGGATCACCCGCGGGTCTTTGAACAGGAGGATATCGCAGCCATCCGTACGATGTTCCTCTGGGGGAATTTTTTCAGTGTCACCTTGCATTTATCCGGAAAGTTTAAAAAAGCAGCGGAACAAAAACTGCTTGATTCATTTTCTACTTTACAGAAGCTGGGATTTTTTATCTGCATTCATGACGAACAATGGGAACATCATTTTGGTGAAGAGAATTATCGCTCACTCAGCAATACCAGCAGCGGGCAATTTGAAGAACTGGTACAACAACGATCATTTGTGAAACTCGCTAATAAGATCCCCTTGCAGCAATGGGATGATGCGCCGGCTTCATTGCTGGCATTCTTTGAACAACTGCTTACACTGCTGATGAAATGATCAGTTACCGAGACGGTGAAATAATTCCTTCACCTGGTAATCCCATAACATGCTTTGATCCTTGATCTCTTTTTTTTCTGCGAAGTCTTTTATGACAAGGATGGTCTGGTTAGTGATCTCTGATTTTTCAATACGGAATTCAAAGTATTCTTCCTTGGGTGCTGTCAGCCATTGAAAACGGATGAACTTATCCTGTTCGGTTTCTACGACTGTTGCTTTTTCAAAAGCGCCGCTCCAGCCAAAATAAAAGATATTGTCTCTTTCATCTACTTTATCAGCGAACCATTCGCCGAGCCCGGCAGGGGTTGACAGGAATTCGTACAAAATGGAAGGCGAACAGCGAACGGGGAACTCTAAGGTGTATAATTGTTTACTCATCTCTACTCATCTAAATCGTTGCGATTGCTGCGATTGCTGCAATAATAGAAAATAAATCATTGCGGCAAAATAATTTACAGTTTATTTTTCCCCTTATTCCAAACCCTGGCCAAACCTGCAAAATAAAAGCCATATGAAAACGTTAAAAGCTTGTCAAAATATATTTGGCTCATATTGGCAATTTGTTTAAATTGCCTTGAAGTTCAATACTTTCTGGACAAAGAAGGACATCGCGGTGGGTATTTTTAGAGTCGTAAGCGAACCAATCTTATAATTCTTAAACCCTTAAAATACACCATTTAAAACCATACCTATGAGCATGAGACAACTCAAGATCACGAAATCTATCACCAATCGTGAATCTCAAAGCTTAGAAAAGTACTTACAGGAGATCGGCAAAGTCGAACTCATTACCCCCGAAGAAGAGGTCAAATTGGCGACCCTGATCAAACAGGGAGATCAGCGTGCATTGGACCGCCTCACCAAGGCCAACCTTCGTTTCGTGGTATCGGTAGCCAAACAATACCAGAACCAGGGTCTTTCCCTGCCTGACCTGATCAATGAAGGAAATCTCGGCCTGATCAAAGCCGCACAGCGTTTTGACGAGACCCGTGGTTTCAAATTCATTTCCTATGCTGTTTGGTGGATCCGCCAGAGCATTCTCCAGGCATTGGCCGAACAATCCCGTATCGTGCGTTTACCCCTGAATAAAGTGGGTTTGACCAATCGTATTCAAAAAGCTTATTCCCTGCTGGAACAGCAATATGAAAGGGAGCCTTCTGCGGAAGAGCTGGCCGAAGTGCTGGAAATGGATATCGAAGAAGTATCCGCCACACTGGGCATTAATGCCCGCCACGTGAGCATGGACTCCCCGCTTTCCGAAGGCGAAGAAAATACCCTGATCGATGTGCTGGAAAACGCCAACGCGGAAAAGACCGATGGCGAGCTGGTTCACACTGAATCCCTGAAAACAGAGATCGACCGCAGCCTGAAAACGCTGACAGAACGCCAGAAAGAAGTGATCTGTTTCTTTTTTGGCATCGGGGTGGACCATCCCATGAGCCTGGAAGATATCGGTGAACGTTTCAGCCTGACCCGGGAAAGAGTGCGCCAGATCAAGGATAAGGCGATCACCAAGCTGAAAGCATCGAATCGGTGTAAACTGCTCAGGACCTACCTGGGTACTTAATCATCAAACTCAAAGATTATAGCGATATAAAATTTTACATTACAGTATCTTTGCAATTCTTTAAAAAGTGAACATTTGATGTTCACTTTTTATTTTTTGTGACCGCGTCGGGACGCTATAAGCGGCCTGACGACCAGAGAAAAAGAAGATTATGTTTAACTCATTACAGGAAAAACTTGAAAGCGCCTTTAAGAACCTCAAAGGCCAGGGCCGTATCACCGAACTGAATATTGCGACCACGCTGAAAGAGATCCGCCGTGCGCTGGTGGATGCGGACGTAAACTATAAGATCGCCAAGGACTTTACCGATAAGGTGAAAGAACAGGCGATCGGTGAGAAAGTGATCAATGCGATCTCTCCCGGTCAGCTGATGACCAAGATCGTAAAAGATGAACTGGCCGAACTGATGGGTGGCCAGGAAGCGGCATTCAATGCAAAAGGAAATCCTGCCGTGATACTGATCGCCGGTTTACAGGGTAGTGGTAAAACAACCTTCAGCGGTAAGTTGGCTCATTTCCTGAAAACAAAAAAAGGCCTCTCCCCCATGCTCGTCGCGGCGGATATTTATCGTCCTGCTGCGATGGAACAATTGCGGGTGCTGGGCGAACAGATCGGTGTGGATGTACATATCGAACTGGAAAATAAAGACGCGGTTGATATTGCAAGGAATGCTGTAAAAGAAGCAAGAAGTAAGAATAAGAATGTGCTCATCATCGATACTGCCGGCCGTTTGGCGGTCGATGAAGTGATGATGACCGAAGTAGCCAATGTAAAGAATGCAGTGAATCCGCAGGAGATATTGTTCGTCGTGGATAGTATGACAGGACAGGATGCGGTGAACACGGCCAAGGCATTCAATGATCGTCTCGATTTTACCGGTGTGGTACTGACCAAACTGGATGGTGATACAAGAGGTGGTGCTGCTTTATCGATCAAATACACAGTTGATAAACCTATCAAGTTCACCAGCAGTGGTGAGAAGATGGACACACTCGATGTGTTCTATCCTGAAAGGATGGCCCAACGTATCCTGGGCATGGGTGATATCACATCACTCGTGGAAAAAGCACAGGAACAGTTTGACGAGGTTGCGGCCAAAAAATTAGAAGCCAAGATCCGTAAGAATAAATTCGATTTTGCCGATTTCAAAACACAACTCGAAGCCATCAAGAAGATGGGTAATATGAAAGACATGCTCGGGATGATCCCGGGTATGGGGAGTAAACTGAAAGATGTCGACATCAATGATGATTCCTTCAAAGGGATCGAAGCGATGATCAATTCGATGACACCAGCTGAAAGAGCCGATCCTGACCTGATCGATGGCAAACGCAAACTTCGTATTGCAAAAGGCTCCGGCAAGGATATCCAGGAAGTCAACAATTTCATGAAACAGTTCGAGCAGATGCGGGGCATGATGAAGAATATGAACAAAATGGGCGGTTTGGGAAGGATGATGCCGGGGATGAAACGATAAGAGGAATTCGGCATTTGTAATTGGGAATTAGGTGGGTCGTTTAAAGTTTAAAATGCTGATTTTTCAGGCGAGGAGCATAGGAGGTTTTTTGGGGGGGTTGCTCTATAACCCTAATTACCAATCCCTAACTACTAATTCCCTATTAACAAGCAATTTTAATAGTTACGCTAGCGCCTTTTAGCATTTCTTCTTATCTTCGCTCTCCGGTTTCAACCGGGCTTAACAATTATTGTTTAACAACGTTAAATTTCTATTTAATGTCAGCCAAAATCCGTCTGCAAAGACACGGGTCCAAAAAGAGACCCTTCTACTTCATCGTTATTGCCGATTCAAGGGCACCCCGCGATGGTAAATTCATTCAAAAATTAGGTACTTACAATCCCCTGACCGTTCCGGCTACTATTCAGCTCGATCGTCAGAAAGCATTGGAGTGGTTGAACAAAGGTGCTACACCAACAGACACCGTTCGCCGTATCCTCAGCTTTAAAGGTGTATTATACCTGAAGCACCTGCTCCGTGGTGTGGGCCTGGGCCTTTTTGATGATGCAACAGCAATGGAGAAGTTCACCAAGTGGAGTGCAGAGCATGAAGCACAGGTGAAAAAACGCCAGGAAGATTCTTACCGCAACAAAAGAGCCAGACGTCCGATGCCAGGTCGCAGACCTGAAAGAAAGGCCGAAGGTGAAAGCGGAAGTGAAGCATAATAACTATGCATCCTGAAAGTTCATGAATCCCGGTTTTCGAACCGGGATTTTTTTTGGTGGGGTCTGACGCCTTCAAGGGCGTCTGACCCTTTAAGATTATTTTTGGGGTCAGACGCTCCTTTGAGCCGTCAGACCCCAAAAAATGCCGGAATATTTCAAAATAGGAAAGCTCGTCGCCGTACACGGTCTCAAAGGTGAATTATTGCTCAAACATGAGCTAGGGAAAAAAACTTCACTCAAAGGCTTACAGGCTGTATTCATCGAAGACAAAAAAGATTCTTTCCTGCCCTGGTTCATTGAATCCGCAAAGATCAAAAGCGAAGAAGAGATCTATCTAAAACTGGAAGGCATCGACACAAGAGAAGCCGCCAATAAGCTTACCCAAAAACAATTGTGGGTACCCGAAACCGATTTCAAGAAATTCGCTTCAAAGTCGGCTCCTGCAAGCCTGCTGGGTTATATGATCATCAATGAAAATAAACCCTTGGGTAAGATCCTTGAGCTGATCGAACAACCACATCAATTACTTTGTCGCCTGGAAATAGAGGGAAAAGAAGTGCTGATACCATTGCATGAAGAAACTTTAGAGAAGGTCAATCATACAAAAAAAGAAGTGACCGTTGATCTACCCGAAGGTCTTCTTGATATTTACCTGCAGTAACCCCCCGGACTCACGATTCACGACTCACGACTTATTTTGGTCCTTTAATAAAATCAGCCAATAGCTTCATTCTATAAAACAGGTTACTCAGCATTAAAGAGATATTATTCTTTGCCTTCGCCACGGAATTCCCATTCATCTTTTTGATATTCTTCAGCTCTTCGATCTTCTCATCGATCTTGTCGACCAGTTTTTCTGCATCCCAACCAATATATTTTTTATTCCGATCGTCGAATACATGATAAGGTTCGATATCGCCGGGTTTTAGTTTTTTGAATTTAAAATTATTATCGACCCCTTTCTTGATCATTTCATTACTCAGCATATCTATCATGACGTCCGCCGATACTTCATTGAGAAAAGCGTTATGGAAAATATTCAGGTTGTTCCGCAATTCCCGGATCACCTGTTTTTTTAATACGTCATTCGTTTTCCCTTCCTTGGTGAGAAAGGTCAGCAGGTCCTTGAGCGGGCCCATGCCGGTTTTAAGCCATTCTAAATTCATTTTGAAATTTTGGAATTGGGAAATTGGGAAATCTGTTTAAAGGGTAAGATTTCCTTCTCCCTCCCCGAGTTCAAAATAGTTAAAAATTTATAAAGCCTCTGCAAACTGAAGGCAATTTCAAAATTTCCTCCCGCAAAAAATGCGGGATACTTTTCCCAATCAAACTACCTTTGTAAGCTTTGTCTCAGCTACCCCATATCGCCCATTTCGACCTCGATTCATTCTTTGTTTCGGTGGAGATCCTCAACAATCCTTCATTGAAAGGAAAACCCGTGCTGGTTGGGGGTTATGAAAGAGGCGTGGTGGCCGCCTGCAGCTACGAGGCACGGAAATTCGGTATTCATTCCGCTATGCCGATGAAGAAAGCGATGCAGCTTTGCCCGCAAGCGATCATTACCAGTGCGAGCCGGGGTGATTACAGTAAATATTCCAGGTGGGTAACGGAGATCATCGCTTCGAAAGTCCCCTTGTTTGAAAAAGCGAGCATTGACGAATTCTATATCGACCTGAGTGGCATGGATAAATTCTTTGGCGCCAGCCGCTATGCACAGGAATTGCGGCAACATATCATTGATGAAACAAGGTTACCGATCTCGGGTGGTTTGTCTTCTGCACGTTTCATCAGCAAGATGGCAACCAATGAAGCAAAGCCAAACGGTTTTTTAGAGATCCCGCATGGAAAGGAAATAGATTTTCTCTGGCCGATGGGTATTGAAAAGATCAATGGTGTCGGTAAACAAACAGAAGCTTCCTTAAAAAGTTTTGGTATCTATACGATCGAAGACATCGCCAAAACACCGATCGAACTGATGGAACGCTATGCCGGTAAATGGGGCGAAGCACTCTGGCATAAAGCACATGGTCGTGGCAGTGCAGAGATCACTACCGATTGGGAGCAGAAAAGTATGAGCCATGAGAATACATTTGATACCGATCATACCGATGTGGAATTTCTCCATAAAGAGCTGGTGCGGCTCACAGAAAAAACAGCCTATTCATTGCGGGAAGATGAAAAGCTGACTGGCTGTGTAACGGTGAAGATCCGTTACTCCGATTTCGAAACCACATCGCGGCAGGAAACTGTTGATTATACGGCGCTGGATGATGTACTGATCGCTAAAGTAAAAGACCTGTTCAACAAATCATGGCAAAAGGGCCGGCCCGTGCGGTTGCTCGGTGTTCGTTTCAGCCAGTTCATCCCCATGACCATGCAGATGAGTTTATTTGAGAATAATATTGAAAAGCTGAATCTCTATAAAGCGGTGGATGATATCAAGGATCGTTTTGGAGCCAAACTGGTGAGCAAGGCGGTGACCTCCAATATAAAAGATATCACCAATGAATTTACTACGCGGCACAACCGGAAAAAGAAACCGGAGTAGTTATTTATCTATAACATGTCTTTGAATAATATCTTCAATTCTTCTATTTGTTTCATACGCACTTCCTGGCTGACCAGGATCCCCGCATTTTCTTTGGGCAGGTCGCTAAATTCCATTCCATTGCATTGAAAACATACCAGCAGGTAGCGGCTTACCTGCCCGCCCCGGTAAAAATTGATACTATGCCGCGGTATAAAGCAACGGCCTATCGATTTGCTGCCATTTTCCCAGATGCGATCAGCCAATGAAAAAATAGAGGCAAGGCTATCGGTCTTTCCATGGTTGACCCATACCGTTTGTTCATTTAGCAACCATGCAACGTAACCCGGGGGATTGGCCCTGGTCCATTTATCTCCCTCGGGTGGTCTTCTTTCCGAGAAACGGCTGATGGTTACACTATCATAATTATGATCCAACTGGGCGTGCAGGCAAAACGAACATAGTAAAGGGAAAATAGAGACCAGTATCTTCTTCATGACAAGCTGATTCTGCTTTCAAGATAGGAAGTTCGGGGAAAAAGTTGCAGAAATCCTGCTACATATCTTTTATCGCGGCAAAACAAAACTGATCTCCTCGTAATTGAAGCTACTATTTCCAGGGCTGCCCTTCTTTAGGTACGTTGGCAGGCCATGGCGGTGCTGGTTGTTTGTTCTGTTTTGCATTGAACTTATCGATATGATACTTCCCCATTGCTTTTATTGCATCCTGTTGCGGCTGACTTAACAAGATCCTCACTTTGCCTTGTACAAATTTGAAATGAGTCTCTTCAATATTCAGCAATGCCTGCCATACTCCCTGGAAATCGATACTCATCATTTGTTTGTACTTGGCCAGTACCATGTTAATCTTCTCTTCTTCGGAGAGAGTGAGACCGATGATCGCTGCTGAAAATTCATTGAGTATCCTGCCCCTTGCCTCGGAACTGGCCGCCGTATCGATCTTTCGCTGGAAATTGCTTTCATATGGTTCGGGACCGGCGGGTCCGGGTGGTTTCACCGGGGTTGGAAGACGCTTGCCGGTTTTGTCAACATAATACTCATCACCCATATAATTAGTGACCAGCGCTTTCCCGTTTTTGTAATTCTCTACATAATAGGTATAGGGCAGTTTTATCTCCATGAATTTCTTCCCTGCCCTGTCAATAAAGTATTGCTTATTGTCGGGATAGGTCACCCTGGCCAATCCATCGCTGAATTCGCCGGCGTCTGTAAATGATGCAGGAATCACTTCTTTTCCCGACCTGTCTATATAGCAGTAGCGCTTATCTTTCGAAGAAGTGAGTGAACCCGTCATTGAAACGGCTGCAAGACCTTCATGAAAACCTTTTGCCAGTGCATATTTTAGCGGGATCGTTTCTTTTCCTGTCGAATCAATGAAACCAAATTTTGAATCATCGCCCAACTCCCCGGTCATGACGATCGCCATTCCTTCGTTGAAAGGAAATACCAGTGCATATTTGGGTTGGACGATCATCTTTCCTTTTTTATCGATCAAACCCATACCGCCATTTTTCCTGATCGCTACGGCTGCCATCCCAAGGCTGAATGGCATTCCATCCTCGTAAGCAAAAGGAATGATCGTTTTCCCCAGCTTATTGATATAGCCTAATTTTTTATCCTTATTGGTAACACCGGCCAGTCCTTCCGAAAACTCCTGTGCGGAAGTATACTGCAATGTGATCACTTCTTTACCCGTCTTGTCGATATAACCATATTTAGTATCCGGGTATTTACCCAATCCTACTTTTGCCAGGCTCTCACTAAAATTACCGGCCAGGTTGTATTTCATCGGAATAACCAGGGTCCCCGAACTGTTTATGAAACCAGTAAGGAGTTCACCTCCAGGTTGCCGGTTGATTACCCGGCCAAGACCTTCTGAAAAATCGAACGCCTGGTCATAAGCCGGTTCGATGACCACCATACCTCGCTCATCTTTAAATCCCCATTTACCGGTCTTGTTCTTAAATGCTCTTAAGTCATTCATAGCAGCCTGGGCATTCAATAATCCCGGAAACATAAAACAGATCACGATCATTAAAAATGACTTCATGCGTACTATTTTCTATTAAAAGTACAATTTTGCTCTCCCGCCTTCCATCCGTACCACCCGGTATTTTTAGGCCTAAAACCCAGTATCTTCGTCCTCCCTAAAATCAATTTTTATGTCACAAGTTTGGAAAGATTACCAGGAAAAAAATAAAGACCGTTTTCTCAATGAAATGCTGGACCTGCTCCGCATTCCTTCCGTAAGTGCCAAAAGCGAACACAAAGCCGATATGCAAAAATGCGCTGAGGCTGTAAAGAAAAGTTTATTGGAAGCCGGTTGCGACAAAGCACAGGTAATGTCTACCGATGGTCATCCTGCTGTGTATGGTGAAAAGCTCATCGATCCTTCCAAACCGACGGTGCTGGTATATGGGCACTATGATGTACAACCGCCGGAGCCGTTGGAACTCTGGACCAATCCTCCGTTTGAACCAACCATTATCGATGGAAAAATATTTGCAAGAGGATCGGCCGACGACAAGGGCCAGTTCTATATGCATGTGAAAGCACTGGAGACATTGGTGAAGACCAATACTATGACGACCAATATCAAATTCCTGATCGAAGGAGAAGAAGAAGTGGGCTCACCCAATCTTGGAAAATTCGTTGCAGCCAATAAGAATTTGTTGAAAGCAGATGTGATCCTGATCAGTGACAGTTCGATGCTGAGCATGAAACATCCTTCACTGGATACAGGTGTAAGAGGATTGAGTTATATACAGGTGGAAGTAACAGCTGCCAACCGTGACCTGCATAGCGGAACATACGGTGGCGCTGTGGCTAACCCGATCACGATACTGGCACAGATGATCGCAAGCTGTCATGATAAGAATAACCATATCACGATTCCGGGTTTTTATAATGATGTAGTAAAAGCAGGCAAAAAAGAAAGAGCCCTGATCAACAAAGCCCCTTATAGTGAAAGAGAATACAAAAAAGATCTTGGCGTAAAAGAATTATGGGGTGAGAAAGGATTTACGACCTATGAAAGGACCGGTATTCGTCCAACCATCGAAGTCAATGGCATCTGGGGCGGTTACCAGGGTGAAGGTGCAAAGACCGTTCTGCCTTCAAAAGCTTCGGCTAAAATATCGGCACGACTTGTTCCTAACCAGTCTTCCAAAAAAATGACGAAGATCCTGTTGAAATATTTCCGTTCGATCGCACCGAAATCTGTTACAGTTGATGCATTCGAACATCATGGTGGTGAACCTTACATGACGCCGATCGACAGCAAGGGTTATCTCGCTGCGGAAAAAGCAGTAAAGACAACTTTTGGCAAACAGCCTATTCCTGTTCGTGGTGGCGGTAGTATTCCGATCTGTTCTATTCTTGAAAAAGAATTGGGCATCAAGATCATCTTTATGGGTTTTGGTTTGGATAATGATAACCTGCATAGCCCGAATGAAAAATATAATATCGAGAATTATTACAAGGGAATTGAAACGATCCCTTATTTCCATAAGTATTTTGCAGAGATGTAAGGCCTCCCCAGAACTTCGTTCGTAACCTTCGCATTGCTTGGTTATCTCCGAAGGAGGGGCTTGAGAACCCTAAAGAAAAAACCTCGCTATTATTGGCGAGGTTTTTTGCATATAAGTTTTAGATATCAAAATAAAATCAGAGATCTAAAAGATCAGAGTCCAGGAACCCTCCTTTGGAGGGCAGGGAGGCCTTTAAAATCCTTTTACAGGTTTAGGTTGTTCTCCCGGGTTGACAGGTCCCGGCGGTAAATGCTCCTTTAAAAATTTTGTATACAAGGCTGATAAATGTTCATTGGTTCCCGCTCCTTCTGAAATACTGTGCGTCCGGTTGGGATAAGACATCAGCTGGAATTGCTTGCCATACTTCACGAGTTCATTGATCAGCATATCCGCATTATTATAATGTACATTGTCGTCCCCGGTGCCATGCACATATAACAACTCCCCTTTCAGGTTCTTTGCATAGGTTTGTGGTGAACCATTGATAAAATCCTGTTTGTTCTCCTGTGGCAGCCCCATATATCGTTCCTGGTAAATATTATCATAGGTCAGCTGGTTGCCCACCGGTGCAATAGCAACACCCGTTTTATATATTTCAGGATACTGGAACATCAGGTTCAATGTGGCAGAACCGCCACCACTCCATCCCCATACACCGATGCGGTTGGAATCGACATAAGGAAACTTCATGATCTCCCTGGCAGCCATAGCCTGGTCGCTGATATTCACGAGACCGATCTTACGATAAACCGATTTTCTCCATTCCCTTCCTTTGGGAACCGGTGTGCCGCGGTTATCGATAGACATATAGATATAACCATCCTTCTGCATATTGCCTTTGTAGAGGAAATTGTTGGTTGTACCCCATGCATCTATTACGTTCTGTCCCCAGGGCTCGGTGTATACATAGAATACAACAGGATATTTTTTGGTGGGATCGAAATTATCCGGCTTCACCATCCAGGCATCCATCTCCACGCCTTCGGATGTCTTTACCTTGAAGAATTCAATATTGGACTTTGTCTTATCGGCTTTAGCCAGTGTATCGTTTACTTTATTTTCTCCGTTGATCCCTTTATGATCCGGCAACGTTACCCATTCGCTGGTGGGTTTGCAATAATAATTGGAGAAATTATGCTGTGCATATTTTGCATTGGGCGAAACCCGGTAGTTATGCGTTCCTTTCTGGTTGGCAGGTGATACCATCTCGATCGAACCACTTCCATCGAGTTTGGTGCGGCAGAGATATTTTTGCGTTGCATTTTCCGGCGATGCATGAAAATAAACATAGCCGCCTTTTTCATCGATGGTGCTGATATCCATCACATCGTATTTCCCATTGGTGACCAGGGTTTCCTTTTTACCATCACGGCTGATACGGTATAAATGTCTCCATCCGTCTTTTTCGCTGGCCCAAAGGAATTCATTCCCGTTGTTCAGCCAGTCCCAGCCACCGTTACCATAATCCTGGTCCCATAAGGGAAGTATATCGATCCATGCCGCATCCTTCTCATTGTAGATCTTCCGGGAAATACCTGTCTTTGCATCGCAGAGCATGATATCGCTTTCATTCTGTTTCCTGTTCAGGTGCTGGATGACAAGCTCATTGCTGTTCGCCGCCCATTCCATTCTTGGTACATAGGATCTCCATACAGTATCATCCGGGATCTTCATCCAGTTCATTTTTCCTGTAGCGATATCCGCTACACCAATTTTATATTTAGAAGGAGGTTCGCCTGCTACAGGATATTCCACCGGTACTGCTTCGGGATAGATCGAATCGGTATTATTGATCATTAAATAATCCTTGGTACCCTTGGCATCGATCTGCCAGAATGCGACCTGTTTACTATCCGGGCTCCAGCGGAATCCATCGCGGCAGAAAAATTCTTCTTCATAGGCCCAGTCGAATGTACCGTTGATCAGTTTGCGGTTGCCATCCTTTGTCAGTGCTTTGATCGCACCAGTTGCAATATCTTCTACATATAAATTATACTCGCTGACATAAGCCACTTTTTTCCCATCGGGAGAGAATTTGGCAAACATCAATGAAGAAGCAGGTCTTCCCTTTCCCAGTTGCTTCAATTTATTGCTCCTGGTATCGAGTACCCAGTAATCGCCACGGGTATCGAGGCGCCAAACCTTTTTGCTATTGGTATAGATCAGTACTTTGTTATAATCGTCGGAGAATTTAAAACTGCGTATTGCCAGTGATTTGTCTGCACCGGCGGGCTTGAGATCATCTTTTTTTACGACTACGGTTTTTTTATTCTCCGGTAATGTATACTTCACGATCTCCCCGCTTTCAGCCCGGAAATAACCATTTCCATCGGAAGCCCAGTTGATCCCTCCCTGCGAGAATGACGGGAGCGTTAAAATACAGGTAAAGACGGCCAGGAAAATCTTGACAATTACTGTTCGCATAATTTCTAATTTTGGATGGGTAAAGTATAGAAAATATACAATCAACCCCGATTTATTCCATCAATGGCTGAAAAAGAAAAAATACGGCTGGACAAGTATCTCTGGTCGATCCGTCTTTTTAAAACAAGGACCCTCGCCGCAGTTGCCTGCGATACCGGTAAAGTGAAATTTGACGGCTTACAGGCCAAAGCTGCCCGGAATGTCAATATCGGTGATGAATACGAGGTAAAGACTGAAGCCAAACGCTGGCGAATCAAAGTGACGGGGTTGATCGAAAAAAGAGTGGCCGCTTCAGAAGCGATCAAATACTATATCGATATCACACCAGAAGAAGAGCTACAGCGATTACAATACCAGGCTGCGAGCTTTCATACCGGCAAACGGCAAAGCAAGATCGGGAGACCGACGAAGAAAGAGAGAAGGGATCTGGATGAATTTTTGGAATAGGTTAGTGGCAAGTGGAGAATGGCGACTGGAATTGACACAATGTATCAATGATTCTTTGAATCATTCGCCACTAGCCACTCACTACTCGGCATTCCCTTTCTTTTAATTAATTTTAATCCAATGAAAACCCCGATCATTTTATTCCTGCTGATCATTGGCAGCATTGGTTGTTCCAAAGACCCGGGAGAAAAAGATACCGTGATGCCGGTTATTACTATTACCAATCCTTCCAACGGCGAGGTTTTTACGGCCGGCCAATCCATTCATATCACCGGGACCATCACCGACGATAAATTCATTGCCGAAGTACATGTTCATGTAACCAATACCAATACAGGTGCCCTGCTAATGGATGTACATCTTTATCCCACTGGAGTCGTAGCCACTATCGACCAGTCGATCACGGCTGTAGCGGGTATCAATTATAAGATACAGGTCATTGCCAAAGACAGGGCGGTGAATGAAGCCACGACTTCAGTACAGGTTTCCTGTAATTAAATGAAATTCTAACCTCATCATGGCTTGATTGCTAAACTGTTTGATGGCCAGGGTCGTTGATGATATAAGATTTCCTACATACCCGGAAACTAAAACCATCCGACAATCTGACCAGCCAACCATCCCGCACTTCCTATCTTTGCTCCATGCACATAGATATTCTTACTGTCTTGCCGGAATTACTCGAAAGCCCCTTCCAGCACAGCATCATGAAAAGAGCGCAGGAGAAAGGGCATCTTACTGTTGCCGTTCACCAGCTCCGCAAATGGGCCGTGAATGAATACGGGATGGTGGACGATTACCAGTTTGGCGGCGGCGCAGGCATGCTGATGATGTGCGAGCCACTGGCCAAAGCGATCGAGGAATTATCAACCGACAGGAAATTCGACGAAGTGATCTTTTTAACGCCGGATGGTGAACTCTTCAACCAGAAAATGGCGAACAGTTTATCGTTGAAAGAAAATCTCTTGCTGATCTGCGGTCATTATAAAGGCATCGACGAAAGGATCCGCGAACATTTTGTCACCAAAGAAATTTCGATCGGGGATTATGTGTTGAGCGGTGGCGAATTGCCTGCTGCAATTTTAGTGGATGCGATCGGTCGTTTATTACCAGGTGTATTGAATGATGAGACTTCTGCCCTTTTTGACTCTTTCCAGGATAATTTACTCGCTCCACCTGTTTATACAAGGCCCGAAGATTTCCGTGGCTGGAAAGTGCCCGATGTATTAATGAGCGGCAATCATAAACTGATCGAAGAGTGGCGGCATGAACAGTCGGTTCAGCGGACGAAGGAACGGAGACCGGACTTGCTGGATGAATAGAAGTTGCTTCGGCTGCGCCTCGCAAAGCTAAGAGTCTAGAAAGAGAGGAAAGAGAAAAAGAGAGATCCTGTTTTACGGAATCACTTTAGAACTTGCTGAGTGAAGAACAGAAAGTACAAGTGTGCGACGCAAGGGACGATGCCAAAAGAACCGGAGGCTCGCTACATACTATTCATCAAACGTTTGCTCCAATTTCACCTCATTCGAAATTTCTCCATTTTATTTAAGGAACTTGCGGTAACAATATCATTGTATGGATAATAACCGCAGAAAATTCCTTCGTCGCCTTGCTATTGGCAGTGGCGTGATCGCTACCGGTCTTCCCTCTTTTGCAAAAGTTATCGGAACCACCGATGAACAGATCGAACGATCCAATGAATGGGAAAAACAGGCCCAGCGTTTTAATATGTGTGGTTATGCCGCATCAAAAATCGAAACCGTACGCATCGGTGTGATCGGGTTGGGTCAACGCGGATCGGAAGCCGTAGAACGCTTGAGTTATATCGATGGTGTGGAGATCGTAGCGCTTTGTGATAAATACCCGGACCGGATCGCCAAATCGCAGAAGGCATTGGAAAGAATGCTGAGACCCCGTGCCAGGGAATACAGCGGTGAAGAAGGATGGAAGGCTTCATGCGAAAGCAATGATATCGATCTTGTCTACACCCCCACTCCCTGGCATTTACACACGCCTATTGCGCTGAGGGCTATGCGCAACGGCAAACATGCAGCAACAGAAGTACCGGCAGGTAAAACAATAGACGAACTCTGGGAGTTAGTAGAGACCTCCGAAAAAACAAAGCAGCATTGCATGATGCTGGAGAACTGCTGTTATGATTTCTTCGAGCAACTCACCTTGAATATGACCAGGCAGGGGATGTTCGGCGAACTCGTACATGCCGAAGGCGCTTATATCCACGACCTGACCAAAGACTGGCTCTTCAACAAGAATGCCTACGCGGATATGTGGCGACTGAAAGAGAATATCGGTCATAACGGCAACCTGTACCCGACACATGGATTGGGACCGATCGCCCAGTGCATGAATATTAACCGCGGTGATAAATTCGATCACCTGGTGAGCATGAGCAGTAATGATTTCACGTTGAACAATAAAGCCAAAGAGCTCGCTGCCACCGATAATTTCTTTAAAGAGTATGTCGACCGCCCCTATCGTGGTAATATGAGCACTACGCTGATCCGTTCCAATAAAGGAAAGACGATCATGGTGCAACACGATGTTTCTACGATACGACCTTATTCAAGAATTCATTTGGTCAGCGGCACCAAAGGCGCAGCACAAAAATGGCCCGGCCCGGAGCGGGTGGCATTCGGACATAGCTGGATCAAACAAACAGAACTCGACGATCTCTATAAAAAATATTCAACCCCGATCGTGAATCATATCGGCGCTATCGCCAAAGATGTGGGCGGACATGGCGGTATGGACTTTATCATGGACTGGCGGCTGATCGATTGTTTACGAAACGGTTTGCCGCTTGACCAGGATGTTTATGATGCAGCGGCCTGGAGTTGCCTGGTACCATTGAGTCAACGTTCAGTTGAAAAGAAATCAAGAACAGTAGATATCCCTGATTTTACAAGAGGTGGCTGGACTAGCAACAAACCGGTTGATCTTACATTGAATGGTGGAGCAACCACAAAAGTGAGGGATATAAAACCCGACCTGAAAATGTGATTGCTTCGCTCTGACAAGCATAAGCTTTAATTCAAGGGCACTTGTGTTCAGAGCTCGCAATGACGAGACTGCTTCGCTCTGACAAGCATAAGCTTTAATTCAAGGACACTTGTGTTCAGAGCTCGCAATGACGAGACCGCTTCGCTCTGACAAGCATAAGCTTTAATTCAAGGGCACTTGTGTTCAGAGCTCGCAATGACGAGACCGCTTCGCTCTGACAAGCATACGTTTTAATTCAAAGGCACTTCTGTCCAGGCACGCAATGACGCTGTTTCAATTTATGAGTCGTCATTGCGAGGCCTAGTTTTAACTTTCAATAAAAACCTAAAATTTATAAGGCCGAAGCCGTCATTGCGAGGCCTCCCTATTCACTGCCAATAAAACTCTAAAGTCTGTAAGGCCGAAGCAATAAACATTCTACGTAGCACAATAAAACAATTGGCAGACATTGCCCGGAAACCCGTAATTTTAACCGCTTACAAAGCACCGTTTTCCCTGAAAACCAACGGATTAAAATTTTATTGGTGATATAAAATGGTCACCTGAAGCCATTATTTGAACTTATTTACCTGGAATGAAGGCACTGACAGCACTTACCGATCCTGTATACGTTGAACCAAAAAAATTCAGTCGTTACGAACGTTTCTGGTTGAACTATATGAATGATAAGAGGGATCTTCCTTTTATTCACCTGCTCACGGCCATACATATCCTGGTGATCCCGGTAGCCATCATTTTGTATACACCCCTGTTAAAAGGCTGGTACTGGTGGTTGGCCTATGCTCCTTATTTCTATTTCTCGCAATTATATTTTAAAGGTCGTTTTGGTTTGATGCTGCATTGTATCAGTCACCGCAAACCCTTTAAAAAAGGTTATACCTGGTTGTATACCTATGTGATCTGGTTCGTGTGCCCGTTTTTTGGCCATACCCCTGAAACCTATTTTGTTCACCATATGGCGATGCACCATGTGGAGAATAACCAGGAAGACGATGCGAGCAGCACATTAAAATATAAAAGGGATAGTATCTGGAATTTCCTGCAGTATGTAGGTCGGTTTCTGGTTATGGGTTTCGTGGATACATTCATGTATTTATTTAACCGGAAAAGAAAAAAATTATACCTGCGGCTGACCTATGGCGAAATGGCTTTCTATGCTTTTTGCGTGGGAATGTGTTTTGTGAACTTACAGGCCACCCTGTTCATCTTTATCATTCCATTCGTTTTTGCAAGGATCGTGATGATGCTGGGTAACTGGGCGCAACATTCCTTCATCGACAAGGAAAACCCTGAAGATAATTTTACCAGCGCCATCAATTGTATCAACACCAAGTATAATAAAATGTGCTGGAACGATGGTTATCATACGGTACATCATCTTCGTCCTGCGATGCACTATACCGAGATCCCTGTTGAGTTCCTGAAACTAAAGGATGAGTTCAAAGAAAAGAAGACCTTTATTTTTGACGGCATACACTATCTCCATGTTTTTGTCTGGCTGATGACCAAACGCTATGACAAGCTGGCGGACAATCTCGTTAATATAGATGGAGCTTTTTCCAGCAAGGAGGAAGCGATAGCACTGATGAAGGAAAGAGTTAAAAAAGTTCAATAGTTTTCAATTGCAAACGCGTCAGACCCGCTTCTAGCGGTCAGACGCCGGTTGCAACCCGATCACCGGAACTTCTTTCTCCCTTATCAGCTGGTTGAGTTTTGCAATATCTTCTTCCTTTAATTTTTTAAGCTTCTTTAATTCTGTGTCGGATTGAGCTGCCAGGTCAGCGAACACATCTTTTACCTGTTTGCTCGGCGCCATATTGCCGCTGTTGGCTGCATCAAACAGCCCGCTCAGTTTATCATTCAGCCGGATCGGGAAGTTCAGTACATCCTGCCCGCTCTTGGATTTGGTCTGGTATAATTTTTCCTCGATCGCTGTGAGTTGTTTATTGATGCTGTCGGCCATCGTCCTGATATCTTTGATAGAATCTTTTGGCTGGCGACCGGTAAACTCGTTGATCTGTGAACGCAGGGCCCGGATATCCTTGATACCCTGTTGTATTTCGTTGAACTTGTCCTTCACTTTTACCAGGAAGTCGAATTGTTCATTGTATTCCGCCTGCGTGATCTTATAATTCGGATCTGCCTTGATGGTAAAGTTTCCATCCGCCGAATCTGTTCCCACTTTCAAGCGGTACGAATAATCACCCGGTGGCGCCACAATACTTCCGGGAACGCCATTCCAGAGGATCATCCCTTCGATACGATCGGCAGCGGGATACTGCAGGTTCCATACGAACTGGTTGATCCCTGCATTGAGTTCCATCTTGTCGCCTGCTTCCTTGGCATCGGTGGAATAAACCCTGATCTTATTTTTATTCTTATCGAACAAGGTAACAGACGCTTTTGTACTGTCGGCTATTTTTTTCACATAATAATTAATAACAGCTCCATTGGGTGGATTGGAGCCTGCGTTCCTGTTGGTTCCGAAATTTCCACCACCACCGCCGGCGATCCTCCAGAAACTATTATTGTTAAACACATGAAGATTTTTGTCAGTGATACTGCTATTGAGCTGCTGTATAACACTGAGATCATCCAGTACCCAGAAAGCACGACCCTGGGTGGCAACGATCAGGTCATTTTCTTTGATCGTGAGATCGGTGATGGGGACTTCAGGTAAATTCAACTGGAATTTTTTCCAGTTATTGCCGCCATCATAACTGATATACATCCCGTATTCTGTTCCAGCATACAACAATCCTTCTCTTTTCCTGTCCGAACGCATGGCCCGGGTAAAATGCATGCGATCAATTCCATTTACCGTCAGTCTCCATGTTTTTCCATAATCCTCTGTCCGGTAGATATACGGAGCAAAATCATCGCTCTTGTATCTTGTTCCGACAAACCAGGCAGCTCCTTTTTTAAAGGGATCTGTTTCGACACAATTCCACATCATTGCTTTGGGACAATCCCTGGGTGTAACATTTTCCCAGTTCTTACCGGCATCCTTGCTTACATAGATCAATCCATCATCACTGCCTGTCCATAACAAGTCTTTTTCAATAGCGCTTTCAGCCGCAGTGAAAATGGTGCAATAATATTCGACAGAAGTATTATCCTTGGTGATCGGTCCGCCACTTGGCCCTTGCTTGCTTTTATCGTTCGTGGTCAGGTCGGGTGATATCTCCTGCCAGCTGGCCCCTTCGTTTTCGGTAACGAATAAATGATTGCCGGCTACATACAATCGTTTCGGATCATGTGGTGAAAAGAAAATGGGAAAGTTCCACTGGAAACGATACTTCAACACATCAGCTCCAGCACCCATCGGGTTATCCGGCCATACACTGATCGCCCGGTTCTCTCCTGTCTTATGATCCAGTCTTGCTACATAACCACCATAGTTACCTCCATACACCACATCCGGGTTCAATGGATCGGCTACCACATAACCACTCTCCGCTCCTGCTGTTACCTGCCAGTCCTGTTCTGTGATGGAAGAACCATAGGTCCTGCTTTTGATACGGATGGTACTATTGTCCTGCTGTGCACCCAGTATACGATACGGGAAACTGTTATCGGTTGATACCCGGTAAAACTGTGCAGTAGGCTGGTTCATATAAGTACTCCAGTTATTACTTCCATCAAAACTGATCTGTGCGCCACCATCATCTGCTACGATCATCCTGTTGCCATCTTCCGGGTCGATCCAGAGATCATGATGATCGCCATGAGGTGTATTGATGCCGCGGAATGTTTTGCCCCCGTCAGTGCTCAGCATAAAATTTACATTGGGACAATAGACTTTGTTCTCATTCTTCGGGTCGACAAATACTTTGGTATAATACCAGGCCCGTTGCCGGATATTATTATCATTACTTTGTAGTGTCCATGTTTCCCCGCCATCGCTGCTCATGAACAAACCGCCTTTTTCATTTTCAACCAGGCAATATATTTTATCGGTATTCGAGGCAGAGACGGCTACGCCAACAATTCCCCATACACCTTTTGGCAATCCTTTACGGGAAGAAATATTGGACCATGTCTCGCCACCATCGGTACTTTTCCATAAACCACTTCCCGCTCCACCACTTTCCATCGAATGCGGTGTGCGGATCAGTCGCCAGGTACCCGCATAAAAAACATTGGGATTACCGGGTTCCATTACCAGGTCACTGCAACCGGTCTGGTTATTGACGAACAGGGTCCGTTTCCAGGTCTTGCCTCCATCAGTTGTTTTGTATACGCCTCTTTCTTCATTGGGTCCGAACAAATGACCCGTTACCGCTACCCAAACGATATCCGGGTTACGGGGATGAATAACGATCCGGATGATATGACGACCGTCTTTCAAACCGATATTCTTCCAGCTTTTTCCTCCATCCTCGCTTCTCCACATACCACCGAGTCCTTCGCTTACATTTCCCCGCATCGTATTCTCTCCTTCGCCCACATATACTACACTTTCATCAGATGGCGCCACTGCTACAGCACCGATCGTGCTTCCGAAGAATTTATCGGAGATATTTTTCCAGTTGCTGCCACCATCTGTTGTTTTCCATACTCCACCACCTGTTGCCCCGAAATAAAACGTGTTCTTATTTTTATAACTACCCGAAGCAGCGCCACTCCGGCCACCACGCCAGGGACCGACCAGGCGGTATTTTGTTTTGGATAATAGAACAGAATCGCTGTCGGTTTTAACTATAGCCGGAACAGGTTTTGTTTTCTGTGCTTCGCTGATGGTAAATGAAAGCAGGAACAGGCATACTAATAGATTTCTCATGTGCAGTCGTTTTTTGAAATGGGTTGCTGAAGTTAATGATTTAAGCATTATAACGGATCAAACGGAAAACCTGATTCAGTACCTTTACATAAATCAATTTGCATGGCTTCTTTCAGTATCAGCGGCAATCTTGTCGATATCCCTCAACAACGGATCTACCCTGCCATAGTAACCGTTGAAAATGGCAAGATCGTTTCGATCAGCGAATCGCAGGATCCCTTTAGCGTATTCATACTTCCCGGTTTTATCGACAGTCATGTGCATATTGAAAGCTCGATGCTGGTGCCTTCGGAATTTGCGAGATTGGCGGTGGTGCATGGCACTGTTGGCACTGTTAGCGACCCGCACGAGATCGCCAATGTATGCGGGATGGAAGGTGTGGAATTCATGATCAATAATGGAAAGACCGTTCCCTTCAAATTCAATTTCGGGGCGCCGAGTTGTGTACCGGCAACGATCTTCGAAACTGCGGGTGCCGCATTGAATTCAGCGGATGTAAAAAAATTATTGCAGCGTGACGAGATCAAATACCTGAGCGAGATGATGAATTTCCCCGGCGTATTGTTCGAAGATGAAGAAGTGATGAAAAAGATCGCGGCAGCGCATCGTTTACAAAAACCGGTGGACGGACATGCTCCCGGTCTGCGTGGCGATGATGCGAAAAAATATATTGCAGCAGGTATCACCACGGATCATGAATGTTTTACCGCAGAAGAAGCGCTGGACAAATTGCAGAACGGGATGAAGATCATTATCCGTGAAGGCAGTGCCGCGAAGAATTTTGAAGCGTTGATCGACCTGCTCAACGACTATCCTAACCAGATGATGTTCTGCAGCGATGACAAACATCCCGATAGCCTGGTGCTTGGGCATATCAACCAGTTATGTGCAAGAGCTGTTGCAAAAGGGATCGATATATTTAAAATTTTAAAAGCAGCTTGTATCAATCCAGTTCAGCATTACAAACTCGATGTGGGTTTATTGAAAGTAGGTGATCCGGCTGATCTTATCGTAGTAAAAGACCTGGAGCAGTTTGAAGTGGTGCGGACATTTATTGATGGGGAGTTAGTGGCAGAGGGAGGAAAGTCCTTAGTCGTTAGTCGGGAGTCGGGAGTCATCAACAACTTCTCTTGTACAAAAAAGGAAACAGCCGATTTTAGGGTAAAGGTGGATTCAGCTCTTTCTTTTTTACCGGCAATCGAAGCGCTGGATGGACAACTGATCACCAACAGGGTTTCTTACCAGCCAGTGATCGTGGATGGAGAGATGATGAGTGATACGGAAAACGATATTTTAAAGATCGTGGTTGTGAATCGTTATAATGATGCGCCGGTGGCGAAAGCATTTATTAAAAATTTTGGTTTGAAAAAAGGAGCACTCGCCTCTTCGGTAGCGCATGACAGTCATAATATCGTAGCCGTAGGTGTGGATGATGAAAGTATTTGCCGGGCAGTAAATCTTGTTATAAAAGAAGAAGGCGGTGTAAGTGCTGTGTTGCTCGACTCCGCTCACAATGTCAAAAAAGAAATGGTGCTGGGATTACCGGTAGCAGGATTGATGAGTAATGAAGATGGATACAAAATAGCAGCAGCTTATACTGCTATTGATAAAATGACAAAAGAAGAGCTGGGATCTACACTTGCCTCTCCTTTTATGACATTATCATTTATGGCTTTACTGGTGATACCGCATTTGAAACTGAGTGATAAGGGATTGTTTGACGGAGATAAGTTTGCGTTTGTAAAGTAGGTTGAACAACAGTAATGAAAAAACTTTTAGCAGAGATCCGGAATTGCACCGTATGTGCAAAACACCTGGAATTAGGAGTTAATCCTATTATTGCTGCAAGTCCAAAAAGCAAGATCATCATTATAGGACAAGCCCCCGGACGAATAGTTCATACTACGAATATTCCCTGGAACGATAAAAGCGGAGATAATTTGCGAAACTGGTTAGGAATTGATAAATCAATATTCTATGATACAAATATGATTGCGTTGATGCCAATGGGGTTTTGTTATCCCGGAGCCGGCAAATCCGGTGATCTGCAACCCCGGCCGGAATGTGCTCCTTTATGGCATAATAGATTATTGGCGAAAATGACCAATGCCCGGCTAATATTATTGATTGGACAGTATGCACAGGATTATTACCTGGGCAATAAAGTAAAAAACAGTTTAACCGAATCAATCCGAAATTATAAAGAATATTTACCCCAGTATTTTCTTTTACCCCACCCTTCTCCAAGAAATAATATCTGGCAAGCCAGGAACAAATGGTTTGGAGCAGAAGTCCTGCCTGCATTAAAAAAGCAAGTACAAAAGATCATTCATTCAACATAGCCTCCCTGAAGCAGACTTCGTGCCTCAGCCGCTTCAGGGCAGAACAACTTTCACAATCCCTCCCTGAAGCAGACTTCGTGCCTCAGTCGCTTCAGGACAGAACAACTTTCACAATCCCTCCCTGAAGCAGACTTCGTGCCTCAGTCGCTCAGGACAGAACAACTTTCACAATCCCTTAATAAGTAAAACAGGTTGTTTATGCATCTAATATACAAAGACCCTTGTGGGGTTGATTAGGTGAGGAAAGGCAGGGTCGGAACTATTAAAACGCCCTGTCATGAAAAAAGATCTACACATTTCTGCTTCTTTCGACCAACCCGAGTTCGTTCAGAACCTGGTAGAGCGACTGGCTTACAGGCGTTATGAACTTGGCTTCAGTAAACAAGCTATGCCCCGTGGTTTAAAAGCTCTGGAAACCTCCTCTACAGAAACATATGTCAGTGGTACGATGGCCCTCGATATGGAGAATGGCGAAGAGCGGATCAATATGCCTTTTATTACCTGTTTTATGTTTACATGTATCAAGGGAAAAACAGATCCTTACCAGCTTATATGGAGTGCTTCTTTGTCGTAAGAATAACGGCTTGTCATCCTGAGCCAACGGCGAAGGATGGAGCGCATCTTTATCGTAAGGATAGACCTGTCATCCTGAGCCAAAGGCGAAGGATGGAGCGCTTCGCTATCTTAAAAGCGGGAGAGTCACCCTATTGTAAAATTAAGTGTTAACTATTAACACGTATTTAAACATACCATTAGGTAAATTATGTAAACCACTTATTCGGTAAAATACGCAAGGCAAAGGCTTTTACCCCGCAGGTATAGTTTCTATTTTGACACGTTATCTAAATCCAGATCCATGAGAAAAACCATCCTACCAGCTCCGCTATGGACCTATACGTCCTTTCGCATGATCCTTTTTACCTGCGTTTTTTCCATGATCTCTTTGCTGTCGGAAGCACAATGTTTCGCTTCGTCTACGGTAAGCGGTTCTTCCGCGGTGAATGACGCCGGTACAGGAACACTCGATTTTAATAATTTGGGTAATTCTTTTAGCTCGGATAATAATCGTGCATCGGCTACCGCGTTGGTTGCGCTCTTCAATGGCAGTACGCATTATTTGAAGGTTACAGGTTTTGGATTCAGCATTCCTTCCTATGCCAGCATTTGCGGGATAGGCGTGGAAATAGAAAAAAGAGCGGGTGGCCTGGCCATCGGTGCCTGGGTACGTGACAATGATATCCGGATCGTCAAAGCCAATGCTGTTTCAGGAACGGATGGAGGAGATGACGTTACTGACTGGGGATCGGAAGCTATTTATACCTATGGCGGAACAAACGATCTGTGGGGCACCACGCTTACACCCGCCGATGTGAATTCATCCAATTTTGGAGTCGCCATTTCCGCACAGATAAAAGGATTGGCCATCGTGTTCCCCTCTGCACAGATCGATAATATCCGGGTAACGGTTTATTATAACCCGATACTGCCTGTCAAATTACTTTCCTTCAATGGCTCCTTAAAAAATAATATCGCCAGGCTTGATTGGGAAACAGCCGATGAAGCAGACAATGAATCCATCACGGTGCAGCGATCAATTGCCGGCGGATCAGAATGGACCGATCTTGCCCGTTATGACCTGCATAATGAGAACCAGCGAAAAAGATACAGTTATACTGACCTGTTACATCAAACAGGCAACTATGCATACCGGTTAAAGATCAGCAGCAATAATCACCAGCCTACCTTTTCCGAGATCAAACAGATCGTTTACAGTGCTGCTGGTTCACCGGTCCTTTATCCCAACCCTGCCAGGGATTGTATCGCGGTCGATAACCTGGATGATACCCGTTCAATCACGATCACCAACCTGGCACAGCAACGGTTGAATCTTTCTGTCGAGCTCACCGGGGAGCATTCCGTAAAGATCAATACCAGTCGTTTGCCCCGGGGTATTTACTTTATCGGGGCCGGTAGCCAGAAGCTGAAATTCTTTAAAGAGTGAGCCCCCTAAGGTTCAATCTTTCCAAGACTCTCCTTTCCTATGTATTTCAGCTGCCTTTCTTGCTTTCTTGTATTTGTCTTGTAGATAAAGAGCGAATAGTAGAGAAACTATGGAAATGATTAAAATGTCAATTCTCTGAATTACAATTTTGTTTTTACCTATGAAACCAATTAGTACAAACGATGTAAGAAAGGTGGAAAATAAGATTAGCCACCATAGTATGTAATACTTGAGTTTGTACCTCCATTTAGCCGCCATAACTGAAAATTACAAAAATCTACCGCTTTAACCCCTCCATTTCCCCCATTCACCGAGTTTCCGGGGCGAATCACCCATCCCCTCTTGTATCCATCCCGGCTGCGCCCTAGTTTTGGTTAAAATTGCAAGAGATGAGAGACAGAAGAGATTTTGGAAACAGGTTCAGGGACCGCTGGGAAGCCAGGTGCGAAGAAATGCAGAAACGCCGGGAAGAACGACATGCACGTTTTGGCAAACATGGTCATATCTGGACAGGAGCATTTATCATTCTTATTGGTGCGGCTGCCCTGGTAAAAGCCAGTGTGACCGACCTGCCCGATTGGGTATTCAGCTGGCATAGCTTTTTGATCGTGTTGGGTCTTTTTATCGGTATCAAACACGGTTTCAGGGGCGGTGCCTGGTTTATCCTGATGCTGGTCGGTGGAGCTTTCCTGGTACGTGATATTTATCCTGATATGGAGATGCGCCGTTATATCTGGCCTGCTGTGCTGATCGTTGTGGGTGGATTTATCATGCTCAAACCAAGACGTCATTATCAATGGTCATCACTGGGTGAAGAAAAAAAAAAGGAACCAGACAACCCAATAGCAGCGGAGGAACCGATGACTGATGAACGTTCAGAGCGTTTCGATAGCCGTGAAGATTTTATAGATAGTACCTCTATCTTTGGTGGAGCCAAGAAGAATATCATTTCCAAGAATTTTAAGGGCGGCGACCTGGTCAGCATATTCGGTGGCACCGAGTTGGACCTGACCCGCGCCGATTTTAAAGGAACCGCTGTACTCGAACTCACCACCATCTTTGGCGGAACCAAATTGCTTGTACCATCTGACTGGACCGTACGTTCTGAAGCCGTCACCATCTTTGGCGGACTGGAAGACAAACGGAACAATCAATCCGGGGCCGATAACCCTGAAAAAATATTGTTGTTGAAAGGAACTGTGATCTTCGGTGGAACCGAAATAAAAAGTTATTAAACGATACAGCTGCCATCCCGATCCGCGATTATAAACCAATCAACGAAACAACATGTACTGGTATCTTGCAAAAATGGTCTTTCGCATCATCTGTGGTGACGGACAGCATACCGCCCAGTTTGATGAACAACTTCGCCTCGTATCGGCCGGCAGTAAAGAAGAAGCTTTTCACAAGGCGCAATTGCTCGGTATGAAAGAAGAAGAGATGTTCTTTAATAATAACCAGCAGCTCGTGCAGTGGCAGTATGTCAGTGTAAGCGAATTGTACCGCCTGAATGAACTGATCGACGGGGCAGAACTCTATTCCCGTATCGAAGAAAAGGACAACGCCGAGAGTTACCTCCATATCGTTCATAAAAAAGCAGAACAGATCCGGTTTGGCAATACACATGAACTGCTGAACCTTGCGTAATCCATGTCGAGTTCCCCATTATCCATAACAAGGTTCCGGATCATTTTCACCATCTGCTGGCTGGTGATGATCGCTGACAATGCCATGGTCCTGCATTTCTTTGGCCTGCCCTGGAAAGCAGCGGCCATTGACAGTTCTATTGCCAATATACTGTTGTTATTGGTTTGCCTGCTGGTGATGAACACACTCCGTTATTACCTGCCAAGAGGCAACCAGTATATCAATATCTTTTCTATTTGTTTATTCCTGGCGGTGATCTGGCTGTTACTCACCAAATGGTTGCTGAGCCTTGCCTTGGGTAACTATGACGGGTATGACGACCTCCTGCATCATTCGCTTTCAATACGGTTCAGTATTGCTTTTTTGTTACTCGGCTGTATTACCATGATCAGCATACTCTGGTATAACCAAAAAGAACAGAAAGAGAATGAAGCAAGAAAGTCAGATGCAGAAAAACTGGCGAAGGAAGCAGAGTTGTTCAAACTCCGCCAGCAATTGCAACCGCATTTTTTGTTCAACAGCCTGAATTCGATCAATGCCCTGATCGGTACCCGCCCGGAAGAAGCAAGGAAGATGGTACAGCAATTATCGGATTTCCTGCGGGGCACGATCAAAAAAGAAGAAACGCAGTGGGTGACGTTACAGGAAGAATTGCAGTACCTGCAATTGTATCTTGATATAGAAAAAGTAAGATTTGGCAACCGCCTGGCCACGGAGATCGAGATCGATGAAACGACCAGGGAATTAAAATTACCTGCGCTGTTACTCCAACCCATCGTGGAGAATGCGATCAAGTTCGGTTTATATGATACGACCGGGGATACGGTGATCCGGATCTATGCCGGCCGGGAAGAAGACAACCTGGTGATCAAAGTGCTGAATCCATTTGACCCGGAAACATCCTCACCCAAATCGGGAACAGGGTTCGGACTAAAATCGGTGCAGCGGAGATTATATCTTTTATTTGCCAGGACCAACCTGCTTACTACTGAAGCAAAAGAAAATATCTTTACAACCATTGTGAGAATTCCGCAAGGAGTATAGCGGTGTCCGACTCCTGCAGGGAGTCCGACACGTAAAACAAAAAAGATCTGATCCATAAACCTGAATTGAGTAATATGAAAGTAGTTATCATCGACGACGAACCCCTGGCAAGAAGTATCGTAAAAGAATACCTGCAGAAACATCCGCAGCTGGAACTGATGCAGGAATGTGGCGACGGGTTTGAGGGCCTGAAAGCGATCCAGCAACACCAGCCCGATTTGATCTTCCTGGATATACAAATGCCCAAGATCACCGGTTTTGAGATGCTGGAATTGCTGGAACAACCACCGGCTGTGATCTTTACCACTGCCTTTGACGAATTTGCTATCAAAGCATTTGAAGCCCATGCGATCGATTACCTGTTGAAACCCTTCAACCAGGAACGCTTTGATAAGGCACTGACCAAATGGAACGAACAACGATCTTCCACCAGTGAAAAAGCGACACAGGACCTACTGGAATCCGCTTCGTTATCTCCTTCCCAGAGCCAGCGTATCGTGGTGAAAAACGGCAGCAAGATCAAGATCATTCCCGTGCATGATGTATTTTACCTGGAAGCAGCCGATGATTATGTGAAGATCCATACACCCGAAGGTTATTTCCTGAAGAATAAAACGATGAATCATTTTGAACAGGCGTTGGACAAAGACCAGTTCGTCCGTTCACATCGCTCTTATATCATCAATGTGCAGCAGATCACCCGGATCGATCCGTATGAGAAAGATAATCATGTAGCGATACTTCGTTCCGGGGCAAAGGTACCGGTGAGCCGGAGCGGGTATGGGAAATTGAAGGAAGTTCTGGGATTGTAAACCATTTTGAAATTTTGGAATTGGGAAATTTCGAAATTTCTTTCTCCCTGTAATACTTTACAAATACGGAACCCTTGTAATCACAGGGGTTATATGCATTGGAACAAATTTCCCAATTTCCCAATCGCAATTTTCCCAATTCTCTAATGTTTATGTCTTCGGTTGATAATTCCCCCCGATGCTTCTTTGATCGTATTGGCAAACATAAATGCCTTGGGGTCGATATCGTGAACAAGGTTGTTCAATTTTCGTAGTTCCAGCCGGGTTATTACGGTAAAAATGATATCGCAATCGGCGCTTACTTCAAACTGCCCGGGAAGAAATCCCCTTTCACCTTTATACACAGTGATCCCCCGCCCCATCCTGTTGACGATCTCGTATTTGATCGCTTCGCTCTGGGATGAAATGATCGTTACACCCGTATGTGCCTGCAATCCTTCGACCACGTAATCGATACTGCGGGTAGCCGCAAAATAAGTCAGGATGGAATACAATGCATTCTCTACGCCCACTTCGATTGCGGCGATCGAAAAAATGAGGACATTGATACCGAGAATTATTTCGGTGATCGTAAAAGAGGTTTTCTTTAATGTGTACAGCGCTAATACTTCGATCCCATCCAGTGCTGCCCCGGCCCGCATGACCAGGCCAATACCGATTCCCAAAAAAACACCGCCGAAAACAGCGATCAGCAGTTTGTCCTTTACCAGGGCATAATCGGGGATCAGTAGCAATGCAATACCCAGTAATGCCACACTGATAAAGGTTTTGATAGCAAAACTCCGGCCCACGGAGAAATAGCTGATGATCACAAGCGGAAGATTGAACAATACAATGATCACCCCGAGGTTAAAATGTTTGATCTCATGAACCAGCAGTGAAGCTCCGGTAACACCGCCATCAAAGAATTTATTCGGCACCAGGAAATCCTTTAAAGCAAAACTGGCGATGACCACCCCGAAGATCATAAACAATGCATCCTGGAAAAGTTCCCCGGGAGTTGCCTTATGCGAATGACCAGGCTTAACCCGGTTCGATGATTTTAATTCTTGCAACACCGCCTGCTTGTGGGGTTCCCGTTCCCGCCTTGCTGCTTCCGTAAAATATTTATGCGTAGATAAAAAATCGATCTGCTTTATTTTCCAGTCGGCCGAGTTCTTTACAATGCCTCTCTTTTTAAATTCAGTATATATCTTATCTGCTGTGGTTTTATATTCCTCTGTACCGAGGTAAAAAAGATCCGCATCGCAAAGATATTTTGCCAACTCGCTTTTCGGTGTTTGTGGTAAGCGGGTGGCCATGATCATCTCGCAGATCTTTTCCACTTCCGCGGGACTGTAACCATAGCCTGGCAGATATTTTCCTGCCAGTACACAGGATATTTCTTCGTGTTTGTTCGGGTTCTCGAGAAAACCCGCATCGTGGAACAAGGCAGCTGTTTTCAACAGGATCAATTCATCACCGGTTATATTTTCCTGGCCCGCCAACCAAACTACCGCATCGATCACATTTTTGGTGTGCTGGGCATTATGATAGGTAAGGGCGGGAGATAATTCTTTCTCCAGCTTCGGCACCAGGAACGCATATGCTTGTTCGTATTGCATCATGGCTATCGGATCAATCCAGCACTTCGTAGATCGTGATCTCCCCTGTTTTATTCTTAAAAGAAGCGGGCCCGATCTTTTTGCAGTTGAAGGATTGTTTTACTTTTTCGTAGCAGGCTTCGGAAATAATTACCTGGCTCACATTGGCCGTGCTCTGTAAACGCTGCGCCGTATTCACCGTATCACCAATAACGGTATAGTCCAGCCGCTTTAAAGTGACCGAACCGATATTACCCGAGATCATCTCCCCGCTATTGATACCGATCGACACTTTGGGCGCATAGTCCCGGTTTGAGGGCAGGCCATCCACTTTATTCCTGATCGCGAGGCAGGCATCGATGGCCCGGTCGAGATGATAATCGCCTTTGAATACCGCCATTACGCAATCGCCGATAAATTTATCGATCAACCCGTTCTGGGCAATGATCTCTTTGACCATTACATCAAAATAATCGTTCAACAACTTCACAACCGTATCCGGTGCCTCTTTTTCACTGATAGCGGTAAAACCACATATATCGATAAAAGCGACTGTTGCTTCCACGGTCTCGTTCTGCATCAGCGATGTCTCGAATTCACGTCCTCCCATAAAGTTCAGGACCGTTTCATCCACGTACATCCGGAGAATATTATTTTCCTTGATCGCTTTCATGGTAGTGCGCATTTGCTCTACATGCAGAATGGTCTTTGTCATCGTCAGCTCGAGGTCCTCGAAATTGACCGGCTTGGTGATGAAATCGTAGGCGCCGCGGTTCATGGCTGTACGGATATTATCCATATCACCATAAGCCGAAACGATAATGGATTTGAATAAGCCATTCCTTTCGTTCAGTTTACTCAACAATGTCAGCCCATCCATTTCGGGCATATTGATATCACTCAGCACCACGTCCACATCCGGGTGTTGCTCGAGTTGTTCCAATGCCTTTACGCCATTGATAGCAAAGACAAACTCGTACTGGTTCTCCCTGATCTTTTGCCTGAACTTTTGCTTGATCAGCGTTTCGAGGTCCGCCTCATCATCCACAACAAGGATCTTTGCCATTAGTGTATCGCTTTTAATTTTTCTTTTAAAACAGTGAAATCTACAGGTTTGGTCAGGAAGTCATCGGCTCCCAGCCTTTTTGCTGTGTTATAATTCTCTGCGTCACCGTAAGCCGTTATTATCATCACCACCGGCGGGGGTTTCATGTACTTGCTTTTGATCTTCTCCAGCAATTCCAGCCCGCTCATACCTGGCATATTGATATCAGAGAGTATCAACACCGCTTCATGTTCATGGGCATGAAGATAAGCCAGCCCTTCTTCCCCGGAGAAAGCAAACACAAATTCCATTTCTCCCGACCGGATCTCTTTCCGGAACCGTTGTTCAAAAAGCGTCTGTACATCTTTTTCATCGTCGACTACTAATATTTTCATGCTGGTGGTTTGTAATGGGTGAATTTATGATTTAACCGGCAAAATAATAGTGAACCGGGCATACTCCCCTTCTTTTGTTTCCACTTTCAATTCGCCGCCATGACCCTTGGTAATAATTTCATAACTCATACTGAGACCGAGTCCTGTTCCTTCTCCCACGGGTTTGGTGGTAAAGAAAGGCTGGAATATTTTGTCGATCACTTTCTGCGGTATCCCGTTTCCATTATCCGTTATGACGATCGTAACAATTGCTGGCTCATGCGAGGTTGTTGCTGTAACCAATGGTTGATACGCATCCCCTGCTGAGCTTGTCGAAGCATGCTGCTTTTTTTTCTGCATCACTGAATAAAAAGCATTGGTGAATATGTTCAGGACGACCCGACCGATATCCTGTGGTGCGATCGTCAACTTGGGAATAGCAGCGCCTGGTTCAAATACCGTCTTTGCGTTGAATGATTTATCCTTTGCCCGCAGACCGTGATAACTCAGCCGCATACATTCATCCACCAGCGTATTGATATCGGTTGGCTCCTTCTGCCCGCTGTTGTTGCGGCTATGTTGGAGCATTCCTTTTACGATCGAGTCGGCCCTTTTCCCGTGATGATTGATCTTTTGCTCATTCTCTTTAATGTCTTTAGCGAGGGTTTTAACTTCTGACAGGTTTCCTTTTTCCAGCTCCTGCTCCATTTCATCGATCAGCTCGGTATTCACATCCGAAAAATTATTAACGAAGTTCAACGGGTTTTGAATCTCGTGGGCAATTCCTGCAGTGAGTTCGCCGAGTGAAGCCATTTTTTCCGATTGGATCAATTGCTTCTGTGTATTCTTCAGGTCTTCGATCGATTGTTTCAATTCAGCTGTTCTTGCTTCGACCTGTTCCTCTAATTCTATCTTTTGCCGGGCGATCAATTCGTTACGTTCTTTTTCCTTTTCCAACTCATGTTGCGACAATTTGTTCTGCATTTGCCGGTAGCGTCTAAGCAAGCTCCAGGAAAAAAACAAAATGAACCACCCGAGAAGAACCAGTTCGATCAGTGTATTCCACCGAACGATCAATCTCCTGAAAGTTGTAACGGGATATCCTGCAAATCTATGGAACACCGATTCTACATATAAATAACCCCATAGGGGTCCCCAGAAAAACAGAACCGGGAGCGCAGGGATTATTCTTGAAGGCACAGCATTTTTTTGCCTTAGGTAAAGCAGGCTGACAATAAAAACAATAAGACCGCTTCCCTGTATCATAACAGCCTGTGATTCCCCCAACATCATCCGCCAGAAATGGCTTGTGCTTTTTTCAAATAATACAAATAATATAACGGTAAGCAGGTAGACATATAAAGAAACAACCATGATCTTATCCCATAACCGGTTATACCTGGGAGTTTCTAAATACCGCCGGAAGAAATTGATCTGGAACGCATAAAACAGGAACCAAGCAAAATTTTGAACATTATTCATTAATCCCGGAACTTCCCGGAATAAAATATCCAGCAAAACTGTACTGTACGGAAATAATGAATATACAAAAGCGAAAAGTCCGAAATACAGGTAGGTCTTATCCTTAGTTGTTGTGTAAAAGAATAGATTAAAGATGGCCGTCAGCAGCAATATACCGGCAAACAACATACTCAACAGCTCCCGGATCCTCTGTCTCTTGTTATCAACCAACAACGTTTTGATGGCTGTTTTTTCGCTGCAATACTCGATCAAAACACCTTTTGGCAGCAAATTGTTATTATTATATCGTTCCCGTTGATAAATAAGAACCTCTTGCTCCGGCTTAATTGTAAAGCCGACAATTTCCTCTGTTTTGAATCCATCTCTTTTGCTCCAGGGGATACCCCAGCCAGATCGCAAATGTTGAACCGCACTATCATTTCTTACTATATACAGATCAAAAACCTCTGCTCCTGTCCCCACGCAAATAGCGGCTTCTTTGTTCATCATATTCCTGATCCGGTACCTGTACCAGAATGCATATGCGGAAGTGTTAAGTTTTGTATCATTGTTTTTATGAAATCCATTGAGAAGCGGAGCACTGCTGACCTCTTCAAAATTTAGTTTGCCGCCATTATCCGTCAGCACCTGGGTATTATCATTGGATATGGTTACCCAATCCATCGTATCCGTTGCGATACTGAACGCGGAGGGAATTGAATCCTGGCCCAGGCTCCTTAAACTTATGAGCAGGACCAACAACAACAGTGTTTTGGTAGTGTTCATCTGTTGAATTTAAATAAATAATGCCGTTCTCAAGAGGGCAATTGAATAATAAATTCGCTTCCTATACCTTCTTGTGTTTCAACTTTAAACTCACCGCCATGCGCTTTTACAATATCATAACTTAAGCTCAATCCTAATCCCGTCCCCTGTCCTGTGGGCTTGGTGGTAAAGAAAGGTTGAAATATTTTATCCAGCACCTGGGCCGGGATACCGTTACCATTGTCCTTCACGCGGATCTCTGCTTTACTACTTAGCTTTTTGGTGCTGACTGTAACAGTAGGCTCATACCCGATACCCTGCTTCTTTTTTTCATTCACTACGTAAAATGCATTCGTGATTAAATTCAATATCACTCTCCCGATATCCTGCGGAACTATATTGATCTTTCCGATACCTGGATCAAATTCCGTCTTCATAGTCGCATTAAAGGATTTATCTTTTGCCCTTAACCCATGGTAAGCCAATCTTAAATATTCATCGGCCAGCGCATTGATATCTGTCATTTCCTTTTGCCCGCTGCTGCTCCGGCTGTGCTGCAGCATGCCTTTTACGATGGCATCGGCCCGTTTACCATGATGATTTATTTTTTCAAGATTTTGTTTTAAGTCATTTGCTATCGATTTTACCTCGCTTGTATTTCCTTTATTGGCTTCCTCAACCATTTCATCTATCAGCTCGCTGCTTAGTTCTGAAAAATTATTGACAAAATTCAACGGGTTTTGAATTTCATGGGCAATCCCGGCAGTCAATTCACCAAGGCTGGCCATTTTTTCGGATTGCACCAGCTGCGACTGTGTAGCCCGCAGGTCTTTCAATGTTGTCGCCAGTATTTTATTGTCTTTTCTTTTTTGACGGTTATTACGATAAAGCAGCAATGCAACGATCAACACTCCTGCTAATCCACTCAACATTGCCCAGGTCCTGATCTTATTCCGGTATGTCACTCTCTCCTGTTGCATATCCTGCATTTTCCGTTGCTCCGAAAAAGACACGTTCTGAAACTGCGCCAGGTTTTCGATACGGATCTTATACAAACTATCTTTTGTTGTGAGTGCAAGTCCCTGGTATTTGAAAGCACTGTCGAACTGGTTATTCAGTTTATAGGCAATGGACAGGCTTTCGTAAGCTGTCCCAATATTATTTCTGAACGATGTGACGGCACCCATAGCCCGGACAACGTTTAAATTCCATAACGCATAATGCAATACAGAATCCTTTTTACCGTCTTCCATATAATAGTTTAACAGCCGGGCAGTGATCCTGGTAATAGCGGTGTTTGTTCCCTCCTTTTTTGCTGATAGTAATCCATCATAGAAATATTTTTTTGCTGTTTCCCGGTCACCCTTTTGCAGGTATATATCTCCAATGATGCCATAAATATTGCCGAGGAATTTATTGAGACCTTTTTCACCCGATATTTTTTCCGCTTCCCGGATAAATAGCATGGCAGAATCGGGTTTGTTAATAAGCAGGTAGCTGCCTCCCAGGTTCATATCGGCCAGCAGCAGGCGAAATTGATTATTTATTTCCGCACTAATGGTCCTGGCTTCTGTATAATGTTTGATCTGTTGTTCTACATTCTGCGTTTGTTCCATCAATATGGCATACATATGCTCCGTCAGCGCCTGTACCAGTTGTCTGCTTTTCCCCGGGGAAGAATAGGTAGATAATATCCAGGTTTGCTCCCGGTCATTCGCAGGGTTCTCTGCAATACCGGATGCTTTCAATATACATTGCAGCGCTGCGGCATAATGGCCAAGGTGGATCAGCTGGTATGCTTTGAGGTCGAGGCTGAAGGCCTCGTTCAGCGGTTTATCATTTTTTTTGGCCAGTGATACGCATTGATCCGCATAATAAAATGCGGAGTCCCTGTTTCGTTCTTCATAATAATTATACAAGACCCGGCTGGCTTCGAAACGTATTGAATCATCCGTTGCATTCCGGAAAACGAGGCGGAGACTATCCGTTTGATCCTGCGCTCTTCCACAAAATGGAAGCAGGATTAACAGGAATATTATACGGTGATGCTTCATTGGGATGAAATGGGTAATTGAATGATGAATACCGATCCTTCACCTTCTTTGGTTTCCACTTTCAGTTCTCCACCATGCGCTTTCACAATATCATAACTCAATGACAACCCAAGCCCTGTTCCCTGCCCGGTAGGCTTGGTCGTAAAGAAGGGTTGAAATATCTTATCCAACACATGTGGCGGTATTCCACTGCCATTATCCCTCACCCGGATCTCGATCCGGTCTGCATGTTTTTTTGTTGTGACTGAAACAGTGGGCTCATACCCGGGAATGTTTTTTTTCTTTTTCTCTGCTACAACATAAAAGGCATTCGTCATCAGGTTGAGTACTACCCGCCCGATATCCTGCGGGGTGATACTGATCTTACCCGTATCGGGATCAAAATCAGTTTCGAATTTCGCATTGAACGATTTGTCCTTTGCCCGCAGACCATGATAGGACAGTCGCAAATACTCATCGCAGAGTGCATTGATATCCGTCATTTCTTTCTGACCGCTACTGCTGCGGCTATGCTGCAACATCCCCTTTACGATACCATCTGCCCGTTTTCCATGATGATTAATCTTTTCCAGGTTCTGTTTTACATCATTGACCAGCGCCTGTACTTCTTCATAATTTCCTTTCTTCACTTCTTCCACCATTTCATCCAGCAATTCATTACTTACTTCTGAAAAATTATTGACGAAGTTCAGCGGGTTCTGAATTTCATGAGCAATACCGGCAGTCAGTTCACCCAGGCTCGCCATTTTTTCCGATTGGATCAGTTGTTTTTGGGTAACCTGCAATTCACTTAATGCTGCTTCCGCATTTTGCCTGGCTGCTTTTATCTCGATGAGATCCTGTTCTGCCTGCAAAGCATGTGCTTCGGCTATCTTCAAATCATTGAAACGGGTATAGGTAAGATTGAATACGGTTGCAAAACGATCCAGCAGCGAAATTGTTTCTTCCGGCTGATCGTCCCATGAAGCAATGGCAATAAAGCCATGCGAGAAATAAGAAATATGCTGAATTCTTCGCTGTTTTCCCACACCCTCCTTAAAAGGAACGCCAAATTCTTTGTTCCAGTACGTCAACCAGTCCATAAGCTCTTCACCCTGCATGTCGATGGTCAATGTTTTCTTTTTCGCCTTCCATCCTTCATACATTTTCCGGATGGATATATTTTTATGAATATTGACAATATAACGGAAGCTTACTTTGTTGCCGTCTTCATCCGTGATCCAAAATTCAAGATCTCCGCTATCATCATTAATAATTGCGATGTAGAGACGGTTGGGTTCTATACCAAGATTGATAAGTTGCTTGAACACAACCGCGGCGGTTTCGGCCAACTCATCACTGGATTGCATCGCTAATGTGCGGCTCCTCACTCTTTCCAGGCCCGTTTCAATATTGGCTTCTCGTGCCTGTGCTTCCGCTTTTTGCAGATCGAGAAAACGGGTGTAGGTCAATGTGAATACATCCGCAAATCTTCCCATCACTTTTTTTGCTTCTTCGGGGAATTCAGTCTCGCGGAAGGCGAATAAACCTCCCGAACTATATACAGCCACAAAACTATACTGGCGTTTGAAACCGGCTTCCGAAGAGATCATCTGCGATTCTGGCAACCCGAAATGTTCATCCCTGACGGCTTTATAATATTGTATAAGGTCATCGCCTTCGAGTGTATACGAAAAATCTTCCTGGCGCAACCAGGCTTCGAATGCACCGTGCAATAATGGATGAATATCGAAAGACTCATCACCGGATACATGCACCGGGCTGCCTTCATCGGTGGAAGTAAGCCAGACATGCCCGCACCTTTTCTCTTTATTCAACACACTGATGCCAACGCGTAATACACCCAAGTTGAGTTTATCCAGCTCCTCGAATACCGTAGCAACAGCGTCCTGCAGATCCTCACTCCGATGCATGGCCATAGCTTTGCTCCGCACTCTTTCCAGGGCCGCTTCTATCTGTGCTTCCCTTGCCTGTGCTTCCGCTTTTTGAATATCCAGGTAACGGCGATAGGTTTGCCCGAATACGCCGGAAAATCTTTTTAATATCTGTGCCAATGGGGCAGGAAGTGGTTCAGCTGAAAAAGTGAACAGGGCTCCTTCCTGGAAAAGAAAGGCACTGTTGGTTTCTTTTGCGGGCAACGATGTCATATCAAAATGTCCATGATAAAGCGGCGAACTATTAAGCGCTTTATAATAGCTTACCAGTTCCTCACCCACCAATGCATAATGACTAACCGGCTCTTTTTTTGACCATGCTTCGTGCAGGCGTATGAGTAGCGGATGAATGGTCATGTCTATAATTCCTTTGGTCAACCCAATCTCTCCGTTCGTATTGGCAGAAGCTCTCCACACTTCCATATGCCTGGTTTCATCAATAATAACAATACCGCAGCGGATGGCCCTATCGAGACCCAGCTTTACCAGTTCATCAAACAGGGTAATAACGGTATCTCCTACATCGGCACTGTTGTGCATGGCCATTGTTTTCGCCCTTACTCTTTCGAGTGCCAATTCGATCTGGGCTTCTCTTGCCTGTGCTTCGGATCTTTGCAGGTCATTGAAACGGGTATACGTAAGATCAAACACCTTTGCAAAACGAAGCAGGATATCAAAATGCTCTTCGCTCAACGGCTCAAGCGATGCGAGGGTAAGATTCCCGAAATTATTGAAGGAGGCATTCAGGTAAACCTTATCCGGGGCTTTCATGCCTTCAATAACTGGTGTGGGAAGATTTTTTAATTCCGTCTCGTTGAATAAAAAGCTATCCCAATCCTTTTTTATTTGCCCCTCGAGTATATAGGTAAACTTTAATTTCCGTTCTCGCCATGCATTGAAATAAGCAATAGTGGGCGGATGATCATGTGCTTTCAGATAAAAACCTGCGGGATTGTCGGGGTCTTCGGAATTCGCCATCCACCATGTTGAATCATTGTCCTGGCCGGGGTAGATCATGATGACGCAGCGGGTGAGTACGAG
>JADMIO011583368.1_pt1 | contig 79802 bp, 71 predicted proteins | sample 8958161 | NCBI WGS metagenome assembly JADMIO01 (sample SAMN16585339, study PRJNA669376) | soil metagenome | isolation source: Crop rotation soil | place: USA: Cullars Rotation, Alabama | collected 2011 | reverse complement strand
AGCGCGTGCGCTGTCGGCAACTCGAGCGCCTCGATTCGCGAGGGCGCCTTTCTCGGTTTGCCCGCCGTCAACATCGGCACGCGGCAGGCGGGGCGCGACCGTGCGGACAACGTCGTCGACGTCGGTTATTCGCGCGACGAGATCGTCGAGGCGGTCCGCCGGCAGGTCGCGCACGGCCGCTATCCCTCCGACCCGTTGTACGGCGACGGCCGCGCCGGTCCCCGCGTCGCGGACGTGCTGGCGCGCACGCCGTTGACTGTGCAGAAGCGCCTCGTGTTCATGCAGCCGGCCTGATGCAGGTGCTCGGGGTGATACCCGCGCGCGGCGGCTCGAAAGGCGTTGCCGCGAAGAACCTGCGTGAGGTTGGCGGACGGCCGTTGATTGCCTACACCATCGACGCGGCTCGCGCCAGCAAGCGCCTGTCGCGAACCGTCGTCAGCACGGACGATGCGGCGATCGCGGAGGCGGCGCGGCGTTTCGGCGCGGACGTGCCGTTCATGCGGCCCGCGGATCTCGCAACGGATGCGGCGCCGATGATTCCCGTACTGGAGCACGCGACAGAGGAGATGCGCGCGCATGGCTGCAGCGCGGACATCATCGTGCTGCTGCAGCCGACCTCACCACTGCGCCGCGCCGAACACATCGATCGGGCGGTCGATCTGCTCGTCGCCACGGGTGCGGATACCGTGGTCAGCGTGGTGCAGGTGCCGCATCAGTTCACGCCCGGTTCGCTGATGCGGCTCGACGGCGATCACCTGCAGGCGCTCGCGGACGGTCCTCCCGTCCTGCAGCGTCAGGAGAAGCCGGCTCTCTATGCGCGCAACGGCCCGGCGGTGCTCGCGATTCGCGCCGAGCAGCTGGCACGCGGCGCCTTTTACAGCGGCGACACCCGCGCGCTCGTCATGACCGCGGAGGAGTCGCTGGACGTCGACACGCCGTGGGATTTCGAGATTCTCGAGTGCCTGCTCGCGCGACAGCGGGAGATGCGGTGAGCACGAACAGCGGCCGCACGGGCAAGACACTGCAGATTCCGTACAGGCGGATGTCGGAGTACCAGCCGGTGGACATCAGCCGGCTGCGTCCGGATGGTTCGTACGCGCAGCTGATCGCCAGGCGTACGCATCCGATCGACGAGCTCGTGCGCGTGCATGGCCGCATCCCGGACGACCTCCTCACCCCGCGCGCATGTCCGACCTGCGGCAGCGCCGACGCCAGGCTGGAGCTCGAAAAGGATCACATGCGCCTGGTGCGATGCGAGGCCTGCGACCTCGTATACGTCAGCCCGACGTTCGACGAAGCGCACTACAAGTCGGTGTATGCGTCCAGCGAGTATCAGGACATCGTCCGCGACCTCGGCATCAAGAGCCACGAGTACCGCGTGGCGAGGTTCGGCGCCGAGCGCGTCGCGCTGATGGCGCGCTACCTCGCAGTCGAGCGTCCGCGTTATCTGGACGTCGGCTGCAGCACCGGATTCGTCGTGGAAGCGGCGCGCGACACCGGCTGGGACGCAACGGGCGTCGATCTGAACCCTTCGGCTATCGAGTTCGGCCGCACGCGCGGTCTGGACCTGCGGACCGTTGCGCTCGAGGATGCTGACTTCACAGCCGGCAGCTTCGACGCGGTGTCGCTCTTCGACGTGCTCGAGCACCTGCTCGAGCCGGTGCGGACGCTGCGCGCGTGCACCCGCCTGTTGAAGGCGGGCGGCATCCTGTTTCTCTACGTGCCGAACTACGACTCGGCGTCACGGCTGCTGATGGGCAGCGACGCGCATTTCATCTGGCCGACGCACCATCTGAACTACTACACGCCCTCGACGATCCGCGACCTGATGGCGCGCGAGGGATTCGATGCTGAATACGTCGCCACCGAAGGCCTCGACATCGCGGATTACCTCTGGTACCGCAGCGAGGTGCTCGGCAAGTCGGACGGCGGAATCGCCGAAATCGCGGATACGCTGCAGTTCCTCGTCAATGCCGGCGCCTACGGCAAGAACCTGCGGGTGATCGCGCGCAGGCGCGCATGAAAGTTCTTTTCTCAGGCCTTCACCTCGCGTATTTCCGCAACTTCGAATCGGCGATACGCGAGCTCGCCGGCCGCGGCCATCACGTCCACCTCTCGGCGGACGAGGAGGAGGCGCCGGTGAACATGGGCGGCAAGGCGCTCGCCATGTCGCTGGCGAAGCAGTTCCCGGCCGTCTCGTGGGACCTGGCGCCGTCGCTCGACGACCGCGAGCCATGGTTCGACGCGGCGCGTCGCCTGCGCCTGGGCCTCGACTACGTGCGGGCGCTCGAGCCCGCATATGCCGGCGCGCCGAAGCTGTGGATGCGGGCGCGCGACCGCGCGCCGCGCGTCGTGCGCTGGATGGCCGCGGCGCCGGCCATTGGACGGCCGCTGGCGCGGGCCGCGCTGACGCGCGTCGAGCGGATGCTTCCCGCAAGCGCCGCGCTCGAGGGATACCTGCGGCAGCATGCCCCGGACGCGGTCGTCCTGGTGTCGCTGACCTACTCGCGGTCGCAGCAGATGGATCTGCTCAAGGCCGCGCGCGCGCTCGGTATCCCGGTTGCCGCCGCGATCATGAGCTGGGACCACCTCTCCAGCAAGGCGCTGCTGCACGTCGCGCCAGACATGGTGATCGTCTGGAACGAGGTTCAGCGGCGCGAAGCGGTCGACATGCACGGGCTCCCCGCGGATCGCGTTGTCATCACGGGCGCGCAGTGTTACGACCAGTGGTTCAGCCGTACACCGAAACGCAGCCGCGAAGAATTCTGTTGCGACATGGGATTACGGGCGGACCGCCCGTTCGTGCTGTGGGTGCACTCCGCGCTGAGCCCCGCGCCGACGCCGCCGGAACCCGTCCTCGTCACGCAGTGGCTGCAGGCGCTGCGCAGCAGCAGCGATCCGAGGCTGCGCGAGGTTGGCGTGCTGGTGCGCCCGCACCCCGAGCGGCTCAAGGAATGGGCGGGCGTCGACCTCGCTCGCTTCGACAACGTCGCCTTTCACGGCGCCAATCCGATCGATGCGCGCGCCAAGGATGATTACTTCGACGCGCTGTACTACAGCAGCGCCGTCATCGGCCTGGTGACGAGCGCCTTTCTGGAGGCCGCGGTGGTCGGCCGTCCGGTGTTCACCTTCACGCTGCCCGAGTACCGGCTCCATCAGGAGCAGATGCTGCACTTCCGCTATCTCCTGGAGGTCGAAGGCGGCCTGCTGCATACCGCGCCGGACGTCGAGTCGCACCTCGCGCAGCTCTCGGCCGCGATCGCGCAGCCGGTTCACCGCGACGAGCGCAACGTGCGATTCGTGCGTGCGTTCATCCGGCCATCGGGGATCGACGTGGACGCGACGCCCGCGTTCGCGGACGCAGTCGAGCGGCTGGCGGCGATGCCGCGGAACAATCTCGCGCGCCCGCCGCGTTCCTGGGCGGCGCCGCTGGTCGTTGCTGCCGCGGAATCGGCGCGCGGTGGCGTCGGCCGCTGGCTGATGCTCGACATGCGCGGCGACGAGACGGACGAACATCGCGATCGGAAGCAGCGCATCCTGCACGAGAAGCGGACCGCCAAGGCGGCGCGCGTCGACGCGAAGGTGCGGCGCCGCGCACAGCGCGCCCGCCGCGACGCGTTCATGCGCCGCGCGAAGGAAGTGAAGAGCGCGCTGCTGGCGGTGCGCTATCACACGGCAATGGCCATTCACCGTGCGCTTGGCGGCAAAGAGTGATGCGCGCCATCGTCTTGACCAGCAGCATGCGGCGGCATCAGCACGTCGCCAACACCGCCGCTCTGCGCCTCGATGTCGTCCACGTGTGGCAGGAAGAGAAGTCGTTCCAGCCGATGAAGTACGCGGCGAGCGCGGAGGATGAAGCGGTCATCGCGCGGCACTTCGACGCGCGCGACGCGTCGGAAGAAGCGTACTTCGCTGGCGACTCGATGGTAACGGCGCCGTCTACGCGAGTGCCTGCCGGCGGCTGCAATGCGGCCGAGCAGATTGCCGCAATGCGTGCGCTTGCGCCCGACGTCGTGCTGGTGTTCGGCACGTCGCTGCTCAAGCAGCCGGTCATCGACGCCTTTCCGGATCGCATCATCAATATTCACCTCGGGCTGTCGCCGTACTACCGCGGAGCGGGCACGAACTTCTGGCCGCTCGTCAACGGCGAGCCGGAATATTGCGGCGCGACCATTCACCTGCTCGACATCGGCGTCGATACGGGCGCTATCCTCGCGCACGTCAGGCCGGAGATCCGCGGCGGCGACGGGCCGCACGATATCGGCAACAAGACGATTGCTGCTGCCGCGGTCGCGCTGCCTGAGATCGCACGCGCGCACGTCAAGAGCCCGATGCGCGGTGTAGCGCAGCAGGGAAGCGGTCGCCTCTATAAACGCGCCGATTTTTCGGCGGCTGCCGTCAACCGCCTCTACGCCAATTTCGCTGCCGGCATGATCGACGAGTACCTGACGCACAAGACCGCTCGCGACGCGAAGCTCGCGCTCGTCGAGCCGGAGATCGCCCGCACGTGAGCGGCAGCGACTGCCTGATCGTCATGTATCACTACGTGCGCGACGCGGACGCGACGCCCTTCCCGCGGATTCGCGCGCTGTCGCGAGCGATGTTCGAGCAGCAGCTCGACTGGCTGCAGGAAACGCACACCATCATCAATGTGACCGATCTCGAAGCCGCGGTCGCGCGGCGGGCATCGCTGCCGCCCTCTGCGGCGCTGCTGACGTTTGACGATGGGTTCGTCGACCACTACGAGACGGTCTATCCGGCGCTGCGCCGGCGCGGGCTGAGCGGCGTGTTCTTCATCTCGCGCGACGCGTCGGGCGAGGCGCCGCGGCTCCTCGGCGTCCATCAGACGCATTTCCTCCTCGCCACACTCGGTGCGGAAGCGTTCGGCCGCGCCGTGCGCGATGCCGTCGTTGAGGCCGACCTTCAGGTCGGCGGGCCGGCGGCGCTCGGCCGCGACCGCTCCGTGTTCGGCGTCGATCGGTGGGACGACATCAGCGAGCGCGCCATCAAGCAGCTGCTCAACTACGAGCTGCCCTTCGAGGAAGCGGATCGGGTTCTCGACGCATTGTTCGTCGAGCACATCGGCGACCCGGCAGCCTTCGCGCGGCAGCTCTACCTGAACGACGCGATGGTGCGCGACATGGCGGCAGGCGGCGTGTCGTTCGGCTATCACACGCGATCGCACCGCATGCTCTCGAGGCTGGGCGTGCGCGAACAGGGCCTCGAGATCGGCGGCGGTGTCGAATGGCTTGCCGGCCTCACCGGCCAGCGCACGGTCACCTTCTGCTATCCCTGGGGCGGCGCCGCAACGTATACGGCCGACACCGTCCGTCTGCTCCGCGCCGGGGGCTACTCGCTGGCGTTCAACACTATTCGCCGGCCGGCCGCCGTTGCCACCGACGATCCGTTCGAGTTGCCGCGCGTCGACACACGGGACCTTCCGCCGTACACGATGTACACCGCGCGCTCATGACCGCCGCCACGCCTTCGCCGCGCGTCGTGCTCGGGATGACGCTGCACAACAACGCACGCCATCTTCGCGAGGCGCTCGACTCGCTCTGCGCGCAGTCGTATTCGACCTTCGCGCTGCTGATGCTCGACGATGCGTCCACGGATGCGACGGAGGAGATCGCGCGGGAATATGCGGCGCGCGATGCGCGGCTGCGCTATTACCGGCACACCGAACGCCGCGCCATGATCGCCACGTGGCGCGAGGTCGCGGAGATCGCCGCGCGCGAGTATCCGGCGGCGCCGTACTTCGCCTGGGTGAGCGATCACGACCGCTGGCATCCACGCTGGCTCGAGGCGATGGTCGCAACGCTCGACGCCCACGCCGACGCGGTGCTCGCGTATCCGATCACGCGCCGCATTACGGCCGACAGCGGCGAGGAAGTGGAGAAGGGGCCGCGCCTGTTCGCAACACCTGCAGGCGCCGGGGTCCGCGACCGGTGGGCGTACTTCTGCCGCTACGGCGTCGGATCGGGTGACATGGTCTACGGTCTGATGCGCATGGCGGCCGTGCAGCGCGCCGGCGTCTTCCGCACGGTGTTGCGGCCCGACAAGTTGCTGATTGCGGAGCTGACGCTCTACGGTCAGATCCGGCAGGTACCGGAAGTGCTCTGGTATCGGCGTCAGTCGGCGGCGACGAGCGTCTCGCGGCAGCGCCACACGCTGGTGGTGGAGAGCGAAACACCACGGTTGTTTTCGGCGCCGCCCTGGCTGCAGCACGCGATCGTGCTCTGGCGCGAGTACGTGCGAACCGATCCGCGGCCACTGCCGCTCTCGAACGCGGACTGGAGGCGGATGCTCGCGCAGTATCAGTTGCGCTACGGCTGGCGCCATCTGCGGAAGTCCGAGACGTCGCACGCGGTGGGACGCACCATCGACAACGCCATCTGGACGAAGAAGGTCGTGCGCCACGGCTATCACCACGCCGTCTATCACACGCTCGTCGGTGGGCGCGTCGCGCTCGGCAAGCTTCGCCGCCTGTCGCGCCGGACTCTCTACCACGTGCTCGTGTTCATGCACCGCATCGGCTTGCGTGGCGGCAGCGGGGAAACGCCGATCCGGTGAAGATCCTCTTCGTCGCGCGGCACTACACCTACTTCCGCAACTTCGAAGCGGTGCTGCGGCTGCTTGCCTCGCGCGGGCATGCGGTGCATCTCGCCGTCGAGCGCGACGAGACGCAGGGCCTCGGCGGCGTGGCGCTGGTCGAGCGGCTGGCGGCGGAATATCCGTCCATCACCTACGGCGAAGCACCCGGCCGTGAAGCCGACCAGTGGGCCAAGCTCTCCGCGAAGATTCGCCTCTCGTTTGATTACGTCCGCTATTTCGATCCGCGATACGACGGCACGCCGCGGCTGCGCTCGCGCGCCGGCGAGCGCGCCCCCGCATTTGCGATCCGCTTTGGCGAAACCAGGTGGGCGCGGCGAAGTGCCGCACGCGGCGCGCTGCGCGCGTTCCTGCGCGCCGCCGATGCCGCACTGCCGCCGAGCGAGCGCATCGACGCGTTCCTTCGCCAGCAGCAACCTGACGTGATGCTCATCACGCCGCTCATCGGGGTCGTCGGTTCGCCGCAGCCCGATTACGTGCGGGCGGCGCGCGCGCGGCGCATCCCGACGGCGCTGGCGGTGTGGAGCTGGGATCACCTGTCGAGCAAAGCGCTCATCCGGGATGTTCCGGATCGCGTGATCGTCTGGAACGAAGTGCAGCGGACGGAAGCCAAGCAGTTTCACGGCGTTCCGTCGCGGCACGTGGTCGTCACAGGCGCGCAATGCTTCGATCACTGGTTCGACCGGCAGCCATCGCGCACGCGCGAGGCGTTCTGCGCGGAGCTCGGATTGCCGGCGGATCGCCCGCTCGTCATGTACGTGGGGTCGGCGCTCTTTCGCGGCAGCCCGCCGGAAGCGGCATTCGTCCTGGGGTGGCTGGAGCAACTGCGCAGCAGTGCTGACGCGCGGCTGCGTGACGCGGCCGTGCTCGTGCGTCCGCATCCGCAGCGGATGGACGAGTGGCGCGACGTCGACGTCTCGTCATTCGGTGCCGTCGCCGTCCATGGCGGCAACCCGGTAACGGAGCAGGCTCGCGCGGACTATTTCGACGCGCTCTTCCACAGCGCCGTGGTCGTCGGCCTCAACACCAGCGCATTCCTGGAAGCGGGCATCGTCGGGCGGCCGACGCTGGCGATTCTGCCGCCCGAGTATCACGACAACCAGGAAGGCACGCTGCACTTCCGCTACCTGATGGACGTCTCGGGCGGGCTCGTGCGCGTGAGCCGGTCGCTGCCGGAACATCTGTCGCAGCTGTCGTCGCTACTCGCGTCGCCTGCCGCCGTGAACCGTGATTTCGTCAAGTCGTTTCTTCGTCCGTACGGACTCGACCAGGCGGCCGCGCCACGATTCGCCGACGCGGTGGAATCGCTGGCGACGGTGCGCGTGGCGGCGCCGCGGCGGCGCGCGTCGCTCTTCGGCCGGCTCGCGCTCGGGGCGATAGTGGCGGCAGGGCGCTCGCCGCGCTACCGCGAGTGGCTCTTCGACGAGGAGGAGCGCAAGTACGAAGAGTGGCGCCGGCGCAAAGGGGAGATGCGTTCGCGCAACCGGCGTGCTGGACTCACCGCCGAGCAGCAGGCGGAGGCGGAGCGCGAGATGCGCACGCACCGGGGCAACCCGTGAAGATCCTCTTTATCGCCCGCCATTACTCCTACCTGCGGATGTTCGAATCCGTCATCGCCGGACTGGCCGAACGCGGCCACGAGATCGTGCTCGCGCACGACCGCGACGAGACGATGGGCGGGCGCGAGATGGTGGAACGGCTGGCGGCGCGGTATCCGCGCGTGCGGCTGACGTCTACGCCGCGGCGCCGCGGATCGGCATGGGCCGACGTCGCGCGCAACTTGCGCCTCGGGATCGATTACCTGCGCTTCGTGCGCCCGGAGTACGAGCGGACCCCGCACCTGCGGGCGCGCTCGCGTGAACGGGCGCCGCGCATGGTCGTTCGCGCCGCGGAATCCCCCTTGCTTCGTTCGTGGGGAGGGGCGCGGCTCGTTGGTGCGCTGCTGCGGAGGCTCGAAAGAGGTCTCCCGTCCTCACCCGACATCGACGCGTTCATCCGGGCCGAAGCGCCGGACCTGCTGATGATCACGCCGCTCGTCGACATCGGGTCGCCGCAGCTCGACTACCTCGCCGCGGCGCGCCGATGCGGCGTGAGAACCGCGCTTCCGGTGGGCAGCTGGGATCACCTCTCGAGCAAATCGCTGCTGCGCGATATCCCCGAGCGGGTCTTCGTCTGGAACGGCGTGCAGCAGGCGGAAGCCGTAGAGATGCACGGCGTGCCGCCGGAGCGTGTGGTGGTGACGGGGGCGCAGTGTTACGACCAGTGGTTCGGACGCGCGCCGTCGCGCGACCGCGAGGCCTTCTGCAGGCGCGTCGGGTTACGCGCGGACCGGCCGTTCGTCCTTTACGTCTGCTCCTCGCTGTTCCGTGGCACCGCCGAGGAATCGGCGTTCGTCGCCGACTGGGTACGTGCCGTCCGCTCGAGCGGTGATGCGCGGCTGAAGGATGTGGGCATCCTGATCCGTCCGCATCCGACGCGTCTCGACGAATGGCAGCACGTCGACCTGCCGTCCGATCCGAACGTGCGATTCTGGGGCGCGCATCCGGTGACCGACGAAGCGAAGGACGACTACTTCGATTCGATGTACCACAGCGCTGCGGTCGTTGGCCTGAACACCAGCGCGTTCATCGAAGCGGCGGCCGTCGGCCGTCCGGTCCACACGGTACTGTTGCCGCACATTTCCGAGAACAACCAGGAAGGAACGCTGCACTTCCGTTACCTCCTCGAGGTGAATGGAGGCCTCCTGCACGCGGCGCGGTCACTCGACGAGCACGTCGCGATGCTGGCGGAGTCCTGCGGGACGACCGCGGCGACCGACGACAAATCAACCCGGTTCACCGATGTGTTCGTGCGTCCGCACGGCCGCGATGTCGCGGCAACGCCGCGGTTCGTCGAGGCGGTGGAGGCCACCGCCTCGCTGCCGGTGCCGGCCCCCATCCGGCGCGGCCTGCTGCAACGCTTCGCGACGCTGCTCCTGTGGCCCATTGTCTGCGGCGCCGCCGTGGCCACGCCGCAGGCGCGCGCGCGGCTCGCCGAGCAGCTGGCGAAGCGGATGAAGCGGATGTCGCGGGCGCGGGCGCGCGCGAAGGCCGCGCGTGTCGCCGAGGCGCGGAAATGACGGCGGCGCGCCGCGATCGCCTGCTCGTCGTCATCGTCGCCTGCGTGCTGGCGGCGCTGGCGTTTCTCTTCCGGTTCAACGCGCTCGGCGGATCGCTCGGCGGGTTCGACAACGAGGAGTTCGCGACGCTGACACGGGTCGACATGGTGCTCGACGGCCAGCAGCCGTATCGCGATTTCGTCGACAGCGAGCTTCGCGCCGTCTGGCCGTCGCTCAGCTTCGAAGTGCCGGCAATGGCCCAGCGCATCTGGGGCCGCAATCTGTTCGTCTACGGCTGCGTGACGCTCGGCGCGCTGGCCTTGTGCGCGGCGCTCGTTTTCATCGTCTCGCGCGCGATGGCGCGGGCGTGGCTGGTCGCCATTCTCGCGGGGCTGACGACGGTCCTCAGCATGACCGTTTCGTACAACTACCAGAAGGTGATGCCGCTGACGATTGCGGTGGTGGCGTGCTACTGGGTGCTGTCGCGCCCGGTGCTTGCGCGCCTGCCGGTGCTCTCGGCGGTGACCGTGATTGCCGGGTTGTATCGCCACGATTACGGGGTGTATGTCGCGATTGCGTCGATCGCCGGCCTCATCGGTCTCGAGCCGCGCCCCTGGCGCGTCGCCGCGCGGCGCGTCGCGACGTACCTCGCCTGCGGGTTGCTGTTTTCAATCCCGTCGCTCATCTGGGTCGAGCGCTACGGCGGGATCGTGCAGTACGTCCGCGACGGGCTCGTCGACGTGCGCGTCGACACGCTGTCGAATCCGCCACTCGGCTTGTCTCCGCGGTTCGACTGGAACGATCTGCTCGGCACCAACAGCCTGCTCGCGTTCAACTACTACTCGTATTGGATGATGACGCTCGCGGCCGTCGTCGTGCTCGCGGTTCGATGGGCGCAGCGGCGGCGCGGCGAGCGCGATCTGTTGATCGGCATGGGGACGGCGCTGGTGGCGATGACGCCGATCGTCAACTACCTGTTCCTGCGCTCGCATCTGCAGGCGCGGTTTGGCGACGGTGTGGTGCCGATGGCCGTCGTCGGGCCGTGGATCGTCGGCGCAGGCGCCGCGTTCCAGTCGCAAGCCGCGCGTCTCCTCACGTCCGTGGGGCCGCCGATGCTGCTGGCGCTGATGTGTACCGCGTTCCTGCCGATCAATTCCATCCCACACGAGCTCGAGACGGGGCGCTTCAGAGAATCCGCTTCCGCGGTCCTGGAGCGATTCGGCGAGGTCAAACACGAACTGCAGGCACTGCCTCCGTCCGACTGGACGGGGCGCGACGCGCCCGACACGCTGAGCGCCGCTCGCTACCTCGCGGAGTGCACCGAGCCGAACGATTACGTCCTTATTGCGACCTACGCGGACGAAGTGCCGTACTACGCGCGCCGGCATTTCGCGAGCGGCCAGGCGTACTTTGCGTTCTCGTTCCTGCGCAGCGAGGCGTATCAGCGGCTCGCACTGGAGCGGCTGGCGCGGCAGTCCGTGCCGGTCGCCTTCACCTGGCCGGACTACAAAGGCGAAATCGTCAAGAACTACCCGCTGCTCGCGCATTACCTGGACAAGCACTATCACCAGGTCGGAATGATCGATGCGCACGGCAGCCCATTCGTCCGCGTCTGGGTGGCCAACGACCGCATGCCACGGCGCACGGATCCGCGGCTCGGGTTCCCCTGCTTCCGCTGACATGAAACTGCTGTTCTTCGCGCGTCACTATTCGTACCTGCGGCTGTTCGAGTCCGCGATCAGCGACCTCGCGTCGCGCGGCCACCAGATTCACCTGTCCGCGGATCGCGAAGAGTCGATGGGTGGCCGGCGGCTCGCGGAGCGGCTCGCCGACACCTATCCGGGCGTGACGCTCGGCGCGACGCCTGGCCGGGCAGCCGACGCGTGGTCGGAGTTCTCTCGACGGCTGCGGCTCGGGATCGACTATCTGCGCTATCTCGAGCCACGGTATGCCGACACGCCACATCTGAAAGCGCGTGCCCGCAACCGTGCCCCGCGCAGCGTCGTCGCCGTCGCGGAGCGTCTTCGAGACGCCGGCGCCCGCGCGTCGTTCGCGCGGCTGCTGCGGCAGCTCGAACGCGGCATCCCCCCGAGCCAGGAGCTCGAGCAGTTCATCCGCCGGCAGGCGCCGGACATCGTGCTCATCACGCCGCTCGTGGAGCTCGGTTCACCGCAGATGGATCACCTGGCAGCGGCGAAGGCGCTCGGCGTCCGCACGGCGCTTCCCGTGGCGAGCTGGGACCATCTCTCCAGCAAGGCGCTCGTCCGCAACCATCCCGACCTGTTGCTCGTCTGGAACGACATTCAGAAGCGCGAAGCGGTCGACATGCACGCCGTGCCGGCGGAACGCGTCGTCGTCACGGGCGCGCATCCCTACGACCAATGGTTCAACCGCGCGCCCGCGCGTTCGCGCGCGAGCTTCTGTTCGCGCGTCGGTCTGCGCGCGGACCAGCCGTTCGTGCTCTATCTCTGCTCGTCGCTGTTCCGCGGCACCGGCAGCGAAACGGCGGTTGTCGACAAATGGGTCGAGGCGGTTCGCACGAGCAGCGACCCGCGGCTCAAGGACATCGGCATTCTCATTCGCCCGCATCCGACGCGGATGGACGAATGGGCCGACGTCGATCTCTCGGGCTACCGCAACATCGCGTTCTGGGGATCGCACCCGGTCGATGACGAAGCGAAGGACGACTACTTCGACTCGATGTATTACAGCGCCGCCGTCGTCGGGCTGAATACGAGCGCGTTCCTCGAGGCGGCGGTCGTCGGCAAGCCGGTCCACACGATCCTTGTCGACGAGATCTCGCGCGACAACCAGGAAGGCACCATTCACTTCCACTATCTGACCGAGGTGAATGGCGGCCTGTTGCGCGTGGCGCGCAGCTTCGACGATCATCTGCGGCAGCTTGCGGACTCGCTCGCTCCCGAAGGCGGCGGTGACGAGCGCGCGGCGCGGTTCACGGAAGGCTTCATCCGGCCATTCGGCCTCGACGAGGTCTCGACGCCGCGCTTTACCGCGGCCATCGAGGCGCTGGGCGCACGGCCGGCGCCTCCACCGTCCGGCAACGGCCTGGTCGAGCGTCTCATCCGGCTGATGCTGTATCCGGCGGTGGCGGCGTTGTATGTGCTGCTCGTCACGCAGCCGCATCGCAAACGCGTCCGCCTGCAGTTCAGCAAGTGGTGGCAGGATGGCCGGCGGCGCGCGTTTATCAAGTTGAAGCAGTTCGCGCAAAGCCAGCTTGGGGAGAAGGAGCTGATTGCCGGACCGCTGGGTCCGCCCTCCGCCCTGACGCCGAAGCCCGGACGCCAGCGCGATCCGGCGAAGAAGCTCGCCGGATGGAATCTTCCTGAAGCCGAGGAGACGCGCGAGCTGGTCAACGCGCTCGGCCGCAGCGGCCGGCCGATCCTGTTGGGGCCGTGGCTGTCGGAAGCCGGCTTCGAGGTGCTCTACTGGATCCCGTTCCTCGCATGGGCGAGAACCTACGGCAACCTCGATCCCTCACAGCTGATCGTCATCTCGCGCGGCGGCGCCGCCGCGTGGTATCGCGACATCACGAGCAATTACGAGGACGTGCTGTCGTTCTATACGCCGGACGAGTTCCGCGTGCGCAACGAGGGGCGGATTCTCGAGCAGCGCGGGCGCTTGAAGCACGTCGAGGTTTCGACGTTCGACCGGGAGATCATCGCCAAGGTCACCGAGAAGCGCGGCCTGAGCGGGGTGCGGCTGCTGCATCCGTCGGCGATGTACCGGCTGTTCGAGCACTTCTGGTTCCAGCGCGCGCCAATCACGCTCATCGAGGCGTTCACCTCGTTCGCTCCATTACCCGTTGGCGACCTTGGTGAGCTCCGCGGCAAGCTGCCTGAGCGCTTCGTCGTGGCGAAGTTCTATGGCAACACCGCCATGCCCGATATTCCCGAGAACCACGTGTTCGTCTCCCGATATCTCGCGGAGCTCACGCGCCGCACCGACGTGGTGCTCTTGAACACCGGTCATCAGTTCGACGACCACGAGGACATCATGCGGGTCGACCGCGACCGCATTCACACGATCGATCACCTGATGACGCCGGCGACGAACCTTGATGTGCAGAGCCGCATCATCGCCGCGGCCGACGCGTACGTCGGCACCTACGGCGGGTTCTCGTACGCCGCACCGCTTCTTGGCACCAACGCGCTGGCGTTCTACTCGCACATCACGGGCTTCCGCTTCGACCACCTCGAAGTCGCCAAGCGCGTGATTTCCGGTGTCCGCAAGGGGATGTACGTCGAGCTCGATGTGCGTTCCATGGATTTGATGCACCTTGGCTTCGGCGCGCCGCACGATGAGCTGGTGGCGCGACGCTAGGCGCCTGGCGCGGCATGCGCGCCAACGCCGCACGGAGTCCCGCGACGAGCGGCAGGCGCTGCGTGCCGCGTGGGCGATCGAGCGGCAGATTGACGAGATCATCAGCAGCCATCGGACGATCGTGGCCGGACCGTGGCTGTCCGAGGTCGGCTTCGAGACGCTCTACTGGATTCCGTTCCTCCGCTGGGTCAAGGCCGCGTTCCGCCTCGACCCGTCGCGCGTCGTCGCCATGTCGCGTGGCGGCGTCGCGTCGTGGTACGCCGACGTGGCGAGCCGCTACGTCGAAATCTGGGACGAGATCGACCCCGTGGAATGCGCGCGGCGTATGACAGAGCGCGGCACCACCAAGCAGCTCGATATCGCCGACTTCGATCGGGATCTGCTGCGGGCGTTCGAGAAACGGGTCGGCGGCGGCGACCGTGTCGGCGTCCTTCACCCGTCGTTGATGTATCGCTTGTTCAGTCTCTTCTGGTCCGGGCAGCGGGCGCTCAACTTCGTCGACGCGCACACGCGCTTTCAGCCGGTCACCCCGCCGCGTATCCTCGATGCCGCGCAGCTGCCACGCGAATACGTCGCCGTGAAGTTCTACGCCGCCCATGCGCTGCCGGATACGGCCGACACCCGCCGCGTGCTCGCGTCGATCGTCGATCGTCTGGCCGAACGGACGGCGGTGGTGCTGCTCGACACCGGGCTCGTGCTCGACGAGCACAGCGATTATTCGTTCAGCCGCTCGCCGCGCGTCATCAGCGCCAAGCCGTGGATGACACCCACGAACAATCTCGGCGTGCAGACGCAGATCATCGCCGGCGCGCAGGCGTATGTCGGCACCTGCGGAGCCCTCGCCTGGCTCGCGCCGATGCTGGGTACCCCGACGTCAGCCTTCTACGTCGATTCGAAATGGGTGCACGCCCATCTCGGCGTGATGCTGCGCGCCTGTGACCGCGCCGCAGCGCCGCGCTTCTCCGTCATCGACCTGCGCGCGCTCCATCCGGCGCTCTCCCTCGACCCTGTAGGCATCGGCCATGAGTCCTGACCGCACGCTGCAGCCCGGACGCTGCCTGATCATCGGCGAGGTCGCGCTCACGCACGACGGCAGCCTCGGTCTCGCCCATGCATTCGTCGACGCCATCGCCGCCGCCGGCGCCGACGCGGTGAAGTTCCAGACGCACATCGCGGCCGCCGAGAGCACGCCGTCCGAGCCGTTCCGCGTGAAGTTCAGCCGCCAGGACAAGACGCGCTACGACTACTGGAAGCGCATGGAGTTCACCGAGGAAGGCTGGCGCGGCCTTGCCGAGCACGCCCGCGAACGCGGAATCCTGTTCCTGTCGTCGCCGTTTTCGATCGAGGCCGTGGCGCTGCTCGAACGCATCGGCATGCCGCTCTGGAAGATCGCCTCCGGCGAGACGTCGAACACGATGCTGCTCGACCGCATCCTCGACACCGGCAAACCGGTGCTGCTGTCGACCGGCATGAGCCCGATCGCCGAAATCGACGCCGCGGTCGCGCGCGTTCGCGCGCGCAAGGTCGACGTGGGGGTCTTCCAGTGCACGACGGCGTATCCGTGCCCGCCGGAAAAGATCGGCCTCAACATGATGCCGTTCTATCGCGAGCGTTACGGATGTTGGGTCGGCCTCTCGGATCACTCCGCGACGATCTATCCCGGCCTCGCCGGCGCCGCGGTTGGCATGGACATGCTCGAAGTCCATGTCGCCCTGTCGCGTGAGATGTTCGGCCCGGACGTCGTCGCCTCGGTGACGACAGCGGAGCTGCGCACGCTCGTCGACGGTATCCGTTTCATCGAACGGATGCGTGCCGCGCCGATCGACAAGGACGCATCGGCGCAGGAAACCGCGCCGCTGCGGAAGTTGTTTACCCGCAGCGTCGTCTCCCGCGTCGATCTGCCGGCCGGCACGGTCATCGCGCGCGAACATCTCGCCATCAAGAAACCCGGCACCGGCCTCGCGCCGGAGCGCCTCGAGGACATCGTCGGACGCCGCCTGGCGCGGCCCGTTGCGGTGGACCAGGTGCTCGCCGCCGAAGACATCGAAGGGCTTCCTCGTTCGTGAACAAGCGAAAAATCTGCGTCGTCGTTACCGCCCGTCCGAGCTACTCGCGCATCCGCTCCGCTCTTCTTGCCATTCGCGATCATCCGGACCTCGAGCTGCAGCTCGTTGTCGCCGCCTCCGCGCTCCTCGATCGGTACGGCAACGCGATCCAGGTCATCGAGCGTGACGGGTTCGATATCGCCGAGCGGGTCTACATGGTGCTCGAAGGCGAGAACCTCGTGACGTCGGCAAAGTCGACGGGCATCGGCCTGTCCGAGCTCGCGACCGTGCTCGACAACATCGAGCCCGATGCGGTCGTCACCATTGCCGATCGTTACGAGACGATGGCGACGGCGGTGGCCGCGTCGTACATGAATATTCCGCTCGTCCACGTGCAGGGCGGGGAAGTCACCGGGTCGATCGACGAAAAAGTGCGGCACGCCGTGACGAAGCTGTCGAACCTGCACCTCGTGTCGACGAAGCTGGCGGCGGAGCGCGTGCGGCGGCTGGGCGAGGATCCAGGAGCCGTGCATGTGACCGGCTGCCCGTCGATTGACATCGCGGCGGAGGTAGCCGCGAGCCCGCGAATGGATTTCGATCCGTTCGTGAAGTACGGCGGCGTCGGCCCGTCCGCGGATCTGGCGCACGGGTATCTCGTCGTGATGCAGCACCCGGTCACGACGGAATACGAGCTCGCGCGACAGCAGGTCGAGGAGACGCTCTACGCGGTGAAGGACTTCGGGCTGCCCGTGCTCTGGTTCTGGCCGAACGTGGATGCCGGCTCCGACGGGACGTCGAAGGGGATACGTGTGTTCCGCGAAAAGGAACAGCCCGCGAACTTCCACCTGTTCCGCAACATGTTCCCGGAGGACTTCCTGCGGCTGCTGTGCAGCGCCACCGCCATTGTCGGCAACTCGAGCGTCGCCATCCGCGAATGCTCGTACCTCGGCGTGCCCGCCGTCAACATCGGCAGCCGGCAGCAGGGGCGCGAACGCGGCAAGAACGTCATCGACGTCGACCATGACCGCCGTGACATCGCCGATGCGATTGCCACGCACATCAAGCGCGGCAAGCCGTCCTGCGATCTGCTCTACGGCGACGGCAAGGCAGGCACGCGCATCGCGGACTGCCTCGCCACGGCCGGCCTCACCATCGAGAAGCGACTCACATATTGACGGCCAACCCCGATCGTCAGCAGCGCATCGGCGCGCTCACATACAACTACGGCGAGCAGCCGAAGACGCCGGTCGACGCGTGCAACCTGTGCGGCGCATCCGAGTTCGTCGTACTCACGCACCGCGACCGCTACGGCTATCCGGCCGAGGCGCACGCCTGCCGCGGCTGCGGTCTCGTGTTCCTGAACCCGCGCATGACGCCGGAGGCATACGGCCGCTTCTACGACGGCGTCTACCGTCCGCTCGTCAGCGCGTTTCACGGGCGGCTCATCGACGCGCGGACGATTCAGGACGAGCAGCGGCAGTACGCGGTCGAACGCGCCGCGTTCGTCCGGCCGTACATGACCGGCGGCCGCCGCAGCTCGCTGCTCGACATCGGTGGATCGACGGGCGTCGTCGCGCATCACTTCGCGCGTGAGTTCGGCCTGCAGGGAACGCTCATCGACCCGGCGCCGCTCGAGGTCGAGCAGGCCCGCACCTTCGGCCTGGAGACCATCACCGGGCTCGTCGAAGCTCACGACTTCGGCGATCGGCGCTTCGACGTGGTCATCATCTGCCAGACCGTCGATCATCTCCTCGACGTCGCCGGCACGCTGCGCCGCGTCCGCCAGCTGCTCACCAACGATGGCCTGCTGTTCATCGACATCGTGGATTTCCGCGCCGCATACCTGCGCAACTGGTCGGTCGAGGATGCGATCAAGATCGATCACCCGTACTACCTCACCGAATCCACGATGACTGCGTACCTGCTGGCGGCGGGATTCGAGATTTTGCGGACGGACTACGCGGCGGATCATCTGCATGTCAGCTACGTCTGCCGTCCGGGTCGGGCGCTTGCCGATGCGCGTCCGGCCGCCGCGACCGTCGAGACCATGCTCCGGGAAGTGCGTTTCGTGCAGAACGCGCCGAAGGCATCCTGAATGCTCGTCCTCGGCCTCATTCCGGCGCGCGGTGGTTCGAAGGGCGTCCCCGGAAAGAACGTGCGGCCGATCGCGGGCCGGACGCTGCTCGAGTATGCCGCGTGCGCCGCGCGCGAATCGGGCGTGATCGATCGGCTCGTGCTGAGCACCGATTCGGAGGACATCGCGGATGCAGGGCGGCGCGCGGGGATAGAAGTTCCGTTCATGCGGCCCGCGTCGCTCGCCGCCGACGACACACCGATGGTGCCGGTCATCACGCACGCGCTCGGCGAGCTGGCCGGCACGGGGTGGTCGCCGGACATCATCGTCCTCCTGCAGCCGACGTCGCCGCTGCGACGTCCGCAACACATTCGTGATGCGGTCGACGCGCTGCGCTCATCGGATGCCGATTCGGTGGTCACCGTCGTCGAGGTGCCGCGGCACCTCTCACCTGATTACGTGATGCGCATCGACGCCGGCCGGTTGCAGCCGTTTCTTCCCGACGGCGCGCGCGTTACGCGCCGCCAGGATGCGCGGCCTGCCTACTCGCGCGACGGCACGGTGTACGCCTTCCGTCGGGCGACGCTCGAGCGCTCCGGGAGCATTTACGGAGACGACTGCCGGCCGCTGCTCGTCGAGGCGGCCGACTCGCTGAGCATCGATTCGCCTGATGACTGGAGCGAGGCCGAACGGCGGCTGGTGGCTCGCGAGGTCCGCCTGAAGGCGGACACTACCGATCCAGGTAAGGTTCGCCTGGAACCGGACACTGCCGAAGTTCGTCCGGTCCGCCCGAAGGCGGACGCGACCGAAACCCGATGAGCGGGGCGCGCCGTCTCGTTCCGCGGCCGCTTCGGCGCGCCGCCAGCGCGTGGCTGTCCCGCGGCGTCAGCACGCGGATGCGCCGCGACCTCGGCGCGCTGGCGAAGCGCGGAGCGCCGATCGTCGCCGGGCCATGGCTCGGGGAAGTGGGCTTCGAGCTGCTCTACTGGATACCGTTCCTGCGCTGGTGTGCCGAGGAGATGAACATCGGACCGGCGATCGTCGCCATCTCCCGCGGCGGTACGGCGTCGTGGTATCGGCCGTTTGCGAGCCGCTACGCGGACGTGTTCGAGCAGGTCACGGCCGACGCGTTTCGCGATCAGCACGACGCGCGCGTGCGCGAGCTCGGCGAACAGAAGCAGACGCGCGTCACCGAGTTCGACAGGCGCCTGGTCGATACGGCGATGCGCGGCGCCAGGCTCTCCGACTGGGCGTTGTTGCATCCGTCCCGCATGTACGAGCTGTTCAACCCGTACTGGTGGGGCCACCGGTCGCGCGAATGGGTGCACGCGCATACGCGCTACGCGACGCTGCCACGCCCGGACTGCGACGGTGTGCCGCCGATGCCGCCCCGCTATGTGGCGGTGAAGTTCTACTTCAACGAGTGCTTTCCCGCGACCGCGCGCAACCGGCAGTTCGTGCGCGAGACGCTGCGGGCGCTGGCGGCGCGCGGGCCTGTCGTCTCGCTGACAACGGGTCTGCACATCGACGATCACGACGGAGCGCGGATTGACGAGGATGGCGTGCGGCACCTGCCCGAGGGGATTGACGCGGCGCGCAATCTCCATGTGCAGAGCGCGATCGTCGCGCGCGCGGACGCGTTTGTCGGCACGTATGGCGGCTTCTCGTATATGGCGCCCTTTTACGGTCTTCCCTCGATGGCGTTTTACAGCAACGTGAGCGGCTTCTCGGCCAAGCACCTGCAGATGGCGCACTCGGCCTTCGAGCGGATTGGCGCGCCGGGCCTGCTGGACGTGCGGGATGTGGCCAGCGTCGCGGACGTCAGCCGTGTCGTCGATCGTGTGCTGGCGGCGGCGCCTGTTCACCGAAGCGCGGAACGCGAAGGCGGACCTGTAGGTCGTAGCGCGGAGCGTGAAGCCTGATGAGCGAGAGCGGCTGGGCGACGGTGGACGCACGCGCGCGGACAGCCAAGCGGACGGCGGTGGCGGAGACGAAGCGCGGGTTCAAGCGGCTGCGCGAGCGGATCCGCAACGCCTTCACCGCCGCGCGCAACATCACGGCGAAGCAGCAGCGCCGCGCGGTGTGGGCGCGCGGCTGGGTGCACAAGCAGTTCCGCGACCGTGAGGACCGGCGTCAGCAGGCCGCCACCTTCCATGTCGAGCGCGCCATCGAGAGCGATATCGCGCGGCTGGTGTCGGGAAGCGGCCCGATCATCGTTGGTCCGTGGCTCTCCGAGGTCGGCTACGAGGTTCTCTACTGGGTACCGTTTGTCCGCTGGGTACGCTCGCGCTACGGCGTCGCCGCCGATCGGCTGGTCGTCGTCACGCGCGGCGGCGCGGCGTGTTGGTACGCGGACATCACGAAGAACGCCGTCGAATTGTTCGATGTGATGCCGCCGGCAGAGTACGCGGCACGCAACGCGGAGCGCAGCGCAGGCGAGGGTGGAACCATCAAGCAGCGGGCGGTGTCGGCGATGGATCGCGACATTGTCGCGGCTGCCGAAGAGCGAGTCGGCGTGCGCGGCGCGCGGCTGCTGCACCCGTTGCTGATGTACCAGCTGTTCCATCAGTTCTGGCTGGGACATCGCGCGCCGGCGTTTCTCGACAGCCACACCCGGTATGCGCGCGTCGCCGCGCCCGATGTGCCGCTGCCCCCGCTCCCACCGCGGTTCACGGCGGTGAAGTTCTACACGGCGGTGACGCTGCCGCCGACGCCGTTCATTCGCCGTACCGTGCAGTCAATGGTGCTCGCGCTGGCGCAGCGGACACCAGTGGTGATGCTCGACACGGGGCTGACCCTCGACGACCACGAGGATTATTCGTTCGAGGTGGCAGCGCGCGTGCACAGTCTGCGGGAGCATCTCGACCCGCGTGACAATCTTGCCGTGCAGACCGCCGTCATCGGCCGTGCCGAATCGTTCGTCGGCACCTGTGGAGCGCTCGCCTGGCTCGCGCCGATGCTCGGCGTTAACACTACGGCTCTCTTCGCCAATCCCGAGTTTCTTCACGGCCACCTGCAGGTGGCGCGTCGCGTCTATGCCAACATTGGCGGTGGCCGTTTCTCGCCGCTCGACATTTCCGCACTCGATCAGCTGGGGCTGTCCTTGACCTCATGAGCATACGAAACGTTCTCGTTACCGGCGGCGCCGGATACATCGGCTCGCACCTGGTCGACGCGCTCGTCGCGCGCGACTACGACGTCACCGTGCTGGACAGCCTGGAGCCGCAGGTGCATCGCTCCGGCAACTGGCCCAGTTACGCCAACCCGAAAGTCAAATACATACGCGGGGACGTGCGCGACCGCGCGGTATTCGAGCCGCTCGTCCTCGCCTCGCAGGCCGTCGTTCATTTCGGCGCCGCCGTCAGCATCGGCCAGAGCATGTATCAGGTCGACCGTTACGTCGACGTGAACACGCGCGGCACCGCGCTGCTGCTCGACATCCTCGTCAACACGCCTCACAAGGTCGAGAAGGTCATCGTCGCGTCGTCCATCGGCGTCTACGGCGAGGGCGCCTACGAATGTGAAACGCACGGCGTGGTGGCGCCGACGATTCGCGGAGAACAGCAGCTCGCGGACCGCGATTGGGAGCAGCACTGTCCGACGTGCGGCCGCCACGTGCGGTCGATCCCCACGCCGGAGGACAAGGCGCTCTACCGCGACAACATCTATTCGATGACCAAGTACCACCAGGAAGAAATGGTGCTGCTCATCGGCAAGACGTACAGCATCCCCTCGGTCGCGCCCCGCTTCTTCAACGTCTACGGACCGCGACAGAGCCTCAGCAATCCGTACGCAGGCGTGGCGGCAATCTGGTTGAGCCGCCTGTTGACCGGCAAGCAACCGGTCGTCTTCGAAGACGGCGGGCAGCTGCGCGACTTCGTCTCCATCCACGACGTCGTCGACTGCCTGATACTGATGCTCGAAAACCCGGGCGCGGATTACCTGCCCGTCAATGTCGGTTCCGGAGGAACCGTCACCATCCTCGACATCGAGAGGCTGCTCGCGCGCCTGCTCGGCAGCTCCATCGAGCCGCAGGTGTCGCAGACCGGCCGCAAGTTCGACATCCGCCACAACACCGCGGACATCACCCGCGCGCGCCAGACGCTTGGCTATACGCCGAAAGTGTCGCTCGAGCAGGGCTTCTCCGAATTGATCGAATGGGCGAAGACCACCCCGGACGTGGCGGTGGACTTCTTCGACAAAGCGTTGCAGGAATTGCAGGAGAAGGGCCTGCTCGTCAAATCGTGATCCTCACTTTCGACGATCTGAAGCATTACCGCAGGCAGGTGACGATGGTCGACGGCGCGTTCGATCCGCTGCACCGCGGCCACATCGAATACTTCCGCGCGGCCGCCGACCGGTTCGATCTGCCGGTGCTGTGCAACGTGGCATCGGATGACTACGTGCGCACCAAGCACACGCCGCTGCTGCCCGACGATCAGCGCGCCGCGGTGATCGACGCGATCAGGTTCATCAGTTACACGCACATCAACCGCCTGAAGACCGAGACCATCCTCGCCGAGCTGCAGCCGAAGTTCTACGTGAAGGGCAAGGACTGGGATGGCCGGCTGCCCGCGGCGGAAGTCCGCGTCTGCGGCGAGTACGGGATCGAGCTCGTCTACCTCGACACCGTGCTCGACTCCTCGAGCCGCATTCTCAAGAGCTACACGGAGCAACAGAAGCAGCGATGACCATCACCGAGTTCGAGCACCGCGTCCTCGAGCAGAAGCCGGTCGAATCGGGCCACTACGATTCCGAATACTTCACCGGCGACTGGCGCGCCGAGGGGAACAACTACAACCTCGAAACGCGGCGGCAGATCGAAGCGAAGAATCCGTCGCTCATCAAGGAGGTGTTCGCGCCGAAGAAGGTGCTCGACCTTGGCTGCGGCCCGGGCGCGCTGATGCACCTGCTGTGGGAGCTCGGCGTCGACGTCGAAGGGATCGACTTCGCCGCGAGCAGCAAGCAGCTGGCGACGCCGCAGGTGCGCGATCGGATCACGGTTGGTTACGTCGGCGACCCGGCGCTCAAGCCGGCCAGCAGTTACGACCTCGTCATCTGCCGTGAGGTCCTCGAGCACCTCACCGTGCTGCAGGTGAAACAGACGGTCGCGAACATGGTGCGCATGACGTCGCGATTCATCTATGTCACGACACGGTTCCATCCCAACCCCGCCAGCCTGCTCGACTTCACGACGCAGTTCGACGTCGATCCGTCGCACATCACGCTGCTGAACAAGGACATGCTGCGCCTGATGTTCGTGCTCGAAGGCTGCCGGTCGCGTGCCGACCTCGAGGCGAAGATGGACTGGGGCAACAAGGGACGCGTCCTCGTGCTGGAGAAGCTCTGAGCGTTTCACGCGCGGCGCTGAACATCGGCCGCTCGGCGTGGAACCGCGCGGCGAAGATGTATCGCCGCAGCCGCCGCTGGGTGCAGCGCCGGCAGAAGGCGGTGCGCGAAACCGGCAAGCATGCCCGCGCGCAGGTGAAGTTCGGCGGCGAGCGCGGCCGCGACGCCGCCCGCGTCGTCTACGGACGCGCCGTCCGCACCTCGCGATATTGGGAGCGCCTGCGGCAGCGAACCTGGCCCGCCGTCGTGCGCGACGTCTCGGTGCGCCGCGAGCTGCGTGCGGTGGCGAGAGGCTCGGCGCCGATTCTCGTCGGGCCGTGGCTGTCGGAAGTCGGCTACGAAGCGCTCTACTGGGTTCCCTTCGTCCGGTGGTTTGCCCGTCAGTACGAGGTCGATCCGTCGCGGCTCGTCGCGGTGTCGCGCGGCGGCGTCTCGGCCTGGTACGCGGACGTCGCGCACCGCTACGTGGAGCAGTTCGACCTCTTCACGCCCGAAGAGTTCACCGAGCGCAACGAGGCTCGCCGCGGCGATGCGGACCAGAAGCAGTTCGCGTTGTCCGCCTTCGACCAGGAGATCCTGTCGCGCGCGCGAGCCCGGCTCGGCATCGGCGACGCCACCGTCTGTCATCCCTCGACGATGTTCCGGCTGCTGCGGCAGTTCTGGCTCGGCAACGACTCGCTGCAGCACCTGCTCGACTACACGGTGTTCACGCCGCTTACGGCCACCGCCCCTGTAGCGCTGCCGCCGCTGCCGGAACGGTTCGTGGCCGCGAAGTTTTATACCGGCCGCGCGCTGCCGGATACGCCGGCCCACCGGCAGGTGCTGCGCCGGCTGGTCGAGCAGGTGGCGCGCACCCATCCCGTCGTCAGCCTGGATACGCACCTCGCGCTCGACGAGCACGAAGATTACGTCTTCAAGAACGTGCCGGGGGTCGTCACGCTCGACGGGTGGCTCACGCCGCAGAACAACCTGGCGGTGCAGACGGAGGTCATCCGGCGCGCGTCGCGCTTCATCGGGACCTGCGGCAGCCTGGCCTGGCTGGCGCCGATGCTTGGAACCGATACATTGGCTGTGTACGCCGACGATCACTTTCTGACGTCGCACTTGTACGCGGCGCGCCACGCTTACGTCGGCCTGAAGGCGCGCTTCACGGCGCTCGATCTGGGAGTGCTCGAGCAGCTCGATGCCGACGAGCTCCCGATGGCAGGTACAGCCGCCAAGTTGCGGTAGAATGGGCACTTGCGCGTCCCCAACGGCTGGGCTGACGCGCTTCCCGACGAAATAGAAGCTCCAAGGTCCGAGCTCCAAGTTCCAAGTTCCAATCTTGGAGCTTGCTTGGAGGCTGGGAGCTTGGAACTTGGATCTTGGAGCTTGGAGCTTGGAGCTTTGATCGACTGCATCGCCGGGTACCACCTGAATCCGTGGACGTGCGGAATTGCGAAATTCAACGACATCCTGGCTCAGCGGTTAGAGGTGCCGGTTGTCGGCATCGGCTCAGCGGAACTGCAGCGCTTCACGCGGCCGCTCCTGTCGCTGAAGATGTCGGAATTCTCCGCTGAAGACGCGCTCGCCCTCGACACGTGGGTGGAGGGCCACACGGGGCGGTTCGAGCTGTTTCTGCACGCGTTCGACAACACCGCGCTGGAGAAGCGGATGCTCGCCGCGGCGGCGCGCGTGACCTGCGGCAATCAGGAGCTCTACGAGCAGCTGCGGCCGGCGCGTCCGGACATCGTGAAGCTGTTCTGCCCGGGTACGCTGCTGAATCCCCAGCGATTCGTCGATACGGAGATCAAGGTCTTCACCTTCGGCATGGCGCACAAGATTCGCGTGCCGCTCTACCGGCGGCTGCACGACCTGCTGGAGGCGACGGGCAGGAGTTACTCGGTGTTCGTTTCGACCGCGCTGCACGAGAACACGAGCTTTGACGACTCGTTCGTCGTGCGGTTCGAGGAGCTGCAGTCGATTTTCAGCGGCCGGATCTATTTCATGGGCTATCTGTCGGACACCGCGGTATTCAACCATCTGGTCAACTCGACGTTCGTCGCCGCGTTCTTCGAGAAGGGGCTGCGCGCGAACAACACGACGGTGAACGCCGCGATGGAAGTCGGCTGCGCCGTCATCACGAACCTCGACGAGTTCTCCCCCGAAGGCCTCGTGCACATGAAGAACGTCATCGACATCCATCGGTGCGAGCGGCTGCCCGAGGCGGCCGACGCCGCGACGATCGGCCGCGCGGCGCGCGAGATCGCGCACGCCGATTACGGGTGGGATCAACTGGTCGCGCAGCTGCGGCCCGTCGTGCAAGCGTAGAGGAGCTATCCATTGGCAGGCACATTCAGGATCGGGCAGCACGAGATCGGCGATCACGCGCCGTGCTACGTGATTGCGGAGATCGGCCACAACCACCAGGGCAGCGTCGACAAGGCGCGCGATCTGTTCCGCGAAGCGAAGCTCGCCGGCGCGCAGGCGGTGAAGCTGCAGAAGCGCGACAACCGCGGCCTCTACACGCGCGCCGCCTACAACAAGCCGTACGACAACGAGAACAGCTTCGGCTCGACCTACGGCGAGCATCGCGAGTTTCTCGAGTTCGGGCAGAAGGAGTACCGCATCCTGCAGGCATATGCCGCCGAGCTCGGACTGGACTTCTTCGCCACCGCCTTCGACCTCGCCAGCGCGAAGTTTCTGCACGAGCTCGACGTGCCGGCCTACAAGATTGCCTCGGGCGATCTGAAGAGCACGCCGCTGCTGCAGCACGTCGCCCGCTTCGGCAAGCCGCTCATCGTCTCGACCGGCGGCGCCACGCTTGACGACGTGCAGCGCGCCTACGAGACGATCATGCCGATCAACCCGCAGCTCGCCATTCTGCAGTGCACCGCCGGCTATCCGGCGGCGTTCGAAGAGCTCGATCTCCGCGTCATCGAAACCTATCGCCAGCGCTTTCCGGGAGCGGTGATCGGCTTCTCGAGTCACGACAACGGGATCGCGATGCCGGTGGCGGCCTTCATGCTCGGCGCGCGCATCGTGGAGAAGCACTTCACGCTGAACCGCGCGAGCAAGGGCACCGACCACGCGTTCTCGCTCGAGCCGGTCGGGCTGCGCAAGATGGTTCGCGACCTCGATCGCACCTACAAGGCGCTCGGCAACGGCGTGAAGAAGATTTACGAGAGCGAGAAGGCGCCGATCGTCAAGATGGGCAAGAGCCTTGTCGTGGCGCGCGACCTGCCGAGCGGCCACCTGCTCCGCCGCGAGGACATCGTCATGAAGTCGCCGGGCGGCGGGATTCCGCCCTACGAGCTCGAGACGGTGCTCGGGCGCGCGACGCTGCGGCCGCTGATGGAAGACGACTTCCTCAGCTACGAGGTACTGAGCAAGCCGGACGTCGAGCTCGCGCGTTCGTGAACGACCCGACGCGCGCGGAGTCGAGGGATCGGTTCCGCCTCGACAACCAGGTCGCGGTCGTCACCGGTGCGTGCGGCAAGCTCGGTCCAATCTGGATCGAAGCCTTGATGGATGCCGGCGCACGGGTCGCGGCGCTCGAACTGCCCGGTGCCCCGGCCTCTTCGACGTATCGCGGGCTCGAAGAGCGCGCCGGGTCGACGGTCCAGCGATTCGACTGCGACATCACCAGCCGCGGCTCGATCGAAAGTGCCGCGGCGGCCGTCATGGCGCGCATGGGTGCTCCCACGATCCTCGTCAACAACGCGGGCGTCGACCAGCCGCCGGACTCGGGCGGCAACCGCAGCCGCATCGAGGACCTGCCCCTGGAACAGTTCCGACGCATGCTCGACGTGAACCTGATGGGCACCTTTCAGGTGACGCAGCTGTTCGGCGCGCAGATGGCGGCGCGCGGCGGCGGCTCGATTATCAACATCGGCTCGCTCTATGCGTCGGTGTCGCCGGATCAGCGGTTCTACGATCACCTGCCCGGCGATCTGCCGTTCCTGAAGTCGCCGGCCTACGGCGCGTCGAAGGCGGCGGTCGTGAACATGACGAAGTACTTTTCGACGCTCTGGGGAAAACAGGGGGTGCGCGTGAACGCGCTCTCGCCCGGCGGCGTGCTCGGCGGCCAGGACGATCAGTTCAAGTCGAAGTATGGCGCGCGCGTGCCGCTCGGCCGCATGGCGCAGGCCGAGGACCTCAAGGGTCCGCTGGTCTTTCTCGCATCCGCGGCCTCGTCTTACGTCACGGGCCACGAGCTCCGAGTCGATGGAGGATTTACGGCGTGGTGATGACGGGGCAAGTTCCAAATCCCAAAACCCAAAGCCCAAATCCCAGCGTGGGGGTCCTGCCGTCGGTGGTCCTCAATCAGCTTGGCAACGACCTGCTGCCGGCGTCTGACGGACGCACGTTCACGAAGAAGGATCCGGCGACCGGCGGCACGCTCTGCGAAGTGGCGCGCTCCAGCCGCGCCGACGTCGAGCTCGCCGTGGCGAAGGCGAAGGCCGCACAGCCCGCGTGGGCGGCGACGACGGTTGTCAAGCGCGGCGACATCCTGCGCAGCATCGCCTTGCTGATGCGCGAGCATCGCGACGACATCGCTTCACTCGTCGCACGAGAAACGGGCAAGTCGAAGAAGGACGCGCTCGGTGAAACCGACGCCGCCATCGAGATGGGATTCTTCGTGGCCGGCGAAGGCCGCCGCTTCTACGGCCAGACGACGACGAGCGCGGTGCCGAACAAGTCGGCGCTGGTCATGCGCCAGCCGCTCGGCGTGGCCGGGCTGATCATCGCGGCGAACACGCCGATCGCCAACGTCGCGTGGAAAGCGTTTCCGGCGCTGCTCTGCGGCAACGCGGCGATTCTCAAGGCCGCCGAAGACACGCCGCTGTCCGCGTGGGCGTTCGGCGTGCTCGCGCGCGAAGCGGGCGTCCCTGACGGCGTCTACACGACGCTTCACGGCTTTGGCGAGGAAGCCGGTGCGCCGCTCGTCGAGCACGCAGATGTGGCCGTCCTCAGCTTCACCGGGTCGTGCGAAGTCGGGCGCTGGATCGCGGAGACGGCGGGCCGCCGGCTCGCGAAAGTCTGCCTGGAGCTCGGCGGCAAGAATCCTCTCATCGTCTGCGACGATGCGGATTTGCAGAATGCGGTGACGTGGACGCTCGGCTCCGCGTTCAGCAACGCCGGACAGCGATGCGCCGCCGGCAGCCGCATCATCGTCTTCGAGGCGGTGTACGACCGGTTCAAGGCGATGCTCGTCGAGGCGGCGAAGAAGCTCAAGGTCGGCACCGGCGATACGGACGACTACGGCCCGGTGATCAACGAAGAGCAGATGCGCAACATGCTGTCCGCGGTCGGCCGCGCCAGGGATGCGGGCGCGGTGGTGCTGACGGGCGGGGAGCGGCTGAGCGGCGAACGGTACGGCGACGGCTATTTCGTCGCGCCGACGATCGTCGAGCACGTCGGATCGAACGACGAGATCACGCGCAGCGAGCTGTTCGGGCCGATTACCTGTCTCTATCGTGTGAAGGATTTCGAAGAGGCGGTGGCGTTGGCGAACGATTCGCCGTTCGGCCTGACGGCGTCGATTCACACGCAGAACATCCACCGCGCGATGACCTTCATCGGCCGCATCCAGGCGGGCGTGGCGGTGGTCAACGGCGGCACCTACGGCAGCGAGCCGCACGTGCCGTTCGGCGGGCTGCGCAACTCGGGAAACGGCTGGCGTGAAGCCGGCACGCAGGCGCTCGACGTGTATTCCGACTTGAAGACGGTGTACATCAACCACAACCCGGAAAAGGTGTAATTCACACTTCGGGGTTCTCGCTTCTCCGTTCGTGTTCATGTTCGGTTCTATGTTCAGGTTGATTGTTCGATGTTCGATGTTCGAGGTTCAGGTTCGGTGTTCGCGGCGTGCGCGCCCGAACCGAACATGAACCCGAACACGAACCGAGCAGAGAGAATAGGGAAGCGTGAACAGCCAGGATCCGAGACGCGTGAACTGCCTCGCCCTCATTCCCGCCCGTCAGGGCTCCAAGCGGGTGCCGGGCAAGAACGTCCGTGTGCTGGACGGCCATCCGCTGCTGGCCTACACGATTGCGCCGGCGATCGAGAGCGGCGTGTTCGACGCGGTGATCGTCTCGACGGATTCGGAAGAGACCGCGGCCATTGCGCGTCATTACGGCGCGGAAGTGCCGTTCCTCCGCCCGGCGGAGTTTGCCAGCGACACCTCGCCGGACATCGAGTGGGTGGAGTACACGCTGCGCGAGCTCGGCGCGCGCGGGCGGCGGTGGGACGCCTTCTCGCTGCTGCGGCCGACGAGCCCGTTCCGCACCGCGGAGACGATGCGGCGTGCGTGGCGGCAGTTCACCGCCGAAACGGCGGTCGATTCGCTTCGCGCCGTCGAGTTGTGCGCGCAGCATCCCGGCAAGATGTGGGTGATCAACGGCAATCGCATGCGGCCGCTGCTCGACCAGCCGGAACCGCGCACGCAGCCGTGGCACAGCACGCCCTACCAGGCGCTGCCGCGCGTCTACGTGCAGAATGCCTCGCTCGAGATCGCCTGGACGCGCGTCCCGCTCGAGACGCACACGATTGCCGGCGACGTGCTGATGCCGTTTGTCAGCGAAGGCTACGAGGGGTTTGACATCAACGATCCGCACGACTGGATGATTGCGGAGCGGCTGCTGGCGGACGGCGCCGCGACGTTGCCACGAGTAACGACGCAACCGTACGGCGCCGTGCACGCATGAAAATCCCAAAGCCCGAGATGCAAACCCCAAAGCTTTGCGAGTGGTTGGGATTTGGCACTTGGGGTCTGGGATTTGGGATTTACCAATGGGCGACCTACAGACAGAACACGGCGAAAGTCTAGAGCTCCGCTACGTCCCGGTCGGGGAGTTCTCGCGCCTGGTCGCCGCGGAGGCCGACGCGAAAGCGAAGGCCGCGGCGTTTGCGGCGCTCGCGCGCATCAACGTGCTCTACATGATCGCGGGCGCGTGGTCGGGTCACATCGGCACCAGCTTCAGCTCGCTCGAGATCATGAGCTGGCTGTTCCTCAACGAGCTGCGCGACCTCGACAAGGGGCCGGAAGAGTGCGACACCTTCTTCTCGTCGAAGGGACACGACGCACCGGCGCTCTACTCCGTGCTCATCGCGCTCGGCCTGCTGCCGGCGGACAAGCTCCACCAGCTGCGGCGGCTCGGCGGGTTGCCCGGACACCCGCACGTCGAAACGCCGTACGTGCAGGCGAACACCGGTTCGCTTGGCATGGGTATCTCGAAGGCGAAAGGTATGGCGCTTGCCAACCGGCTGGCGGGATCGCCGCGTCGCATCTTCGTCCTCACCGGCGACGGCGAGCTGCAGGAAGGCCAGTTCTGGGAGTCGCTTGCGTCGGCCGCGCACCTGCAGCTCGGCGAGATCGTTGCCATCATCGATCACAACAAGATTCAGTCCGACACCTGGGTGCGCAAGGTCAACGACCTGGGCGACATCGAAGCGAAGCTGCGCGCCTTCGGCTGGCACGTGGCGCGCTGCGACGGCCACGATGTGGCTGCGCTCGAGCGCACGTTCCGCTCCTTCGACGCGATCACCGACAAACCGAAGGTCCTCGTTGCTGACACGGTGAAGGGGCGCGGCGTGTCCTTCATGGAAGGTCCGAACGCGCTCGCCAGAGACGAAGCCCTGTATCTGTTTCACTCGGGCGCGCCGCCGGAGCAGCAATATCTCGACGCGCTCAAGGAGCTCATGGCCTCCGCGACGCGCGCCTTCAAGGCGGCCGGGCTCAGCGAGCTGAAGACCGAAACCGTCACGCGCAATCCGCGGCGCGAGCCGCGCGAGACGCACAACCTGGTGGCGGCCTACGGCAAGGCGCTCATGCAGCAGGCGCAGCGGCATCCGCACCTGATGGTGCTCGACGCCGATCTGATCAAGGACTGCGGCCTGCTCGACTTCGCCGCGAAGTATCCGCAGCGGTTCATCGAGTGCGGCATCGCCGAGCAGGACATGGTCTCGATGGCCTGCGGCATGGCGCATCGCGGCGCCCTGCCCATCGCGCATTCCTTCGCCTGCTTTCTCTCGACCCGCCCCAACGAGCAGATCTACAACCAGTGCAGCGAGGCGTCGAAGGTGATCTACGTCGGCTCGCTGGCCGGCCTGCTGCCCGGTGGCCCCGGCCATTCGCATCAATCGGTGCGCGACATCAGCGCGCTGGCGGCGGTGCCGAACCTGCTGCTCGCCGAGCCGGCGGCGGAAAGCGAAGTCCACGCGCTCGTCGACTATCTGATCAACAGCACGAGCGACAGCGCGTATCTGCGTCTCGTATCGGTGAAGTGGCCGTTGCCCTTCGCGTATCCGGCGAACCATCGCGTCGAGGTCGGCAAAGGGTGGGTCGCGCGCCCGGGCGACGACGCCGTCGTCTTCGGCTACGGGCCGTGGATGTTGTCCAACGCCTGGCACGCGGCCGAGGAGATCGAGAAGGCGACGGGCTCGCGCATGCGCATCGTCGATCTGCCGTGGCTCAATCGCGTCGATGCCGCCTGGCTGAAAGAGACGCTCGGGAGCTGCCGAACGATCGTCACGCTCGACAACCATTACGTGCAGGGCGGGCAGGGTGAGATGCTCGGCGCGGCCATCGCCGAGCTCGGCCTCGATCCGTCGGCGCGCGTGACACGCATCGGCGTCGCCGAACTGCCGGAGTGCGGGACGAACGACGAAGTGCTCGCCCATCACGGCCTCGACATCGCGGGACTGGTGAAGCAGTTCCGCGCGGCGCTCGATCGCGTCCCGCAAATCGCATGATCATCCTGTTCTGGGACATCGACGGTACGTTGCTGACGACAGGGAAGGCCGGCGTCCCCGCCTGGGAAGCCGCGGTCCGCGAAGTGACGGGGAAGGACTTTCAGCTGTCGTCGATTCGCGTGCCCGGCCTGACGGACTTCCAGATTGCCGCCCGCACGTTCGAGTTGCTCGGCGTCGATGCCGAAGACGGCGCGCTGCGGCGGATGGTCTCGCGCTACGAGGATCTGCTGCCCTCGCATCTGCCACTCAAGCAGGGGCGTGCGCTCCCCCACGTGCGCGAGATTCTCGAGGCGCTGCGCGAGCGCAGCGACGTGCGCTCCTACCTGCTGACGGGAAACACCCGCCGCGGCGCCCGCGCCAAGCTGACGCACTACGATCTCTTCAAGTATTTTCCCGACGGCGCGTTTGCCGAAGACCAGCGCGCCCGTTCCTCGATCGCCGCCCGCGCGCTCGATTTGGCGCGCCGCAACGGACCGGTCAACGAGGAGCAGCTGTTCGTCATCGGCGACACACCGCACGACATCGAGTGTGCCGCGGCGATCGACGCGCGGACGATTGCCGTCGCCACCGGCGGATATTCCGTTGAAGAACTGTCAGCCCACCGGCCGTGGCGTGTGTTCGAACAGCTGCCGCCGCCCGCCGAGTTCCTGCGGCTCATCGACGCGGTAACGACGGCTCCAGCAACCGCGTGAGACATTTCATCCGGAAATTCCCGGCGCTCTGGCGCACGACGCGGCTGGCGCGGCGCTGGTACCACGCGCGGGCGGATGCCTACCCGCACTGGGGGCCAATCATCGACGCGAACCGCCCGTTGTGGAGATCGGCACGGCTGGCGGCGCAAGGCGGACCGCGCGTGCTCATGGCCTCGGCGATCGGCTCCTACGCGCATGCCATAACGCTCGAGAGCGCGCTGGCGGCGGCCTTGACCCTGCGTGGCGCCGAAGTGCACGCGCTCCTCTGCGACGGCTCGATGACCGCGTGCGCCGAATGCGAGGCGTCGCTCTACCCGAACGTGCGGCAGTTCGTCGACCACGGCCCCACGCGCGACCTGTGCCGCGATTGCCGCTGGCCGGCGGAGCAGGTGTATCAGCAGCTCGGGCTGAAGGTGCATCGCATGGGCGACTGGCTGACGCCCGGCGATCGCGCCGAGGCGCGGACCATCGCGACGACGCTGCCGCTCGCGGACATCGAGCGGTTCACGATGGACGGGCTGGCGATCGGGGAGCACGCGCACGCCGGCGCGCTTCGCTTCTTCGCCAGCGGCTCGCTGTTCGACGAGCCGCACGCCGAGGCTGTCCTGCGTCGCTATCTGGAATCGGCGCTGCTCACCGCCTTCGCCACGCGCAAGTTGATGCGCGCGGTCAACTTCACGTCAGCGGTGTTCACGCACGGCATCTACGTGCCGTGGGGCGTCGTCGGCGAAGTCGCGCGGCGCGAAGGCGTGCACGTATCGAACTGGAACGTGGCCTACCGCAAGCGCCGCTTCATCTTCAGCCACGGCGACACGTATCACCACACGCTCATGCACGAACCGCGCGAGCACTGGGAGCAGGCCGACCTGTCCGCCGACAGGGAACGCGAGCTGATGCAGTACCTGGGCAGCCGGCGCGAGGGCATGTTCGACTGGATCGTCTTCCACCGCCCCTCGACGCAGGACCCCGCGGAGATCGCGCGCCGGCTGCGCATCGATCGCTCGCGCCCGGTGATCGGACTCCTGACCAACGTGTCCTGGGACGCGCAGCTGCACTACCCGGCCAATGCCTTTCCGAACATGCTCGAGTGGCTGGTGCAGACGTGCCAGTACTTCGCCACGCGGCCGGACCTGCAGTTGCTCATTCGCGTGCATCCCGCCGAGATCAGCGGGTTCCCGCCGTCGCGTCAGCCGATCCTGCCCGAGCTGCGCAAGCGGCTGCCGGAGCTGCCACCGAACATCATCGTCGTTCCGCCCGACAGCGGTCTGAGCACCTACGCGTTGATGTCGCTCTGCAATTCCGCCATCATCTACGGGACCAAGATGGGCGTGGAGCTGACGAGCGTCGGCCTGCCGATCATCGTCGCGGGCGAGGCGTGGATCCGCAACAAGGGGATCACGCTCGACGCCAGCTCACCGGACGAGTACTTCCGGCTGCTCGCGCAGCTGCCGTTCCGCGAGCGTCTCTCACCCCCGCAGCTGGCGCGGGCACGGCGCTACGCGTACCACTTCTTCTTCAAGCGGATGATTCCGCTCCCCTTCATCGAGCCGAAGGCCGGCTATCCGATTTACCGGCTCAAACTCGAGCGGCTCGAGCAACTCCTCCCCAACGCCTCACCGGGTCTGGATACAATCTGCGACGGCATCCTCGCGCAGGCGCCGTTCGTGCTGCGCGAGCCGGACCTGCGTCCGAAGCCGGACGCCTCCGACGAACACAGCCGCGTCCCGGCGAAGGTGTGATCTACCTTTCAGTCGCCTTTTTCATCTCGCTGTTCACGTCGGTCGCGCTTGCGGCCGTCGTCCGCCGCACCGCTCCCGCCATTGGCGCCGTGGTCGCGCCGCGCGCGGACCGCTGGCACAGCGAACCGACGCCGACGATGGGCGGCATCGCGATTGCGATCGCGACCCTGCTCGGCTTCGGGGTGATGGCGGGCGGCGCCGCGTCGGCGGCCGACTTCGGCCTGTGGGCCCCGGTTGCCGTCGCGGCCACCGCGATGTTCGTGGTCGGCGTTCTCGACGATCGGTTCCAGCTCTCGCCGCTGGCGAAGCTGGTGTCGTCGCTCATCGTCGGCGCCTTTCTCGTGTTCTCGATCTCGCGGCAGCCGACCGACAGCCTTCCGCTCTCCCATACGCTCGTCGCCACCGTCTGGTTCGCGGGCGTCTGCCACGCGTTCAACCTGCTCGACAACATGGATGGACTGGCCGCTGGCGTGGCGCTCATCGCCGCGGCGTTTCTGGCGTGGCTGCTCGCGGCGCCGCTCGGCGGAACGCTGATGCTGCTGCTCGTCGCCCTGGCCGGCGCGCTCCTTGGATTCCTCTATTGGAACCGGCCGCCCGCGCGGGTGTTCATGGGCGACTGCGGCAGCCTGTTCATCGGCGCGCTGCTCGGGGGAGCATCGCTCGTCCCCGTGCTGGAGGACCGATCGCCTTTCCCCTGGTCGTCGATCGTCGTCGTTTCGATCCTCGTCGTGCCGCTCTTCGACACCGCATTCGTGCTCGTGCTGCGGCGGCTGGCAGGGCGCAGCGCGACGCGCGGCGGCACCGATCACGTGTCGCACCGCCTTGTGTCGCTCGGCTTCTCCGAGCGCAGCGCGGTGCGAATTCTCTACCTCCTCGGCATCGTCGGCGGCCTGACCGCGTGGGGACTCTCCTACGGCGGCGGCAGCCAGACGCTGCCGCTGGCCGGACTCTTCGCCGTCGTCGTTACCCTCCTCGGCCTCTACCTGGCGCGCGTCCGCGCCTACAACGCGGAAGACTTCCAGGCGCTCGAGCAGTCATCGTTCGCGCCGCTGCTGAAAGACCTCACGTTCCGCTGGCACGCGGGCGAAGTGATGCTCGACCTCGTGCTCATCGCCGCCTGCTACTACTTCGCCTACAAGCTCCGGTTCGAGGACGAGGCGCTCGTCCACTTTTTCCCGTATTTCACCGCGTCGCTGCCGGCGGTGCTCGGCTGCAAGCTGGCGTCGCTCTACGGCTCGGGGTTGTATCAGCGCTCGTGGGACACCTTCGGCCTGCGCGACGTGGCGGTCGTGCTGCGCGGCGTTGTCATGGGGTCGCTGCTGTCGGTGCTCGCGGCGGCGTACTTTTACCGCTTCGAAGGCTTCTCGCGCATGGTGTTCGTCATCGACGCCCTGCTGCTGACGGTCGCCATCATCGGCACCCGCGCCTCGTTCCGCAGCATGAATCTCGTCGCCTCGTCGCGGAGCAAGCGCAGCAGGCGCGTGCTGGTCTACGGCGCGGGCGCGTTCGGGCAGATGGTCGTCCGCGAACTGCGCGCCAACGCGGAATGGCACATGAACCCGATTGCGTTCATCGACGACGACCCGATGAAGACGCACCGGTGGATCATGGGTGTGCCCGTCCGCGGATCGCTCGACCATCTCGAGTCGACGCTGCGGCGCTACCGCGTTGACGAAGTCATCATCAGCAGCCCGTCGATCAACGGCAGCGTCGAGCATCGCATCCGCGACGTGTGCGCGTCGCTCGATCGTCCGGTACGGCGGCTACATATCACTATTCAGTGATGCGGAATTCAAAATGCAAATTGCAAACACGATGTGTTTGTATCAACGTGGTGAGGGTCGCAGCGGCGTTCACCCCGTTCTTGCGTAGCGCGTAGTGTTTGCACTTTGAATTTTGCATTTTGAATTGGGTTCGCGCCGCAGACTCCGTATCGGCTTCGACGGGCACGGACTCACATCGCCCGCCGCCGGCATCCGCCGATACGCCGGCGAGCTGGTGCGCGCGCTGGTTGGTCTCGACGAAGTCGACATCCTCACGCTTGGAGGCGATCCCGCCCTCAGCCCCCCAGGCACCGAATACGTGGCCGGCGCGGCGCACCCGCCGAGCAATGCGGGGTGGTCGCTCGTCGGTCTGCCGCGCACGGCGGCGCGCGCCCGCGTCGACCTGATTCACGCTCCCGCCTATACCGCGCCGTTCTGGTGCCGAGTCCCGGTGGTGCTCACGATTCACGACGTCAGCTACGAGATCCATCCGGAGTGGTACCCGTATCGCCGTGACTGGCTGCGGCGGACGTTCTACCGTCGCAGCGCGACGTCTGCGGCCCGCATCCTCACTGTGTCCGCCTTTTCCGCGTCGGAGATCACGGCTGCCTACGGCATCCCGGCTGAGCGGATCGCCGTGGCGCCGCTCGGCGTCGATCACCACACGTTCATGGCGGCGGATGCCGATATGCCGCTCGATTTGCCGGCAGCCATCAGCCAGCCGTACCTGCTGCACGTCGGCGACGTCCACGAGCGGCGCAACCTGCCGCTGGTCGTCGACGCGCTGCTCGAGGCGCGGCGTCACTTCGGCGGCGCCGGGGCGCTGTCGCTGGTTGTCGCCGGCGTCGATCGAGGGATCACGGCGGGCCTCTGCGAGATGGCCGCCGAAGAGGGAAGCGTGGATGCCGTCGTCGCGCTCGGCCGGGTGAGCGAGACGCGCATCCATGCGCTCTATCGCGGCGCCCTGGCGCTGGTCTACCCGTCGTTCTACGAAGGGTTTGGCCTGCCGCTGGTCGAGGCGATGGCCACAGGACTTCCGGTAATCGCGTCGCACGCGGCGTCGATTCCCGAGGTGCTCGGCGGCGCCGGCCTGCTGCTCGATCCCAACGATCGCGCCGCGTGGCGCGACGCGATCATCCGCGTCTTCAACGACGAGGCGCTGCGGGCGGACCTGCGCGCGCGCGGCCTGGCACGCGCGGCGACGTTCACGTGGCAGCGTACGGCGCGCCTGACGCTCGACGCATACCGGGAGGCTGTCCGTGCAGCCTGACGTCTCCGTCATCATCGTGACCTGGAACGGCAGGCAGCATCTCGAGCGCTGCCTCGACAGCGTCGCCGCGCAGCAGGACGTCACGGCCGAAACCATTCTCGTCGACAACGGATCCGCCGACGGGACCGCGGAGTTCATCCGCTCCCGATATCCGGGGGTCACGTTCGTCGCTCTCGACCGCAATCATGGTTTCACGGGCGGCAACAACGCCGGCGCCAGCCGCGCGCGCGGGCGGCTGCTCGCATTCCTGAACAACGACACGGCCGCCGATCCGCGCTGGCTGCGCAATCTCGTTGCGGCGCTCGACGAACGCGAACGCGTCGTGCTGGTCACCTCTCGCATCGTCTACATGCACGACGCGGAGGTCATCGACAGCGCGGGCGACAGCGTGCTGCGGTGGGGCGGAGCGTTCAAGCGGTATCACGGTGCGCCTGCGTCCGAAGCGGCGATAACCGAGGAAGTGTTTGGCGTCTGCGGCGCCGCGTTCCTGATCCCGAAGGTGATCTGGGACGAGCTCGGCGGATTCGACGATGACTTTTTCGCGTCGCACGAGGACGTGGATCTCTCGTACCGGGCGCGGCTGCGCGGTTACCGCTGTCGCTACGCGGCGGATGCGATCGTCCACCACGTCGGCAGCGCGACGCTCGGCACGGTGACACCGTTCTCGGTGTTTCACGGGCAGCGCAATCTCGAGTGGATGTACGTGAAGAACACTCCCGGATCGCTCCTCTGGCGGACGCTGCCGGGCCACTTCGTCTACGACGCGGCGGCAGCCGTTCACTTCGCACGCCTCGGGCTGTTGGGAACGTACCTCCGCGCGAAGGCCGCGGCGATGGCGCGGCTGCCGGCCGTGCTGCGAAAGCGACGCGACATTCAACGTAGCCGCCGCGTTCCGGTATCGGCCATTGAACCGCTGCTCGAGACACGGTGGATGGCGACGAAGCTGCGCGAGAAGCGATTCGACGGGCGGCTTGCGGAGCGGACGCCATGACTGCGCCCGTCGTCGCGGCGGTCCTCGTCAACTACAACTCGGGGAGCGAGCTCGAGCGCGCGCTGCGCTCGATCGCCGATGAACTGACCGGCGTGCGCTGGGAAGGCGTGGTCGTCGACAATGCGTCGGCGGACGAGAGCGCGAAGGCGGTGGCGGCGTTTGCGCCCGTACGGCTGCTGCGCAACAGCGAGAACGTCGGCTTCGGGCGCGGCGTCAACCAGGGCGTTCGCGAGACGACCGCGCCGTACGTGCTCATCATGAACCCGGATTGCCGGCTCGTGGCGGGAGCGATGGCGACGCTGCGTGCCGAGCTCGATCGTCACGAGGGATGTGCGATCGTCGGCCCGCGGATTCTCGATCCCGACGGATCCATCCAGGGAAGCGCACGTGGCGATCCGGACATGCTCACGGGACTCTTCGGACGCACCGCGATGCTGCGGCGGCACCTGCCATTCCTGCCCGTGGCGCGGCGCAACGTCGTCGTCGACGACGTGATTCGCAGCGGCGAGCCGAGCATGCCGGTGCAGTGGCTGTCGGGGGCATGCATGCTCGCGCGCCGCGAGGCGTTCGAGGCCGTCAAGGGTTTCGACGACCGGTATTTTCTCTACTGGGAGGACGCCGACCTCTGCCGCCGCCTGCGCGCGCGTGGCTATCACGTGCGATACGTGCCCGGCGCGTCGGCGATTCACCGCGTCGGTCACTCGACGCGCACGGCGCGCATCGCCTCGATACGCGCCTTTCACGACAGCGCCTACCTGTATTACGCGACGCACGTCGCGCCCGCCGCGTCCTCGAAGCGCATGATCGCCCGCGCCCTGCTGCGCGGCCGCTGCTGGCTGCAGGTGATGACGCGCGGCGTGCGCTGACCGCCGTCAGTTCAGTACCTGATCGACGAGCGTCGCCACCTCCTCGCCGATCGACAAGCACGACGTCAATCCTGGCGACTCGATGCCCGCTGCCTGCACCAGGCGCGGGCATTTGCCGTCTATGCGGATCATGAAATCCGAATACGACTGCTCGGGGCCGTGCAGCTTCGGCCGGATGCCGGTGCCGCCAAGCCGCAGGTCGGCCAGCGTCAGCGCGGGGATCAGCAGGCGCGCCGGCTCGAGGAACGATTCCACGGGCAGCCGGTTGCTCTCGTAATCGTCCTTGCGCTCCTGGAAGCTGGCGGTCGGCCCGAGCGTCACGTTGCCGTGGACGGTCTTGCTCATGTGCGTGCCGAGTCCGTGCGTGTGCGGCAACGGGTAGACGAGCGCGTTCACGAGGTGGCGCTTCGCGGGGACCAGCTCCGCGTACTCGCCGCGGCACGGGTAGATGCGGAACGATTCGCCGCCGAGCGCCGCGGACACATCGTCCGCGTAGAGACCGGCCGCGTTCACCACCGCGCGCGCGAAGATGCGTTCCGACGGCGTCACCACTTCGACGCCGTCACTCTTCGTCTCAGCGCCGGTCAGCGGCGTTCCGGGCAGCACGATCCCGCCGCGATCGCCGATGAGGCGGGCGAGCGTGCGGACCAGCGCCTCCGCTTCGAGGATGCCGGAATTCGGTGAAAGCAGGGCGGCGGCGGCATGGACGTGCGGTTCGCGCTTGTGCACCTCCGCGGCATCGATCAGGTGCAGCCCCTGCACGCCGTTGCGTTCGCCGGTGGCGCGCAGCTTCTCGAGTCCCGGGACCTCGCTGTCGCTGTGCGCGACGATCAGCTTTCCGCACCGCCGGTGCGGAACGCCGTGTGTGGCGCAGAACTCGTAGAGCATGCGCGCACCCTCGACACAGTGGCGCGCTTTGAGCGATCCCGCGGGATAGTAGATACCGGCATGAATGACCTGGCTGTTGCGGGTGCTCGTGCCCATGCCCGGCCGCGGCTCTCTCTCCAGCACGCACACGCTGCGCCCGCGGCGTGCCACCGCTTCCGCCGCGCCCAACCCCACCACGCCTCCACCAATCACGACGACGTCGATCTGTTCCATCTCCCCCAACCGATGAAGTACGATCCTCGGATTGCGCGCCTCGCCGCGGCGCACGCCTCCGGATGCAGGTTCCGTTACTCGATTTGCGACTTCAGTACGCGTCGATCCGTGAGGACGTCCTCTCCGCGCTGACGCGCGTCTGCGAGTCCCAGCAGTTCATTATGGGATCGGAAGTCGACCGGCTGGAATCCGAAATCGAGGCCACCCTCGGCGTCCCGCATGCGATCGCCGTCTCCTCGGGCACCGATGCGCTGCTCGTCTCGCTGATGGCGCTCGGCGTGGGCGCGGGCGACGAGGTGATCGTGCCGACATTTTCCTTCTTCGCCACCGCGGGTTCGGTTGCGCGAGTTGGCGCAACGCCGGTGTTCGTCGACGTGGATCCCGACACGCTGCTGCTCGATCCCGCACGCCTTCGCACGGCAATGACGCCGCGCACGCGGGCGGTTATCCCCGTGCACCTCTACGGCCTCTGCGCCGATATCGATGCGCTGCGTGCGGCCGCCGGCGGCGTGCCGATCATCGAGGACGCGGCGCAGGCGATCGGCGCCACCTGCGGGGGACGTCCCGCCGGCGCGCTCGGGACGATGGGATGCTTTTCGTTTTTTCCGACCAAGAACCTGGGCGCCTTTGGTGACGGCGGTCTGGTCACGACCGCGGACGACCAGCTTGCCGCGAAGGTGCGGTTGCTGCGCAACCACGGCGCGCATCCGAAGTACGTGCACCATGAAGTTGGCGGTAATTTCCGCCTCGATGCGCTGCAGGCGGCGGTGCTGCGCGTCAAGCTGCCGCACCTGGCGCAGTGGAACAGCCAGCGGCGCGCGAATGCCGATCGCTACCGCTCGCTGTTCTCCGCGCGCGGCCTCAGGCAGCGCATCCGCCTGCCGATCGAACCGTCGGGACGAACGCACGTCTACCATCAGTTCGTCGTCCGCCTGCCCGGCCGCGACCGCGTGCGCGCGCATCTGGCGTCGCGCGACGTGGGGACCGAGGTTTACTATCCGGTTCCGTTCCACCGGCAGCCATGCTTCGCGCATCTCCCAACCGCCGCGGGCGCATTCCCCAATGCGGATGCGGCGGCTGCCGACGTGGTCGCGCTGCCGATTTTTCCGGAGCTCACCGCCGCACAGCAGGAACACGTGGTGAACAGCATCGCGGAGTGCATCGCGTGAGCCGGCGCGTGCTCGTCACCGGCGCCGCCGGGCAGCTTGCGGACGCGATCGTGCGTGCGTTCGCCGACGATCTCGTCTTCGCCCACAGGCGGACGACGCTCGATGTAACCAACATCGACTCGGTGTCGCGCGCCGTGGACGAGGGGCGGCCGGACGTGATCATCAATTGCGCGGCGTTCAATCAGGTCGACGCGGCCGAAACGAATCCGACGGATGCGTTCGCGGTGAACGCCTTCGCCGTGCGCACGTTGGCGCGCGCGGCCGAAGCGCACGGCGCCGCGCTCGTGCACTACGGGTCCGACTTCGTCTTTGCCGGCCAGGACGGACCCGATGCACCGCCCTACGACGAATCGGTGCAGCCGTCGCCGAGGAGCGTCTACGCCGCGTCGAAGCTGGTCGGCGACTGGATGGCGCTGGAATATCCGCGCGCGTTCGTGCTGCGCGTCGAGAGTCTGTTCGGGCTGCCGGCGACGTGGACGGGGCGGCGCGGATCGATCGAGACGATCGTCGCCGGCCTCGAAGCCGGGCGTGAGGTGCCGGTCTTCACCGATCGCATCGTCTCACCGAGCTACGTGGTGGATGTCGCCGCCGCAACGCGGCATTTAATCGACGCCGACGGCGCGCCCGGCTTGTATCACTGTGTGAATTCCGGCCACGGCACATGGCAGCAGGTGGCGATGGAAGCCGCGCAACTCCTTCAGGTGCAGCCGCGGCTCAAGCCGACGACTACGGCAGAGGTCCGGTTCGCGGCGGAGCGGCCGCGCTTCTGCGCGTTATCAAACAGAAAACTCGCTGATGCGGGGTTCGCGATGCCTACCTGGCAGGATGCGCTGCGACGTTGGCTGAATGCCCGCGGAAACCTCGACCAGCCATATAGAATGAATTACTCGCATGGCTAAGCGCGCGATTATTACCGGCATCACCGGTCAGGACGGCTCCTACCTCGCGGAGCTGCTGCTCGAGAAAGGGTATGAAGTCACCGGCATCGTCCGGCGTTCGAGCTCGCCCAACCTGTGGCGCATCGAGCATCTGCTCGACAGAATCACGCTGCGGCCCGCGGACCTCGTCGACCAGCTTTCGATCATGCGCATCGTCCAGGACGTGCGGCCGCAGGAGTTCTACAACCTCGCCGCGATGTCGTTTGTGCCGGCGTCCTGGGATCAGCCGATGCTGACGGGGGAATTCAACGCCCAGGGTGTGACGCGCGTCCTCGAAGCGATCCGGCAGGTCGACCTCGGCATCCGCATTTATCAGGCCTCGTCCAGCGAGATGTACGGACGCGTGCGCGAGGTGCCGCAGACCGAAATGACGCCGTTTTACCCGCGCAGTCCCTACGGCGTTTCCAAGGTCTTCGCGCACTACATCACCGTGAATTACCGTGAAAGTTATGGGATGTTTGCCTGTTCGGGGATTTTGTTCAACCACGAGTCACCGCGCCGCGGGCTGGAATTCGTCACCCGCAAGATGTCCGACGGTGTCGCGCGGATAAAGCTTGGCATTGCCGACCACCTCAACCTTGGCAACCTGGATGCATGTCGGGACTGGGGTTTCGCCGGCGACTACGTGCGCGCAATGTGGCTGATGCTCCAGCAGAACGAGGCGGATGATTACGTTATTGCAACCGGCGTCAGCCACTCTGTAAAAAAGCTCGCGGAGACCGCCTTCGGCCACGTTGGTCTGGACTGGAAGCGGTACGTGCGCGTGGATCCTGCCCTGACGCGGCCGGCGGAGGTGGACCACCTCATAGGCGACGCGTCGAAGGGAAGACGTGTCCTTGGTTGGGAGCCATCGGTTACCTTTGAGCAATTGATTGCCATGATGGTCGACGCCGACGTTGCGCGGCTGGAGAAGGCGCCTGTCGCCGCGATCTCCGGGCGGCACTCGGCATCGTGACGGAGACGATTTGGAACTGAAAGAGAAGATTCACAACAAGCAGGCGAAGATCGGCATCATCGGTCTTGGCTATGTCGGCCTTCCGCTCGCTGTCGAATTCGCCAAGGCGGGCTTCGAGGTCACCGGCTTCGACGTCGACCTGTCGAAAGTCGAAGCCATCAACGCGGGCCGCAGCTACATCGGCGACGTGCCGAGCCACGACGTCGAATGCACCGTCAAGGCGGGCAAGCTGAAAGCGACCGACGACATGTCGAAGCTCCAGGACATGGATGCCATCGACATCTGCGTCCCGACGCCGCTGCGCAAGACCCGCGATCCGGACCTGTCGTACGTGGTGCTCGCCGTCGACGCGGTACGCGCGCGCCTCAAGCCCGGTCAGCTCGTCATCCTCGAGTCGACGACGTATCCGGGAACGACGGATGAAGTGGTGCAGCCGGCGCTCGAAGAAGGCGGCCTGAAGGCGGGGACGGACTTCTACCTGGCGTTCTCGCCCGAGCGCGTCGACCCGGGCAATCCGACCTACACGACGAAGACGATTCCGAAGGTGGTCGGCGGCGTCAACGAGGTGAGCACCGAGCTCGCCAGGGATTTGTACGGCTCGATCATCACGACGATCATCCCGGTGAGCTCGACGCAGGTCGCCGAGATGGTCAAGCTGCTCGAGAACACCTTCCGCGCGGTGAACATCGGCCTGGTGAATGAAATCGCGCTGATGGCGCACCGCATGAACATCGACGTGTGGGAAGTGATCGAGGCGGCAAGCACGAAACCGTTCGGTTTCATGCCGTTCTATCCGGGACCGGGTCTCGGCGGCCACTGCATCCCCATCGATCCCTTCTACCTCTCGTGGAAGGCGCGGCAGAGCGGCTTCGAGTGCCGCTTCATCGAGCTGGCGGGCCACATCAACGGATCGATGCCGGGTTACGTTGTGGAGCGCATCGGCGAAGCGCTCAACACGGAGAAGAAGGCGATCAACGGCTCGCGCATTCACATCCTCGGCGTCGCCTACAAGAAGGACGTCGGCGACATGCGCGAATCGCCGGCGCTCGACGTGCTCGAGCTGCTGCATCGGCGCGGCGCGGTCCTCAGCTACACCGATCCCTACGTGCAGACGCTCGTCCACGGGGACCTGTCGCTCACCTCGGTGCCGGAAGAAGACGCGGGCAAGGGCGTCGACTGCGCGGTGATCTGCACGAACCACGCGGTATTCAAGTACGGCGAGATGGCGGACAAATTCCGGCTGGTCGTCGACACGCGAAACGCCTTGAAGAACGTCGACGCGCCGAACGTCTTCCGTCTGTGAGACGAACCACGGAGACACGGAGGACACGGAGAAAAATGTTCTCTCCGTGTTCTTCGTGCCTTCCTGGCTTGTGACTGCGATCTATCCGCGAATCGCTACCGCCGCGTAATCCAGGTACGTAAACAGCAGCCGATTGATTTTCTCGACGTTGGCGTTCAGCGTCTCGACGACATCGCCGAGCGTCGGGGCGACGACCGGCTGCAGCTTTTCGCTTTCCGGATAGGGCGCGCGGTACTTGATGTCCACGTGCTGGAAGCCGGTGGCGATCAGCAGGTACTTCAGCGTGTCGGGATGCACCGGCCGCACGTGCGTCAGGTCGCGGATGTAGCTCTCGAAGAACGCGAACCAGCACGCCGGGTTGATCGTTTCGAGCACGATCGGCGCACCTGGTCGCAGCTTGTCGAACGCCGCGTCGAGCAGCCGCGTCAGGTAGCGCGGCTCCAGGTGCTCGACGACCTGCGCGGCGAACAGGCCGCCGAGTGACGCATCAGGCAGCGCCCGCAGATACGTCAGCGCGTCGCCCGTCTGCGCGTCCAGTCCTTTTCCCCGGCACACCTCCACCATCGCGGCGTTGACGTCGATGCCGCGCGCGCGGATGCCGCGCTCGCGCAGCAGCTCCAGGAACTCGCCGCGGCCGCAGCCGACGTCGAGCACGTCATTCGCCTTCTCGAAAATCGGCAGGTATTCCTCGACGCGCCTGCGGATCTCTTCCGGCGATCCGCGAAACCGATCCTCGAAGCCCACGTACTTGTGACTGTCGAGGTCGTCGAACTGCGAGCCGGGACTCGTCGCCGGGAGCTCGGGACTCGATAGTTCCTGGGATTTCGGATTTGGTGTCTGGGCCTTGGGATTTTCGAGCGCGCGTTTCAGCGAATGGACTGCGTGCTGGATGACGCTGATCGACGCGCGTAATTCCTCATGCTGCGCGGCGAGCGCGGTCACCGCCGCATCGTTGCGCCGCTCGCGCGCGAGCAGCGCCTCGAGATGCCGCTGGAAATGGTCCCTCGTGCTTTCGCATCTGTCGACGGCGTCGCCGATCCACTCGAGCGTCCTGATGCTCGCGTAGTGCGCCTCGTAGCCGACATTGACGTTGCGGTTGATGTGATCGACGAGCACGGCGTTGAATTCCTGCTGGCGCGACAGCACCCGGCCGAGCAGGCGCCGCGCGCCCGACGCGAGCCGCGCCTTCAGCCCGCCGCCCCCCGACGGAGCGGCATCGATGATCTGGTAGAGCGTGTTGAGGCGTTCGAGCTGATGCCGATCGGGCGGCGGAATCGCCGAAGGCTCGCGCGTCAACGGCCGACGAGCCCCTCCACCGGGCTGCTCGCGGTGGCGTACATCTTCCTCGGGATGCGGCCCGACAGATGGGCGAGGCGCCCGGCGATGACCGCGTGTTTCATCGCTTCCGCCATCGACACGGGTTCCTGCGCGCCGGCAATGGCCGTGTTCATCAGCACGCCATCGGCACCGAGCTCCATCGCCACCGTCGCATCCGACGCGGTGCCGACGCCGGCATCGACGATGACGGGCACGCGCGAGAACTCGCGGATGATGCGGATGTTGTTGGCGTTCTGGATGCCCAGGCCCGAGCCGATGGGCGCGCCGAGCGGCATCACCGCCGCCGCGCCGGCATCCTCGAGCTTGCGGCAGACGATCGGATCGTCGGTCGTATAGGGCAGCACGACGAACCCTTCACGCACGAGGATGCGCGTCGCCTCGACGAGCGCTTCGTTGTCGGGGAAGAGCGTCCGCTCGTCGCCGATCACCTCGAGCTTCACCCAGTTCGACAGCCCCGCCTCGTGCCCCAGTCTCGCCGTGCGCACCGCTTCGTCCACGCTGTAGCAGCCGGCCGTATTCGGCAGGATGAACATCTTCGACGTGTCGATGTAGTCGAGCAGCGATTCGCGCGAGCGATCGGAGATGTTCACGCGCCGCACCGCGACGGTGACCATGTCGGCACCCGACGCGGCGTGCGCCTGAGCCATGACCGCGTGCGACGGGTACTTGCCGGTGCCGACGATGAGCCGCGACTTGAAGGTGCGGCCCGCGATGGTGAAGGGAGTATCTGTGATGGCCAAGGGCTACCTCGAAGAATCTAGCCGCCGCCCACGAAGTTGACGATTTCCACGGTGTCGCCATCGCCGACGAGCGTTGCCGCGAAGGCGGCGCGCCTGACGATCACCATGTTGTGCTCGACGGCGACGCGCCGCGGATCGATGTTCAGCCGCTCGAGCAGTTCCTGGACCGACAACGGCTGGTCGAGATCGTAGGGATCCCCGTTCAGCGTAATGCGCACTGGAGCGGCTTGCCGAATTGTACTCTAGCCACCGGGGCTAAGATGCCTCAGTGCTCGTCGCCGCCATCGCATTGTGCGCGCTCGCGGTGTGGATGGTGATTCCACCGTTGCACGCAGGGCTGCTTCCGCTGACGGTCGGCGTTCCGGAGATCAGTCCGTACCTCCTGCTCGTGGCGCTGGCGATCTGCGGCGTGACCTTCAACGGTTCGCGCGCGGCATTGGCGCTCGCCGCCGCCGCGGCGCTGGCCTTCGCGTATCCGCTGCTGCGCACGCCGTTGATGCTCCGCTCCTTCGATCGCGCGATGGAACAACGGCTGGGACGCAGTTACGTCGAGCAGATTCCCGATGGCCCGCGCGCGGCACTGCGCGCGCACGCCTTGTCGCCGCTCGATTTTCTGCGCGGCATCGCGCGTGCGGACGTCCTCGTCAGGCGCGGCGCCGAGTTCGCCAGGCCGCAAGGCGTGCCGCTGACTGTCGATATGTACCGGCCGGTGTCCGCCGGTCCGCATCCGATCCTGGTGCAACTCTATGGCGGCGCCTGGCAGCGCGGATCACCAGCGGACAACGCGTCGTTTGCGTCCTACTTCGCGTCCAGGGGCTACGTCGTCGCCGCCATCGATTATCGCCACGCACCCGAAGCGACATGGCCGGCGCAGATCGAGGATGTGCGCGCGGCCCTGACATGGGTGCTCGCGCATGCCGCGGAGTTCGAAGCGGATGCGACGCGTGTTGCGTTGCTGGGGCGATCGGCCGGCGCGCAGCTCGCGCTCGTTGCCGCGTATCAGGCTGGAGCGCCGCGCATTCGCGCGGCTGTCAGTTATTACGGTCCGACCGATCTCGTCGAAGGCTGGCGAGTGCCGCCGCGCCCCGATCCTCTGGACATTCGCGCCATCCTTGAAACCTTCCTTCGCGGCACGCCAGACAGCATGCCCGTTCAATACCGCGAGGCGTCGCCCGTTACCTACGTGAGCGCGCGCGTTCCGCCGACGCTGCTCGTTTACGGGCTGCGTGATCACATCGTCCTGCCGCGGTTCGGCCGCGCTCTCGACGGCCAGTTGCAGCGCGCCGGCGCCACATCGGTGCTGCTCGAGGTGCCGTGGGCGGATCACGCCTTCGACGCCGTCGCCAACGGCCTGACCGGGCAGATTGCGCTCTATTACACGGAGCGTTTTCTCGCCTGGGCGCTGCGGTAATCCGCGGCCGCGATATGACCGATAACCAGTCGGGATTTCCATCGTTTCCATGACCATCTTCAGACCGCTTCCACGTTCCATCACGCGTCCCGTGTCGGCGCTGTTCGTCATTCTCTGGGTCGTGTCGATGGTCGTGCTCGTCAAGCGTTCCTACGTCGACACGTCGGCGGCGAACCTGGCGACCGATCTGGCGCGCTACGGCTCCAGCGCCGAGTGGCGGGGCGTCTACTACCGCGGGGAGAAGATCGGCTTCACGGTCAGCCAGACGGTCCCGAGGGACGGCGGATTCGAGTTGCAGGAGGATGGGCGCCTGCAGATGGCGCTGCTCGGCGCAACGACAGCCGCCGCGCTGCATACCTCCGCACGCGTCGACAGCAACTTCGCGCTCCAGTCCTTCGACTTCTCACTGGATCCGGGCACTGGCGCGATTGCCGTCCGCGGCCGCGTCGAGCCCCTCGACGCGCGTCGCTCGACGGGGACAGGTCCGTCCGAGTCGGGCCGTCCGCTCGGGACGGCGGGAGAGGTGAATGGACGCGCGCGGCTCGTCATCGCCATCACGTCGGCCGGCGCGACGCGCACCGAGACGCGCGAGCTGGATCAGGTGCCGGTGCTCTCGCAGAACTTTTCGCGGCTTCTCGCCGGCGGACGGTTGAAATCCGGCTCGCAGCAGCGCTGGGCGATTTTCGATCCGGCGACGCTGCGCAACCAGCCGGTGCTCGTCGAGGTCGGCAACCGCGAAATCGTCCGCAACGTCGGCGAACGGCCGATCCCTGCGTTCCGTGTCGACATGGAATACCAGGGGCTGCGCACGACCTCGTGGATCACGGACACCGGCGATGTGGTGCGCGAAGAGAGCCCGCTCGGCATGATCACCGTGCGTGAGTCGGCGGACCGCGCGCAGACGCTCGCCGTTCCCGGCCGCGTGCAGAGCGATCTGCTCGAGGCCGCCGCGGTGGTGCCGTCGATGCGGCAGCACATCGACGAGCCGCGTGATGTACGGCTCATGCGCCTCGAGCTCGACGGTGCCGATCTCCACAACCCCGATCTGCAGGGTGGTGCCCAGACGCTGCACGGCTCGACCATCGAGCTGACCGATCCCCAGACGTTGAAGCCGGGACCGTCGGATCGCGATGTCGACGCCTACCTGAAACCCGAACCGCTCATCGAAAGCGATGCGCCCGAGATTCGCGCCGAGGCGGAGAAGGCCATTGCCGGCGCGCAGGGGACACGTGCGCGCGCCGAGAAGCTGACGCGCTACGTCAACGCGCTGCTCGACAAGAAACCGACGGTGAGCCTGCCCTCCGCCCGCGAAGTGCTGCGCACCAAGGTCGGCGACTGCAACGAGCACACGGCGCTCTATGTCGCGATGGCGCGCTCCATCGGCATCCCCGCGCGCATCGCCGTCGGCCTCACCTACGTGCGCGGCATCCGCGGCGCGTTCTACTACCACGCGTGGCCCGAGGTGTACATCGACGACGGGCCGGAGCGCGGGATGTGGCTGCCGGTTGACCCGACGCTCAACGAGTTCCCCGCGGATGCCACGCACCTGCGGCTCGCGCGCGGCGGCCTCGACAAGCAGATGGCCATCCTGCCGCTCATCGGCCACCTGAAGATGCGCGTCACCGACCTGCAGCTCGATGCGAAGGCCACGCCGATTCTCGTCGGCCAATCGGATCTGACACCCATCACCGCGCCGGCGGCCACCGCGCCAGCGTCCGCCGCGAACTGCTGCTGGTTCAACCGCGTGTTCAAACCTGCAGGCGCCGCGACTGCTCCTGGGACAAACCGATGATTGCCGTTCACCACCTCGTCAAACAGTACGGAAAGTTCACGGCCGTCGACGGCATCTCGCTCGACGTGCAGCCGGGCGAAATTCATGGATTCCTCGGGCCGAACGGCGCCGGCAAGACGACGACGCTGCGGATGATCGCGGGGTTGCTGAAGCCATCGTCCGGGCAGGTGATCGTCAACGGATACGACATGGCGAAGGACTCCGAGCGCGCCAAGGCGTCGCTCGGCTTCATTCCCGATCGGCCGTTCATCTACGAGAAGCTGACGGCCGCGGAGTTCCTGCGCTTTCACGCGGGGTTGTACGGACTCGACGGCGATGGCGTCATGGATCGCGTCCACGAGATGCTCGATCTGTTCGAGCTGCGCCGTTGGGAGAACGAGCTGGTGGAAAGCTACTCGCACGGCATGAAGCAGCGCCTCGTGATGTGCGCGGCGTTCCTGCACCGGCCGCGCGCGGTGGCCGTGGACGAACCGATGGTCGGCCTCGATCCACGCGGCGCCCGCCTGATCAAGGACGTCTTCCGGCGCATGAGCGAGCGCGGCGTGGCCATTCTCATGAGCACGCACACGCTCGAAGTCGCGCAGGAAATGTGTCAGCGCGTCAGCATCATCCTCAAGGGGAAGATCATCGCGCAGGGGACCGTAGACGACGTCCGCAGGCTCGCCGGCGGGGCCGACGATCACTTGACGTCCGTGTTCCTCCGTCTCACGGGTGGCAGCGCGCTCCAGGAGATCGACGAAGCGGTATGAAGGGCGCCTTCACCTATCTCCTGCTGCCGCATCTCTGGGCGTCGCGCAACCGCGCGCAGCGTCGCGAGCAGGGCGACTTCACGCGGGCAGTGCTGTTCGGGGGTGTCGCCGTCGCGGTGTTCCTTGCGCTCTTCTTCGGGTCGGCCTGGTTGACGTGGCAGCTGCAGGACTACGACGAGCTCGGCGACTACCTGCTGCGTCTGGGGCTGTCGTGGGTCTTCATGACCTTCCTGGCTTTCCTCACCTTCAGCGGCATCGTCACCGCGCTGTCGACGTTCTTCCTCTCCGACGATCTGCGGCTGTTGTTGACGGCGCCGGTGGCGGCGCGGCGCCTGTTCTACGCACGCTTTGCGCGCACGGTCGTCCAGTCCTCGTGGATGGTCGTCGTCTTTCTCGCGCCGGTGCTGCTTGGCGTCGGGCTGGCGCAGTGCGCGCCCGTGAGCTTTTACATCACGTCCGCTTTGACGGTCGTGCCGTTCGCCATCATTCCCGTCGCCGTCGGCACGGCCTGCACGCTGCTGCTGGTCAACGTGTTTCCAGCGCGCCGGGCGCGCGATCTCCTCATGCTCATGGGGTTTCTGTTCGCCGCCGCGATCGTCGTGCTGCTGCGGATGATCCGGCCCGAGCAGTTGATGCGCGCTGAATCGCTGCCCGACGTCACCGGCTTCTTCGCGACGCTGCAGTCGCCGGTTACGCCGCTGCTGCCGTCGTTCTGGGCAGGGGAGCTGCTCTTTGCCAGCCTCAAGGGCGGCTGGGACGTCCTGCACGCGAGCGCGCTCTGGACGACCGCGCTGGCCTGCTGCGTGGCGCTGCGCGCGGCAGACGAGCGGTGGCATTTTTCGGGCTACAGCCGATCGCAGGAAGCGCCAAAGGCGCGCTTCACCAGGTTCCGCTCGCTCGAAGTGATCGCGCGGTGGCTGCCGCTGTCACCGGTTCGCCGGCAGCTGCTCGTCAAGGATCTGAAGATCTTCCTGCGCGATGTCAGCCAGTGGTCGCAGCTGCTGCTCCTGCTCGCGCTGGTGCTGATTTATCTCTACAACTTCAGCGTGCTCGATCTCGGCCGCGTTCCCTATATGAGCGGCTTCATCAAGAACGTCTACGGGTTCGTCAACCTCGGGATGGCGGGGTTCGTCCTGGCGACGATCGCGGTGCGGTTCGTGTTTCCGATGGTCTCGGCCGAAGGACCCGCCTTCTGGCTGGTGCGGAAATCGCCCGTGACAATGCACGATTTGCTCTGGTCGAAGTTCTGGATCGGCCTCTTTCCTGTGCTGCTGCTGACCGAGGCGCTGACCATCGCCGCCAACGAGCTGCTCGGCATCGACCCATTTCTGAAGTACGTCGCGGCGATCGCCATCGTGCTCCTGAGCTTTGCGCTCGTCGGCCTGGCGACCGGACTCGGCGCGCGCTATCCGCGGTTCACCGCCGACAACCCGAGCCAGGTCGCAGGCTCCTACGGCGGCGTCGCGTTCATGATCCTCGCCGTGCTCCTGATCATCGTCACCATCGTCCTGCTCGGATGGCCGACGACCACCTATTTGTTCTATCAGCTGCGCCAGCGGCCGATTCCGACGCCGCGACTGGTGATGATGGGCGTCTCGTACGGCGCCGCCGTCATCATCACGGTGGCGACGTGGCTGCGCGGCATGCGCTCGGGCGTCGCGGCGCTCGACGCCATGAGCAACTAGATAGATTCCTGCATCTGCACCTGCGCGACGAGCCGCTTGAGCGAGCGGGTCACCGCCATGCGCGCGGCATCGACAGACGGCAGGTCGAAGCGATGCGCGATCTCCTGAAAGCTCCACTGCACCTCGACGCGTGCGACGACCATCTCGCGGTCTCGCGGCCGCAGCTTGTCGACTGCCGCGCGGTAGCGCTCGTAGACTTCCTCGCGGATCGCGCTCTCGAGCGGCGACGCGCCATCTGACGGCGGCTCGACCACCAGCTCCACGGACTCCGGACGCCGGCCAACGCGCCGGATCTCATCACGGATCCGGTTGATGACCGACATCCGGAGGTAGGCCTGCATCGCGCCGACGTGGCGGGGCTCGAACTTGTCGAGGCGCCTGAGGACGTGCATGGTCGCGTCCTGGACCAGATCGCTCGTGTCGCAGTTCCCGCGCGCATAGACCGGCAGCCGCCCGTGCGCCCACCGCTTCAACGACGGCAGGCAGCGTTCGAGGAGCGCTTCGAGCGCCAGGCGGCTACCCCGGCGCGCCGCCATGACCAGATCGATGGTCGACTCGTCGCTGATGAGCGTGGTGCCGAACCCTTCGGGGTAGCTTTCGCCGGCCGTTCGCTGTGGAATGCCCGTGAGCAGCGCTGTTTCAGACATGTGTGACGCCCCCTGCTTCTAATAACGGAAACCCGCAGCAGATTGAGCGTAGAGGGAGAACCTGCTGAACTACGGAACCTACTGAACCTACTGAACCTACTGAACCTACTGAACCTACTGAACCTACTGAACCTACTGAACCTACTGAACCTACTGAACCTACTGAACCCTAAAGAAAGCTCTGAGCCGCGACCGCCGCACCCAACAACCCGGCGTCGGGATTGACGATGACGTGCACGGGCATCGCGGAAACGAGGTGCGCCATCGGGGCCTTGTCGCGGAACGCCTTCATGAACCGCCCGTCCTGCAGCGCCGGCAGGATCTTCGGCGCGATGCCGCCGCCGATGAAGACGCCGCCGGTCGCCACGCTGCGCAACGCGACGTTGCCTGCCTCTGCACCGTAGGCAGCGGCGAACATTTCGAGCGCCTCGACGCACTTCGGGCATTTCTTCGACAGCCCGGACTCGGAAATGTCGGCCGGGGTCGTCGCGCCGCACGCGAGGCCCTGATGCGTGAAGCGATGCAGGTTGAGCACGCCGGGTCCGCTCAGCACCTGCTCGATCTCGGCGCGTCCGAACTGCGCGCGCAGCATCCGCACGAACTCGAACTCGCGGTCGGAACGCGCGGCGAAATCCGCGTGGCCGGTTTCGGTCGCGACGGGTATCAGCCGTCCCTCGAGAAAGTGCAGGTACGCCGCGCCGAGTCCCGTGCCCGCCGCGATCACCGCGGCGTTGCCGCCGGCATTGCGTTCGCCGCGCTGCAGCTGCGCGAGCTCGCCGCCTTCGAGCACCGGCACGCTGTAGGCCATCGCCTCCAGATCGTTGAGCAGCGCAACGCGCGACGCGTCGATCGCCAGCCGGGTGGCAATCTGCGCGACCGAGATGTCCCAGTGGATGTTGGTGAGGCGGGCGTGCTTGTCGACGATCGGTCCGGCCACGCCGACGGCAACCGCGTCGATGGTCAGCGATCGTCCGGCGTCGCGTTCGAAGTTGTCGAGGATGGTCGTGAAGCTGTCGAACGTCTGCGTCGGATACTCGTGCGCGATGAGCTGGCGAGGGCGCCGCTCGCCGCGTTCGAAGAGACCGAGCAGCGTCTTGGTCCCTCCAAGGTCGCCGGCGAGGAGCATCAGTGGATTATAGTGAACGCGCGTGGCGATCACCGACTCCGCGAGCATCACCAGGCGTCAGCTGCTCGAGCGCTACACCCACGTGCGCGAGGATCACCTGCGCTACATGCAGAAGTGGGGGTTGATCCGTCAATCGCATCGCCGGAACGGCGAAACCTATTTCTCGTTTTCCGACGCCGCGATCGTCCGCCAGGCGGATGAGGCGCTGAGCGAGGGCGCGACGTTCCGTGCCGTCCTCAAGAACCTGCTCGCCTCGCGCAACGGGCAGCTCGCCTTCGACTTCCGCATCGAGGCGCAGCACGCGAAGGTGCTGCAGCTCAAGCGGCGCGATCCGCCGCCGATGGCGGCGCTGATGGATTCCCCGCCGGCGTGCGAAGACTCGAGCGCCGATCAGTACTTCGCCGCCGCGTCCATTCTCGACGACGGCAATCCCGAACATTTCGACGAAGCGTCAGCCGCCTACCGGCGGGCGCTGGAGATCGACCCCTACCTCGTGCCCGCCCTCATCAACCTTGCCAACATCCATTACTCGCGCGACGCCATCGCCGAGGCGCAGGCGCTCTACGAGCGCGCCATCGGCCTCGAACCGGACGTCTTCGAGGCGCATTTCAACCTCGGGAACATCTTTCACGACCTCGCGCGCTACACGCAGGCGCAGGCGTGTTACCGCAGCGCGCTGAAGCTGAATCCCACCTACGCGGACGCGCACTTCTACCTGGCCGTGACGCTCGAGAAGAACGGGCAGTCCCAGGAGGCGCGGTCGCACTGGAAGGCGTATCAGAACCTGGCGCCGAACGGCGAATGGGTCGAGCTGGCGAAAGAATTTTCGGATTGACGAATCTACGAATCTACGAATTTCAATTCGTAAATTCGTAAATTCGTAATTTCGTGAATTTCAGTAGGTGTAATCGTCTGCGGGGTTGCGCTTCTTCGGCGCGCGACGCAGCTTGTAGTACTGGCACTCGGGGCACCAGGCATCGGGATCGAATCCCGTGGTGCCGGCGTAGGGCTTGACCTCGCGGTGCGTGCAGAACTCCTGGTTGCCGTTCTCGGCCGGCTGCATCCAGCGGCAGGAACGGAAGCGGACGAACGCAGCCGATTCGGGACGGTCGGACGTAACGGGACCTTCGCCGGGCTTGACGGGTGGCGCGACGGGGGAGTCCACGGGCGCCGCGGCAGTGACCCGGTCGTCTGCCATGCCGCGAGCGAGCGTGTTGTTATTGAAGTTGGACGCCAACAGCTTTCTCCAGCGCGCGGAGGGCGCGCAACTCTTCGGGAGCGGCCAACGTCAGCGCGCTCCCCGTTGATTCGGCGCGGCCGGTGCGGCCGACGCGGTGCACGTAAGCTTCGGGCGTATCGGGCACCTCGAAGTTCACCACGTGCGCGATGCCGTCGATGTCGAGCCCTCGCGCCGCGACATCGGTGGCCACCAGCACCGGGTATGTCCCGGTCCTGAACCCTTCCACAGCAGCCATGCGCTGCTGCTGCGTTCTATCGGCATGCAGCGCCACGGTCCGGATACCCAGGCCGCTCAACTTCTGCGCCAGCCGATCCGCGCCGACTTTCGTCCGGCAGAAGACGAGCACCGGGCCGGTGGCTTCGTCGCGCAGCCAGCGTGCCAGCCACGCCACCTTCTCGCCCGCGGGCAGCGTCTTCACGGCGTGCGTAATCGTCTGCGCCGGACCACCGCGCCGCCCGACCTGCACGTACTTCGGCTGCCGCAGAAATTCCTTCGTCAGCTTCAGCACTTCGGCGGGCATCGTGGCCGAGAAGAGCAGCGTCTGCCGTTCCGCCGGCAGCGCCGCGAGAATGCGCTGCACGTCGGGCCAGAAGCCCATGTCGAGCATCCGGTCCGCTTCGTCGAGCACGAGCACTTCGAGCCCGGTGAAGTCGACCGACGCGTGCCGCATGTGATCCATTAGCCGGCCGGGCGTGGCGACGACGATGTCGACGTTGGCCTTAAGCGCCTGCTCCTGCTTCGTCATCTCGACGCCGCCGAAGACGGCGATGCTCGAGACCGTCGTGTGATAGGTGAGTCCCTGCACCTGATCTTCGATTTGCACGGCGAGCTCGCGTGTCGGCGCGAGGATCAGCGCGCGGGTCGCCGGCTCTCTTGGCGGACCTTCGCGCAGGAACCGCTGAAGGATCGGGACGAGGAACGCGGCCGTCTTGCCCGTCCCGGTTTCCGCGCAGGCGATGACGTCGTCACCGGCGATGGCGAGCGGAATGACGCCGCTCTGCACCGAGCGTGTTTCCGCCCAGCCGAGATCGCGGATGCCGCTCAGCAGCCGCGTATCCAGATTGAGCGTGTCGAAGGCAATCGGCGCCGGGTCGAATACTTCGGCCTGGTAGGCCATGGCGGCCGGCTCCGGCGCGTGCACGGGCGTTTGTTGTCCGCTGGCGCGGCGGCGGCGCGGGCCTTTCGTGCCGCTCCCGCGGCGGCCGCGACGTTTCGATGAGGAGGCGTTCGTATGAAGTGTCACCAGAACAACTATCGGGCTCGGAACGTGATGATTCCGCGGACCGGATCGTAGGGAGAGACGCCGACCGTCACGCGGTCGCCGGGAACGACCTTGATGCGAAAGCGCCGCATCCGGCCGCTCAACTGGGCGAGCACCTCGTGGCCAGTATCGATTTGCACCCGATACAGGCCGCCGCTATGCACCGCCACCACGGTTCCCTGCATGTCGATCAGATCGTCTTTGCTCAACAGCTCATCCTTTCGCCCAAGCTAGCAACGAGTGTGCCACACGGAAGATGCAAGGCGCAATCCTTTCCGCATCTTTTTTTCTTACAGTAACTTAACGCGACGCTCGACGTCCGCGGCGAGCGCCGCGTAGTCGTCACCATGCAGGCGCAGCGGTGCGCCGAATGCCACTCGCACCCGCCCCGGAGTGGCCATCTTTGCCTTCATGTGAAGCACGCGGTCCACGCCGTCGACTCGCACCGGCACCACCGGCACGTCGAGGCGCGACGCCATCATGCCGATGCCGCCGCGGAATGGCTTGATGTGGCCCGTTTCGGATCGTTCGCCTTCTGGAAAGATCAGGATCGACCAGCCGTCGCCAAGCAGGGCACCAGCATAACTCAGCGTCTGGCGCGCGCCGGCCTCGCGCTGCGGCAGCGGGAAGGCGTTGAAGTAGAACGCCGCGAGGTAGTAGTTCACGCTGTTGGTGAACCACTGCTTCCACGTGTGACCCTCGGGGAAGAAGTGCGCCTTGAAAAACTCCTTCGCCATCGCCGGCGCGACACGCGCGCGGATGCGCGGCGGCAGCGCGGCGAGAATCACCGGCACGTCCATGTGGCTCAGGTGATTGGCGGCGAAGATGACCGGCCCGTCGATGTCGCGCAGGTGCTCGCGTCCTTCCACCTTCGCCCAGGCAAATGCGCGGCACAGCGGGACGATCCACGTCGCCTGCGCGAGCCGCCTGACGATCCGCACCGGCCACGAGCGATTCCAGGCGGGGAACTCCACCGGCTCGGCCATTTCCTCCGCGGGCGCGGGCTGTGCGACGAGCTGCTTGAGATCCGCGATGCTGGCGGCCTGCGAGAAGCGACCTTCGTCGAGCCGCGTCTGGAATCGGTCCTCGAGCGCGATCATCAGCTCGACACGTTCGAGCGAGCTGAGTCCCAGCTCCTCGAGCGTCGTCTCCGACGCGACGTCGCGGCCGTGGGCGAAGCGCGCGATGAGCGACTCGAGCGTGTCGCCGGATGTCACGGCCGGCGGCTTCTCGCCCGAACGTACCCAGTCGCGAATCGCCGCGCGTTTCAGCTTGCGCGTGCCTTCCGTCCGCGGCAGTTCGCCAGCCGTCCAGACCGACGCGTCGCGAATCCGCTGGTGATCCTGCAGCCGGCTGTTCGCGGCGCGGATGACGCTGGCTTGCTCCGCATCCGGTTCCAGCACGAGTACGGCATGCACGCGCTCTTCAGCGCCGTGCGCGACGCCGACGACAGCCGAATCGCGCACGCCGGGAATTTCGTTGAGCACGCGCTCGACGTCTTCCGGAAAGACATTCAGCCCCTCCGGCGTGACGATCATCTCCTTCTTGCGGCCCTTGATGAAGACGCGCCCCTGCTCGTCGCGCTCGCCGATGTCTCCCGTGTGAAACCACCCCTCGTCGTCAAAGACCTGGGATTTGGGATCTGGCGTTTGGGATTTGGCGTTTGGGATTTGCGGTTTGGGATTTGGGATTTGCGGTTTGGGATTTGGGATTTGGGATTTGGGATTTTCGTAATACCCGCTCGTCACGTTCTCGCCGCGCACGAGAATCTCGCCGTCCTCGGCAATCCTCACTTCGACGCCGCCGATCGGCGTGCCGACGGACCCCTTGCTCGTCTTGAACGGATGGTTGAGGGTGACGATCGGCGCCGTCTCGGTGAGGCCGTAGCCCTGGATGACCGCGAACCCCATACGGCGCCAGAATTCTTCGAGGTCGGGCGGCAGCGGCGCCGCGCCAACGACAAACGCCCAGAACTTCATGCCGAACGCCGAATGCGCGCGCCGGTAGCGCCACCAGCGCCCGGGAATGGAGATGCCGTCCGGCGGCGCCTCGGCCGATTCCGGCCAGGCGCGCACCGCGTGCTCCCGCAGCACGTCGAGGATCTTCGGCACGCAGACGAGCACCGATATCCGCCGCGACTTGATCAAGCGAAGGATGTCGTGCGGATTGAAGCTGCGCGTGAAGATGACCGTGCCTTCGACCATCGGCGGCACGTTGGTGGCCATCGATTGGCCGAACATGTGGCTGAGTGGCAGAAGGTTCAGGAAGCGCAGCGGTTTGAATGGGCGCGCGTACTTCTTGTATCCGACGACCTCGCGCTCCACCGGAACGATGTTGGCGAGCACGTTCCGGTGACGGATGACGACGCCCTTCGGCTCGGCGGTCGCGCCGGAGGTGAAGATGATCTGCGTGATGTCGTCGCGTGAGACCTCGACCGCCGGCATGGGTCCGTCGGCCCGCCAGTCGAGATCGCCAAAATTCCAAAATGGGGTCTGACCCCATTTTTCAATTTTGGCAACATCGACGTCGTCCCCGATGAGCACGATGCGAGCGTCTACGAGCCCACACACCTTTCGAACGAAGTCGGGCGACGAGCGGTAGTCGATCGGCACGACGACGACGCCGGAGATGATGCAGCCCCAGTAGCAGGCGATCCACTCCGGGCGGTTCTCGCCCCAGAAGATGACCTTGTCGTCCTTGCCCAGCCCCGCGTCCCTCAACCGCGCCGCGAATCCGCGCGCCGCGCGTCCGGTCTCCTCGTAGCTGTGTCCACGCCGCTTGTACCCGTCGTCGAATACGAGGAACTCGCCGTGAATGGTGATGAGGTCGCGGAAAAAGTCGATCAGCGTCTCGCGGCGCACTGCAGCATTATCATGGCTTAGGCTTCCCGTAAGCCTTGCCATGCCTGTCCCGCCCGCGCCCGCGATTGCTCTCAGTGCCTTTTATGAAGGGATGCTGCAGTCCGCGCTGCGGCAGTTCTTCCGCCGCGCGACGCTCGAGGTCGATCCGGGACCGGCCACGATGTCCGATCGGCCGCTGACGATCGAGGCGCCATCCGATCCGTCGATGCTGCGTATCTGGTGGGCCGGCACCGCCTACACGCTGCGGATGCCCGGGCGCAGCACGTTCACGCCCCATCAGATCCGGATGGCGCGAGCCATCGTCGCGGTAATCGGCGCGCGCTACCGCGCCATCCTCAATCCGGAGGTCGCCGCGGAGCGCGGCGAGCTGTTCCGCGGACCGATCGAGGATCGCTACGTCGGCGCGTTCTTCGACGAGCGTCCATACACGGCGTCCGAAGCCGGCGTGGTCGATCGCATCGTCTCGATTATCGAGATGCTCCGTATCGCGGCGTTGTCGAGCTACGAGAATCGCCCGATTTCCACCGGCGTGCTGCTCCTCGGCGGCGACTTCGACCCGTGCAGGCCCGAGCTCTCGACCGGCCGGGCGTATCCGCCATCGCAGATGCAGGCGCTCACGTCGATCAAGAGCTTCTATCGGCTCGCCGACGGCGTCCGCACGGTCTTCCTTGCCGACGCCGAAGGACGCCTGCTCGACATCATCGACATCGATCGATGGAGCCGTCAGCTCTCGCCGGACGCGATCCTCGACGTGCCCGGCGCAACAGCCTATCAGGCGCACGCGCGGGCGACGATGGAGCAGCGCAGCGTCTGCGTCGTGCTCAGCCCGTCACGCGACATCAAGGTGTTTGCCGACGGCGCGGAGGTCTTCTCCTTCCACAGCGCCGCCTGGCATCTGCTCGACCTGAAGGCGAAGTTCGAGCTGTGGGCCGATGCGCTGATGAATCCCTCGCTGGCGCTGCGTCTGTTCCAGGTCGCGCTCGACCTCGCCGATGCGCGCGAGGGCGCGCTGTTCTGCGTGCTGCGCGACCCCGAGGAAGCCGTGCCTCAGCTCGTCGCGCCTGGTGATCGCCTGGATCTTCCCGCGCGCGCCGAAATGGCGGGGACGCTTCCCGTGTCGCGCCGCGAGATCCTGCATCTGCTCGAGGGCCGCACCGCGACCGATCTCGATCCGAGCGTGCTGTCGACGCTCGCGTCGCTCGATGGCGCCATCGTCGTCGATCGGGAGGGACAGCTGCTGGCGGCGGGGGCCATTCTGCGGCACCCGCCATCGCAGGAGCTCGAGCAAGGCGGCTTCATCGAAGGAGCGCGCACGACCGCGGCGATGGCCGCCAGCAAATTCGGTCCCGTGCTGAAGGTCAGCGAAGACGGCGAGATCACGTTCTACGATCGCGAGCGCGTCTGGGACATCTAGTGGACTTCACGCCGAGCGCCCGCACCGCGAAATACCTCGAGCAGCTTCGCGCCTTTATGGCGGCGCATATTTTCCCGAACGAAGCGGTCTACCGTCAGCAGCTCGAGTCCGCGGCTTCGCGCTGGACGATACCGCCCGTCATGGAGGAGTTGAAGGCGAAGGCGAGAGCTGAAGGCCTGTGGAACCTCTTCCAGCTTCCAAACCTGGAATATGCGCCGCTCTGCGAGGTGATGGGGCACTCGCCCATCGCGCCGGAAGCGTTCAACTGCTCGTTCCCCGACACCGGCAACATGGAGGTCCTCGAGCGCTACGGCACTGACGCCCAGAAGAAGGAATGGCTGACGCCGCTGCTCGAAGGAACGATCCGCTCGGCCTTCGCGATGACCGAGCCCGGCGTCGCCTCGTCCGACGCCACGAACATCCAGGCTTCCATCGTTCGCGATGGCGATCACTATGTGATCAATGGCCACAAGTGGTGGACATCAGGGATCGGCGATCCGCGATGCAAGCTGCTCATCTTCATGGGGAAGACGGCTCCCCACGATCCCGACCGCCACAAGCAGCAGTCGATGATCCTCGTGCCTCGCGACGCGCCGGGCGTGACGCTCGTTCGGATGCTCGACGTCTTCGGCTACGACGACGCGCCGCACGGGCATGGAGAGCTGCTGTTCGACAACGTGCGCGTGCCGGCGGGCAACCTGCTGCTCGGCGAGGGCCGCGGCTTCGAGATCGCCCAGGGACGTCTCGGCCCGGGCCGGATCCATCACTGCATGCGGCAGATCGGCGTGGCGGAGCGTGCGCTCGAGCTGATGTGCCGGCGGGCGCGCGAACGCGTCGCGTTCGGCAAGCCGCTCAGCGACAACGACGTCACCCAGGAGCGCATCGCGCAGGCGCGCATCGAAATCGACCGCGCGCGGCTGCTCGTGCTGCACGCGGCGTGGATGATGGACACGGCCGGGAACAAGGCGGCGCAGCAGGCCATCGCGGAAATCAAGGTTGCTGTACCCGAGATGACCAGCCGCGTACTCGACTGGGCGATTCAGGTGTTCGGCGCCGCGGGCGTCAGCGGCGTCTTCCCGCTCGCTTATCTCGCGGCCACGGCGCGGACGATGCGAATCCTCGACGGCCCCGACGAAGTGCATCGGCGCCACATCGCACGTCTGGAGCTCCGGAAGTATCAGTAGTCTGCGCACCTTCCGCGTTCCCGGATGTTCGGTGAACTTGCCGGCAACGTTGACTGGGTGTGACGACGCTGGACCTGCGAGCCGGCCGTTTACAAATTTTTGACGTCAAAGGTTGTGCAAACCGCTGTTTGAGCGAGAGGAAGCTCGACTAGAATCGCGCGGTTTTCTCCCCTTTTCGTCGAGAAAGACGCCGCATGACTTGGCGTATTGCTGTTTTGCGCGGGGGAGGTGTGCACGCCGGCACCGCGGATCCCCTGGGCTTTACAGAGCGCGATCGTCTGGAGTTCTCTCCGATTTCACCGTCGGACACCCGAACGTGCCACGCCGATCTGTTGCTCCTGGTGATCGCCCACGCCGACGACCCGGCGGGGCGGTGGCTCCGCCTGCTTCGCGACGATCCGGTGGCGATGCCAATTTTCGTCGTCCTGCCGGAAGATCCGGATCACACGCTGCTCGAGCTGGCGGGCGAGGTTTCGACGGATTTTGTGATCTCGCCGGTGCGCCGCGGCGAAATCGAGCAACGCATCAACCGCATTCTCGGCGAACCGCTCGACGAGATCGGGGCCGTCCAGGAGCGGCTGATTGGCGAGCATGGCCTCAGTCAGTTCGTCGGCCGCGATCCGGCGTACTTGCGCGTGGTCGCCCAGATCCCGGTCGTCGCGCGAAGCAACCGGCCGGTGCTGGTGACCGGCGAAACCGGCACGGGGAAAGAGATGTGCGCGCGTGCCATCCACCATCTCGGCAGGCGGCGCGATTTCCCCTTCATACCAATCGACTGCGGCGCCTTTCCCGATCAGCTGTTCGAGAATGAGTTGTTCGGGCACGAGCGTGGCGCGTACACGGGCGCCGACCGCGACCATCGCGGGCTGATCGCCCTCGCCGAAGGCGGCACGCTTTTCCTCGACGAGGTCGATTCGCTATCGGCGCCGGCACAGGCGAAGCTGCTGCGGTTCCTGCAGGAACGGACCTACCGTCCGCTCGGCGCCAACCGCGTCGCCCATGCCAACGTGAATGTCATCGCCGCCACCAACCGCGATCTCGAGACGCTCGTCGCCGAGCAGAAATTCCGCGCCGACCTCTACTTCCGTCTCAGCGTGCTGCGCCTGCACATGCTCCCGCTTCGCGATCGGCGCGACGACATTCCGCTGCTCGCGCGCCACTTCCTCGACGCCGTCTGCGACGAGGACGGCGTGAGCCGCAAGAGCATCGGGCTGCTGGCGCTGATGGAGCTGCGCCGCCAGGACTGGCCAGGCAACGTACGCGAGCTCTATAACGTCGTGCAGCGCGCCTTTGTCGGCGCCCAGGGTGCGCACACGCTGCCGGCGCACCTCTTCGCGCCGCCACAGTCCGACGACCGTCGCGCGTCCGACGGCCGCCGCGGCGGAGCGGCCGGAGCCGAGGACGGTTTCCGCGTCGCGCGCGCACGCGCCATCGAGGAATTCGAGCGCCAATACGTGCGCGAGATGCTCAAGCGCCACAACGGCAACATCACGCAGGCCGCGCGCAGCGCCGGCCAGGATCGCCGCGCCTTCGGCCGCCTGGTGAAGCGGCACGGCATCGATCGCCGCAGCGTCGGCTAGCCGCGCCCCCGGGACTGATTCGTCCCGCCTATCAAGTGGGGCGGGTCGTCCGCGTCCCACCCTCAATCCTTCGCTCGTTGAATTCCCGCCTGTAATGACGCGCCGCGGTATGGCGCGCTCGTTGCCACCTCACGCGGAGCTTGGATCCGGAATTTGATCCGGTCGTGGTGAGAGAAGTCTTGAGATATTTCGTGCGCCATCCAGAGGCGATGGACGATCTCGAGGGAGTCGCCCGGTGGCGGCTCGCCGAGGAGGTCATTCGCCGCAAGGTCGAAGAGACGCACCGCGCGCTCACGTGGCTGGTCGAGCGCGATTATCTGCGCCTCACGAGCGCGCCCGGCGTGGCGCCGCTCTTCAGCCTCAATCCGGACAAGGCCGGCGACGCCCGCGCGCTGCTCGATGCGGACGGCCCGGCGCCGCCGGCCGCCGGCGGGAAAGAGGAGGGGTGATCGATTGGCGAATTTCAATTCGATCGCCGCCGCGGGCAAGAGCATCGAACGTGTCCTGAACACCGCCTTCGCGCAGCCGCCGCTGCCGGTGCCCGGTAAGAACACGAAAGCCAACCTCGTACGGACCGAGGATTTCGACCGCGCCGCCGTCTCGACGATCATCGTGCGCCCGGCGCTGTCCATCTTTCTCTACCGCGTCGACTTCAACAAGACGATGCGCGCGGCGTGGTCGGGCGTGACGCACCACGACGGTCAGTCGCACCTGCCGCTCGACCTGCACTTCCTGCTCACCCCGTGGGCGGACAACGCCGAAGCCGAAGCCTCCATTCTCGGCCGCGCCATGCAGGCGCTCGACCAGACGCCGATCGTCAGCGGTCCGCTTCTGCACCAGTCGGGCAACTGGGCGCCGAATGAAGCGCTCAACCTGCTGATGGACGAGATTTCGACCGAGGCGGTGATGCGCACCTTCGACTCGCTGGCCTGCGACTACCGCATCAGCGTTCCCTACATCGCCCGCGTCGTCCGGCTCGACGGCCAGCGCGCCACGCCGGCGCCTGACGTCACGACGGTCATCAGGGGAGCGACGCCGGTCCAGTGAACGAGTTCCTGCCGGACCGTTTCGTCGAGCGCGTCGAGCGCCTCATTCTCGGCATCGAGCCTCGCGACGCGCAGCGCGCCACGCGCATCGCCCATCCGATTGACGTCGTGCTCGACAAGCCGTCGTTCTCGCCGGCGCCGAGGACGTGGGATGTGGCGATCGGCGCCGCCGATCCGATCGGGTCGCGGCATCCGGTTCCGCGACACAACTCGTGCCGGCATGCGCTCGTCTTTCCGCCGGCGATGGACTCGCCGATCGCCATTCGGATGTATGACGCGGCGCGCCGGTTCGTGCCGCGCCGCATCAGCTATCCCTTGCCAGTGCCGATCGCCAACCAGGGGCCGCCGTCACGCGTGCGCAGACCGGTGCTCTACCCCGGCGCGGCGTACGACGTGCCGCAGACGGCAACGGGCATGCGCGGCCGGGTGACGTGGAAGCAACCGGCGGTCAACGAAGTACCCGCGCGGTGGGTACGCGTCGAAGCGGTGATCAACGGCGAGGTCGTCGGACGTGCGCATGGCGATGACCGCGGCGAGTTCCTGCTGCTGCTGCGCAGCGAGGCAGGCGGCCTCGGCGATCTGCCGGCGCCGCTCGTCGCGCAGGTGACCGTGTTCGGCCCGCCGGCGCCGCTCGTTGTCTCTGCCGACGATCCGTTCGGCGATCTGCCGCTCGAGGCGCTCGCCGCGGACCCGGACACGATTTCGCCGGGAGAAAACCTTCCTCCGGGGTACGCGTCAACGGCGCTGAGCACGCGGCCGGTGACGTTCGAGCTCGGGAGGCTGTTAGCGAATCAGGACAAGTTCTTTTTCAGCGTGTAGCGCGCGAGTCGCAGTCAGAAGGAGCGAACGATGCCCGAATATCTCGCCCCGGGAGTGTATGTCGAGGAAGTCAGCTTTCGATCGAAGTCGATTGAAGGCGTGCCGACCAGCACCACCGGCTTTGCCGGCATGACGCGCTACGGCCCGGTGCGCTATCCGGACGGCCCGTCGTCGTGCGAGCCGCGTCTCATCACCAGCTTCACGGAGTTCGAAAGCGTCTACGGCGGCCTGCGCGTCCTGCACACGCCGACGATCGCGGACGAGCGTCTGAGCTACGTCGCGCACGCGGCGCGCGCCTTCTTCATGAACGGCGGCACGCGGCTCTACGTCTCGCGCGTGTTCGCGCCGCGCGGCAACGACTGGGGCGTCGCCTCGCTGTCGATCGCGGTCAGTGGCACGACCGCGACGTGGCGCGCCCGCTGGCCGGGCGAGATGGGCAATGCATGGATCAAGGTTCAGGTGCTGCGCAGCAAGAACGCGGCGGTGTCCGACCCGGCGAGGTTCGGCGGCGCCGTGCAGGTCACCGGCGCCAGGCTCGGCTCGGTCGTCGAGATCGTCGCGGCCGCACCGGCGCCCGATGGCGATGACCCGTTGACGCTCGGCAACCTGGCGCAGATCTCGATCGATCCCGTCGACGGCCGCCAGGTCTTCAACCGCGGCGGCGCGACGTTCCTGCCGGCGGCGACCGACATCATCCAGAACGTCACCCTGCGCGTCACCGTTACCACCGACGAGCAGGACACCTTCGTCACCGACGCGGTCGAGACCGATCCGGCGACCAAGCGTTACATCGGCAAGATCCTCCAGGAGAACGATCCGGAGAACGAGAACGCGGTCGTCTGGCTCGACTGGGATCCGACGACCTCGGTCGGCAACGACGTCGCCGCGAACCTGATGGTCGCGCTGCAGGCCAACTCGAACAAGCGTCTCAGCGGCGGCCACGACGGCGACATGGTGAGCGCCGCGGACATTGCCGGCGAGGACGCCGATCCCGACGACGCCACGAAGAAGGCGACCGGGCTGGCCGCGCTCGGCGAGCTGGACGACATCGCCATCGTGGCGGCGCCGGACGGCGGCGCGATGGACGACCTCGACGAAAGCAAGGCGGTCGGCGACGCGCTCATCGTGCACGCCGAGCAGTTGCGCTACCGCATCGCCATCGTCGATGCGCCGCCCGGCTCGTCGATGACGGAGATTCGCAACTTCCGCGGCAAGTTCGACACGAAGTATGCCGCGCTCTATCACCCGTGGATCGAGATCCTCGATCCGACGGAGCGTCCGCAGCAGGGCGCGCCGCCGCGCAGGCTGACGCTGCCGCCGAGCGGTTTCGTCGCCGGCATCTACGCGCGGACCGACATCCTGCGCGGCGTGTACAAGGCGCCGGCCAACGAAGTCGTCAACGGCCTGACGAAGTTCGAGATCAACATCAACAAGCCGCGCCAGGACATACTCAACCCCGAGGGGATCAACGCGCTGCGCTTCTTCCCAGGCCGCGGCAGCCGCGTGTGGGGCGCGCGCACGATGAGCTCCGATCCGGAGTGGAAGTACGTCAACGTGCGGCGGCTCTTCATCTACCTCGAACACTCCATCGACAAGAGCACGCAGTGGGCGGTCTTCGAGCCGAACAACGAGCGGCTGTGGGCCAACATCCGCAGCACCATCGAGGATTTCCTCCTCGTGCAGTGGAAGTCCGGGGCGCTGATGGGGAACAAGCCGGAACAGGCGTTCTTCGTGCGCTGCGACCGCACGACGATGACGCAGAACGATCTGGACAACGGACGGCTGATCGTCCTGATCGGCGTCGCGCCGACCTACCCGGCGGAGTTCGTCATCTTCCGCATCGGCCAGTGGACGGCCGATTCGCAGAGTTAACCGGAGGTTACGATGGCGACGTTTCGCGACAATCCGTACGGCGCGTTCAATTTCATCGTCGCGCTCGGCGGAGATCAGGGTGACGGTTCGGAGGGGTCCATCATCGGCGGATTCTCCGACGTGTCCGGCCTCGGCTTCGAGGTGAGCTACTCGGACTACCGCAACGGCAACGAGCTGGTGAACACCGTGCGGCACGTGCCGAACACGTTCAAGAACGACGAGGTCACGCTCAAGCGCGGTCTGGTCGGCTCCGACGATCTGTTCAAGTGGCTGAAGGGCGTACGCGACGGCACCGCCGATCCGCGCACGGTGACGATCACGCTGCTGGACGAGGCGCGCAGCACGGTCGCGGTCTTCAAGCTGCAGAAGGCGCAGCCGAAGAAGTGGACCGGGCCGACGCTTGCCGCCAAGGGCGGCGGCGAGGTCGCGATGGAGGAGCTCCACCTCGTGCACGAAGGCATCGAGTACCGGTAGAGCGGATCTGCGGTGGCCGCTTCTTCACTGTCCTCGCTCGTGCTCGGCGCGCCCGGAATCTACCGGGCGCCCGACAACCCGATCCGGGCGCTCACCGGTGTGCGGATGGACGTCTGCGCGTTTGCGGGCGTCGCGCCGCGGGGCCCCGCGCGCGCGCCGTACTTCGACGCGTCGTGGGCGCCGCAACCGGCGGATCCGTCGGAGACGGAGCAGCTCGCCGTGCCGGTTGCCGTGGAAAGCTGGAGCGCCTACGTCGAGCGCTTCGGATCGTTCGAGGGACCGGGCCTGCTGCCCTACGCGGTCGCATCCTTCTTCGACAACGGCGGCCAGCGCGCCTACGTCGTCCGCATCGTCCATCGTTATCTGAAAGCCGACGGCACGCCGGACACCGCGGCGATCGACAAGGGGATCGCGCGGGGCATGTTCGCGGGAATCACGGCGAGCGGCGGCCGCGCCGTCTGGGTGCGCGCGCGCAGTGAGGGGAGTTGGGGCAACGCGCTCCGCGCCCGTTTATCGTTCTCGGCCCGCGTGCTGGCGCTCGACGCATCGGACTTCTTCCTCAACCGCGTGCGCCTGCCGATCGGCTTCGACATCGGCGCCGGCACGACGCTGCGCCTGCAGCTCGGCGCGGGTGTTCGCGTCGTTCGCCGCATCGCGAACGTGATCGAGGATTGGAATCCACTCGACGGCTCACGGCAGAAATGGGCCTGGTTCGACGCGCCCACGGCTGTTCCCGCGGCGTCAGCGGAGCTGGTCGAGGGTCTGCTCGAGATTGACGACGGTGTGAACCCGACTGAGGCGCACGATCACGTCGGGCTTTCGTCCAGTCATCCACGCTGGCTCGCGTCGTTGCTCGTCAACGAGTCCGATCTGCTCTATCCATCGGACGATCCGGCAAAGCTCCCCGGCGATCCGCTCGCCAGCTGGCTCGATTCCGATCTGGACGTCGATCCCAGCCTGGCCGCGGTCGAAGCCGTGCGCTTCGGCGTGCTGCAGGGCGGCGCGATGACAAACGCGCTCGATCGCTACGCGGACATCGTGCCGGACGACTTCTTCGATGACGACTGGGTGCAGGGCGACGAGCGATCGGGCCGTGGCATCCATTCGATCGTCGATCTCGACGACGTGTCGCTGGTCGCGGCCCCGGACCTGTACTCGCCCGGGCCGCTTGCGCCGATCGAGATCATCGTTGCGCCAGGACTGGCCGGTCCCGATTTCGCGGAATGCGTGGGAGCGCAGCCGGCGCCGCCGCAGGGCGCGCCAGCGGAAGACCTCACCGGCCTGCGCCTCGATCCGAACACCGACCTCGACGCGATTACCGCGCTGCAGCGGCGGCTGACGGACCTCGCCGACCAGCTCGAGTCGTTCATCGTGCTGCTCGACGTTCCGCCCGGATTGAGCCAGCGGCGGATGCTCTACTGGCGCGGCAGGTTCGACACGGCCTACGCCGCCGCCTACTACCCGTGGCTGAACATCTCGCGGGTGGACGACACGCGTGGCGGTCTCATCCGCGTCAACCCGTCCGCGGCGGCGGCGGGCATCATCGCGCAGCGCGAAAGGCTGTTCGGCGTACCGTTCGGTCCCGCCAATGTGATCGCGGTAGACGCGGTCTCCGTCGACGATCGCGTCTCGGCCACGCGGCACGACGAGCTTCATCAGCATGCGCTCAACGTCTACATCGCCGAGCGCGATGGATTCCGGTTGACCGCCGCCCGCACGCTGTCGCTCGATCCGGCGTGGCGTCAGCTCAACGTCCGCCGTCTCGTGACGATGATTCGCCGTGTCCTCGAGTGGCAGATGCAGTGGGCGGTGTTCGAGCCGAACAACTCCGACCTGCGTTCCCAGCTGTCGCGGATGCTCGAGTCGTACCTGCGGCAGCTCTATCGCGCCAACGCCTTCACCGGCGCGACCGAGAAAGAAGCGTTCTTCGTGAAGTGTGACGACGCCCTCAACCCGCCGGCGGTCGAACAGGCCGGCCAGTTGATCGCGCAGATCGGCATCGCACCCGCGGAACCGCTGGAGTTCATCGTGCTCGCGCTCGCGCGCGAGGGCGACACGCTGCTCACGACGGAGGAATCGTAATGGCGGCTGGCGGACTGGCGGGGACGTTCAATTTCCGCGTGTGGCTCAACCGCACCGATGGCCAGAAGCCAACCGCGCTCGGCGATGGCGGCTTCCAGGAATGCTCCGGCCTGCAGATCGAGATGGACGTGCAGGAGCTGCAGGAGGGCGGCCGCAACAACGGCGTCATTCGCCAGGTTGGACGCGGCAAGTACAGCCCCATCGTGCTCAAGCGCGGCATGATTTTTCCCGACAACGGAACGGTCTACAACGAGCTCTGGAACTGGATTCAGAGCGTGCTCGACGGCGTGCGGCCCGTCGCGCGCTACGACGGCATCATCGAGATGCGGTCGGCGGACGCGCAGCAGACGCTGGCGACATGGACCTTCGATCGCGGGCTGCCGCAGAAGATTGCCGGCCCGCAGTTCAATGCCAAGACAGGCGAGGTGGCGATCGAGGAGCTGACGATCGTGCACGAAGGCCTGCGGCTGCTGGTGTAGCAGGCGATGCCACCGCTCAAGAAAGCCACGCTCCAGGAGATCAAGGCCGACGCCAGCGCCTCGCCGCTCGGCGACGAGATCGAGGTTCAGTTCAACCCCGCGTCGCTGAAGCTCGACCTCGCCAACAAGGTTGAAGGCGGCGACACGAAGGGCCGTCAGTCGCGCCAGTACCTGGGCAAGACGTCGACGACGCTCTCTTTCGATCTGCACTTCGACACCGCGGACGAAGGGACGCCGGAGGCGCCGGTCTCGGTGCGCACGCGCACCGCGCTCGTCGAGGCGTTCGTGCTGCCGAAGGGGAGCGGCAACGCCAAGCAGGCGCCGCCGAAAGCGCGCTTCCACTGGGACCAGCTCGTCATCGACGGGATCATCGAGAGCGTCTCCATCGACTTCGATCTCTTCGCGCCCAATGGCGCGCCGCTGCGCGCGAAGATGAGCGTCTCGATGAAGGAGCAGGACGCCAAGTACGAACTGCTCCAGTCGGGTCCCGGCGCGAATCGGCCGATCGACGCGTCGCCGCCCGGGAAGCCGGGCACCGGTCCGGGGACGACCAGCGGCGGTCCCACCGATCGCACCGCCGACGCGCTCGCCGGCGAATCCGCGGCCGACTTCGCCGCGCGCATGGGGCTCGATCCGGCCGCCTGGCGCGGCATCGCCGCGCAGGCCGGCGTCGGCAGCTCGCTGTCGCTCTCGGCCGGGCTGTCCATCGACTTCAGCTCGAGTCTGTCCGCGGGCGCCGGCGTCGGCTTCTCCGCGGGGTTCGAGGCGAGCGCGGGCGTGTCGCTCGACGCCTCGTTCGGGCTCGAGGCGGGCGGATCGCTTTCGGCCGGTGCGTCCGCATCGGCTGATGCCTCCGCCGGCTTTGCGCTTGCCGCCGCCGGCGGAGTCGGCGCGGCCATCGAGTCGGTGGCCATCGTCAAGACGCAGACCGCCGCGGCAGACGCGCGGCGATCGTTTGCCTCCGCGGTGCCCGCGTCCGCGACGCCGCCGCCCGTGATTGCACCCTCGTCGTCGCCGCGGCCGGCGATGCCGGAACAACCGCGCGCGCCGCTGCAGAAGAAGGGCACGGCGCAACAGAGCCTTCCATCGGCGTCGGTGCAGGCGGCCGCGCCGGCCGCTCCCGCGCCGCCGCTGGCAGATCCGCGTGCGACGTCGTTCGGCTACGGCGTGCCGTTGCGGCCGCGCGCCGGAGCTGCCGCCGACTTGCGCGCGAGCGCGACCGCTGGACGAGTGCCCCTCCGTTCGCGATCGACGTCTGCCGACGTTCTATCCGGTACTGATCCGACCGTGCCCGGCTGGGCGCAGCTTCCCGCCGACGGCGGCAGGCGCGCAGCCGATCGCGCGCAGTCCGGCCGTCGCGGCGGCTGCAACTGCGGCTGCAGCGGATCCCGTCACCACGGAGGATGGACATGCCCGTGACAATCGGCAACCTGACGACGGAAGTGGTCGCGGAAGCTGACGAACAGGCCGCCGCCGACGCCGGCAGCGGCGACACGCCGGACCAGCGGCAGACGGTCCGCGCGGAGCTCGCGGCGCTCGCGCGCCAGGCGATGCGCACGCGCGCGGAAGGGTTCGATGACTGATCTCTTCGGTTCGAAAGCGCCGGTCTTCAAGGTCGCGGGCGAGGTGAAGGGCGAGCTGGCCCGCGACCTGTCGCTGCTCGAGATCGAGGAAGCGACCGACGGCATGAAGACGATGGCGCTGCGGCTGATCGCGCAGGGACCGCAGGACAACGCCGCCGAGGAGCAGCAGCTCTATCTCGACGGCCGTATCGTCGACTTCGGCAAGGAGATCGAGGTGTCGATCGGCCCGGGCGACGCGTCGCGGACGATTTTCAAAGGCGCGATCAGCGCCATCGAGGCGATCTTCAAGGAGGGACCCGAGCCGCACGTCGCCGTCTTCGCCGAGGACAAGCTGATGCGCCTGCGGATGACGCGGCGGATGAAGACGTGGGAGAACGTCAGCGACGCCGACATCGCCAACCAGATCGCCTCGGAAAACGGGCTCACCGCCGACACCGCGGCGGACGGCCCCACCTACAAAGTGGTGCAGCAGTGGAATCAGAGCGACCTCGCGTTTCTCCGCGAGCGCGCGCGTCTGATTCAAGCCGAAGTCTGGCTCGAGGACGACAAGCTCTGTTTCAAGACGCGCGGCAACCGCTCGGCGACGTCGATGGTCCTCGTGCAGGGCAATCACCTGTTGAGCATTCAGGTGCGTGCCGACCTCGCACATCAGCGGACGAAGGTGCGGACGAGCGGCTACGACGCGAGCGCACGCGACCGCATCGACGAAGAAGCAGGGAGTGACGCGATCCAGGGAGAGATCTCGGGCGGCCGGACGGGTCCCGCGGTCCTGGAGCAGGCGTTCGGCGAACGCGTGTCGTACCGCGTGCGCGAGAACCCGCTGGTGCAGGGGGAAGCGAGCGCGTGGGTGAAGGCGGAGATGCTGCGCCGCTGCCGCGGCTTCGTTACAGCCGTCGGCACGACCGACGGCTCGCCCGACATGGTCGTCGGCAGCAAGCTGAACCTCGATCGCGTCGGCGCGCCGTTCAACGGCGCCGGCTACTACGTCACGCGCGTGTCGCACACCTACGATCTGACCAACGGCCATCGCACGCATTTCGAGGCGGAGCGCGCCACGGTGAACGAGGGCTGACGTGAAAATCGAAGCCTTCCGTCCCGACGGCGACGCGGCGCGTTACTTCGGCGTGTATCCGGCCATCGTCACCGACATTACGAAGGACGGCGAGAACCTCGGGCGTGTCGAGGTGAAGTTTCCCTGGCTCGGCCAGGACGGCGACTCCGTGCGCGCGCTGGCGACGCTCTGTACGCCCTACGCCGATGACGACCAGGGCTTCGAAGTCATTCCCGAAGTGGATTCACAGGTGGTCGTCGCCTTCGAGGCGGGGCTGCTCACGCGCCCCTACATCATCGGCGCGTGCTGGAACGGCAAGGAGAAGCTTCCGCAGAATCCGGACGCGGCGAACAACAAGCGGTTGATCAAGACGCGCTCGGGGAGCCTCCTCGAGTTCGACGACACCGATGGCGCGCCGAAGATCACGCTCTCCACCAAGAGCGGGCACACGTTCGTGCTCGACGCCGGCGGACAGGAAATCAAGCTGCAGCACTCCAACGGGGCGATGCTGAAGATCAACGCCGCCGGGCAGGTGAGCATCACCGCGAACTCGACCGTCGAGATCACCGCGTCGGCGGTGAACGTGCACGCCGGCGCCGCCATCTTCGACGGCCTCGTCCAGTGCCAGTCGCTCATCACCAATTCCGTAGTGTCGCCCTCGTACACGCCGGGTGCCGGGAACGTGTGGTGACCCGATGAAGCACCCGCCCGAACGCGACTGGATGATCGTGGCGCCGTGGTGGCAGTGGACCGATCCGGCGTCGGTGCCGCCGCACACCGCGGTTGTTCCGGATCCGATCGCCGGCCGCTCGACGCGGCCGATTATTCAGAAGTACGACACGCCGAAGCTGGTCAACGACTTCCTGAAGAACCCGCAGCGGTGCCTGGCGTTCGTCGATGACGATCTCGTGCACTCGGTCCAGTCGCAACCGGCGCCGCACGAGAACAAGAACCACAAGCTGTTCCGGCTGAGCGCCCGGCGGTTGGGCAGTTCGATCATCGATCAGCGCTACCTGCCGGACGGCACCGACACGCGCAAGATCTTCCTCAATACGCACAAGCGTTTCTATCTCGTCGTCTGCTCGGTGCACTGCGATGGCCCCGGCTTCCCGAAAGCGTCGCGCGACAAGATCTGCCGGGCCGGCTTCGTCGTCCGCCGCCGCGCGCTGAAGACGCCGGCAGGCTGCGTCAAGGAGATTGGGCCGACGGTGAAGACGCTGGCGAGCACGCGGGCGCAGCTGGGCCGCGTCAGCCAGCTCGCGGAGCTGGAGACGGTGGCGCTCAGCACCGTGGCCAGCAGTTCGACGGCGAAGTTCTCGAGCGCCAAGCTCGAATCGCTGGTCAAGACGCGCGCCTCGCTGCAGACCATCATCACCAAGGAGCGCGAACGGTTCGAGAGCTGGGTGACGAAGTACAACGTCGTTCCCGAGCTGCACGGCTGGTTCCCGTCGCCGAAAGGCTTCGACAAGGTCGGCTGCTGGGGGAAGGTCGACGAGATGCCCGATGACGTCGGCCTCGAATCGAGCACGCCGCTTTACCCGCTCATCCCAGACGGCAACGATCCGGCGCATGCGGGCAACTTCGGCACGATCTACTTCGGGCTGCTGCCGACCTCCTCGCACGAGACCGACGAACAAGGCGTCGCACGCTTCGACGATCGCGAATTCTACGAGGTGCGCTGCTGGGTGCGCCGCCACAAGGTGCCGCACGATCCCGACCAGCCGTGCCCGTGTCCGGACGGCACGTTCTGGAGCCTGCCGACGCGTCCTTACAAGCTCGCGTCGCATTTCGACCTGACGGGCACCAGCCATCAGCCGGTCACCATTCAGCTGCCGGACCTCAACGAGCTCGCGGCGCAGGCCAAGCCCGCGCTCGGCGTCGGCTTCGCCAAGCCTGTCGGCTCGCTGATGGTGACGGGCAAGGACGACGGGACGCCGGTCAAGCAGGGACAATCGACGAAGTTCGAGATCTGCTTCTTTCCGATCCCGCTCATCACCATCGTCGCGACGTTCGTCTTCAACCTGTTCCTGCCGATCATCATGCTGCTCTTCCAGCTCTGGTGGATGCTGGCGCTGAAGCTGTGCATTCCGCCGGAGATTGCGCTCGACGCGAGCATCACGGCGGAGATCGGCGTGAGCGGCAAGATCGGCATCGAAGCCGACCTCGACGTGGACGCCTCGATCGAGGCGAACATCGGCGGCGCGGTGCAGGCCAATCTCACCGGAGAGATCGGCGCCGCGGGATCGGCGGCGCTGCTCGCCGGCTATTCCGCGATTGCCGTTGCCAACGCGGAGATCGAATCGGCGTCGGCGGCGAAGGTGTCCGACGCCAGTCCCGGCGCGCAGGCCGGCGTGCCGGCCAACCCTGTGTCGGTTGTTGCGAACCTGCAGTTCGAGCCGGAGGTCGTGCACGCATGAGCGCGACCACGTTCCTGGGCAGGGGATGGACGTATCCCATCGCGCCGAGCCGTGCGGGCGCGCTCGAGTACACCGCCGGACCGGACAAGGTGGCGCAGTCGATCTGGATCCTCCTCGACACCTCGCCCGGCGAGCGGGTGATGCGTCCCACGTTCGGCTGCGGCCTGCGCCGGTATCTCATGGCGCCGAATACCAGCGCGACGCGCGCCTTGATCAGCCACGACGTGCAGGTGGCGCTCGCCAATTTCGAGCCGCGCATCACCGTCACCGATCTGCAGGTGACGCCCGGCGACGATCCGGCGCTCGTCCTCATTCGGATTGCCTACATCACCGTGCGCGATAACCGTCCGGGCAACCTCGTCTACCCGTTCTTCCTGGAGTAGCGCCACGTGCCGTTGCCGAGTCCCATCCTCGACGATCGCTCCTACCAGCAGCTGCGCGACGAGCTGATCCGCCGGATTCCCGTCTACGCGCCCGAATGGACCGACCGCAACGCCAGCGACCCGGGCATCACGCTCATCGAGCTGTTCGCGTTCCTCGGCGAGAACCTCCTCTTCCGCTTCAACCAGATCCCGGATGCGACCAAGCTGGCGTTCCTGCGCATGCTGCAGATCCCGCTGCGCCCGGCGACCACCGCGCGCGCGATGGTGACGATGGCGAACACGGATCCCGCCGGCGGCGGAGTGCTCGTGGCGATCGGCACCGAGATGCGCGCCGGCGCCGTGCCCTTCCAGTCGTCGACCGAAGTGCTCGCCTGGCCGCTCGAAATCACGGCGATGGGCAAGATCGTCTCGCCGGAGCCCGATGCACCGGACAGCAAGGAGTTCGCGCAGGCGTCCATCGACGCGCGCGGCGGCATTCAGGCGGGCGAGAAGGCGGCGTACTACATCAGCCGCGTGGTGCCGGGCGATCCCTCGGCGCTCGACGCCGCGGCCATCGACTTCTCGATCGCCACCGAGCCGGTGGATTACCAGAAGTCGGTGGACGGCGCCATCTGGATTGCCGTGCGCTCGACGAAGACGACCGTCCTGTCGAAGCTGGCGAGCCAGCCGATCAGCCTCGGCTTCGTTCCCGATCCGGTCGTCGCCTCGATGGACCAGGTCGAGCCGTGCCCGGGCCTCGTCTCGACGGACAACGGCCCCGAGATGATCTGGGAGGCCTCGACGGGCGTCATCGACGGCAACGGTCTGCCGACGTTCACATCCATCAAGGTCGAAGGCGACACGACGCGCGGTCTCGCGCAGCAGGGATGCGTGCAGCTGCGTCTCCCGGACGACATCACCTCGCTCGGCGTCTACGCGCTCGACGACATGGACCGCGCGGGCACCGACAGCTTTCCTCCCGAGATCGAGGACGAAAAGCTCGCGGCCACCGTGTTGTTCTGGCTGCGTGCCACGCGGCGCGATCCGGCGCGGCCGCTCGGCAAACTGCTCTTTGTCGGCATCAACGCGACCGAGGTCGCGCAGATGGTGTCCGCGCCGGCGGAGTTCGTCGGCACCGGCACCGCGCAGGCGTCGCAGCTCTACACGCTGGTGCACAAGCCGGTCGTCGCCGGCACGACGCGCATCCAGGTCGAAGAGACGAGCGGATGGACCGACTGGCAGTCGGTCGACGGCTTCGAGAACAGCACCGAGGACTCGCGGCACTACGTGCTCGATCCCGAGGCGGGAACGCTCACCTTCGGCAATGGCGTCCGCGGCCACGCGCCGCAGATCGGCGAGCGCATTCGCGCGCTCGAATACCGCTACGGAGGCGGTGCCTCGGGCAACGTCGCCGCCAAGGCGATCTCGAAGGTCATCGCGGTTGACAACGTCAAGGTCTCGAACCCGCTGCCCGCCTTCGGCGGCGCGGAGAGCGAATCCGTGGCTGAGGGTCTCGAGCGTGTCCCCGGCGAATTCCGCCGCCACGATCGCGCCGTCACGGAGAGCGACTTCCAGGAGCTCGCGCTCGCCACACCGGGCGCCGCGGTCGGGCGCGCCGACTGCCTCGCGCTGTTCGATCCGCGCACCAAGGCCGACGACGCGGCTGGCGTGGTCACCGTCGTCGTGTGGCCGCGCGTGGATCTCAAGCATCCCAATGCGCCGATGCCCGATCGCACGCTGCTGTCGCAGGTGTGCCGCTGGCTCGACGCGCGGCGCCTCGTGACCACCGAGCTGAACGTCATCCCGCCGACCTACCGGAAGATCGCGGTGTCGGTCGGCCTGCAGGCCAAGCCCGGATACGGCATCGAAGCCGTGCGCCGCTGGGTCGAGCTCGTCATCCGCCAGTACCTCGCGCCGCTGCCGCCGTATGGCCCGAGCGGCGGCGGCTGGCCGCTCGGCCGTGCCGTCTACGGCCCGGAGCTCGAAGCCGCGGCGCTGCAGGTCGAGGGCGTCCAGTTCATCGAGTGCCTGCGCCTCGCGGTCTGGGACGAAGCGAGCGGCACGTGGAAGGAAGCCGACGCCGAGGCGAGCGCCGCCACCGGCGCGGCGTGCGCGCCGCGCGAGAACATCCCGCTCGCGAAGTGGGAAGTTCCCGAAGTCGCGGAGATCACGGTCGTGCAGGGTGAAGCGCTGCCGCCGGGGCAGGCGCTGGGACCGGTCGTCCCGCCGCTCGTCGCCATCCCGATTCCAACCATCAAGAGCGAGTGCTGAGATGTCGGAATTGCGTCCCTACGCGTTGCTGCGCACCGGCGATCAGTGGATGCGCTGTTCGTTCGAGGACACCTTCCTCGACGTGGACGCCGGCATCGTGGAGCTCGCCCGCACGACCCTGACCGAGGAATCGGACGATGCTGCGCCGCCGGCCGGTGCCGGGCTCGCGTTCGACAACGAGTGCCGGCTGTATCACAGCCTGCCTGCCGGCAATCGCGTCGAGCGGATCCTGTGGAAGGCCGTCGATCCGCTTGGGCCGGTAGCCGATCAGCCGCAGCCGATCGATCTGTTCGCGCGCCGCAGCGCGGAGATGGGCGGAACGGTCGGCGACTTCGCGACCGCGCCAGGTGCGGACGCGCTGGCCGAGCCGCGCGGCCTGGCGGTGGACGTCAACGACCGCCTGTTCATCGCCGAGGCCGTCAGCCATCGCATCCTCGTCTACGACCTGTGGAGCGATCGGCTCATGCGCCGCGTCGTTCTCCCCGGCACGCGGCCGGCCGACCTCGCCGTGCACCGCAACGACGTTTACGTTGTCCTGGCAGCGGCCCGCGCAATCGTCCGGCTGACCGCACGCTCCGCCGTGGTTCCAGTCGCGCTGCCCGCCGGCTGCACCGAGCCAGCGCGCATCGCGGTGTCAAGCGACGGTGTTCTCGCCATTCTCGAGAAGGCCGGCGCCGCGGATGCACGCGTCTGGTTCAGCGACGCGCGCTTCCCCTCAATCGACGTGCCGCAGGCCACCGACGTCGAGTGGCAATCGAACCAGATTCTCGTCGTCGCGCGGCAGCCGGGCGCGGATTTTCATCGCTTCGAGATCAAGAGCGGGGAAGTCGTCGTCCTTCCGTCGCTGCGCGCGCGTGGCTACGACGGCCTCGGCATCGTCGCGACCCCTGACTGCCTCGACGGAACGACGGCGGCGAACAAGGGGCGGCGCATCGGCTACTGGACGGCGAAGGGATTCCGCGACGCGGTCCCGGCGCGTGCGGTCTTCGAGCGGACCGGTCGAGTCACAACCTTCCGGCTGGACAGCGGCGCATATCAGACCGTGTGGGGCCGGCTCTTCGTGGATGCCTGCCTGCCGGCCGGCGCCGATCTGCGCGTGCACTACATCACGGCCGACGAGCCGGATGAAGACGCGCCGATGCTTCGCGTGCCTCCGGCCAACGTCGAGGCGATCACGATCAGGCGGCCCGACTTGTCGCCGCCGATGCCGCCGGTCGGCCTCCTTTCCAGCACATTGGGATCCTAAGCTTAGAATTCCACGTGGACAAGTTGTCGCG
>JADMIO011346907.1_pt1 | contig 79818 bp, 74 predicted proteins | sample 8958161 | NCBI WGS metagenome assembly JADMIO01 (sample SAMN16585339, study PRJNA669376) | soil metagenome | isolation source: Crop rotation soil | place: USA: Cullars Rotation, Alabama | collected 2011 | reverse complement strand
CGCGACAACTTGTCCACGTGGAATTCTAAGCTTAGGATCCCAATGTGCTGGAAAGGGTGAGCGACTACAGGTGGATTTGGATATGATGTTCCGGGGCATTTCGGAGAGCCTGGTTTCTTCCCACAAGACCAATGGTGACTACGAAGGCTTCCGACAGGATTGCATCAGTACACTTGGATTGGATCCAAATTTCACGGAAGCAGAATTCAATGTCGGCAAGGTAGAAGACCTCACTGACCAGTTTTTGGAACAGTTCTACGATTTCTATCATAGGAAGGAGCAGCAGCTTACCAACCAATTGTTGCCTACGATACAACAGGTCCACGAAAGGGAAGGTCAGCGCTATCGTCGGATAGCCGTCCCATTCACGGATGGCCGTAGCCGACTGTTGCCTATTGCAGCGGAGTTGGAAGACGCCGTGAAATCGAAGGGTAAAAGCATCATGCGGGATATTGAAAAGGCGATTACGCTGGCTATTCTGGATGAAAAATGGAAAGAGCACCTGCGCAGCATGGACGAATTGAAAGAGTCTGTGCAGTCGGCTAGTTTCGAGCAGAAAGATCCTCTCATTATTTACAAAATGGAGGCCTACAAGCTCTTCGAGGATTTAGTGTACAATATCAATGAAGAAGTATCATCGTACCTCTCGCATGGTACCCTGGCCATGCCTGCCAACCAGCAGGTGCAGCAAGCTCGTGAGCCACAGCGGGTGGATATGAGCAAACTGCGTGTCAGTCGTCCCGGTGGGGAAGGCGGCGGCGGTGCTCCTTCAAATGAAGCAGCCGCCCGCGCACGTGCCGCTGCGGAATCTGTATCACAACCAGTGGCACAAGAGACTATACGCAGACAGGATCCCAAAGTGGGCCGCAACGACCCTTGTCCTTGTGGCAGTGGGAAAAAATACAAACAATGCCATGGCAGGTAATTGTACCTGTATTGCTATACAAACAAAACAAAAGTATGATGAAGAACCTATCCCTTATCCTCAATATCGTCCTGTTACTGGCGGTGGCGTATTTATTTATTGACAAGTTTTCCGGGCCCAAAAAGCCGAAGCAAGCCGTAGTGGAAAACCCAGTCACTGGCGAAGTGGAACCCAAGCCGCTGAGTATCGTGTATGTCAATATTGATACCCTGCACGAAAAAAGCACCGCTTACCAGGCTATCAAAAAGCAGATTGAAAAGAAATATGCTGACACTGAGGCTTCGTTGAAGGCAAAGCAAAGTTCTTTTGAAAAAGAATACAAGGAATATGTGACAAAGGCACAGTCAGGTACCATCACGCCCAATGAAGCACAGAAATATGAAGAGAGCCTGGGCAAAAAACAACAGGCTATCGCCAACCAGGAAGAAAAGGCCAGCAAGGAACTAAAGGAGCAGACCGATAAGTTCGACGAAAAATTCGTGGGAGATATCAAGCATTTTGCAGACTCACTTCAGCAATCCAATGGATACGATTTTGTACTGATCCACGGAGGCATTATCAGTCCGATGCTTTCTGCCAACGAAACCCTGGACATTACTAACACATTGGTCGATTTACTCAATGCACAGAAACAGAAATAGCAGGCAGGCAAACCTGATTTATACGCCGCACTGCAAGTTTATTATTTAAAATAATTTGGTATTGCGGATTGAACCTGTATCTTTGCCCCCACGTTCAAATAAAAGCGTTTGAAACGTTAATATCGCGGAGTGGAGCAGTTGGTAGCTCGTCGGGCTCATAACCCGAAGGCCGCAGGTTCAAGTCCTGCCTCCGCCACTCAGTAAAATAAAAGCCATTCCGTTCTGGGATGGCTTTTTTTGTTGACATAGTGAGGATTGGTAACTCACTACATCGTTGATTGAAAGTCTGCAGCTACAGCTTGATGATCTTTCTAGCAATTGTGCCTTCATCAACTTGAAGCCTAAAGGTATAAACTCCGCTGGGCCATTCCTTTGTTGGTACCTCCCAATCATGATACCCGACTGTCAGCCGTTTTTCGTGGGTTACAATAGCTACCTCCTTGCCAAGAGCATCTTCGACAGTGGCAGACACAATTCCTGCATTGTCCAGGTAAAACTGGAGTCGGAACTGGCTGTCAAATGGATTGGGGGCAATACTTACCTGGATTTGTCCTTCAGATTGATTGTGGGTAGCGCTAGACCAGACCCATACGTTCTCAGAGATGGTGAGCAAACAGCCGAACTCAGTAGTATCGAACAGGATAAACTGCGTGTCTTGCGTAAGAACAACTCCATGGTAGATCATGCCATAAGTAAGAGGACCGTTATCCGCCCATAGGATTTCTTCAGGGTGAACTGTAACTGTACCCATCACCATACTATCACAGCCATATTGATTCTGTAAAACCACTTGTTCCGCATAAACGCCATTGTCGTCGTAAATAATGCCAGTGAGTGGGCTTGCCTCGTGCTCGCAGAGTTCGATGGCTGTCGAAGTAGTATCAAGGGGCGAAACGCCAAGATTCAAAGTGACGATGCTATCGCAACCATGAACAGTTTGCAAGGAATCGATATACAGGCCAGGATCACTGTACCACTGTCCACTGAATGAAATGGAATCCCCTAAACAAATGGAATGACTCAAAGAAAGATGATGGGTCGCCAGCACTTTTACATGGTGGAACACGATACTGTCATAGTTGGCAAGTACGAATGTGTCAATGACTATAGTATCCTGTGTGATTATGATATTGTCCAATGATGCTCCAGGGCAAATACTAACATAGTCGTCCGTAAAAAGCATGGTAGAATCCAACTTCATCAGCCAGCTTTGACCATACTTGCTGCCCGCCACGAAAATGCTTCCCGAGGTGGTTTGAACAATATCCTTTGCCGCACCTTGAAAATTGTTGTGCGCCAGGGTATCGCCGTTGGCATTTACCCTTGCCACAAACAGGTCTTCATTATCTGTCTTACAGAAAAGCGTTCCACCATCTGGCATGGCTTGTCCGACTGCGGCATATTTCGGGTGAGTAGTCAAAACCCCGTTTTCGTCGAAGGTCTTTTCGTAGTAATCAATAGTAAATACACCCTGAGGTGGTATATAAGAAATATCATACTTGACATATACTCCGCCCCAGGTTGTACCTAAAACTGAACGGATATGATGAGTGACTCCTCCAAAAATAACATTGCTATATTTGGCGGCTCCGTTCTCTCCAATCGTCTTAAAATAAGAGTACATCTCATGCGAAGTAAAATAACTGGAATAATAAAGAATGATGTCCCGATTATGACGGGACTCCACCATGCCAACAACAAAACCACTGGGGCAATAAACATTCAAATAATCCCCTCCCCATACGATATTACCATTTTTATCAATCTTCCATAAGTCAATATCCTGACTAGTAAATACAAATGGGTTGTATTGCCGTTTAATGGCCACCACAATCCCGCTGTCCCGGGTTTCGATGAATTTCATGGGATGGTCTTCCAGCGAATCGCCAAGCACGTGCTGCCATACCAAATTGCCATTCAAGTCATATTTGGTGATTTGCACATCGCTGCCGTTGCCTGCGGTTTGTATAATATCCGTAGTAATCGTTCCTCCATCAAAAGTGGAACTGGATTCACAAAACCCGGCTGCCTGCATGGAATTCAAGGAACCATCCTCAGCATCTATATGCAGGAATGTCCGGCCAGTAAGGGCACAGTTGAGCAAAGTCAAGCTGTCATTGCTGGTTGATATGATTTCCAGGACAGCACTACCTGGGTAAATTTGCTGCCAAAGTTGGGCTGACACCAGATCCGGCAAAAGAAAAAGCAAGGGGAAGAATAATGTCGTGGGCGTCTTCATGGTATTTTCAGTTTCAAACAAAGATAGTCTTCCACCCATGAATTGGAGAATAAATTGGAGGACGATAGTTAAAGCTGCTGATCCCCAATTGCCATCGATATTCGCATAGTTGTCGCCAATCAGCACCCGATCCTTCAAAATTGCCCTACCTTTCGCTGGCCAAACTTGGCAATTGCCCTTTCACCAAAAACTAGAACCACTTAAAGACTCGAAGACATGTTGACTTTAACTTCTCTCCTGCATAGCTCGAAAGCACTCCGGCTTTTCATGGCATTGGCTTGTTGTCTATGCTGTATCACTAAAACCAGTGCACAGCCAGTAGGACTGCCCTGGCAGGTTGATCCGGCTTGCCAAAGCATCATCACCAATGGCATTGCCGCAGTTACTTGCGGCACTTCTGTCCAGGTACCGCCCCTGGAACAGTTCACCTTTGGCATGATGAACGTCACCGGTGCCATGCCCGCAGCAGGCAGGGTCGATGTCTCAAACCAAGTGGAAGTGTACCACCATCCGTCCTGGCGGATCGACTCCATTGGAAATGTTTTTGGCATCACCATGGATGGTTGTGGCAACACTTATGTGACTGCTTCTTCCAACTACAGTTCCTACTTCTTCCTGGTGGAGTCAGTGATCCGCTATGGGGATATTGGCGGGGGGGCAGAGAGCCTGGAAGCGGCCGGAACCGTCTATAAGATTGATGGATTGACTGGGCAGGCTAGCGTCTTCTCCGTGCTGCCTCAACAGGCTTTTGCCTTCGAAAACATTACTTGTGAAGGCATTACAACCGTTCCCCGCAATACGGGTCCCGGCCTTGGCAATATCGTTTTCAGTCATTTTACCAGACAATTCTACGTCACCAACTTCGAGGATGGCCGTATTTACCGTTTAGACGAAGACGGTGCCATCCTGGACTCTTACGACCCTCTGGTCTATGACACCGGGACGCCCGGGCCACCTGCCACCTTGAACGACCTTGCCTATGGCGTTGATATCAGTCAGGATGGAACCCAACTCTTCTTCGGCACTTCAGGGGCAGCGCAAGCGCTTTTTGGTCCATTACCCAAAATATTTTCTATCCCATTAAATGCCGATGGCAGTTTTGTGGGTACTGTCAATAATACCACCATGCCAGTTGGGGCCTCCTGGAACAATTACGTGGGCACCGAAACCCAGCATTTTGAATCGCCAGGCACCACAGGCTTTACCGATGTAATCTCCATTTCTGATATAGAGTTTACCCCCAGTGGCAATCTACTTGTAGGCGGAAGGATGGGTTGCAGTAGTTCCATTCATACTTCCTACAATCACGGCGGGGCTTGTTGGCTGGTATCGCCTGTGGGAGGGGTATACAGTAACCTCGTGGGTACCATCTTTACAGGCTACCCATCCAGCCTCGGCGGCAGCAGTGAGGCTTATGGAGGCGTTTCGGTCTATAATACGACCAGTGGGCCCGACCAATTCATGATCTCGAGCGCCGATATTTTGGATGAACCAGGCCCTCATGGTATTTGCATGGTAGAAGAAGGCGTTTTTGGTGCAACGACTATGCCTGCCTCGCCCGCAGGGGCCGTATCCTATGGGTTGGTCAACAATGGCAGCGACCCCAAAGGGGTGGGAGGCGATGTAAAGGTCTTTGTCCAATGCAGTTGTGTGGTCACCTGCCAAACAGAGATTACAGCCAGCGCGAGCGATACGGTTGTTTGCAGCGGCACGGCGGTGAACCTGAGCTTTTCCGCCAGCGGCGGCAATGCTGTCCTGACAACCACCTGGACGGACGCCGATGGCAATACCATCACCCCTGACAACCTCAACTTGACGAACACGGATTGCGCACCAGTTGCGTTTACCTACTTTGTCACGGCCATTTGCCAGGAAGACCCCACCATCGTGCTGACAGATAGTATAACCATCACCGTATTTGCCACTGACATCAGTTCTTTTGTGGATACGGTGCAAGGCGCTTGTGTGGTGGAGGTGAACATAGACCCTGCCTGTGCCGATTACCTGACCCTGGTGGGCGATCTGCCGACTATCAACCCCGGTGATTCGGGCACCGTAGTGGTCAACGTAGTGAGCAACGATGCGCTTCAATGCGCCAATGAGCCTTATACCTTCAACTACAACTGTCCTCCTTGTTTCATCTCCAACCTGACGGCTGTGGCGCAAGAATGCCAAGACACCACCTTCCTCGTCGAAATCAACCTCGATGTGACTGATGGCAGTGAGTCCTTCAACGTCACGGACCAGAACGGTATACTGCTCGGCACCTTTGCCTATGCCGACCTCCCTGTGCTCGTCGGGCCGCTGTATGGCGACAGTATCACGGTGTACACCCTCACGGTGGCCGATGCCCAGAACCCCGTCTGTACCAATACCGTGGACGTAGGCCCCAAGGACTGTCTGCCCAAATGCGGCTTCTTTGAAATGCCCAATGCCTTCTCGCCCAACGGCGATGGTATCAACGATACCTATTACCCCGTCAGCCTATGGGAGTTCCAGGTGCTGGACTTCAAGATATACAATCGCTGGGGCGAACTCGTACACGACTCCGTGGAGCGCTGGGACGGCAAGTACAAGGGCAAGCACCATGGTTCGGATGTGTTTGTGTACATTATCACCGTGGATACCTTCTGTGGGGTGAAAAAAGAGCATGGCGATGTGACCTTGTTACGGTAATGGCCATTAGTGCAATAAAAAGGCCCCTATCCATCCTTCCTTTTGCCAGGAGCCAATGAATAGGGGCCCTATCTTATTAGCCAATAAACACTAATTTATCACTTCACGCCCCTTGGCCGTTTCCGCTTAGGAGTGACCAAGCCAGGCTCAGGTATAATAAAAGGCTTGCTGTTGCTCCATTCGCTGGTAGCTACAGAGTTTCTCACCATCATTTGCACATAGAGTTTCTCGCCTACCGGGAGGCCTGTAAAGCTTACAGCAGCTCTCGTATCACTGTTGTGCCAGAGCCAGTTCGTTTCATCCCTGGAAATTCTCGCGATATACAGTTTTGAATTCTTCTGTACTTCGCATTTCGCATACAATTGTTCGGGGCTGCCAAAGAGATACAGTTCGATGCTGACTGGGGTGAATGGCATGCCAGGTGTCTCGGGGTTGCGGGCTAGAGGGATATTAGTGCTGAGCAGTGCTTTCATATCCCCGCCCGACTCAGCCTGAATGTCGGGTAGCAGGTCACGCAGGGCGACTTCCAGGGGCGTTCGGGCAGCCACACGGGCAGCAGCGGTCAAAGAATTCCGCCTCTCGGGATCTACTACCGTCGGAGAATAGGCCAGGAAAAGGGTTTTGACAATGAGCGCTTTTGCCTGGGAATTGGGAAAGGCCGGATTGCCCACAATGCCCAGCACAATGTTCTCGGTCGTGGGCTTGAACAAGTCGTCCGGATCGTTGATGAAGCCATAAGTGACTTCAGGTTTGAAGTTCAAAGGATCGGTCATAAGATAGAATAGTTTTGAAAAGCTGTCGACCCACCACAATGCCACCATCTCCGGGCATTTCCCAATGGGAATGTCACAGCAGATAAAGCTATTGCGGCATGCTTAGAGCTTTCCGTTAATGTTGCAAATTCTCTTATTTAAGCCCCCCACGCTGGTGGGTCCTGAGCCGGTCGGCCCCTATAGATAAGTTAAAAAAAAGGGCGGAGCAGCCGTGTTTTCATATAAATTCAAATTTAAAACTTGCCACAATACCAGTCAAGACCTTTACTCTCACTTGCGAAAAAAAATCATTTATAATGTCGCAATGACGACATTTCATGCGGCCTTTCTAACCAAATGAACGATTGTGACTTGCTCCTTCCCGCCCGCCAACTGCAAGTCGGCGGCGGCGACTTGCAGTTGGCGGGCGGGAACTTATAGTTCTGCAGCAGCAACTTACTGTTAGCGGACAGCAAAGAGTAAATGACCGGCGGCAACTTGCTCTTTCCCAGCGGCCAAGTGTAAATTGCCGTCGGGAAGGAGGAGGTTGCCAGCGGCAAGCAGTAGTTAGTCGATGGGAAGGAGTAAGTGGCGGGCGGGTATTTGAACTGTTTTGCTTCTGATACATGAAGAGGGTCTAGGCCGCTAAAGGTCAGCATGGCTGTTGGAATCAAATTGATTTTGAAAGTTGACAGGGCTCATCCCTACACTATTCTTTTCCAGCCTTTTTTATGGAATGACCACATATTGCAGGGTTTCCAAACCAACGAGCTTATTACAGTGGCATTATACGATTTAAATGGTCACCATATGGGTTCAAAACCTTATGACGCCCTGGAGGGACATAATCGCTTTGATTATAACATGGTCAATATGGGGCTGTAGGCATCTATATGATCAATATTAAAAGTCATCATGGCTGTACAACGGCAAAAGTGGCCAAGTATTGATCCACTATGGCACAATCTTGATTTCGAGTGTTCGAATGCAACGACCCCTTATGCCGCCAGGTCTGCTGATAAATCCTGACAAAGAAAAAGGGAACAAGCCCGCCAAAATCCCGTTTATTTGTCTTGATGAATCCACGGGCTTTGTTGTACTACTTCCTGCTGTGCCTGGCTCCACTGCTCAGGGCACAATCTGTCGCCGATAGCCTGGCTGCCCTGTTGCCTGGCATGGACGAACGGCAACAGGCCGATTTCATCAACGAGCATTTCTACAATTTCTACTCGAACGACTATGACCGGGCAGTGACCTTGGGTCAGCAAGCGCTGGAAATTGCGCAGCGCTACCAACTCCACAAAGGGGAGGCACTGACGCTGAAAAATCTCGGAGTAGTGCATTATCTCAAAGGCAATTACGAACTGGCCCTAGACCATTTTCAGCAGTCACTCGATATATATGAGTCACAGAAGGATCTGGTAGGAGAAGGCAATTTGCTGCGGGAAATGGCGAACTATTTCAAGAAAATAGGGCAGCACGACAAGGCGCTGGCCAATCTCGAAAAAGCCATCCAGCTTTGTACCGAAGCCAATGACACGACCTGTATCACGGCCTGTTTGGACATCCGGGGCGTGGTCTACCTTGAATTGGGCAAATTGGATGAAGCCGCTGCCAATTTCAACCAGGAACTCGGCCTGCTCGAACGTAACGGTGACCAGTATGGCCTGAGCTATTCCCTTGACAACCTGGCAGCCGTAGCCACGGAGCGGGGTCATTTTGAACAGGCCATCCAACTCCTGGAGCGCTCCCTGGCCATTCGGGAACGGCTCAGTGATGCACACGGGGTGGCCATTACCATCAACAACATGGGAGAAGCATTGCTCCGGGCAGAACAGTCCACAAAGGCACTCCCCTATTTTCAGGAGGCACTCCACAAATCCGTGGCCATCGGTTTCAACGACCTGCGCCGCCATGTCATGCAGATGTTGTCCGACACTTATTCCGCTATGGGCAGCGACGCATTGGCCAAAGAATGGCTTCAAAAAAGCTATGCCCTGAAGGACAGCATGTTCAATGAAGAGCGCAGCCGGCAACTGGCCGAAATGGCCACGAAATACGAAACCGAGAAAAAGGAAAAAGAACTGGCACGGCAGGAAGTGAAGTTGCAACGGCGCAATATATATCTGTTACTGGCAGGAGTCCTATTGACAGCGTTGCTGGTGATTTTCGGCTTTGTCATTCGCTACCAACGACAAAAGCGAAGCGAAGCGGAACTCCGTGCGGGATTGGCCACTTCCGAGGCAGCCAACCGTTTGCAAGAAGAACGCCTGCGCATCAGCCGGGACCTTCACGACAATCTCGGCGCAGAGCTGACCATATTGGGCAGTACCCTATCCCGAAAAGCTTACCAGTCGACATCAGAGGAGGAACGACACGAATTGGAAGCCATCGGCAGCAATGCCCGGCAGGCGATGGGACTGTTGCGGGAGACTATCTGGGCCATTCGTCACGAACAGTTCTCTCCCACGCAGTTGGCCGAGAAAATCGGTGATTTTGGAGCAAGGGCCACCTCGCTTCCTGTAGAGTTGGAGGTACATGAGTCCGCCCTGTTGCTTACGCCTTCGCAGACCCTGAACCTGTACCGCATTGCCCAGGAGGCTATCACGAATGCCGTCAAGTACGCTGGGACAAGTTCCATTCAAGTGCTCTTACAGGACGATGGCAACGTATTGCAACTCAGTATCACCGACAATGGCAAAGGCTTTGATACCAATAAGGGCTTCACAGGGAATGGCCTTGCCAATATGCAATCCAGGGCAGCAGAATTGGGTGGCCATTTGGAGGTTTCGAGCAGCGACCTGGGCACGAAAGTACTGACGAGCATCCCTGTTGGCAGCAACTATATACCTGCTTCGACTGCGTAAATAATCACTGTCAGCATGAACAATTGGAAAACCCATTCCCTGCTCCGAATACAGCGTCCCTGGTGGCTGCCTATCCTGTCCGTCAGCATCACCTTGTTTGGGGTACTGGTGCTGCACTGGGGATTGTTCCCTATCATCTTCTTTTTTTGGTGGGAGGTGATTCTGATGGTGGGAGCGGCTTTGATCCGTTCGTTTTTCTCCCTGGAAGGAGGCGGGTTTTGGCACAATATCGGCCAACGCCTGGTGTTGCTGGCAGGAGGAAGTTTATTGGGAGGTACTTTTATCCTTTTTGCCATCGTTTTTTCCCTGAAGGCAGTCGATACCACTGATATGTCGGGCTTTGGAGATATCGGCATCCAGGCCAACCTGATGACCATTGGGGCCATTGCAGGTTTGACCCTCCACTTCTTCGGCAATGGCCGTTTTCGAACTGCCCAGCCTTTCGGGGAGTTGATGCTCACTTTTGCGAACCTCCTGGTCGTGCTGGCCATCCTTCAGGTCTTTACCATGCACCTGATCCCCAAATATCCCCAATTGGAGCAGGCGAGATGGATTGCCATTGCGGTGGTGGGCGTGAAATTTGTGGTAGATCTGCTCTTTCTTAAAATTGGCTCTTTCGTGCAAAAACATTCGGTAGAAACCTGAATCCATGGACAATACGCAATTCATCGTATTGCACGTCATCGCATTAAATATTCAATTTGCGGCTACTATTAAGAGCTTGTTTGGAATTTATTCACCGGGCTATAAAACAGTCTTTTTCGCCCAGCCTTCCAAAATTTTTGCGGCAATGGCGCTGCCATTACCTTAAAAATTTTGTCGGCTGGACAAAAATCCTTGTTTTCTATCTCCGCCAACAAATCCCCAACAAGTTCTAAGCCTCCCAATTGAAATCTTAACCTCAGCCGAACATCGTGGATTCAGGCCGGGAGCCGGTGCAAGCTGGTTTCCGGCAAACTTTTTTCCTGGTAATATATTTCGTCTTGCATTCAGATAAATTGAATCCCATGCCTAAAACTGATTCTGACCGCATTTCAAGAGGTATCCAGTTTTCACAAATCATCCTCTTCAACCTCATCCCTGCTGTTGGGGTGCTCTACCTGGGTTGGAGTGCCAGGCTCCTGATTCTGGCCTATTTCATAGAAACGATCATCGCCATTCTGTTTCATGCGGTGCGGCTCTGGTACGTCAACTACCGCTGGGGCGACGAGCCTGAAACCAAAAGCCGGGCGCTTGAACTGGCCCGCATGAACAGCGGCAACCAGATGCCAGCCTCCATCCTCCCGTTTTTCATGATGGCCGTCTTTGGGTTTTTCTGTTTTGTGCAACTAATGGTGCTGGGCGGCTTTGCCAGTAAAGCCTTCCCTGAAGGCATATTCACCAGCATGTACCGGGCAGCCACAGGTGAACTGGCCTGGGTCGTCATGACGTTCCTGTTTTTGCAATTGACCAGGTTCTTTCTGGAAGTAATCAGGGGAGAATATCAGAATACTCCTTCTGAAAGCTTATTTTTTCAACCCTTCCGGCGGATTTTGGTACAACAGTTGACAGTGATATTAGGAGGATTCGTCATCTTATTGGGTGGCACCAATTCCTATGTATTCGTGCTGGTGCTGGTCACTTTGCTGATTGATCTGTTCTTTTTCTTCCTCCACAACCAACGGTTCAGGACTACCTTCACCAAAAACGACCCGGAAGCAGAAAGGCAGTTCGATGAATTGAAAAGGATGATGTAAGCCTTGTGCAGATTTCATTTTAATGGACTCACAAATACGCACTTAATCGTATTGCCCCCTAGCCACTTAAATGGACAATTTGCAACAGGTTTTTCATCAACGTATCACAAAAAGTAAATCATCCAATGAAAATCTCCATTCATCCCGTATTGCTTTATTCCAGTATTCTTTTGGTTTCTGTCCTGACCGCTGGGTGTCCGGTGAGCATCGGCTATCCACTTTGTGAGGAAGATAAGGTCGAAAAATTAGATAGAAGGCTCATCGGCACCTGGAAGGCAGATTCCGAATCTGCCGAGATCCTTGAAGTCAGCATACAAAAAGAGGAAGATAATGACCTAACCTTTGCCATAGAAGTATTGGAACAGGGTGAAAACTACATGGCCGAAGACACTGAGTTTCGAAGCTGGATCACCAAACTGGATGGTCACAGCTTTATTTTCTCCAAGGCTGTCAACGCCGACAAAGACGAGTATTATCTGTACGAATACAGCTTCGAAGGTCAAAAACTGGTCATCCAGGATGTGAGCCTGTTGATTGGTGGCATCGACGGCGTGACCAGCACCGAAACATTCCGGGAAGAAGTATCTGCTTCCCTGAAAAAACCGGATTGCCTGACTGACCGCCAGGAATATACCAGGCAATAACATAAGCACCTAAAATCCTTGCTGGGCTGGCTATAGCTGCCTGGCAATTTTGACTATTTCAGACGGTGTTCGGAATTTAACTTTCAGCGAAAAGCCGCTTCTTTTGGAGGATATTTCGTTGAAAAATGGGCCACGTAGCCAGGCTATGCTCCCCATTTTCCACCTTTTGATGCTTTGGCATCAAGCAAGCTCAGTCCTCAAAAAAATAATCAATTTTTCACTCGAAACCCAAAATCTGAACACAGTCCTAGTTTCATTTTCCCATCTATTTTACAATGAAAAAATCTTTACGCTTCGCATTTGCAGCCCTGGCGCTGCTTCTGATCGGCCCTTCCATACAGGCCCAGACTGTAACCGAAAATCTGCAGTCTGCCGTTGAAATCTACAACGCCCTGCGGGAATACCAGGATGGTTTGGATCCAAAGACCGTCGATCAATCGAATCTTGATGACATCAAGTACCGCATGGATAAGGGCATCGTGTTGCTGGACCAGGTCTTACGGGATGGCAACGCAGACCAAATCAAGGTGGCCCGTTATTTCCGCAACAATTTCAAGTATGAATATGGATTCATTTTGGGCATGATGGGCAACAACGCCAAAGCCTATGAGGCCATGAAGGAAATCGAAAAGGATTTCACGAATTTCTCCGCCGCCGATTTCCCATTGAAGTACGATTATTTTGGCAAAGCCTATATCATCAACTGGGACAATTACGCACCTACGCAGGCAGAGTTCCTCACCGGGATGGCCGAAATTTCCTACAACCTGGGCAAATACGGGGATGCCATCCGGGTCAACAAAAAAGCCATTGCCCATCCCAATACAACTGGGTGGCTGCGCTACATTGCCGTCAATAAGATGATAGATATCTATAACACCAACAGTTCCCTGCTCACGCAAACGGAATATCTGGACTATGCCTTACAATCCATCCAGGAATATGACAAGATGGATGAAATCAATTTGGAAAGCGTAAAGGAGAACAATTACCCCACTGCCAAGCGGGGCGTTGGCATCCTGGTGAAAAGCTATACTGGCATCGTAACGCCGGAAGCAGCGACCCGTTTTGGGTCAGCCGCTCCGATTGCCGCCAAATCCCTCCCCAATGATGTCGAGGTACTAAAGCTCTATGAATTGGCTTATCGCGGCGGATATAACGGCGATGCCACCTACCATAAATCGGCAGAAGCCTATGCCCGCAACAACAAAGGCCTGAACGCCATGGTGGCCACCTATGTGGGCACTACCGCCATTGCGAAACTGGCTGCCAGTACCTTTTCGGGCAACTGTGAAGAGTTGTTGGAAATTGCGGATCTATATGGCAAATGGAATATGAACAAGGAGAAAACGGAATATAATAAAAAATACGATGCCTGTATGAACGCCCGTGACAAGGCGAATGCAAAGGCCGCCAAAGCCGCCCGTCGCAACAACGGCAATTTCAACCTTTACCTCGGTGCCGATTTGATTCCGCTGCTGAACACGAACCCCAAAAGGGACTATGGCGCTGTGGTAGATTTTGTGTTCAAAAAATCGGCCATCGAATTTGGCTACAAGAAAATCCGCAACAACAAGGAAAACATCTTTGACCTTTGGATCAATGAAGTCGATGATGCCAGCCAGGACAATATCTCCCGGTGGGATGGCTTTAAATTACATTTCCAGCCCAAGTTCTTCAACCGGCATACGCATACTTCCTACTTTGGCATCTACCTCGGCTACAACGAGAAAAATTTTGACAGCCTGGACGTCAGTGTCGTGCATGACCTCGATGGCAGCTATTCCGTCCAGACATTCAAGCCGGGTGTGACCCAGTATGTGGGCATGCTCAATTTTGGCAGCATGTTACTAGGCAAAGGTGTCGGGATGGACATCCATTTCGGCATCGGAGCGAATTACAGCACCTTTGACGCTGGGAACCCGCTCGACCGCTCCGTTTACACCATCGACAATCCATTGCTCGAATACCGCAAGGACCACTATTGGGGACTCGTAATGCATGCTGGCATCACGATGGGCCTTAATTTTGGGCCAGGCAACCAATAACCTTTACCATGGAGGACTGGCCATGATGCACCAGTCCTCCATTGGCAATCAATGTAATGCGACCACACCACGTCCATATCACGGAAGACCTCCCACGGCTGGCCAGGATGCTGCGGGAGAACCTTGAAATGTCGCCCGACTTCAAGGTGACGGGGATGGCTACAAACGGACAGGAATTGCTGGTACAACTCCCTACCCTGCTTTCCCTGCCCGATATTGTGCTCATGGATATACAAATGCCTGTGATGGATGGTATTGCAGCCACTGCTGCCCTTAAAGCGAGGCACCCACAAGTGAAAATCGTGATGGCCACTGTGTTCGACGACGAAGAGAACATCTTCAATGCCATACTTGCCGGGGCCGACGGCTACCTGCTCAAGGATGAGCCGCCGCAGGTGCTCCACCGGGCCTTGCAGGAAGTGATGGAAGGCGGCGCACCGATGTCACCCGCCATCGCCAGAAAAGCGCTGCTGCTGCTCCGCAAAAACCCCGTACAGCCCATTCTTCCTGAAGCCGAGCATGACATTAGCGACCGGGAAATCGAAATCCTGGAACAATTGAGCAAGGGCCTGCGCTACGAACAGGTAGGCCAAAACCTCCATATCAGCACGGGTACCGTACGCAAGCATATCGAAAACATTTATCGGAAGCTACAGGTCCACAACAAACTGGAAGCCGTGGAAGCTGCCCGAAAAAAGGGCTTGATCTAAGCCAGGCACTCTGCCATTCGGCAATGCAATAATTTCGCAATACCTTTCGCCCTCACCAAACGGACAACTCTCCATGCAACTTAAGATTTTCCCGACCTATGACGCCCTTTCCCTCTACGCAGCAGAAGCTATGCTCGCTGCCGCAGCCCGAAAGCCACATTGCCTGATCGGCATTGTATCTGGCGACTCTCCCCGACAGGCTTACGATTATTTTGTCGAAAAGGCGTTGGCGAATAACCTGGACACTAGCCAGCTTTATTTTGTAGAGTTCGATGAATGGGTGGGGATTCCACCGGACATCATGGGGAGTTGCTATGCTTTCCTGCGCCGCCATGTGTTTCAGCCCCTACAATTGCCCAAGCACAATTACCATGTCTTCGATGCCTTGAATGATGACCTGCCCGGTGAATGCCAGCGGATGAATGAATTCATCGCAGCACTGGGGGGTATTGACCTGTTGATCGTGGGCGTAGGCATGAACGGGCATATCGGGTTCAACGAACCAGGTGTAAACTTCGATAATTATGCCCATGTGCAATTATTGGAGGAGGTTACCCTGCAGGTCGGGCAGAAGTATTTTCAGGAGTTTGCCGAACTGAAGTACGGCATCACGCTCGGTCTGCGGCATTTGATGGAGGCGAAACAGGTATTGATGCTGGCGGACGGCTCCAGGAAGGCTGCCATCATGCAGCAGGCATTGGAAGGGAAGATCGGGAACGAGGTACCAGCCAGCATCATACGAACCCATCAAAATGCTGAGGTCTTGCTGGAGGTGGAAGCTGCCGCTTTGCTGTCCAATCAATAGCCAACCAACCCAATTGGTAATTTGCCGCTGTCTTTTCAATAAATCATCGCCATGTCCATCCGAGCTTATATCCTATCCCGTTTTTGTTTATTTATAGTCTGCTGCCTCGCTGCTGGATGGTTGAATGGCCAGACGCTCTCATTCAACTTGTCGTCCGGTTTTTACCTGGACTCCATTTGGGTGGAAGTGGATGGCAGCGGCGGACATCAAATCCGATATACATTGGATGGCAGCAACCCCAGTCCGACCTCCCAATTGTACACAGGGCCTTTCTGGATCAGTGACCGGAGTGGCCAGGCCAATCGTATTTCCGGTATCCGCACCAATCCACCTAACATCCATCCCTCCTTCGCCTGGCATCCTCCTGCGGGCCATGTACTCAAGTCCACTATTGTGAAAGCGGCACTGTTTAACCAGTCCGATCAGGTTGGCAGCATAGTGAGCGGGGAGTTTTTCATCGGCCCGGAACTGGCCAATATTGACCTGCCCGTGGTTTCAATCCATGCCGACAGTATCGGGCTGTTTGGTTATGAAAAAGGCATATACGTCCCAGGCAAGGACTATGATGAGGGCCCCAATTCCTGGCAACCAGGCAACTATTACAATGAAGGCAGCGAGTGGGAGCGGGAAGCCACCTTGTATTTTTATGAGGCTGGGTTATTGCAACTGCGCCAAACGTTTGAACTAAAAACGCACGGTGGCGGCAGCCGGATGATGCCCTGCAAGAGCCTTCGGTTATCCGCCAAACAAGATTTAGGTACACCGTTCTTCGATTATCCGTTCTTTACTGACCGGAACATTAATAGATACAAGCGATTGGTGCTGCGCAATGGGGGGCAGGACTTTGTCCATACCCATTTTGCTGATGTGCTGATGCATGCCCTACTGGTTCCCACTGGCATTGGTTACCAGGCAGCGAAACAGGCAGTGGTGTTCCTGAATGGCGAGTACTGGGGCATCCATGACCTGCGGGAACGATATGACAAATACTACCTGGAGTCCAATTTCGGCACCGACCTGAATGCAGTGGACCTTGTGGAAACTGCCATGGCCTACGAGGCCAAAGAGGGCAACAGTGACGGATATGTCGCCATGATGGAGAGTCTTAAAGATGCAGACCTCAGCCAGTCGGATGCCTATGACGCCTTGGCGGCACAAGTGGATTTAAACAGTTTCATTGACCACCACATCTCCAAAACTTATGGCGGTGGTGACGACTGGGCAGGAAACAACGAACTCGTCTGGCGGCCACATACCACAGGGGCCGTTTGGCGCTGGCTGGCAGTTGACTATGACGATTGCTTCTTTAATATTGACAAAGACGCCTACGGCCATGCCACCAATGACAGCGGCGAAACCTGGCCCAACCCTGCCTGGAGTACCCTCCTGTTCCGCAAGCTCATGGAAAACAAAGCCTTTGCCGTGCGCTACAAACAAAGACTCCGGCAACATCTTGACACCACTTTCAGTCCATCCAGGGTATTGGGAAAAATTGATTCCATCGCTGCCATCTATCGCCCTGAAATGCCCCGGCAGGTGTACCGTTGGGGATACCCGCAGTCGCTGGCCGATTGGGAAGCCAATGTAGAACATTGCAAAACCTTTGCAAGGGAGAGGCCCGCCGTTCTCTGGCAGAATTTCAACACCTATTTTCCCGATATATACCTAAACCCCGCCAGGATCACCATCGTGCCGAACCCCGCCAGCGATTGGATTTTGGTAGACCTTCCGCCCAGCATGGGAGAGACTGCCCATTACCGGCTGTTTGCCTCAAATGGGGCCATCATTGCCAGCGACACCCTGTCCCACCAATTCCAAAACCGTATTAAGGTAACAGGGCTGGCTAGCGGACTGTATTTTTTACAGATTAAAACGGGGGAAATGCTGCTCACAGAGCGGGTATTGGTTCGGTGATAAACTTATGCGCCACCATAGTCCGACAGGTCTATTAATGAGCTGTTGCACCGCTGGAAAGCATAATAGCGGATTACCAAAGATAATGCAGAGGGTACTCAGTTTGCCATCGCAAACAAGGAACTTAACAGCAAAGAACTTGCAATCGCCTTTTAAGCACTGATGCCCCTCACTAATTCACCGAAAAAACGGGTGCCTCCGAATTCACGCCGGAGTAGAAAGTGAGCAGGTTGATCTTGTACTGCATGAAGCGGGTCAGCGGCAGTTGCGAAATCAATTGAAGCACATCCAGTTCCGAATTGGCGTTGATGGTCGCCCATATCTTGGAATTGTCGAGCGAGAGGGCATAGTTGACCAATTTGCCATCCCGGAAAAGCTTATTGACTTTGGCCCGCTGGTGCGGTATTTGGCGTAAGAAATCTTCAGATAACACTTTAGGGAGTGTGAAGTCCACCATGAATTGGTATTCCTGTTGCATTCAAATAACAAGTTTGGAAGTCAGAAAAATGTAGCTCTCTTGAATGTGTGTGTGCGTTCGTTCGTGGCTTTCGTTTCACTTCTCCAAGGGAAGGTTCCCCTCTTGGAGGCGCAAATGTATAGGAAAAAATTATCCAATACTTAAGTCCTATATTTATTTTTTCAACAATTTGTATGCGACCTTACAAAGGCTTCAATCCCTTCGGAGGAAGCTCAAAACGAGCATAGCTGAATTAAGTTTCCTCGAAGGGATTAGGTTTTTTTAAGCCAGCGCCAATTTCCCGTACAGTGCTTCCCGCTGCACCCGTATCTTGTCCGACTTGAGGTAATCATCGAAGCTCATCAGGCTGTCGATGTAGCCCGTCGGACCGATCTCAAGGATGCGGTTCGTCACGGATGATAGCAACGCATGGTCGTGCGAGGTCATGATCATATTGCCTTTGAAATCCACGAGGGCATTGTTCAGCGCCGTGATGGATTCCAGGTCGAGGTGGTTCGTCGGCTCATCGAGGAGCAGGAAATTGGGATAGCGCAGCATCATCTTGGAGAGCATGCAGCGCACCTTTTCGCCTCCAGAAAGCACGCTCGATTGCTTGTATACTTCCTCCCCGCTGAACAGCATCCTTCCGAGGAAGCCCCGGATGAACATCTCGTCTTTCTCCTTTGAGAACTGGCGCAGCCAGTTGATGAGGTCGAGGTCGTTGCCAGCGGTGAAGTACTTCGTGTTTTCGTTCGGCATATATTCCACGGTGATGGTCTGGCCGAACTCGATCGTGCCGCTATCCGGCTCCGCTTCACCCGCCAATACTTCGTACAGCGTGTTGACGGCCGTGGTATTGCGGCCCAGCAGGGCAATCTTCTCGCCCTTGTTCAGCGTGAAGCTGAGCTTGTTGAACAGGAAGTCACCGTTCTCGTCCCGCTTGCTGAGGTTGGATACCCGTAACAACTGGTCGCCGGGCTCCCGTTCCATGCGGAAATTGATGAAGGGGTACTTGCGGCTCGATGGCTCCATCTCGTCGATGTTGAGCTTTTCGAGCGCTTTCTTTCGGCTGGTAGCCTGGCGTGACTTCGAAGCGTTGGCGCTGAACCGTGCGATGAACTCCATCAACTCGGCCCGCTTCGCCTCGGTCTTCTTGTCCTTGTTGGCACGCTGCTGCATCATGAGCTGGCTGGTCTCGTACCAGAAGGTATAGTTGCCGGTGAAGATTTTGATTTTCTTGAAATCGATGTCCACCATGTGCGTACACACCATGTCGAGGAAGTAGCGGTCGTGCGATACGACGATGACCGTGTTCTGGTAGTCGGCGAGGAAGTCGGCGAGCCACGTGGCCGTCTCTGCATCGAGGTCGTTGGTAGGCTCATCGAGCAGGAGCAGGTCGGGGCTGCCAAATAGGGCTTGCGCCAGCAATACCTTCACCTTTTCGGGGCCGGTGAGTTCCTTCATGAGCTTGTAGTGCAGGTCTTCCTTTACGCCCATGTTGCTGAGGAGTTCGGCGGCATCGCTCTCGGCGGTCCAGCCGCCCATGTTGCCATATTCGTTCTCGAGCTCGGCAGCATGGAGACCCTCCTTCTCGGTGGCGTTGGGGTTCATATAGATGGCGTTCTTCTCTTCAGCGATGCGGTACATCTCCTGGTGGCCCATCAGCACGGTGTTCAGCACCATCTCTTCCTCAAATTCAAAGTGGTTCTGTTTCAGCACCGCCATGCGGTTGCCTGGGTCGATGCTCACGCTGCCCCGGTTCGGCTCGATCTCGCCGCTGAGGATCTTGAGGAAGGTGGACTTGCCCGCCCCGTTGGCGCCGATGACGCCATAGCAATTGCCACGGGTGAACTTCAGGTTTACTTCGTCGAACAATATCTGTTTGCCAAACTGTAGGCTTACGCTTTCTACTGTAATCATGCTTTATTTTGAATTGGTGGTGGCCTTTTTTTTAAAGGGTTGCAAAGATAATAAAACATCAGGGGAAAACCAGGTAGTGAAAGCAGCCACCTAACGTTAAATTCGGCTTATTTTTTCGTGCATTTGGAGGAAAGGCGTTGGGGTCCCAGGTGTCTCCTGTTGTCAATTTCAGTCATCGAAGAGTCATTACAGCAAGTAATCAATTCTTTCCTGACCCCAACTGCTACATTAGCTGCTCCAAGATTATAGGCATTGAACCCCCGTTCTTGCTTTTGACCATCACACCTAAATACGCTTAATGATGAAATCATTGGTCGTGCTCGCCACCCTGTTCCTCTACTCCTACGCCCAGGCGCAGCACGGACCGGACAAAGGCATCCTGGGCGGCACCGTTCACTATCTCAACAAACAGATATTCCTGGATGACCCTGGCGGGAACAAATTCGACAACTACTCGGTATACGAAGTGAGCCTAAACCCTTATGTGGGATACCGCTTGAGCGAGCATTGGATCGCAGGCGTACAGGGCGGCATCTTTTTCCATCGGTTTTCGTCCAGTGGCAATTCCGTCAACCCTACCTATCGGAGAAATTATGTCACCTATTCCGCTGGGCTCTTTGCCAGGCGTTATTTCCGGACCGACAAACCCGTGCAGTTTTTCCTGGAACCAGGGCTTTCCTATACGGGCTACAAATACGATTCCAGCAACCCCCAGATATTGGCCCCCTACACTACCTCCTACCGGGAAGGCAGCGCCTTGGTGTCACCAGGCATCACCTGGTCCGTTTCCAAACGATTCAACCTCCTGGCACGGTTCGGCAAACTTCACTATGTGTCTGGCAGGCGGCGGGAGGTATTTACGACCCAGGATGTGGCATACAACTATCTAAACCTGCGTTTGAACTCCGAAACCTTGTTCATCGGCGCTGAACTTAAACTATAATCGCTTTCATCATGATCCATCCTCCTTTGAATTTATCAACGACCATCCTCCTACAAAAATTCATCATCGTTCTTTTACTAAGTCCCATCGTACCGCTGTTCGCACAGGGAAATAGCCTGAAAAACATCGTGGGCGGCCAGGTCAACCTGCTCAACCTCAAAGGGGGCGAATACAAGAATGGTGAAATCGTGACGAGCGAAGCACCGGATGCCAGGACCCAAATATTAGACCTTCAGCCCTATGCGGCCTGGGTCATTTCCAATCATTTCCTGTTGGGGTTCCAACTGGGTTTCGGGAAGACCCTTAACAGCTATTCAGCTTACTCCAATGGGGGTACCAGCATGTACACGAGGAGAGATTACTCCACCGCTTTATCGGCGGGCATCTTCTCCCGGTATTACCTGCGGCCAGCCGCCAAATTTGGGCTTTTCCTGGAGCCGCAACTCTACTATTCCCAGGCGAAGTTTAAGAACAACTCCTCGTACGGTAGCAATAGGTCGAAATCCCAGCTATATACCGCACAAGTATCGCCGGGCATCGCCTACCATATCACCGAACACCTGGGCCTGCTCCTGCGGATGGGGGAAGTAGGCTATGCCGTTGGCAAAAACAATTACGGCTATAGCCAGCGGCACGATGATTTGTTTTTCAATTTCAGCTTCACCAGCTTCGCCTGGGGCGTGGAGTATAGGTGGGGAGGGATGGGGGAGAAGGAGTGAGGCTGGCCAGATATCCGAAATCTCAGAGATTTCGGATATCTTTTCGTGCTGCCCAGATTTCCGAAATCTTCGAGATTTCGGAAATCTCCCCCGCTTACAGGCGGAACGTGCCACAGGTGCTGCAAAATTCCCAGATTTCCGAAATCGACGTCATCCCAGATTTCCGAAATCTCAGAGATTTCGGAAATCTCCGCATTTCCTTGCTCACATGCCCGCCATATTGTTACTTAGCAGCAATAACCACAAACCACCGGCAAGGCATTATTTTTCAAAACAAAACTTTAAACAACATGAATCAGAAAAACATCTTCACCATTATTGCCGTGGTCCTATTGCTGCAAGGCATCTTCTTTTACGTGATGGGCGACAAGGTGATCGCCGATTCCTTCCCCAACCTCGACGACAAGGGCATTTATGCGGGCACCGTACTTATGCAGGTCATTTCGGTGATCTCGCTCATCGTGGGGATGATCACGTATGCCGTGCGCAATACCGCCAATGCAGTGTGGGCTTACCTCATCGGGTTTATCCTGTTCAGTGGCCTGTCCCTCAAGCATTTGTTGGTAGACCATATCAACGTGCCCATCCCGGCCATCGTCATCCAGTTGGGCATTGTGCTGGCCTGTGCTTACCTGTGGATGCAGAACAGGAAGGCGATTGCCTAGTGCGTGGTTCAGAGGCCCAGATTTCCGAAATCTTCGAGATTTCGGAAATCTTTCGTGGTGGCCAGATTTCCGAAATCTTCGAGATTTCGGAAATCTTTCGGGAAGCCCACATGCACCATTATTCCATTCGCATCGCTTTTACCAAGGACACTCCCTGTGCATCCGTGATGCGGTAAAAGTAGGTCGTGGAAGGGATGTCCCGAACATCCACCCTTAATAGTTGGGGGCCCTTCTGCATAGGTCCATCTTGCAGGGTTTTTAGCAGTTTGCCGTCCTGGGAGATGACTTCCACCTGTACCTTGCCGTCGGTGGACAACTCGAAATCCAAGGTCTGAAAATCTTTGGCGGGAACCGGATACACGCTGAGTTCGTGCGCAAGGCGGTTCGACTGAAGTCCGGTGGGATCCAATGCCCCAGGCTCGACCAGCAGGAACGAAATATTTCGCCAGTATTCTATTTTCTCAGTTTGATACACCTCTTTCAGAATTTGTGCTTCTATTCTTTTCCTTACATCCTCTTCGTTGCCATCGTATTCTGGCATGGTGAGCGCCAACTGCATCAACCAACTGATATTCAACAAATCAACCTCTTTGGCTACCGCATCCAATACTTTGTCATAACGGGCTGCCAATTCCTTTGCCTTAGTGAAAGTAGCACGGTCTGTTTGGACCAGGTTTCTGATGGAGACAGTAGGCTGAAGTTCGTGCATTATCAGTTTTTCCTTTTCTGTCACATCCGCACTTTCAATGATAAAATCCTGCACATCCTCTTTAAGATGATCCATACTTCTATAAACCTCGTGCATGGAATCCAAATATATAATTGCCAACCCCGCATATTCCATCCTGAGTGCTTCCAATGCCTGCTTATCATCGGGACGGATCACCATATCCAGCTTTGCCCGGATCAGCCTGCGTTCCGGAATAAAATAGGATTTCAAAGTAGTTAACATACCCTTATAAAAGCTGGTCATATTGGCACGTTTTTCCGCTGCTATCTCCTCATTTCTTTGCTGTACTTTATTTAATGTTTCTTGTTGTTCCTGCATCCGTGCTGCTATTTCCTCTTCCTCCTCTGGTGAATACTCCATGGAATCTATCGCATAAACAGCCAGTTGTTCCGCCACATACGCTTCATAAGCCTCATATTGCTCCTTTGTAAACACCTCCTGAAATGCCTTGGTCATATACGCATCATATTCATCCAGTTTGTCTTCCTTGAACATGGCCATGTATTTCTGTGCCAATGCAGTGGCCTGCGCCTGGGTGATGTCCAAAAATGAATATTCGCCCATAAGAGATTCAGCATACTGGGCAATCTCCTCTTCCTCATCCCATGCTTCATCAGAAGGGGTGGGAGCTATGGATTCTTCTATAGCTGGAAGGATCGAGTGTCCGGCGGGTTCCGTGGGCTCATAAGTGATACCGGAATCCATCAGCGACGCATACTGCTGAGGCGTGAGGATGGAGCGAACCTTTCTCTCCAGGGTGTCCAATATTTTCGCCATCTCCGGCTTGAAGTCTTCGTGGTAGATAAAGGATACCCTCAGTTCCAATTGTGCATCCAAACTTTTCCGTTTGGCCTCCATCAGCGCCTCTGTTTGCTCGGGGGTAGCCTCTATGGTGTTCAATAGGCCGAAGTTGTTGAGCCTCCATTCCAGATAAGAGTCTGGAAAAAGATTGGACAAGTCCCAAAAAGGTGCATCCTGGGCCTGTGCCTGATGGCCAACACAAATTCCAAAGCACATAAGGCACAGCACAAAGAGGTGTTTTAGTTTTAGCATGGTGGAAGGTTTAGGTAAAGGTGGTAGTGAACAGGCACGAAGATAAAGCAGCATTCCCAGATTTCCGAAATCTCAGAGATTTCGGAAATCTCTTCGTGCTGGCCAGATTTCCGAAATCTCAGAGATTTCGGAAATCTTAGCTGCATTAGTTCCTGGTATATTTAGAATAACTATTTGACACAATTTCGGAATTCATGGAGATTTCCGAAATCTTAGAGATTTCGGAAATCTTTTCGTGGTGGCCAGATTTCCGAAATCTTGAAGATTTCGGAAATCTAACCTTTATGAACTACTGGCATTCTTTTGAAGAAAACAACTTCTACCATATCTATAATCGCTCGAACAACAAGGAGGCAATTTTTCTACACGAGGATAACTACCGCTTTTTCTTAACGCTATGGGATAAGTATTTATCAAGCTACCTGGACACATTTTCCTACGCATTGATACCCAACCATTTCCATTTTACGGTCAGGGTGCGGAAAATAAATATCCAGCTTATTGATAGTGCAAAAAGCGAAAAAACAGTGGCAGGCGCTAAATTTTCCATTGGAGATGTAACACTTGATATGTTCATCGAAGACCAAATGAAAAGGTTTTTGACCAGCTATGCAAAAGCATTTAACAAACAGCAGCAGCGGGAAGGAAGTGTTTTTCAAAAACGTTTTAAGAGGATAGCGATCCGACATGAGAATCATTTGTGCTACCTGATTGCTTATCACCACCACAATCCAATTCATCATGGCCTGGTACAGGATTTTGTGCAATGGAAGTATTCCTCTTATAGGACAATCCTGAGCGATGCGCCCTCCAAGGTATGCCGGGAAGAAGTATTGAACTTGTTTTTTGAAGGGGATCGACAAAAAAGCCTGGAAGTTTTTACCCAATATCATTTGAATTTCAAACTGGACAAAGCGCAAGCGTACCTGATTTGGGAAGAGTAGGTTGCGGTCTGCCCAGATTTCCGAAATCTTGAAGATTTCGGAAATCTCTTCGTGCTGGCCAGATTTCCGAAATCTCGAAGATTTCGGAAATCTTGTCGTGAATCTTTCGTAAGATCCCAGATTTCCGAAATCTAAAAGATTTCGGAAATCTTCGCCCATCCGAAATCAACCGTTCACCCGCCAAAACCTACCGTTCCGTAATTGCTCCACATTTCTTTACCAGATATGATTTACATTTTTTAGCTTTCGGCCACCAAAAACCTGACACACGCCTGGTAATAGAAAGAAACGGCCCTGAAACGACGAAGAATGAAATGAAGCTCACCGTTAATTTTTTACAGGATTAGAACAAGTTGGGGGACACGGACATCTGGCAGGACTGATTCGGCCATTGGTGATTGGCTATTGAGAGATTATGAGATTGTGAGATTCCACGATTGTTGAAATTTGATGGAATGGAAAAGGGATGATGGTTGATTTTCGGCCATCGTCCATCAAAACCTCCAACATAACTTCAACAATCATCAATCATGTAATCAACAATCGACCATCAAATTCCATATGTTGACAATATTGGGCTGTAAGCCAGGACATCTGTGTGCTATTCAGAAATTCAATGCGGCAGCCGAAAAGCAGATAGAGTAGGCATTCATCCAAACAATTGCATTTTATGAAAAAGGTATTCACCATCGTCCTGTTCGTGCTGGGAGCGTTTACTTCCTCGCAGGCACAGATCATCTATGAAATCACCAACACCTCGAGCCTGAGCTGGTCGTTCAGCTTTTCGGACGGCAGTACCGTGACGGTCAATTCGTCGCCCAACACGTCTCAAATCGGCATCCTGTACGACTTCCTGGAACTCCCGGTAGACTGGTGGATCAAGCGCTCCGGCTGCTTCGAGGATGGGACTTTTACAGGCGTCGGTGGCCCCGTGACGGTGCCCGTGGCCTGTACGCCCAACTGCAACGTCATTTATACGATTACGGCATTGGCCCCGAATCCGGACGGCTACGACTATTATATTGATATTGCTATTCAGTGATTGAGAGATTGAGAGATTGGGAGATTACGTGATTGTTGAGGGGAACTGCTGGCCCATTGTGAATGAACCATCTGACATCCCATCAAAAATCGGCAATCACCCAATCTCTCAATCTCCCAATCTCATAATCTCATAATCACCCAATCACTTAACTTATGAAACTGAAAATTCACCTCCTGTGCGCCCTCCTCCTGGCGATGCTCCTTTGCACGCTCCCGGAAACCGGGAACGCTGCCAGCAAAAGGGTAGACTACACGGCCCTCGACCATACACGATCCCCACAGGCCCATCTTTTGAACAAAAAAGTGCTGGAACAGCACAGTGGCCGAAAACTGACCTTCAAGCAGAAGCTGGCCCTGCCCTTTATGAAGAAGCACCTGAAAAAGGCAGCCAAGGCCACCCACCATCAGACTTCCAAAAAAGCGGGCGGTGGCAAGAACCAGCTCGTCGCCCTGGTGCTCTGCTTTTTCCTGGGCGGCCTGGGCGTACACCGCTTTTATTTGGGGTACACGGGCATGGGCATCCTCTACCTCTTCACCTTGGGCCTGTTCGGTATCGGGTGGCTGATCGATTTGATCTTGTTGATCATCCCGAATGGGCTGACGCCGAAGGGGCAGAGTAGTTATTGATAAATATTATTGACTAAGAAGTAATCAAAAATTTATAACCATGAGTAAGTACTATTATTCAATAGGGGCCGAAAAGTTTGGGCCATTTACAATTGAGGAGTTAAAAAACAAACCTATCGGTTTAGATACATTGGTTTGGGTAGAAGGAACATCTAATTGGTTGGAAGCAAGGCATATCAATGAATTGCAAGCCTTGTTTACGCCTGTTGGGCCTCCTCCGCTGCCTATATCAATTGTACCTCAACAACCGAATTATACCAACCCAACCTATGCAACTACTCCAGTAAAGCGCAAAAGCAATTTTGGCTTAATTACTATAATAATCATAGGAATTTGCATGCTAGTAGCAGGTGGCATTGCAATTTCTTCTCAAAATAATTCAGGTGACTTGTCATTTTCGGAGAGGTTAGTTGGTAACGGAAGTGAAAGAGAGAAAACGCCCGAAGAAATCAAAGCAGATTTAAAAGAAAGAGAAGAAGCAGATGTCTTGAAGTACTTATCATTGGATTATAAACTAGAACCTAACTTGGGAATTCGAGCAAGAATTACTGGCGTTGTACACAATTCAGCTTCTATTGCTACATACAAAGACGCAGTAATAAGGATGACTTTTTTAACTAAAACAGAAACGGTTATTGGAACTGAAGACAAAACCATGTTTGAATATTTAAAGCCAAGTTCTTCTAAAACATTCGATTGGAGAATTAGGACACCTAATAAAACAGCTTTGATAGGCTTACAAATTGTTAATGCGTCAGTAGCAAATTGATGTGCATGATTCTTTTATAATAATTCGCTACGCAATATCTGTGGTTACTAAATAAATAAAAAAATTCTCAAAAATTTTTCAAATGGCTTGGAGTTTCCGAAAAAGAATTAAATTAATTCCTGGTGTACATTTAAACCTCAGTAAAAGTGGCATTAGTACCTCTATTGGATTTAGAGGTGCTAGCATGACTTTTGGTAATTCAGGAACTTATCTAAATTTAGGTATCCCTGGAACAGGAATACAAAATCGCCAAAAACTGGGAAGCCAAGGAAATCAAACCTATCCTATTCCATCTAATTACGATTATATCTCAGTTTTACCGGAAAATATCTTTAGTGCTGATCTCCATGAGATAACAAGTCAGGACATGGAAGGTGTTAAGCAAGCCATTTTTACTGCTAGACATGAAAGGGCTGACTTGAAAAATGATATTTCAAATATGCATTCAGTGATTTTTAAAACTAAATTTAAACGTTTTATAAGTTACTTGCTCATTTATGGATTGCTTAACAAGAAAGTAGTTGAAAAAATAAATGTTGATCTAGAAAATCAAAAACAAACCCTAAAAGGGTTAGGTGAGTGTTTAGAAAATTGCTTTGTAAATATAGATGTAGGTTTTGACGATGAAATCAAAACAAGATATAATGCCATTGTCGCAACATTTAATGATTTAACTACTTCCCATAAAATTTGGGATGTAACTAGCGCTTATGCACAAAATACTGTTGTAACACGTTCATCAGCATCTACCGTGATTCAAAAGAAAGATGTTAGATTTAGTTTGAAAAACTTACCTGAAGTGAAGACCGCATATCCAGCTTTGCATTTTCAAAATGCTAATGGAGCTGATATTTATTTCTATCCCACTTTTGTAATTATGTATCGTGATAAAGACAATTTTGCTATTGTGAGCTACAAAGAACTTGATATGTTTTTTGAACAAACAAGGTTTCTAGAAGAAGGACAAAAGCCTAACGATTCAACTATAATAGATTGGACTTGGAAAAAAGTTAATAAAAATGGAACTCCAGATAAAAGATTCAAAGACAATTATAAAATTCCGGTTGTCCGGTACGGTACAGTAAAATTAAATAGCAAAACTGGTATTCGTGAAGAATACATGTTCAGTAACTTTGAGAAAAGTGCAGCCTTTGCAAATGCATTTTCAAATTACAAAAGCATTTTTGATATGCATGTCAACTAGTAACATCATTATGGTCCAAACAAGTATTGAAGCCAAATCTGTTATGTAATAAATGATCCAAAAATTGGACAATAATATGGAAATAATATTTAACAATGGAGACAATGAGTACTTTGAATGGATGAATGAAAATCCAAATGGGTTTATATTAAATACAGCAAAAGGGAAGGATGATAAATTCTTCATGCTTCACAAATCCCAATGTACTCATATTACACCATATCCTAGCTTGGATGATAAGGCGTATACTACGAAAAAGCTAATTAAGGTTGGCTCAAATAATGTTTACGACTTAATTCAATATTGTCAGAAAAATAAAAATAAATTTCAAGGGGAAGTAAGTATTTGTTCAAGTTGCAAGCCTGACTATTCAAATGATTTATTTTATCCAGATGAGCTAATTGAAAATAAAACATATATAGAAGGAGCAAAGAAACTAGTAGTTGTCAATTCATATGAAAGAAACATTGAATCTCGAAAAATTGTATTGAACATTTTGGTTGTAGATGTCAATGTTGCAACTTAAATTTTGAAGAAATGTATGGAGAAATCGGCAAAGGATTCATTCATGTACATCATTTGAAATTATTGTCAGTTATCAGAGATAAATATGAAGTTGATTCAATTAAAGATTTGATACCATTGTGTCCTAACTGTCATGCAATGATACATAAAAGTGGAGAGCCCTTTTCAGTTGAAAAATTAAAAGAAAGACTAAAAGAATCCAATAGGTCTAAGCATTGACTAAAGCGACATTCACCCCCAACCACCAACGAGAAAACACGCCCCCATCACCGGATAGGCGGGCCTAACGACAAAACTTTGGCAGGGACACGGGGCGATTGCTTTTGACGAGGTCAAAGGAACAAGGCAATCGTCGTGGCCCAAACGAACTTCTCGATGCACGAACGGAAACTCCGTTCGCCAGGCGGAGCATTCGATGGGCAAACGAAAACTCCGTTCAGCGTACGGACTTCTCGAACCGAAAACGGAAACTCCGATCAGCGAACGGACTTCTCGAACCGAAAACGGAAACTCCGTACAGCGTGCGGACTTCTCGAATCGAAAACGGAAACCCCAAAAGGGGTCTCGGACTTTCGAAACGCCAAACGGAAACTTCGCAGAGCCTGCGGACTTCTCAAATCGTAAACGGAAACTCCGAAAGGGGATCCCGGAGTTTCCAAACGCCAAACGGAAACTCCGCAGAGCCTGCGGACTTTCCAAATTTAAAATGGAAACTCCGAAAGGGGGTCCCGGAGTTTCCAAACGCCAAACGGAAACTCCGCAGAGCCTGCGGACTTTCCAAATTTAAAACGGAAACTCCGAAAGGGGTAGACGGTGATTTTTCGAAGGGATTAGCAGGAACAAGTCAATTCATTCATTAACATAATTATTTCATTAAACACTTTTATCATGGCAAAGAGAAAGAAATTCACGATTATCCTATTGGAAGAAAACGCCTCTGCAACGTCGGTGCTCACGCTGGGGAAATCCGTCAGCACGAACATGGGCCTGAACGCCACTACGTTTCCGACCCCTCCCGTGGCGCTCACGGCATTGGACACGGCGCTGGAAGAACTCGAGGAAGCCGATGTACCGGAAGACAACCGCAGTAACATGACCGACCTGAATCTCAAGAACAAGAAATTGATCGTGCTGGCCATGCTTTCCACGCTGGCGGGTTATGTGCTGATGATTGCAAACGGTAACCGGAACAAGGCTTCGCTGAGTGGCTTTACGTTGAGTGCAGAGGATACAGTCGACCATCCACCGGGTGAATTTGAATTGAAGTCCAGAAAAGCGGGTGCCGATGAAGGTACCGTGGAAATCCGCCTCAACCACCGGGCGGGCAACGCCGTGTTCATCGTTCAATTGAAAGTGGGTGATGAATGGGTGATCATTGATGCCTTCAACACCATTACCTTCGTGGTAAAGGGCTTGCCCAGTGGCACGTCCTACCTGCGCATCTATGGCAAGAAGGGCGACAAGAAGAGCCCTGCCATTGAGGTCACCGTGAAGGCGTTTTAGGCATGGAAGTCATTTGTCATTGACTTCGTGTCATTGGGTCATTGGGGGGCCGAAGGATTGGAAAGCCCGACCTAAGGAGGGATTTCTAAGCCTGAGGGATTGGGAGAGATTATGAGATTGGGAGATTGGGAGATTGCTGATGGAACGGTGCCCCCAATGACGAATGACACGCAGTCAATGACTCGAAGTCAATGATCAATGACGTTATCCATCAGGCTTAGAAATCCCTCCTTAGGTCGGGCTTTCCAATCCTTTAATGAGGAATGGCACGCAGTAAATGACGAAATATGAAAATACTCCTGGCGCTTTTCTTGTTTTTCAGTTTTTCGCAGTGCAGGCTGGGGAAGCAGCCTCGCAAAAACCATTATTTTATGGTGGCCTCAAAAGGCCATTGTGATAACTACACCAATGCCATGATTAAGCTGGTAGATAGCACCCATGCGGCCAAACTCATTGAAAAATATAGACACACGCCAGCACATGCAGCCACTGTCGCCTTTGCAAAATCGGAGGTACAGATGGTGGCGGTAAAAGAAAATTTTTCTGACTTTACCGTGTATGACTATCATTATTGCGAAGCCTTTAAGACAGACACCGCCCTGGTCATCCGGTTAGAACAATATGCTCCTTATGAGAGTATGATATTATTTGAAGGAAATGATCTGGTATTCTATGTGAACAAAGATGACTATAAGACGGAGGTTGTTCATTTCTCGGATGTGAAAGGTATTGGACAACCCAAAAGAGGGGCGTACTTTGACCATTTGACCTTGTTCACGAACCAATGGGAAAAGGGAGACACGCTGTGTGGCAGGCTCAACGTCAGGGCTTACGCTCCCCAAAAGAAGCGGCTGCTATTCCAGGGGGATTTTAAGGCTGTTATTCAGTGATTGGGGGATTGGGGGATTGGGTGATTGTACAGGCCAATGACAAATGACACGAAGTCAATGACGAATGACGTCTACCCACCAGGCTTGGAAATCCCTCCTGCGGTCGGGCTTTCCAATCCTTCGGTCAGCCATTGACCATTGACACGAAGTCAATGACTGTTTTAAAATTCCAGCAGAAGATATGGGAATCGCATAATCCGAGTTATCATTGTCATCACATCTAAAATCAAAACGCATGAAACCAGCTTTCACTTTCACCGTTGCTGCTATGCTCACGTTCCCTATGTTGTTGGCTGCCCAGGACACCATCGAGACCAGGGTTTATAGGAATGAGGTGGGTACGGATTTTACGACCCTTATCAATCAGCTTTTCTTTGTGAATATATCACAATATGATCAAGATTATCAACCGATTTATTATTTCACCTATAAAAGGCTGCTGAAGAAGTTCAATATCAGGTTTGGTATTGGAGGCAGAATCAGGTCAATTGAGGAACCCAATGATCGACTGACGGATAAAATTGAACTCTCAAGCAGTACTAAAATAGAATATAGATTGGGTGTCGAAAAAACCGCTGAACTAGGCAAACGATGGAATTTTCATTATGGAGTAGATTTCAGGCATACGTTTTACAGAGCGCACTATGACAATTGGGGCACAGAAGATGATTGGGGGTATGGGAGGAACGCCCATGAACGAATTTTATCCATTGCTCCAAATATGATGATTGAGTTCAAAATCAATAATCGGGTGAGTTTACAGACGGAAGCCAATTTTACAGCCTATTTTCAACGGGAAGAATCAAAACGTTTTTATTATGAATTTGTAGACGAGCATGTCTCAAACCCAAAGCCGTCTGCAAAAACGGAAGTATATAAGCAAAATGGGACTGAGTTTACCGTGCCTTATTTTATAAACATTGCTTTCAAGCTTTGATGCTTTGGTTATTACAAAAATTGGATAATCAATTAAAACTTCAATAGCATGAGACCAACTATTATCCTCACCCTTGCTGCCTTATCCACATTGCCAGTTTTATTGGTTGCACAAGCATCAAAAACGACTAAAATCCATCGAAACGAAATCGGGATGGACCTTACATACCTGCTGAGCCAGTTTTTTCATGTGGATAGAAATATGAATTATCAACCATACCTGCCCACCTATGCTGTCACTTATAAAAGGATGACGGAGAATTTTAACTTCAGGACAGGATTAGGTGGCTATAGTCAAACCAGGGAATGGCCCGATGACGCCTTTCCTGATAAAATCGATAATACTAAGATAATCAATATAGATTTTAGAATTGGCTTTGAAAAGAACGCTGAAATCAGTAAGCGTTGGAGCTTTCATTATGGGTTGGATTTCAGGTATAACCTTTACTACAGCCATTCTGACGAGCGTTATTCACTGGGTGATTGGGCAGTGGGAGATGAAACCTACGATCAAAAGCTGGCCATAGCTCCCATTGTGATGGTTGAATTCAAAATCAACCAGCGTTTGAGTTTGCAGACAGAAGCCAGTTATGGAGTTTATTATAGGCGGTATGAATATAAACCTTTGCTCACCCAGATTTCGGAGACCCTACCCTCGCCAATTCCAGCCGTTGCAATGGACGAGTACGAGGAATTTGGGGATGATTTTTATATTCCTAATTTCCTGATTCTTGCGGTGAAGATTTGAGGGGGTCAATGGTCATTGACTGTGTGTCATTCGTCATCTTAAGTTAGCGGGGCCAAATAAAAATTGGTTAAGTTTGAAGAGCCGGAAGGGACGGGGGAAAAAGACACAGGAGTGTCTTTTGTCCTAGAGACAGTGACTAATGCTTGTCCCCCCCGCCCCTGCCCTTGCCGACCCTGGACAGTTCGCTAGGCCTCGAGCCTGCTTAAGATTGATAGGGCACAACAGGACGCATCCAGCGTTCACATTTTCTAAATCACAAAACTATGGAAAGCACGACCATTTTCATCGGCATCGACATTTCCAAGGACTACTTCGATGCGGCGCTGCCTTCTGCGGGAGGCTACGGTACCCTGCGGCTGGCCAACGACGGCACGGGCTTCGGGGCCCTGGCCGGGGCGCTGCCGCCCGGGAGCTGCTGCGTGATGGAGGCCACCGGCCCCTACCACTGCGCCCTGGCCCTTTTCCTGCACGGGCACGGCCACGGGGTGTGCGTGGTGAACCCGCTGAGCGTCAAGTACTTTGCCCGCATGCGCATGCAGCGGACGAAGACGGACAGGGCCGACAGCCGGCTGCTGGCGGAGTATGGCAGGGCGGAGCGCCCGCCCCTGTGGTCGCCGCCGCCGGCCCACCTCGTCGGGCTGCGCCAGGAGATGGCCGTGCTGGAGCAGCTCCGCAGCCAGCGGCAGGCGCTGTGCAACCAGCGGGGCAGCCTCGTGCTCGTGCCCGGCCACAGCACGAGGGCGCTGGCCGTCATCGACGCCCAGGCCGCCCACCTGGAGGCCGCCATCGGGGAACTGGAGCAGGCCCTGGAACAGGCCATGAGGGACCACTACCCCCGCCTGTTCGACCGCCTGCGGACCATCCCCGGCATCGGGCCGAAGACCGCACTGGTGCTCATCGCCGCCACCAGGGGCTTCGAGGCCTTCGCAAACCACCGCCAGCTGGTGGCCTATGCGGGCCTGGCCCCCCGCACCTTCCAGTCGGGCAGTAGCGTCAGGGGCAGGAACGCCATCTGCAAGATGGGCATGAACCGGGTGCGCAGGCTCCTGTACATGTGCGCCCAGTCCGCCCGCAAGCACAACCCCGCCTGCAGGGCCCTCTTCGAGCGCCTCAGGCTGGCCGCAAAGCCGCTCAAGGTCGCCCTCGTCGCAGTCGCAGCAAAGCTCCTCAAGCAGGCCTTTGCCATCGCAAAGTCCGGCCTGGATTTCCGGCCGGACTTTGCGGTGGCAAAATAAAATTATGATATTTTCTCTTTTTTATTTGCTTTTTAACACAGTTCATTAGTCATTGGGGGCACCGTTCCCTCAACAATCACCTAATCTCACAATCACCTAATCTCACAATCCTCTAATCTCACAATCACCCTAATTCCCCATCAACGTGGGACTGAACCGCAGGTACACTTCCCCGGAAAGCGGCATCGAGCCATAGAGCCTTTCCAGTTCGTCCGATAGCAGGTGCAGGGTCACTTGTCCGCCGACGTGCAGGTTGATGCCAGCGAAGCTCGCCAGGCGGTAGGCAAGGCCCTGCGTGAAAGCGTGGACGTTGAACAGCTCCCCTTCTTCTGTCACCAGGTTCAGTTCTTCAGTCGATTTCTGGACGAATTCATAGCGGTCGTAAACTATGAACCTAGGCAAGATGAGGCTGCTTTCCAATCCCAGTGAATGGGCCTTTTGTTCGTGTGCAGAGTTTAATCCATAAACCAGGGTGCTGAGCAGGTATTGGTCGTTGCCAAAGCTTTTGCTATGGGAAATGGAGGCTGTGGTGCGGGTCACGTCCTCGCCTGGATGCAGCAGTTCGGGACTTTCCAGAAAGCCCTGCGAAAACTGCAAGGCCAGCGAACCCGTGGGGTTCACGCTCAGCCGGTAGCTGTAGCTGTCGAAGCGGGGCTTATCAAAGTCATAGCGGTTTTCGTCGGGCTCCCTGCCCGTGAAGATGCTCCCTTCCACCTTCAGGATGCCATAGCGGAAGCCCAGCGTCCCGACACCAAAGGTGATGTGCGTGGCATCCTGCCAATGGTGCCCCAGCGGTGCAGCAGGATTGCCGATGGCGCTGCCCCGGTGCATGAAGGCCACGGGCCCCAGGGCTGGCTCGCCGGGAAAGCCGAAGTAGCCGAACAGGTCTGCCTTTTCACTTAATCGTTGACCATAGGATACTGAGAGATTGGTAAAGATATCGTGCGGGTGTTGGCGGTCTACCAGGGGCTCACCCTTCCAGCTTTCGCCGGTTTGAAAAAGCAGCGGATACCCATCGCCGCCCATCGTCAGGCGGTCGATAGAGAACATGGTAGTGGCAGCAAATAATCCGTTCGCCCCGACGGGGCGTTGTGCCATGAACATCAGCCAGTTGGGTGCATCGAATTGCTGATCGCTGCCCCGTTTATCGTCGTTGTTGAAGTTTTGGGAAGTATAGCGCAAGAACAGGTCACCATGGGTCATCCACATCCATTTTCCAGTATGTTTCATACTGCCGAACATCGGCGTGCTGTCCGGTTGCCAACCTGTGCCGGAGCCGTTGCGGTTCATGGGGAGTGACAGCGACAAGGCACTGGACATCATCATGGGCATCTCCATTGGCATGGTGTCGTGCGCCATATCCATAGGTTTGGGTGACTGGTGGCCGTGGTCATGTTGCGCCCGAAGCGGGAAGGCAGCGAGGAGGCACAGTCCAAACAGGAAAGCATTGCGTGAGAAGGTTTGGAAGCGAGGAGGAGTTTTTTCGAGTGCCATAACGGTTCAATGGATGGGTTGAAAGTTAGTGGTGGCGTTCCTCCAAAAAACAGATGAGCAAGCACAATGTTCCTCACCGAGGACAGGAAAGGCATGCATTCCACGCCTCCAATCTTGAATCAAAAAAGAAGCGGCAACAGTTTTTCACGCTGTTGCCACTGTCATTGGGTGTTTCTAAAACGGATAGCATCAATAAGTTCTGATATTAAAAGCATCATCTAAAAAACCGGGTTTGTGCTATTCACAGCTTGATTGCCGCAACTGTCACCCTGTAGCAAAATCGGCGGTAAGGCCCAAAACCCGGTCTAATTACGCTTATTAATAAAACTCAGTTCTTATTTAAAACCTATGACGAGGCAGAAAATGTCGGATTTTGGAGGACAGGCGAAGGGAATTTTCGAAGGGATAGCAGCGCTATCGCTGAGAAAATTGCCGCAGCATGCCGCCAAAAGATGGCGTTTTATGGCCGTTAAGAGGTTTTAAATATAGTTTCTCAGTTCTTTACCATAATCTGCCGCCGCCCTGACCGCCACTACTACCACGGTTGCCACTGTCAGGATGGCCGGTTGTATCTTCGATGTCGTCTTCTTCGTCGTTCATTTCGTCGCCAATCTCCTTGTCACGGGCTTCTTTCACATGGCCGCTTTCCCAGGAGCGCTCCCGGTCGTCCATGTTGGACCGTCCACGGTCGTCCGTATTGGTGATGCTTCCCTGGCCACGGTTTTCAGCATTTGGCGTGCTGCCCTGACCTTCAGGATTGTTGTCACGTTGGCGGTCCTGTGGTTGGCTACCGGTTTGGCCGTCACCATATACACCGCTGGAATTGCTGCGCTGGTCCTCTTTATTTTGTTCGTTGCGTTGGTTTCGGTCCTGCTCCCTGCTGGCCTGGTCCAGGTGGCCCTGGTAGAAGTCGGTTTTGCCTTGTTGCTGGGGCCTGCCTTCCTTGTCAAACAATTCTCCATTTTGTTCGTCTGTGGACTGTGGCTGGCGGCGGTTGTCCTGCTCCAGGTATTCATCCTGGTATTTGTACGGATTTTGGTTTTCGGAAGTAGGTCCTCCTGGCTGGTCCGGTTTGCGATTCTTGTCTTCCATTGGTAGTTTTTTTGTGATTTTGTTGAAAGCCAACCGGACGGGCATTCTTTTGGAATGCCCTATCCGTGTGGACTCAGTCACGCCATCGTCTTATGAAGAATATTGTATCGTGGCATTACAACAGAACGGGCTTATACTGTTGTTTCAGGATTCAGCAAAGAAATTCATCTTTATGAAATGTCATAAACCCTTTGCTTTTGAACCACTTGTCCTATTCCTTTTGCCAAAAACAAGCAGGGCTATCAACATCCGCTCCGGTGACCTGAAAGCCATCCTTATGGCATTTCAATATCTTATCTTTCACTTCGCACCGTCCTCGCCGTCGTCACTTTTCCGGGAGCGTTTTACGGGGCCTTCAATAGTTCAGTGAGCTGGTTGTTGAGGCCGGTTATGAAATCCCATAAATCGGGGCTGGCATTCATAGGCTATCCACACCAGTTCAAACTAATTCCATGGACTATTGAACAAACCGGAGCCCATTCATTTTTAATCGGGCTTTACTGCTATTAATTACCAGCTTATTATCCCAACCATTCCATTGTTATTTTTTCAATTGAAACAAAACACGATGAAAAACCTGAGAGAATTACTCGAACATGAAGTCAGGGAATTGTTTGCGACGGAATGCCAATTGATGGAAGCCCTTCCCAAAATTTTGCGGACCAGCCTGCAATCGTCCCTGAAACAGACCCTCCAGGACTATTTGGGAGAAACCCATCTGCAAATCATCCGCCTGGAAAAAGTGGCCAAACTTCTGGGCATCAGCCTGGAGTCGGCGGAAAAATGCGAGGGCATGAAGCTGTTGCTGGAAGAGGTTTTCAGCATCATCCAGGATGAACCTGACCCAGAATTGGTGGATGCCGTGCTGTTCTGCATGGCACAGAAAGTGGAGCATTATGAAATCGTGGGGTATGGCACCGCACGTCATTTTGCCCGACTGCTCGGCGAGGAAGAAGTAGCAACCCTTTTAGGCGCCACCCTGGAGGAGGAAGAAAAGGAACCGATGGCGAATCCAACCCTGAGTACCACCGCAAAAAGCCATGTGAATGAATGGTCCACCCACCGGACGCAGCCAGTCAGAAAGGAAGCGTTGGTCGTCCCCCTTTTTACGGGATTGGGATGGTTGACCCATTGAATGAATACTTCGTTCTGGAATAGATCATTTAGTTAAAGCGCACCTCAACTGGGCAAAGGTTTGGCACCATTTGAGGTGTTTTTAGCAATGGGGCATGCCAAGGGAACATTTATTAAATGTAAGAAAAGCGTTCCTGTGCGACGTTCCAAATGGAATTTTTCCGCGTAAATCCAATACTGGCTGAACCTCTGCATGCTGCCGCCTTTGTTTAATCTCTAGAACACAACCATCCCATCCAAATCAATTTTACAGCCTGATCGTCATTTAATAATTTCAGCTCAAACATAGGTATCATGAAAAGCTTAAGGGATCTACTCAAACAAGAAATCAAGGAATTATATGTGGTGGAGAGTCAATGGTCTGAAACCCTGCCAAAGATGATGGAAGCGGCCATGCAACCTGCATTGAAGCAGGCCCTGGAAGCCTATTCTGAAATCAACGACCTGCAAATGAAGCGGTTGGAACTGGTGGTTAAACTAAGCGGGATCAGTTCGAAATTGGAAACATCGCATAGCAGGAAGGGCACGTTGAAAAAGATCTCCAGACTACTGAAGGATGGTGTGGAACCACAGGTCAGGGATACAGTCCTGCTTTGTATGATTCAAAAGATGGTGCATCAAAAGATGGTGGGTTATGGCACTGCCCGCTATGTGGCACAGATGCTGGGGGAAAAGGACATTGCCTGCTTATTGGAAGAAACCGAGGATGAAGAGAAAGCAATCGACCGTAAATTAAACACCATTGCCAAAGACAATCTGGACGGATGGACGCCCATCCGCTCCAAATCCATAAAACCGGGTGCCTTGATCGTGCCATTTTATTCGAACATGAGCTGGTTGGCCGATTGAGCTCCAAAACATCATTATTTTCTAACCAATTAATTAACGGACACTATCATGAAAAAATCAATCTTTCTGGCCCTCGTTTGTGCGGGGTCAATGTTCACAGCTACAGCACAGAATACCAAGACAAACAACAATAACAACACCAATAACCCCTCAAATCCTCCAACTTCCACTAATACGACGAACATAAACGGAAATACGTCCAGTGATATGCGGCAAACCACTATGACAGACTATGAGCGGATGCTGCAAAACCAACAAAAAGTGGAATTCCGTATGCAGGCTATCAAGACATTGGGTCTTTCAGAATTACAGATCAAGGACTTCGATCCCTTGTACAGTGGCTATATGCAAAAGAAGAACGAATTGGCGCAGAAGCGGATCAAGCTTTTGAACGAATATATGGAAGAGGTGGCTGAGAATGATTCCCCCTCCAACGAAGAGAACGACAAGGAGGAGTTTCTCGAAGATTACCTGGAACTGCAGGTAAAGGAAATGGAGCTTCGTAAAGATTATTTCGATAAGATGGAGGATGTCATCACGGCTGACAATGCTTTCGGCTTTTACCTGATCGAGGACATGGCCGCCAACAATTATTATATGCATCTCCTGGAAGGGAAGTTTGCCCCTTTCATCGTCGTGCAGCGGGAAGCTTATTCCAGCAATGCTCCAGGTATGAATTCAAGCAATCCATCCGTGACGAACCGTTCCATAGATAGTGGCAATGCATCCAATTCCAATGCTAACCGATCGACTTCTACCTCCCCCAACGCCCCTTCCTCTCCGACGCCCGCACCTTCTTCGACCAACAAGGCAAACAGCAACACCAATGCGCCCATGCCCAGCAACGCGACGAACGGCAATATGAACAACAATAACTATGCTTCTACTACCGCCAAGACGGTGGATAGCCAATACCGGGCAGATATTGACACGTACTCAAACTGGGTTCGCAATACCAAGGCCAATGTGGGTGGCAACCATCAATACACCCATGATGGCTTGAACAATCTTGTAAAAGCCATCAGTGCTTTATCCATGGCCTGCAACCTGACCACGGACAATGCTTTTACCGCCAATAAAAGTAAAATCATTGCCAATGCCACAGAATTGCAAAAGGATCCCAAATCGAACAAACATGCTGATTTGATGCGGCAGTCTTTCACGATGGCTGCTGATATGCTGAAATCTGTACAAGAAGGCTGCAACCAAACTGCCAGCAGCACCGCTGTAGCGCAGGTGGCAGAGGCTGCCCGCAAAATTGATGTAAACAAAACATCGAACTCACAGCAGCAGGAAATCATGGCCTTTTTTCAAAAAGCACAAATGGCCATAGATGGCATGGCCGGTCGCATGACCTGGACTGGGAAATAACAGGGATTAGAGTTTCTTACAGAATCGCCTGGCCGACTTCTTTTGAATTGGGAATGAATCATTTAGTATATAAGGACACTTCATCTGGCTAACGCCATTTGAGGTGCCTTTTTTTGATGGAGATATCTGAACCTGAGTTGGCTTCGGAACATTGAGACAATAGGAGCCCAACTAAAGGCTATATTTGTTACGTTCAAAACTCCATCCAATGAAATTCTTGAAAGCCTTTCCCATCCTCTCCATCGTTGTTACTTTTTATTGCTTCACCAGTTGTCAGGACAAGCCGCCGGCACCCAGGCAGGAATGGTTGGACTTCGACGTATTAAGAGGGGAAATTATTTTGTGCAATGGCCAGGAACTAGGCGAGGTGGACTTCTCCACGTCTTGCCAACCAGTGGTGAAAGAAGCTTTTGACCTTGCCATTTCTTTGCTGCATTCCTTTGAATACGAGGAGGCAGAAAAAGCTTTTGTCAAAGTGATTGATAAAGACCCGGATTGTGCGATGGCCTATTGGGGGGTGGCCATGAGCATTTATCATGCCTTGTGGAGTCCACCGGGTGAGGAACAATTGAAGAAAGGAGCAAAAATATTGGCCATGACCGAAGGCATTCCCCAAACACCCCGGGAGAAGGATTATCTGGAGGCTATTGGCCTCTACTATAAGGACTGGGAAAAGCTGGACGCCAAAACAAGGACGTTGAAGATGTTGCAAAAACTGGAGTCCAATTACTACAAATACCCCGACGACCAGGAAGCTGCCTTGTTTTATGCATTGGCACTGGATGCTACTGCCGACCCCACCGATAAGCAATATACCCATCAAAAAAAGGCTGGAAGCATATTGGAAGCCCTCTATCCCGGTCAGCCGAACCATCCTGGCGTTGCCCATTATATCATCCATAGTTATGATTATCCGGGCTTGGCAGAACGGGCATTGCCCACTGCCAGAAAGTATGCTTCTATAGCACCGGCTTCTGCCCATGCCCAACACATGCCTTCGCATATCTTCACCCGATTGGGGCTGTGGGACGAATCCATCCAATCCAATTTAAAGGCTACCTCGGCTGCACAATGCTATGCAGAAGCTGCGGGTTATGAAGGGCATTGGGATGAAGAATTGCATGGCCTGGATTACCTGGTCTATGCTTATTTGCAAAAGGGGAACAACCACAAGGCCAGGGAACAGTTCGAGTATTTAGGAACCATTAAAAAGGTACAGCCCATGAGCCCCAAGGTGGCATACGTCTTTGCTGCTGTTCCGGCGAGGATGGCGTTGGAGATCAGGGATTGGAAGCAGGCCGCCAACCTTGAACTGCCCGGCATTGACCTTGACTGGGAAAAACTCCCCTGGCAAAAGGCCATACATCATTTTGCAAGGGCACTGGGCGCAGTACATCTTGGAAAATTGGAGCAGGCAGAAAAAGAAGTCCACACACTGGAATCCCTGCATCAAAACCTGGTTGAAAATGAAAATCAATACGAGGCGAACCAGGTGTTGGTGCAATGGAAAGCTGCAAAAGCCTGGCTGAATTATGCCAAAGGCAATCGTCAGGAAGCCCTGACACTTATGCAGGAAGCCAGCGATTTGGAAGATAATACGACTAAGCGCCCTGTTACTCCTGGCGAAGTATTGCCCTGCCGGGAGCTTTTGGGCGACTTGCAACTGGCCTTGGGCAATGCGACCGCTGCATTGGAAGCTTATGAAAAAAACCTGGAGGATCACCCCAACCGATGGAACGGAATTTATGGGGCAGCAGTGGCGGCTAATAAGCTCGGTCGTTCAGAAGACGCCAAACAGTATTTTGAAAAATTAATTCTGTTAGCCGATCCTGAGGGGACCGACAGGCCCGAAATGAAAGAGGCCCAGGAAGAATTGGTGAAAATCAAGACCTCCCTTCTTACCAGTAGCCAGTAGGTGCTTTTACATGGTGGAGGGGTTAGGGAAAGGATGAGGTTGGTTATCCTTCTATAGGTGGTGAATATAAGGATTGAAAGGATTTAAAATAGAGAGAGCATTGTATATAAATCATAGCAAACAATCCAAAGAGATAGCAGGATTTGCCAGGCAAACAGGATTTTTTAGGATTATAATTCCCTATTTATGTTCTAAATGCAGGGAAAGAAGATGGTCTATCAATTCCTGATATGAAAGTAATAGATGATAAAGTTGGTATTCATTTAAGAATGATATAACTAGAAAGCCAAAGGCCTCGAAATGTTCAATGCGCAGGCACTTCCACCTATGTCAATAAATGTCGTCCTTTACCGCTGAATTGTCAGCTTGCCTTTGGTCGCCCACTAAGGCTGGCTAACATTACATATTAAGCTCCTGGATGATTACTATATCAACTATTACCAGCACCTCTGACGCAGTGCTGCTCCATAAGATTCTTTATTCTGCCTTTGAGCCGTTTTTACCTTATTACACGATAGGCGCTTTCGAATCAACAGTGGCTGCCGAAAAGGTAATCCAGCAAAGAATCGAATCCAAGGAATATACAGTGTATGCAGCCCATTGGCTGGATGACCTGGCGGGAACGGTCACTACCAAAATGGCCGACAATGGTGACCTTTGGTTCATGAGCATGGCGGTATTGCCTGCCTTTTCTGGCAAGGGCATTGCAACCGCCCTTCTTCAGCAGATAGAAGCAGAGGCCAAGGCACGCCATTGTTCCCGGATTATACTTGAAACCTACGAGCCACTTACACAGGCAGTGAAGCTGTACGAACGTGGTGGCTATCAGGCGACTGGGAAGAAGAGAGACTATTTTGGCATTGATATATTTGAAATGGCCAAACAAGTGTCATTAAAAACTTAGACCTTTCGGCTGAATATTATTAATGATTAAAACAGGAATAATGAAGTATTTAGTAATGGCTTTGATGGCACTGATGGTGCTCTGTAAATTGGAAGCCAGAAAAATGGAAGGAAAAATCATTTATCAGACGGATACTGTGGACGTTGTTTTTAACATCCCAGTCAAGTTATTTTCAGGAGAGCCTAACTTTCAAAGATTGCAATATAAAGTAAAATATTACAATAAGGCTGGCAAGCAACAAGCACTTAAGCCGCATGAGGCTATAGAAATACAATTCAAATTTGGCAATGAAAATATACGGATGTTATCCAGGGATTATTCAATGGGCATGATGAATCCTTTCTCATTCCAAGACAGGATTTTTTTGAAACTGGATATCGATGGTGAATTGAAACTATTCAATTATTATTATACCAGTCAAACCCCTGGCACAGTCAATGCTTCAGGAGTTATGACAGGAGGACTTTCCTATAGCGATGACCATTATTTATTACAAAAGGGTGATGGCGAAATAAAATCGCCCAGGGGATTGGCCTTCAAAAAGGATATGGCCGAATATTTTAGCGACTGCCCAGCTTTGGTGGAAAAAATCCAGGACAAAGAGTTCCGTAAAAAAGATCTAGAGTTTATTGTCCAGTTTTACAACACCATTTGCAAATAGGTAAACACTTTATTGGTCATTTTCCGCTTTCACCTTTACACCTTCCAGATACCTATGCTGGGCATCTTCTGCATCCGCATCACCGACGGCATGCGGGTACACCTGAAAGCTGGCCGGGCTGGCATTCTTCACGATTTGTGCATGATAAAATACATGGTGAGTGTCACTGCCATATCCCAAAGTCAATGGCTTAAAGCTGGCCACGTCCGCCCCTGTCAGCACTTTTTCGTTCAGGAAGACTGATGCTTTATCTCTGGCGTAATAGAATTCGCCCATTAGCAGTTCATTTTCGGTATAAGTCTCAAAGCTCGCCAGATCGGCTCCTACGATTTTTTTGTAGGTGAAATACACGTTGGATTTATCCCTGGCATAGCCATTTTTCAAGATTTGAAAGGAAAGGGCGTCAGCGCCTTTTATGGGTTTACCTGCATAGAATACTGAAGAAGCATCCTTCGCAAAGGGATATTCCAAAATCTCGAAACTGGCACTGTTGCAGGGTAATACAAGGATGCTTTTTTGTAGTCCTCCAGTAAATTCAAAAAAATATACCTGCCCAGTATCCTTTGCGTAATTGCGGTCAATGAGTTCAAAGGTTTTTCCATCGCTGCCTTCTACAGGGAGCATATTCAAATAGACCTGTACGTCATCTTTCGCAAAAAACATATCCAGGCTTTTGAGCGTGGCAAGGTCTTTCACAGCAAATGGCGTACCCTGAAAATATCCTTTCAGGCTGTCCTTGGCATAGCCATTTTCAAGGGTCACAAAAGAAGCAGTCTGGGCATTTGGAATCGTCAATACAGTTTGACGTTTCGTCAGATAGTAGTTCTGTCCTTCCCGGTATTCATCGCAATAGTAGGCGTTGTTTATATCCTTGGCATAATGGTCGTCCAGCGCTTCGAAACTGGCTACGTCAGCGTGGTCAACAGGGTATTGTTTGTAATACACCGTCGTGGAGTCCCTGGCAAAAGCATCGTTCAATACGATGAAGTTTTTGTCGGTGATTTCTTTGCCATTGAACGTAACCTTACCATCTTTCTCCTTGTAGCCGGAACTGCATTTGAATAGGGGAAAAACACCTATATAATACCAATACTGTTTTGACCAGCCATTTTATGAGTTTAAACATGCTTATTCACCATTTTAGTAAAGCGCAAATTAATAGGCCAAGTTAGCATCAAATTGAAGATGGGAAACGCCTGGATTCACTTTTTCAATTTTTACTCCATCCGAAAAGAAGCCTATTCCAGTTCCAATAAACTATTCTAAATTTGTACCATAGCAATCGTCATATAATTCAGATAGCAATAACAGGACTTACCTAACAGCGTGCCCATCCAAAACACGCAAAAACTATACGCACCCAGAGAATGCCGCAGGAGACAACTGTAGTGCCGCAAAGTTTCAAGTACCTAAGCAATGCAGCTTTCATCATTTTATTATTAAACGAAAAACTGGATTATCATGAAAACTGTCAGTACCTTCCTTCTTGCTGCATTTGCAGCTAGTTTCTTGCTATTGGGCTGCAACACTGAAAAAGCAGACACACCTGCCGCTGCGGAAGCAGCGGATACGACGGCCGTTGCCGCTCCACCCGCTTCTGCGATGGAGGCTATGGCCATTCCCGATTCGATGGACGTGGCCAGGAATGCAGCGAATGTCTACAAACTACTGGCGGATTCTTTGGGTATCCGAATATTTGAAGTAGCCTTTGAGCCCGGTGAAACAGCAGCCCTGCACATGCACCCCGATGCTGCGGCTTATGTAGTGGATGGGGGCACCCTGGAAGTAACTGGTGCCGATGGCAAGAAGCAGGTTTTTGAACTCAAACCAGGCATGGGCATGGTGTTTGGACCTGAAACACATTCTGCTACCAATACCGGTAAAACTACCATCAAGGCGGCCTTTATGGAAGTGAAGCGGCCCAGATAGGCTTACCAACGTGTGATGGTATAAAACAGAGCGGCCGAAGGCATACTACCTTCGGCCGTTTTTGTATTTGGAATAGTCAGATTATAACCAGCGACAAAGGGCCCCTACCACCCCGGCGTAATATTCAGCCCAAAGGAGCCGTGCGTGTCTTTCAGCAACGGCCAGGCATAGTAGGGTTCCAGAATCAGCGCTCCGAACAAGTTGATACGGAGCGAAACTCCCGCACTGAATAGCGGGTCATAGTTGAATTGGGTTAAATTACCTTCTGTGGGTTTTTGGAAAACATCCCAGGCATAACCGCCATCGGCGAACAAAGATAGTTCTGTAAACAGAAACTTGGATTTGATAAGCGCCAATTGTGCTGGCCCAGTAAAGGGTAACCTCACTTCAGCATTCGTCAATAGTATTTTGCTGCCAAAGAGATCATCAACCGACCGGCCATTTTGTTCCAACAAGTCGTAGGAACTGCCGTAATCGTATCCACGCATGTACCAGGGGTAGCCGAGGAACAGGTTATAGAATGAATTGGCGTCAGCACCATAGCGGCCATTGTGCATGGCCCGCACAGCTACCGTGACGGGCTTCAGGAAGAAGTATTTGCGAAAGTCGGCGGTGACATTCACCAGGTTGATATCACCAAAATAGCGTTCTGCACTGAGCCGAAAGCGATGGCCTTTCGTCGGGGAAGCAACACCAAAGAAGGAGTTGTCGCCCACCAATCCGATCGACGCTGTTGCCAATTTCCCTTCAAATAGATTGACCCCTGCTTCCCGCTCACTGATTTTATCTTTATCCCGATAGACCAGGTTGCCAAAAGCATCATAATAAAGGTTGTTCCGGTCAATTCGGTTGTTGTAGAAAGCAAAGGAACCGCTTCCTTCCAGGCGCAGTATTTTCGAAAAAGGATATTCGCCGAACAGGCTCAGCTTGTTCTCAAAAGTCCTGATCTGGTCAAAGACATAATGGTCAAAGACATAATCTGGAGAGTTATCGATGGGCAAGGTATCCAAGCCTGCATAGCCATATTGTCCACTTTGATGGGGTAGATGTGATAGACCCACGCCCCAACCAAAGCGATGCTTACGGTTGAAATAGGCGGTAGAAAGGCCAGCATCATAGATTTCTCCATTCAGAAAAACACTGGTGTACAACTGATGGTCACCGAGGATGTCTCCAAAAATAAAATCCACCCCACCCCCGATACCTGAAGTCGGGCCACCATAACTGCTACCAACCCCTACCCCAACACCGCCACTTCCAGCGATGTAATCCAGTTTAAAATTGGACTTGAACGGCACTTTTCTCAGCGAAGAATCCGGCAGCGAGGACAGCCGGTTCAATTTTTCAAGATTGGTGCTCACAATATCAGTGGTCGTTGGGTTGACTTTGGGCAACATGGCCGGTGTCATATCAACAGCATCGCCGGCTACTTCACGATTCACGAATTCCGCCGGTTTTGCACGATAAATTCGGTAGCTCCCATTGAAATAATGGGTATAAATGATACCGTCCCGTGTCTCTTTCACAGAAGCGGACAGCGCCGGTGAATAAGGAGTGATACCACTGATACCAGTCAGCAGGTCAGTCAATTGCAACAGTTTACCACTGGCAGCTTCGTATTTATACAGATTACGGAAACCGTCCCGGTCACTGAGAAACAGGATGTTGCCTTCATTGTCCCAAACTGGGTTGAGGTTGTCGGCGCCATAAAAGAAATCTGTCACTTTGGTTGTCCCTGTGGCTATATCCTTTATAGCAATGTTGAAGGTCCATTTATTGGCCCTTTTTCCCATACTCAATTGGTCGGTCGAGTAGACCAATTGGTTGCCATCTGCTGACCAGGCTGGCTGCATTTCCGCATAGCGGTCGTTGGTGAGCTGAGTCACTTTCTTGCTTGATAGTTGGATCTGGAAAAGGTCAACCTGTCCATTCACCAGACCTGCCACCACCATACTCCTCCCATCCGGAGACCAGGCAGGATTACTGAAAGCTGGAACACCCGGAATTTCGAAGGTTTCTTTTTCTTTACCCTTCAAGTCTTTGATGACCACTACGTTGTTACCCTTGCTGACAGCCACAAAAGCAATCTCTCTACTGTCCGGTGACCAGGTGCCAGCACTTTCAATGAAATTTATATCATCCAAATGCCCCTCTTTGGAACTGCTATGAATCTTGCGGATCACTTTGCCAGTCACCGCATCGGCGATGAAGAGGTCTATTCCGAAAATGTCTTTTTCGGATAGAAAAGCGATGTATTTACCATTGGGACTCAACACTGGTGAGATATTATACATACCTTCCTTGGCTTTATCCTTCCCAATAAGTTGGCGACCAACAAAACGCTCTTTTTTGTCACCTAAATATTGCCCGTAATGCTTCTTTACAGCTTCTACCCAAAGTTCGGAAAACTCTTTTTCCTTCATGCCCAAAACCTGCACGCAGGCTTTATCAAACCCTTCTTTGGCGGTTGTCATGAAAAGTGGCTGAATAATTTCATCTCCTTTGAGGCCCGTGACAAAAGCCCAGAAAGTCTGCCCCCATCGATAAGGAAAGAATTCAGGATTGCTTAAGTCTTTTATTCGGGGCACCCGATCATTCAATACGGCATCCCGCATCCAAAGGGCTGTATTGGCATCCGTTCGGCCAATGGAAAGATATTCAGCCAAACCTTCCACCATCCAAAGTGGCAGGTTGCCCAAATTGCGCAGGTTGGTACTGTCGCCATTGATAACCATATCGTATTGGAAAGCATGGACCAACTCATGGCCCAGAACGTGTTTTGTTTGTTCATTTGACATAGCGATTGGCAATACCACCCGATTTTTCAATGCTTCTGTGACGCCACCTGTACCAATGCTTATTTCACCCCCGATCGTATTAGTCTGTTGGAAATCAGCGTGGTCATTATACAGCATCAATGGATTGCGCTGGTCAAAGGTATCTGCCAGAATTGCTTGATGTAGCGTGTACCAATGTTCTGCCTGATTGGAAAGAGCCTTTTCTAGGTTAGGATTGTTGAGATAATTGTAAATCTCGAAATGCGGAGTCTGAAGTACTTTGAAATCATAGTTCTCATACTTGGGTTTATTACGACCGAAGTATTGTGCCTGGGCGGGTTCAGTCCATCCAATTGCTATTATAAATATAGCTAGGTAAGCGAATGTTTTTCGCATGATGAATTACTAATTTGGTTAGGTATTCGTGGACCATAGGCATCTGAAAACTGAAAAGTTTCAACAAAATGAATGTTCAAAAAGCAGTATCATGAAGACACACAATAGACACCGTAATAACCATAACTCCCTGTTGTGGATTTATTAAGGGAGGTTAATGTTTTATTAAAGTATCAAGCAGGTATTTTATGAATTGGGCATTTTCCTTCATAGTTGGTGGTAAGTGCTTATTATCATATTGGATATAGGCAAAATCGGTATTTTTAGAAAATCTTAGTTTTCTACATTTGCACGGCCCATCGAAGGGCGGCATATTAGGCAAACATACATACATGAGCTTCCTCGACAAGAATTTTCCACTTGAAAGTCCTGACACGGTGCTGCTTTTCGAAGAGCTGTCACTCTGGTCCTCTTATTTTGGAAAAATGTTGCTGGACCAGGTGCCTTTACGGAGTGGAATGAATGTCCTGGATATAGCATGTGGACCAGGATTTCCGCTTTTTGAGCTGGCCAATCGATTGGATGCCACTTCCAAACTTACAGGCATTGATCCTTGGGAAGCTGGTGTGGAGCGAGCCAGGTGGAAAATCGCCCATCACCAGCTTTTGCCCACCGTTGACATTGTATTGGGTAATGCAGCCAGCATGCCATTTGATGACAAATCATTTGACTTGATTACCTGCAATTTGGGTATTAATAATTTTGACGATCCAGCAGCGGTCGTACAGGAATGTAGAAGGGTGATAAAACCGGATGGCCGTTTTTGCCTAACAACCAATACCGAAGGACATTTCATGGAGTTTTATTCGGTGTTTGAAGTTACGTTAAGGGAAATTGGCATGGAAGAACTTTTGCCAAAAGTAAAGACACATGAACAACACAGAGGCACAGATGAGACCGTAAGGGACCTACTGGAAAACGCCCGCTTTTCTGTCTTAAAAATCGTGCGGGACAAGTTCCATTACCGATATGTGAATGGTACAGCCTTTTTCAATCATTTCTTGACTTTAATTGGCTTTCTTCCAAGTTGGCGCAGTTTATTACCTACTGAATCGGAAGAAGAAGTCCTCTACCTACTTGAAAAAAAATTGAACGAAAAAGCTGAATGGGAGGGTGAACTCAAAATGACGGTACCCATGCTATATGTAGAAGCTGTACGATGAATAGGTACAATCCTCTACCATTGTTTTATTCATGCCTCTGGCATTTCAAAAAAACTAAAAATAGTCCCGCTATAATTTCTGTGCTGTAAATAATATGGATGCGCCTGAAAGTCGTGCAAATGATTGTGCTCCAACACCAGCCAACCACCGGGAGTAAGCATTTTCTTTTCAAAAATCAAGTTTGGTATGGTGTCTATAGTAGGCATTTGAAATGGGGGATCTGCGAGAATAAAATCATACTCCACCACTGACCGCTCAATAAATTTGAACACATCGGCATTGACTACTTTAATGAACTGCTGGATATCCAGCAATTTTGCCGTTTGCTCCACAAATTTTACACATCCGGGAAATCTGTCCACATAGGTTACATCCTTGCAACCCCGGGAGATAAACTCATAGCTATGACTACCAGTACCTCCAAATAAGTCTAAGACTTTTAAGTTCTCAAAATCCCACCCATGCTGAAGGATATTGAAAAGACCTTCCTTGGCCATATCGGTCGTGGGTCGTGTGGGCCATTTATCAGCAGGGGGATTGAACCGCCTGCCTTTGAACTTGCCAGAAATGATTCGCATAGTGGAAACTGGGAAATATGCTATTTGCAAAGAGCCAGGGAGTAAAGGTCGAAGAAAAAATGCGCTGGAACTTCATTGAATTTTCGGCTAAAATTCAGGAAACTGGGAAATGCAACGAATTTCAATTCACTGATATAGCGGAAAAGGGTCTTGAAAATTTCTGCATTGCTTAATATTTGACCGGAAATGAAAAGGGAATGTTGTGCAGGGACGAGATTATGCTGGTTATAAGTTAGCAAGATATAATAGAGTACATCGCCTGCAGTTTGATATTTGAAAGAATTTGAAAAAAGCAGATTTTTCTTCTCAAATAGACAGATGTAAATACTCTTTTGAGTAAAGTGAACATGGATGTTTTGAGGTGTTTCTTCCTTTAGTATTTTTCGGCAACCCAATAAAAAAGGGGTCGTATTGTTGTAAAACTTGGCTGTGGGGAACTGTTTCTTCAACACGTTAATAAGCCCCGAGTCTGTTGGATAGAGTATCTGAAGTGCCAGTTCCTCTACTTCGTCATTTTGGATGGTTTCCACCTTGCCATGAGTCATAAGTTCAGTGAAATAGGTGGTTTTTTCGTACTCATTATATAGTCGGGCAGGCACAAGGACGGGTTGAACATCGGGCATGGTAATTTTGACCCGTCTAAAGAGATAATTCAATAAATCTTCTCTCGCAAAAATCTTCTTGAGTTCTTCGGTGAGGCTAAACCCTTCAGCGGTAGGGGATTGGGTATAAGGTATTGCCCGTAACAACAAAACATTGTTGTTGTTAGTGTCAAATGCAAAATAAACCAAACTGTCTACTCCAATTAGGATAGACAATTGGTAAGCAGTTGATAGTTTCTTGTTAAAGTCTGATTCGAGGATGTCGTAACTCACGCCCAACTTCCAGTTAAAATGGGATTGTCAAAGTCTCAAAAACAGAATTAGAAGACTTTGAATTCCGCCCATCAATGTTTCATAAGCAATTTTTCGCCTTGCATTTTATTTGGCAATGCATAGCATCAGCATAGTATTGACTTGATTTCAAATCTGCCACCATTCCTGAACATCAGCATATTAAATATCGTCCTTTTTTTATACTGGTTTGCTTGGATGCAATGTTAGAAGTTTTTTTTGATGTTCGACAATCTGAATCACAATTTTAGATTATTTGGAATCTTGTGAGTTAGAAAGACCATAAAATAGAACTTGCTTAACCTGATTCGATACAAGCTTATAACGGCGCGTGACCCTACTTCTTTTAAAAAATTTGCAATGTATCACCCAATCCTGCATTCCCCTATGTAACGGGCACCCTCATCTACCATTAATGTTTTAGCGGTGATAGTTCCCCGAATTATGGCAGTACCCTTCAGGTGAAGTGAGCCATCTGCAACTAATTCACCTTCTATCGTGCCCATAATGATAGCATCCTTTGTGTGGATGTTGCCTTCAACGCGGCCAGTTTCCCCCATGACCAGTCTTTGTGAACATTTTACTTCACCTTTTACCTTACCGTCGAGTCGAACATTTTCTGAAGCTGAAAACTTGCCTTCGATGTTTGTTCCAGCTGCCACCACACAGGTATCTTGTGAATCCTTGGAACTACTTGCGACCACAGTGAGGGTCTTCTCATTTGCTTGTTTTGATTTTGCACCGAGCATTTTGTGTGTTTTGGATAAAGTTATTGAATGGTTAGACGCAGCAGTGCCTTGTCAAAAATGGCGATTAATCCTGGGCGACAGGTGTTTAAACTTACATTTTATCCAAAACAAAAGCTTCCGTCCGATTGTCTTTTAGTTCCTCTGTGTGGTTTAGGTATTTTTGCAGCGAAGTTAGTCTGCATTGCTGGTTAAGTTCAGGGCATAAAAGTAGAATAAACAAATAAGAATTTTGAACGAGTGAGCATAATTATTTTGGCTATCGAATCCTCTTGCGATGATACCGCGGCTGCCGTAATTCGTGATGGTGTAATACTCAGCAACGTGGTTGCAAGTCAAGAGATACATCGTCAATACGGAGGAGTGGTACCAGAGGTTGCATCGAGAGCTCATCAAGAAAATATCGTCCCTGTGGTGGATACGGCCCTTCATAAAGCGGAAATAAGCCTAACTGAGCTTAGTGCGATTGCATACACCAAGGGACCTGGTTTGATTGGCTCTTTAATAGTAGGGGCAGCTTTTGCGAAGTCGATGGCCCTCGGCCTCCAGATTCCACTCATTGAGGTCCACCACATGCAGGCACATGTATTAGCTCATTTTGCTGAAGAACCTAAACCAGCGTTGCCTTTCCTCTGCCTCACAGTCTCTGGTGGCCACACGCAAATCGTTTTGGTAAAAACCCACCTCGATATGAAAGTATTGGGGCAAACCTTAGATGATGCAGCAGGCGAAGCCTTTGACAAGACAGGCAAGATGCTGGGCTTGGAGTATCCTGCAGGTCCTCTTATCGACAAACTGGCGCAAATAGGAAAGCCTGTCTACACCTTCCCTGAACCGCAGGTAGCTGGCCTGGATTTCAGTTTTAGCGGGCTGAAAACATCCATACTTTATTTTATCAAAGAGAAAGTAAAGGATTATCCCAATTTCATTCAGGAAAACATGGCAGATATTTGCGCCTCCGTCCAAACCCGAATTGTCACAATCCTGATGAAAAAAATGCGGTTGGCAGCTCAAATGACTGGCATTCGGGAAATTGCTATCGCCGGGGGTGTCTCCGCCAATTCTGGCTTAAGAGCTGAATTGAAATCAATGGGTAAAAAAGAAGGCTGGAATACTTATGTACCGAGTTTTGAGTACTGCACGGATAATGCGGCTATGATTGCAGTCACCGCCCACTTCAAATTTATAAAAGGTGATTTCGCTGGGCAGGATTCTATCCCTGTGGCAAGGTATGAGACTTGAGGTATGAAGGTCTAAGATAAGGTTCTTAAATTTCATACCCCAAGCACATGAATTATTTTAATATCCTCTTTTTCATTTTTTCAAACTCCTCTTCAGTAATAATGCCTGCAGATTTTAATTCACCCAATTCTTTGAGTTTGGTGATGATATCAGTGTCCGTGCTGGCCTTAGAAGCGACATTGGGCTGATCAGGCACTAAATCTGAATCCGCAGGTGTGTCAGCATTGTCAGCTTCTGCGCGTTGCTTGGCTTCATGCTGTTTGCGCAATTCTTCAGCCACATTTTTCCCTTTTTCAAACTGTTCTTTGTACAGTTTCTTCAACCGCGCTGGATCAAAGTCCAGGATGGTGCCACCGGTATTAAAATGCGTCTTAAAAACCTGGCCAAGTGCATAGGTAGAGGCTCCAGCCATCACAGCATTAGCTACGCTGCCAATTATCGAGCCTACCACAGGTATCATTTTTGCCAAACTTGCAGCTCCAATCCTACCCAAAGTAGAAGCCGTTAATGCACTGACAATCGCTTTGCCCTGGGTTTCGCTAAAATCCACATCGTACACTTTACAGAGCTGACGGATCATATCAAGTTGGGATGCGCTAACTGCCAGCACGTCAGCGACCGGTACAGGTATTGCACCAGCACCCATACTGAAAAGCACGTGGTTTCTCACAATGGTTTCAGCATGTTTTTCACGCTCTTTTTTTACGTCTTTGAAGTCGTTCATAACCTTGTTTTTAAGCCCTTCGGCTGCTGATTTAATGATATCTTCCATTTTAAAAGTTAAATTTCGTAAAACTACCCAAGTTTCTACCCATTATTTTGCCTGGGCCCATTTTCTTCGACAGGGCAAGTTTTTTTACCGACCTTGGTGTAAAAGTTTATTTAGAAGTCATCTCAAAAATGCCGGAGCATGATATTGATACATCCGGGCAATACCTTCAACACAGGCTTGCACCTTATTTATTTTACCACTAACTTGCGATATGTTTTCAGGGGATTCCTGTCTGGGGCCGGGAACGTACAGCCCCCTTTCGACCGGGCCGCATGCTTGAAAAAACGGTGACCGAAGGACCGTTCCAGGCCCAAATGGACAGGTTCCCAACAATCCCGACACGGCCAGAAGAGGCCGACAGGACAAATGATAGGCTAAAATGCTGCAAATCAACAGGTTAGGAAGTCAGCGGCCTGGATTTTGCCACTTGCTGCCGAGCTTTGCACCCCCAAAACCCGTGTATGCAGTTTGGAAAGGCAAGTATCCCTTTTGACAGAACGTCCATGGCTCTTGACAGAACTTGCATCAGTAATCGCAGCGCGTGTATCGCTCTTGACAGAACTTGCATCGGTAATCGCAGCGCGTGTATCGCTCTTGACAGCCCATGTATGGCTCTTGACAGAACTTGCATCGGTAATCGCAGCGCGTGTATCGCTCTTGACAGCCCATGTATGGCTCTTGACAGAACTTGCATCGGTAATCGCAGCGCGTGTATCGCTCTTGACAGCCCATGTATGGACCTTAACAGCGTTTGTATGGCTTTGGGCTGAGCGTGCATAATTGACTCATTGCTTGCAATAATCAGTCGCTATGACCCTCAATGGTTACCATCTAGGGCAGTCTTTCTTGTGCCTGTTTGTGGAAATATTTTTGGGGCTATTTCTAATCAAAGGTCTCAGATTTTGCTTTATGAAGACAAACCTTCAAGCAATTTATTGAGCATCATTTTCCCCGGATTTCACCCAATCAGTATCTTCTTCTGCAATGGTTTCCACTAATTTTTCCAGATTTTTCAAGGCTTCCGGGGAACCATAATAATCCTTGATGGTTTTGTCGATTTTATCATTTTTATAGCTGATCCATGTTGTGGGGAGATCGGTAACCTGTGCAGTATATTCATCCTGGAATTGTGAAAAATTGCTCTGCCCGAAGGCAGCAAAAAGTTCATTGGTAGATTGAGGAGTGAGTTTTCTGGTCCAATCTCCTTGCTTGGACACATTTCTTGTCCCATTGAAAGTAGCATTGCCATGCCCATCCACTTCAAAAGCATAAACCGGGCAAACGCCAAAGCAAGGGTCCTTCTTGAGTTTGATGGTGAATGTCTCCTCGAATTGGAAAGGATCACAGGCACTAAATAGAACAATAACCATCAACAGGTAAAATATTTTTTTCATGTCAAAAAATTTATCAATTGATATTTGAAGATTTACGGGCATATTTAACTATGGCACTGACCGAAAGGTAGTGTAAACTTGAAAATTTGGAGGACATTATCAGCTTTTTTTTGACCTTTGGCCACAATTCAAAATTCAAAAATGGACGAGTACCGCGACCTATTAATTAAAGAAGTGCGCCGACGCTTGGTGGATGAAAACGTGCCACGCATCAAAAAATGCCTGGCTGAACTAGATATTGAAGAAATCTGGTATCGCCCAAACGAGAATAGTAACAGTGTGGGCAATCTGGTCCTTCACCTTTGTGGCAATGTAAGGCAATGGTTGTTGAGTGGGTTGGGGGGATACCCCGATCATCGCAATCGGCAACAAGAGTTTGATGAACGCGGGCCTTTCCCTACCTCTGTCTTGATTCGCCATTTGGACGAATTGATGGAAGAAGTCAATAAGGTATTAAATAAACTGACCGCTGAAAAACTTCTTAACCCGCTTGAAGTTCAGGGCTTTATGGAAACCGGTGTCAGCGTTTTGGTACACGTGATAGAGCATTTCTCCTATCATACTGGCCAAATAACCTACTATTCGAAATGGCGGAAAAATATCAATACTGCCTACTATGGCAATATCAATTTAGATGCCGTAGGAAAAAATGCTTTTGATTGATTTAGAATGGAAAAAGTCAGGATAGACTTTAATTTTTTCTAACTTTGGGTATCGTAAAAATGAAGGTGGTTCCATCTTTTTTATCTGGCTCAACCCAAATGTTCCCTCCCATATTGGTCACTATTTTTTTACAGGTCGCTAGGCCAATACCACTCCCCTCATAAGCTTGGACGGAATGTAAGCGTTCAAAAATATTGAATACAGATTGCTTGCTTTTCTCCGGGATACCAATACCATTATCCATGAACATGAAATGATGGTTTTCTGGAAGGTCCTGATAGGTAATACCAATGACTGGTGAACGTTCTGGTTTCCTGAATTTTATTGAGTTGGAGATAAGGTTTTGGAACAGTTGTATCATCTCAACGGACGATGAATGCAAAACAGGCATTTTGTTGGAATAAATGGCTGTATCGGTACGCTCCATCGAAGGCATTAGATTTTGCATAACGATAAGCAAGGTATCATTTAAGTCATAATCTTTCAACTGTTCTTCATTTCTACCCAACCTTGAGTACTGTAATAAGTCGTTAAGCATTTTTTCCATCCTGGCTACACCGTCAGTGATGAATCCCATATATTCTACAATATTGGCATCTAAGTCGGTGCCAAGCTTACGTCTGATCAACGAAACATAGCTGCCGATCATTCGCAAAGGTTCTTTTAAATCATGCGAAGCAGAATAAGCAAACTGTTCAAGTTCCAAATTGATAGATTTCAATTTCTCATCAGCTTCGATAAGTGCCTGGGTTTGCCGCGATAGTTCGGCTTTTTGTTTGGTGAGTTCTTTTTGTTTTTCGTCCAAAGCACGAATAATCATTGATTGGCCAGTAGCGAAAATCAATACAATACCTATTAGCATGACGAATAGACCACAATAGGTAATCAAATAATACAGGCCATCAAACTCCTCTGTTTGTTTCCTATAAAATCCAGGATTTTGAATGTCAAGAAAATACATATAGAACGTCACACCTACTAATACACCGAGCCAAACCATTCCTGATCTAGGACTAGCAAAAAGTAATGCAGTAAGTGGGGTTGCCATGATCCAAAGAAGGTTGTCCGAATAAAGTCCCCCGGTAGCAAAAACCGACTCCAGCAGCACAACAAATAAAATCAAAGAAATTAAATTTCCCGAAATAAAAAAGTTTCCGAAACGCTTAAAGATATAAGCTAACGATATCATCAACCCAATGCCAATCAAAAGCGCTGGACTATGTACTCCAGGATAACTTCTATTTGCAATTTCAAAGGCTATTCCAATGACGATGATGAAAAGATGAATAAAAGCCAAAACCCTTGCCTTCCTTAGATCCAAAGGCGATGGCAACAAATTTGCAGCAATAAAGTAATCATCATACTTCTTGCCCAAAAACTGAAAAAATTGCTTCAGGTAAGATAATCTCAAAATTGATAAATATTAATCTTACCAAAAGCAGTACAATATTTCTGCCAATTAGGCAGCTTTCCAGTTTAATTAACAGGGGTACCCTTCATGAACGCCTTCCAAATTTGTTCGATGGAGAAGTTTTCCGCCTTCAAAATATTCGGTAACAATTCGGCTACTGCTTCCAAGACACCGTCAATATCCGATTTATCGTGATTCATGGTTACCATAAATCTCACACCCGTATTATTGTAAGGAACACTGGGATAACAAGCGATGCCAGCATAAAAACCAGCCTCTAAAAGGGCTTTTACAAGTTTGCTACCCACTTCTAGGCGGCCAACGGCAAGGAAAAAAATAGGTGTCCTATCCTTGCTGATGATTGGCAGTTGAAGCGACTTTGCCTTCTCCACAAAATAATCAATGTTGGTTTTCAAGCGGTCTTGAAGTACCTCAATTTCATCGGTGAGATGGATCTTTGCAGATGCCACAGCGGCGCCTAAGGTTGGGGGTTGAAGAGGTCCTGTAAAAATAAGTGGTTTGCCAGTGTTCATCACCATCTCCTTGACGGCATTGTCATGGAATACCGCTACACCGCCTGAAGCACCAAATGCTTTGCCCAAAGAAGAAATAAGATACAAATTCGGGTGGAAAGGCATGCCTTGGAGTACAGAACCAGAACCATGCTTGCCTGTCCAACTCATACCATGGGAATCATCGATATAGAGCCGAAACTGCTCATAGCGCTGCAAGAGTTCATATAGGTCACCCATTGGAGCAATGTTTCCGTACATCGAATAAACACCATCCGCCAGATACCATACTTTACGGTACTCACTTCCTAATTTTTGTATCCTGTTTTCAAGATAGTCCATTCGATTATGTCTCATCATTTCGGCATGTACACCATTGGCTTTCAGGATTTTTACGGTCATTTGAACGCTGGTGTGCACCTGATGGTCCATAATGACAGCATCGTCGTTACTTACCAGCGAAGGCAGACAGGAAAGATGGCCTAACATGGTAGTGGGCATGACTATTGCCGGAAATCCAAATATTTGCCGCATCAAGTCTTCCAGTTCCTGATAGGGGTAGAGGGATGTGTATGCTCGTACGCAATAATATTGGGTTCCATAGCGCTCAATTGCTGAAATAGCAGCCTGTTTCAAGCGTTCATCAGCCTCTAATCCAATATAATTACAGGAGGAAAAATTAAGGATTTCCCGACCATTCAAGTAGACAAGCCTCCGATCCGGCATAGGAACATCATCCAATTTCAAATGAACGATTCCTTCATCACGTAGGTTAAAAACAATTTGATTGACAATTTCATTCTGATTTGTGTTCTGTGCTGTCATTGTTTTGAGTTTCATTAAAAAGCTAATTCACGAATTTTTGTACTTGCAGCCAATAGTTCCCACTCGGTTTGAGCAAACCGAAATTTCGATTTTACAAATTGCATATCAAAGGCAACAACCTGCCTAGCCTCTAAATCAGGCGAACATCTAGTTTTGCAATTAGTCAGTGTAAAATGAGTTGAGAATACTGAAAAGCATTAGACCGCTTGTTGGTCCGTTAATTTTTGCTGCCTTTTTGGAGAAGGTGAAATGAGAATTTTGAGTGTAAACGGTTGGGTACGCAAAAGTAAAAACAACTTTCAAAATACTCTTGGATAAAATTTTATCAAATGAAAATGAAGTAGTTAAAGCGCAAACAATGCACACACTCAATTTTGTAATTATCAAAATGAAGATTTCATGAAACCCATAAATGTTCGTTAAACTTCACACATGTTTGACATTTGAAACAATTTGAAAGGTTGAAGAACTGCTACAACTTACACAAGACAAAAAAACCGAACACTCGTTCGTATATCTAGCCCAAAAAACATTATCTTTGTACACGAAAATTGAATTTTATATCTCAGCCTTACCAAATTATGATTAGCCTGAATCTTGAAGTTCTTTTCCAGTCCAAAATTGATGAAGAAATTAAGATTGAACCGAAGGATTGGATGCCGGATGCTTATCGAAAGACTTTGATTCGCCAAATTTCACAACATGCCCACTCCGAAATCGTAGGGATGCTGCCCGAGGGTAATTGGATCACCAGGGCACCATCTCTCCGCCGCAAGCTGATTCTTTTAGCAAAAGTGCAAGACGAAGCGGGCCACGGCCTCTACCTTTACTCCGCTGCCGAAACTCTTGGTGCCGATCGCGAGGAACTTGTACAGCAACTTTTGATCGGCAAGGCAAAATATTCCAGCATCTTCAATTATCCTACGCTCAACTGGGCCGACATCGGTGCCATTGGATGGCTTGTGGATGGTGCTGCCATTATGAACCAAGTCATGCTCACCCGCACCTCTTATGGACCTTATGCCCGGGCTATGGTGCGTATTTGCAAGGAAGAAAGTTTCCATCAACGGCAAGGTTATGAAATTATGATAATGATGGCCAAGGGTTCGCCTGAACAAAAGGCTATGGCACAAGATGCCCTTAACCGTTGGTGGTGGCCTTCCCTAATGATGTTTGGTCCGCACGACGGCGAATCTACCCATTCCGATCAAGCGATCAGATGGAAAATAAAGCGAAAATCGAATGATGAACTTCGCCAACAGTTTGTGGACGTGTCAGTCCCACAGGCCGAGTATCTAGGCTTGACCATTCCAGATACCAATCTCCGGTGGAATGAAACGAGGGGACACTACGATTTCGGTGAAATTGATTGGGATGAATTTTGGAACGTTGTAAAAGGCAATGGGCCGTGCAACCGTCAGCGCCTTCAAGCTAAGGTAAAAGCCTACGAGGAAGGTGCATGGGTGCGGGAGGCAGCTATAGCGCATGCTGAGAAAAAAGCACAACGAAAACTTGAAGCTGAAGCTAAAGCTGCTATGCAAGCTGCCTGATACGGTTAAAAATATCAGCATTCTGTTCCTATCAAAAGGTATTGCTCAACTTCAACCTACCTATATCCCTAATTTTAAACTTTTGCCTTTATGAAAAAAGAATGGCCTCTTTGGGAGGTATTTATCCGCAGCAAAAGCGGCCTCAACCACAAGCACGTCGGGAGCCTCCACGCTGCTGATTCTGATATGGCACTCGAAAACGCTCGTGACCTCTACACGCGACGCAATGAAGGAGTCAGTATTTGGGTGGTTGAATCAAAGCATATTACTGCCTCTGACCCTGACGATTCGGATCCACTATTCGAACCTGCAAAGGATAAAATTTACCGTCATCCAACATTTTATGTAGTGCCTGATGAGGTGACGCATATGTAAAATTGGCTTCAGGTTTTCTGGTAAACGGAGACTCGTGATATTCTGAAGGTTGAGATAAAAGCCATTATCAATGAACAATTACCTTACGAAATACTTGCTACAACTTGCTGACAATGCTTTGATCCTTGGCCATAGGCTCGGAGAATGGTGTGGCCATGCTCCTGAAATGGAATTGGACATAGCTCTCACAAACGTTGCCCTCGATTTAACTGGCCAAGCAAGAAGCCTATATCAACGCATCGCAACATTAGAAGGACTTGGAAAAACCGAAGATGATTACGCCTATTTACGGGATGCTCAGGAATTTAGCAATGTTTTATTAGTGGAACAACCAAATGGAGATTTTGCACATACCATCCTTCGACAATTCATTTTCGACAGCTATCATTTTTATTTATGCCAAAAATTGACCCAGAGTACTGACGAATGGCTGTCGGGTTTTGCCATAAAATCACTTAAAGAAATTACCTATCACCTGCGTTTCAGCTCCGAATGGATAATTCGACTGGGCGATGGCACAGATATCAGCAACAATAAGCTCCAAACAGCCATGGAGGATCTTTGGACTTATTCAGGTGAATTAACCCAACCCAATGAAGTTGAAATAAATATGGTGATTAATGGAGTAGCTGATGTTACTAGTATTAAATCAGATGTTGAGGCCAAAATGGCTTCAGTGTTTTCTGCTGCTAATCTCACTATGCCAGCAGGTGTTTGGATGCATTCGGGTGGGAAAGATGGCAAGCATTCCGAACATTTGGGCTTTATGTTGGCGGAAATGCAATTTCTGCAACGTGCTTACCCAGGCGTAACCTGGTAATAGCAAAACAAACCATTGTCCCATTAGCTTGTTTTGAGGGTAATTTTTCTAAACGGGGGCATTGAAATCATACTTTTACTTTCGCCGTTTTACTTTTCACCAAAGCAGCATGATTACCGTCATTTCTGGCACCAACCGTCTCAACAGTGAGGCACTGCATTTTGCCAACCATTATTTTGAATTGCTTTCTCAAAAAGCCGATGAACCTGTCAAACTGCTTGCGCTCGAAAAAATACCACACGATTGGTTCCATCCTGATATGTACGAAAAAGGTGCACAATCTCCTAGTCTATCGGTTTTACAGGATGAGTTCATATTACCCGCCACCAAATTTGTATATGTCATACCAGAGTACAATGGTGGTTTCCCAGGAGTCCTTAAGCTATTCCTAGATGCCTGTTCTATTCGGGAATACAGGCCCAGTTTTTTGGGGAAAAAAGCTGCATTGGTGGGAGTAGCAACTGGCCGTGCAGGCAACCTACGTGGCATTGAACACTTAACGGGCATCTTGCACCATGTTGGAACAATAGTGATGCCACAAATACTGCCCATTTCCAGCATAGAGAAATTGTTGGATGAAAAAGGCAATATCACTGATACCGGCACCTTGATGGCTATTGAGAGACAAGTAGAGGCTTTTTTGGCGTTTTAATCTTTTGATTAAATTATGGTGAAAATCCACTTTATCTATTGCCTAACACAACATCCCGTCTAATTTTGCTTTTAATTAGGCAATAATTATCCTTCAACCTTCAATCCTTGAAAATGGACGCTAAAAAAGGCTTGCTAATCCTTGTCATCCTACTACTACTTGGCCTTATCGGTCTTGGCTATTGGGGCTTTTCCACTAATTCAGAAAAAAAAGAACTTGCATCACAGAACGAAGCATTGAACGGTCAGGTTGGTGATCTGTCCGGGCTTCGCGATGACTTACAGCGTGAGGTGGATAGCCTCGCTCAGGCTTATTCAAGCCTAGCAGAGGAGAATATAAACCTTCAAGGCTCCGTGAGCACTGCTGAAAAAACTATTGCATCCCAAACGGCTGCCATCACTAAAATCAAGAAGCAAGGTGCCAGCGAGTCTGCCAATTTAAAAACGCAAATCGAGGAATTGCTTAAAGCCAAGTCCCAGTTGGAAGGCAATATTAAGAATCTGCAGACTGAAAATGATAGCCTGCGTATGGTGACAGGCCAACTTACCACTGACCTCGCCAGTGCAAAATCGGAGAATGATGCCCTCTCCACCTTGAACAAAACCATCCAGGATGAAATGAAAAAGCTCACCCTGGCAAATTTCAAGGCGAGTGCTTTCAGGGTGGAAGTAGAACGCAAAAAAGCAAAAGCTACCGCCAAGGCAGGGCGAGCTCGCCGCATTTTGATCAGTTTTGACCTGACCGAAGTGAAGTCAGAGTTCCGGGGCCTGCGTCCTTTGTTTCTGGTAATTACTGATGATAAAGGAACGCCTATCAAAAACTCCAACCCGATACAGGCGAAAGTCAATGTGAACGGTCAACAAATGGATTTAATAGCCGTTCAGAAAAAAGAAATCGACATTGTTGAAAACCAGCGGCTTACCTTCACACACGACTTGGAGGACAAGCTGAAGTCGGGCTTTTATCGAGTGGCAGTGTACACCGATATTGGTCTCTTAGGAGCAGCAAGTTTTAGGCTGCAATAGGTTGTATTGACCCGATCTTTCAAAAAACAAACCTGCCATCGGTCGTCGCTGGCAGGTTTGTTTTTTAATTTTGAATAAAACAAGATGAGAAAGAGTAGTTATTATTTGGCCTTTGGAACCATTTTCCTGGTCTTTTTGATGCTTGGTAGTGGTTGCGTAAGCAAAAAAAGGTTTCGGACGGAACTTTCCAACAGGGATAGCCTGACTTATGAACTCAACTTGCGGAGCCTTGAATTAAACCGGGAAATAGGCCAGTTGAAATTGAACCTGGCTGAAAAAACTGGTGAAGGAAACGGACTCCGGGAGATTTACGACAAGCAAGTTACAGCAATAAAAAAGCTGGAAAAAGAAATCGAACGTCTGGGAAAGCAATCATCTTCTACTCAACAGTCACTTAGTGAAGAATTACGGCAGCGTGATGCACAACTCGCTGACAAAGAAAAACTTATCAATAATTTTACTGAAGCGATGCAAAAGCAAGAGGATGGGATTGAGATTGTTTTAAATGAGTTCAAAGCAGCATTTTTGGATTTGCCAGCAAAGGACTTTGCGTATGAACACAAAGACTATAAAGGTTACCTTGTGGTATCAGAGAAACAACTGTTCAAGCCAGGTACTGACCAATTTGTAAGGAGCGCCAATCCTATTCTGGAAAAAATAGCCCGGGTACTCAACAACCATCCAGAATTGCAAATCCAGGTGGTGGGACACTCAGATAGTCAGGCTACAGCAAAAGGCTTTAAAAACCGTCTTGATTTCAGCACTAGCCGGGCCGTGGCAGTGACTGAGTCCTTGTCTCGTGATTTTTACATGAACGGCGTACAACTGACTGCTGCCGGGCGGGGCGATTTTGAGCCCAAGACTTCCAACGAAACAGAAGAAGGCCGTTCACAGAACCGACGTATTGAGATTGTGTTCCAGCAACGGGTGGACGAAGTACGCAAGTTGGCTAAGAAAAACTGAGGTTATTCTTTCCTTAGTAATAATACGGCTGTCAAGATTCCTGCAATGCTCAAAGCATGTACGAAATGAAAGGGCTCTCCATCCACCAAGCCCCATAAAACCGCCACAATAGGCATAATATAGGTAGTAGAACTAGCAAAAATAGCCGAAGTATCCTTAATTAATTTGTAGAAAAAAACCTGCGCAAGCGCCGTACTCATGATGCCCAATAAAATGAGCGCCCCCAATGGCATCCATCTTGCGTCAGTCATAGCATAATTTTCGTGGCAGGGCAAAAAGATAAACAAGAAAGCAAGTAGTCCACCCAGTGAAACGGAGACCGAAGACAAGGCAAACGAGGAAACATCCCCCAAAAACTGTTTCACCAAATTGATGTTCAGCCCGTAACAAATGGTTCCTAATACAATCAATCCAGCGTACGTATTCAGGGTAAAAGCTGTGTCCGAACGCTCCACTATGAGCATGATGGCACAAACCAAACCCAAAAGCAGGCCCGCCACATGATTGGTCTTATATGTTTTTTTAAACAAAAGCAGTGAGAACACAAAAGTGAAAACAGGTGTCAACGCATTCATGATGCCAGCCACCGAACTTTGTATGTGTTGTTGCGCCAAGCAAAACAAAAAGGCCGGAATAAACATGCCCACCATAGTGATCAGCACTACGTACAGCCACCTATCACGCGGTATTCGAGGGAAATGATAAAGCCCAAACGGCAAAAACACCACCCCAGCTGCCATGAGGCGTATGCTGGCAGCTTCCACAAACCCAAAGCCCTGCACGCCTTTTTTGATGAGGATAAAACTGCTCCCCCAAATCAAGGAGAGGAAAAGCAGGATAAACCAGTTGACAAAAGCAGGTTTTTGGGTTATTGTAGTTGGCATGCAGCAGCTATTTTCGGTGGTAGTTTTTGACGTAATCAGGTAAGGGGACATTCTGCACGCCTGTTTCATCCGATTCGGGAGCCTGGGGGCTGAGCTTCAAGGGCAATACACCGGCCCAGACGTACATGCTCATGTCCTCGTCATCGTCCACTACGCCGTGCGCCCTGAACTTAACCGATGCCTCCTCCATAGCCACGGCAATAAACATCGTCTTTTTTAAATCGGAGCTATTGGGATGACGGGCCTCCGCCCATCGACCCGGGATAACGTGCTCGGTAAATCGCTCGGCGGCCAGCCAACGTTCTTCTGCGGACTCCACAAGGCGGGTTTTGCCGAAGGCGACCACCGAACGGTAGTTCATGGAGTGGTTGAATACAGAACGGGCCATCACCAGTCCATCCAAATGGGTTACTACCACACAGACTGGGACACCCTTGGCCATTTGCATGAAAAAATGGCTGCCTACCGAACCGTGCAGATAAATCGTATCTTCTATCCGACAGTAACCAGTGGGAATGATAAATGGCTGATTGTCAACTACAAATGATATATGGCATACCAGCCCTTCGTCCAGGATGGCATTGCGGGTAGCGGGGTCAAAATCATACCGCTTAGGAAAGTATCGGCTACCTTCGGTGCGGGTATCTCTAGATTTCATAATTCATGAATTTAGCAAAGGCAAATAGCGCTCCCTCAAGATGCCCAAATGGTGGTTTTGGTGGCCAACAATCGTGTAGCCGATGGCGAGGACGGGCAACTCCGAATTGAACATGACACCTGTGCGGCGCATGGCCTCGTCGTCAAAAGTGTCGAAGAGGACAATCGTGCTTTTTCGGACCAGTTTCAGTTCTTCCAACACCTGTTCCAAGGGACGGTTGATTGCACCAGAGGTTTCTGCAAACAAGTTTTCATCGAAGCCGGGCAGCGCCGTTTTGTCGTTGCGGGCAAATCGTAGGGAACGGTAGGCAAAGACACGCTCGGCGTCGCTGAGGTGTTGGATGATGTCACGCACCGTCCATTTGCCGGGTGCGTACACCTGGTCGCCGAGCGCTCGCAGTGCGCTGACGTCAAGCTGGTGGAGGTCGGCGAGGCTTTGGGCAAGGGTATCGGACAGTTCGATGTCAGCCACCTTGTTGATGTAGGTATCGAAGTAGGTGGGACTCCAGTTTATATCAGTTTTTTTCATGACAATGGATTTTTTGATGAGCAAATGTACCGTTTGACCGACTACCATAAGTATCCGGTTTATGAAAAATGAGGTAGTCCGCGGGACGCAACGCAGGACTCCTGCCATGCCTGTACTTAATAATTCATTGTATTGAAAGTGCGGAGAATGGTTGCTTGGAGGTGGCTTAGTTGGACTATCTGCTAAGTAATGGTAGGAATCGGACAAAAAGGTATAGGTTAACTTAAACTACGGATAGTTTAACTTAACTACACCTCGGACAACTTAGAAGCTATTTGAATTTAGGTATTTCCACATCTGAGGCCAACAGCCTTATCTGGCACAGATAGATGAAAGCCTCAGAAGACGTGGTTTTGCGCTCGTAGTCCCTTGTCAGCCTGCGGCAGCTGTCGAAGCACGCAAATGTCCTTTCCACTATCCAACGCTTGGGCTGGAGCACGAAACCGTTAACGTTTTTGTCTTTTTTGACGATTCGGAGCTGCCAGCCCCACTTTCGGAACTGATTTTTAACAAACCCGGCCAGTTCCCCGGCGTAGCCACCGTCTGCAAAAAAAGTTTTCAGGCGGAAGAAGTCCACGATGTCCATGTGGAGCCTGACAAAAAGCCAGTATGCGGCCGTCCTGTCCTGCCACTGCGCAGAGGTGACCCAAGCGGAGAGGACCAGCCCCAGCGTGTCCACCACCAAGTGGCGCTTGCGCCCCTTGACCTTTTTGCCGGCGTCGTACCCAGTGTCGGCCGTGGCGCTCACGGCAGTTCCCTTGACGGACTGGGCGTCCAGTATGCCCACGATTGGCGAGCGCTGCCTGCCCACGGGCTCCCGGTAGTCGCCGCCAAGTTCCGTGCAGATGGACTGCAAAAGCCCGTCGTCACCACTTGGCAAAGTAGTAGTAGGCCGTTCCCGAGGGCGGGAGGTCAGCGGGCAGGTCGTGCCAGGTGCACCCGTTCTTGAGGGAACAGAATATCGCATCGAAGATGGAGCGCAAGGTCCAGCGCCTTTTGCGCTTCAGGATTTGCTCAGGCAATTTTTCCGCTATAACTTGCCACTGGGCATTTGTCAGGGAGGATGAGTACTGTTTTGTCATAACCACAATACTACGTTCTCCCGGCAAATCGCTCCTAACATCTTGAAATACCTAAATTCAAACAGCTTCTTAAACTACGGATAGTTTAACTTAAACTAGAGAGGAAATGATCTAAAGTCGGTGCAGTTTTACTATTTAACTTCTTCGGAACTTTGTTACAAATTAGATTACGAAGCTTTTACAAGACTTTGCCTTGAAATATTAAAACCTTAACCCTTAATGAATTTTTCAACAGAAACTAACCTGCCTGTTCTATCAAAAAATGAAATCACAAAACTGCCTGATGGCAAATTTCTACAATCGACAGTGTCGAAAAATTGGGAACTTATAATCAACCTACCTGTAGAATCATGGACAGCAATAGCATGAACCTCAACATTCTGGGTATTTATTCTCAAGAAATCAAACACCGGATCGGGTTGGATGGAAATAATTATTTTAGTCTCTAACACATCGGCACTATTTAACTCCTCTCCAAAAAGTTCATTACGCTCAGCCTCCAACAGTTTTCTATTGTAAATTCGAATATCGTCCATTGCACCAAAAAAATGAAAACCACCAAAATACCCAGGAGCAATACTGGGGTACTCAATGCCGTCGGTTAAATCATCCTTACCAATAAACAGGTTGCTTTGCACATTACCATTCGCATCAATCATAGGCTGTTCAATATCGGGAACATTATCAATAAAAAATTGCCCCAGACCTGTGATTTTATCATAGCAATAAATGATATGGTGCCACTCTGAAGGCGCCAATTGAGCGTTAGTAGTAATTTTTGTATCATCCCAGCCTCCTGAGGTTACGATGTCAATGGCACCTTTATTAAGTCCCATAACATGCTCTGTACCAATAATTTGCAATAAATACCCTTGATTGCCGGCACCATTTCTTTTGCTAAGAATAGCATGTGATTGAATGTCAACGATGCCATCTGGCTTGATCCAGGCACTGATGGTAAAACTAGTTGCACCTAATCGCAAATCCGGCTGATCTGAAACTTGGATAAAATCATCAATACCATCAAAATGGTAGGCGCTATTGGGATTGCCGTGCCTATCTGAGGTCAGAATAGGACCAAAAACTTGACCATGATAGCCATTTTGTGTTTCATCGTTTGCATTTCCGGTGAATGGAAACCAACAAATTAAACCATCGGCAGGAGGTTGTGAAATAAGCGTAACAGCAAATAACAAGAAGGGTAAAAGGAAGACCGTTTTCATAATCAGTTAGGTTAATTAATTGAAAGGATGCTTTCCTACAAATGAAAGCATTTTTTTTGCCAATTGGTTAACATCGGGAGAGATTTTAAACCTTAGGATCAGTAAAATGAAAACCGTTGAAAAAAAACCAGAATGAATGGTCAAATCTAACAGAGCAGAATTTGTCCTGGGAATAAAAGTGGTAGCTAAATAAGTTAGGACAGCGGTTCCAATCACTTGTATGGTAGCTTTAGTGAACGGTTGCATATTAAGTTGCCATTTTAGCATAATAAGCTTGGCGAGATTAAATAAGGTTATAGTCAACAGGGTAGCAATACCCACACCAATCAGCCCATAATTTTTAATAAAATAAAGATTGAAACAAACATGCATCACTGCCATCAAAAGGATGAGGTAGAAATTTAAACGATAGTATTTCGAAAAGTTTAGAATCTCTGTGTTAACACCTGTCATCATGTCTACGATACGAGCAAGGCCTAATAATAGCACAACATATTTGCCAACAGCAAAAGATTCTCCATGGGGCATGATTTGAAAAATTTGGTCTATGGAAACCCAAATGGATAAGAAAACCAAAAGGCCAATAATGAGTTGGTTGAGGGAAGTTTTATGATAAAGCTCTTCCACTTCATCCAATTTATGCTCCTTGAATTTATCTGCCAACAAAGGGGACACTATTCGAGAAATTGCTTTTCGGGGTACATCCACCACGGTAGCAATTGAATACACAATGGTGAAAATGCCTGTATTGGTCAGTGTAGACACTGTGCCCATCATGAAAAAATTGAGAAACTCGGATGAAAATCGGCTGCCTAAGCTGCCCACAAAACCGTATAAGCTAAACTGCGCCATTTCTTTGGCCATCCGCTTCTTAAGCATCCGAAAATCAGGTCTAAGGTGCAATTGGCCAAGCCTATGTAAATACCAGATTTGCAGTAGTAGAATTAGTAAATAAATGCCGATTGATCCGTACAAAATTGCCTCAAATGATATGAAGTTTAAATAAAATGCAATGACCAGCAATGGCACGCCGACTTTTGGCAACAATTCTGAGAAAATGGCAGGCACAACAATCCTTTGGAAATTGGAGGCATAGAGCATAAATAGGTTGCCATAAGCTATGATTACCGTAAAGGGCAGAATTAGGTGCACAAATTGAAGATATAGCAACGGCTCTTCTTTTTGGGCAAAAAAATGGTAAATGTGTTGTTTAAATAACAGTGTCAAGAGAGTAAACAACAGGCAACCTGCAGTTAATATTCCTAAAACAAGAAAAAGAAATCCATTATTACTTTTTGTCTCATCTTTGAATTGTGGGAAAAATCGTACAATTAAATCGGCACTTCCCAAGAAAACAAATAGTGAGAGCAGACCGGCTGTTTCCCTTATATATGAGATGACACCAATTTGGTTCTCCTGCAAAAAAGAAGGGTAAATGAAAAGTATATTTACCATACCAATACACACCCCGACATATGTCACTGCACTTTGCTTGATGCCTTGCCGTTTGATGACGCCCATTTTTACAACAATTTGTTATTTTTATGCTTCACACGGCCCAAAGTCAAAATTCGCACAAATTTGGCCATCCAAAGAAAAATGGGAACAATCCCGAAGTTGTAATCCTTGCTTTTTTCTTTCGTAACTTTGCCGTCTTACTTGCGCTGTACCTAAAATTGGCGCACGAAAGTCCGGTAATTCCGTGTATTAAAAAAATTCTCGTTCATGCTCAAGAAGCTCGATAGCATATTCAGCAAGTATCGTTCATATCCATTCATATACACACACGATGATTTTATTGTGGATCAAAATCCCGTGCGTTTTCACATCAAAAATCCGGTTGAGCGCTTTCGGCTTCAAAAATGGGGATGGGAAAAGGACTTAATCCTGGACATGATTGCAGTTTTAAAACCCAATGACATATTATATGACATCGGGGCGTCGGTTGGCGCATTGTCCATCCCGGCAGCCCAAAAAGTGAAACAGGGAAAGGTCATAAGTTTTGAACCGGACTCGGAAAATGTGGAAAGCTTGCGCAACAACTTTGTGCTAAACGGAATCGAAAATTTTCAGATACTTCATTGCGCTGTGGGTGAGGTAGAAGGCGAAATGGAATTGTTCACGGAAGGCTCAAAAGGATTTTCCCCCAGTCTACGCCAGGTGAATGGCATTTCAACTTTCAAGAAAGTTGAAATTAAAACCATTGACAATCTGATTGCAAATAATGTAATACCCTCGCCCAATGTTATAAAAATGGACATTGAAGGAGCAGAGATGATGGGATTCAAAGGCATGTCAAATTTGCTTTCCGGTAGTAATAAGCCAAGGTTGATAGTTTTTGAAATCCATCCGGGTTTTCTTCCAGCCTTCAATACAAACGTGACAGAAATATTGCGCTTCGTACTGGACAAAAATTATCAGATAGGCAGCTTGGAAACTCGTTCAGGCCAGATTCTTTGCAAAATTATCGCTTAGAAGTCAAGAAGTTTTTTTCGATTGAGCCAATGTGGATGTTCATACAACTACGCGCTACTTTATGCCTTGCCGTTTGACGATACCCATTGTTTTATTTGCTGTTAGGTTGATTATTTTGCGCCTAAATTGTTGGCAAAACTCAACAAACTTTAATTTCAAACCAAAATCATTTCCCCATGTGGCGCTACTTTCTCGCTTTTCCGGTTATTTTTTTCCTTTTTGAAAAGTTCGATGCGGGTACTTTGTCTTTTACTCCGTTGTCCAGAGAAACTACTTTGGCGGGCCGTTTCGAAGAGTGCGGTGTCCGTGAAACCATGTGGTTGGCGGCAGCCCGTTCGGGCAAATGGCGGGCCAAGCACCAACTGCTAGACCAACAGGCTCGAACGTTTTTTAGCCAAAAAAATAATGCCGACAAAAGTATGCCGCCGCCTTATATCATCCCGGTGGTAGTGCACATCATCCACCAGAACGGGGCGGAAAACATTACGGACGCCCAGGTTTTGCAGGGAATCCAATACCTGAACGATGGTTTTGCCAATGCCAATTTTTATGATGCGGGCAATGGCGTGGACACCAAAATCCAGTTCTGCCTCGCCAAGCGAGACCCCAACGGCAACGCTACCACGGGCGTCAACCGAATCGCCTCGCCGCTCACGGACGTAAGCATCGCCACCAACGACCTCCAGATGAAAGACCTCAGCCGCTGGAACCCCTTTGAGTATGTCAATATCTGGCTCGTGCGCAGCATCAATGCTGGCAACATCGCTGGGTATGCCTATCTGCCTGCCTCGCACGGCGGTCCGGAAGACGGCGTGGTGATGCTCGGCAATCTGTTCGACCAGTTGGGTGAAGGGAATACTACCCTGATACATGAATTTGGTCACTATTTCGGCCTGTACCATACTTTTGAGGGCGGGTGCTTCAACGACGACTGCCTTGCCGATGGCGACCAAGTCTGCGACACCCCGCCGGATGGCACCACCGCCCCGCCGGGCGATTGCTCCGCCATTATCAACTCCTGCACGACAGACATCCCTGACGAAAACGACATTAACTGGAACTACGTGGACTACGGCAACCAGCCCTGTCGCTCCGGCTACACGCAGGGTCAGACCGACCGGATGCATTTTTTCATCGAAAATGCTCGCCAAAGCTTGCTGAATTCCCCCGCCTGCCAAGATCCCTGCCTCAGCCCGATTGCCGCTTCCTTCAACGCCAGTGCGGTTACGGTGAACATTGGCGGTACGGTGAATTTCACCAACACCACTACCGGCGGCACGGGCTACACCTGGCAGGTGAACGGCGTCACTTTTGCCAGTACCACCAATGCCAGTTACCCCTTCAATACCCTTGGCACTTATGAAATCACACTGCTGGTAAACAACGGCGACCCGAATTGCAGCGGTAGTTTCAGCCAGACCATCGAGGTAGTGTGTCCGGTAAACGCTGCTTTTTTGACCAGCAACCTGTACCCATCGCCGAGCAGCGCTGTGAATTTTACAAATACTAGTTCAGGTGGTAATGGGAACTCATGGACATTGAACGGCATGGTCGTTTCATCTTCCAGCGACTTCTCTTACATTTTCCCCAGTCTAGGGCAATACACGGTTTGCCTTGAAACCAGCAACGGGCTTTGCACGGACGAGTTTTGCCAATTGGTGTTTGTGATAGAAAGCGATAGCGGTGATTGTAACGGAACGTACCTGAGAGGGCTTGGCTCTCAAAGTGTCTTCGAATCAGCTAACGTCATACTCCCAACTCCTGATGGTAATTTCCTCATCGGCGGCAGGAGCAACAGTGCTTCCCTCCTTATGCTTGCCAAACCCTCTGGAGAGACCATTTGGTCACGAACCTTTGATATGACGAGTGGAAATGATTTTATTTGGCGAATGTTTTTTGACAGCGATGGAATGCTTGTGGTCGCTGGTAGGGACCAACTTAATTCCTTCACCACTAACTATGTATTTCGTTATGACTATCTGAACAATACGACTCTCTGGGCTCGCCAGTTTATAAACCCATCATGGGCAAGGTTTGAAGGAATGGTCGAGAAACAACCTGGCGGCAACTATTTTGTTTTTGGCAATACAGTCGAAGGGGCTGAGAACAATTTGTTCATGGAGGTCAATAGAAACAATGGCAATATAATTTGGGTAAAGGGCTTTGACTATGGGAATACGGACAATTTCTTAGCGGGTGTGGTTCATCAAGGGGCCATTTACCTTGCGGGCCAGCAGCGCTCTGGGGGGCTGGATCAGATTCGGGCAACCTTTTCAAAAATGGATTTTTCAGGAAACTTGGAGTGGACCAGGTTCTATTACAATGACCTTAATGCTTCGGCCCGCACTTATTTTTATGATAACCATACTCAAAATGATACGCTAATAGGCTTTGGGAGAGGTGATTTAAATGGAAGTTCATTTACAGATGTCACGCTTCAATTATTAAAGACCAATTTAAATGGCATTGTTTATTCTGCAAAATCTTATGATATTGTGGGCAGCAATACGGAATTTCCGCAAACATTGATGCCTTTACCTGATGGATACATACTTCAGGGTAGTCATATACAATCGAATGGCCAAAGTGGTTTTTATTTCATTCGTGTTGATAACCAAGGCGCTGTTTTATGGGCAAAATCGGTGGCCAGCATCGAAGGAGACTGGGGAGTTCAAGCTACGTTGTACAATGGCAATATCTACTTTGCAGGAAGGAGCACACTCAATGACCCTTCATCTATGGATATAATATTTGGCAAAATGTCCTTGAACGGTGAGATTTCAGGTGATGGTTGTACCCTGATTGCAGATATTCAAGTGGTAGTTGACAACATTGCAAATCCTTACGAAGGCTTGCACACCCTAAACGAGATACCAGCCCCATTTGTACTTTCTCCATTTGCAAGCACCCCAGGGAATGTAAATGTTCCAAGCATGGAAATTCCAGGCTGCGAGTGTAATGAGTTTTTTGGCGACACCTGTGCCACAGGACTCCCCCTGCACACCGTATCCGATGCTTTTGTCCATAGCATCTCCGGCCAGTGCAACGGCGACAGCATGTTGGTCACTCTCCAAATTTGCAATGCCGACAGCGTGACACTGCCTGCATTGACGCCCATCAGTTTTTATCAAAACAACCCCAGCACAACGGCAGCCACCCTGCTGGCTACCGTGCTGCTGCCCGTATTGATAGCACCGGGAAGCTGTGAACCAATCAACTTGGAGGTGCCATTGCCCGCCAACCAACTCATTTACATCGTGGTGAACGATGACGGAACAACAGCAACACCATTTGATTTGGCTTCGGATTTTCCGAACACCAGCATCGAAGAATGTGATTTCAAGAACAATATCGGCAGCTTCGTAGTAAACTACACACCACCCCTCCTCGACCTTGGCCCCGACCAGTCCACTTGCCATTTCGATGTGACGGAACTCGATGCAGGCAGCGGCTTCGCCAGCTACCAATGGTCGGAGGGCGGCATGGAACAAACCTTCACGGCTGGGCAGCCTGGCACCTACTCGGTGACGGTGACTGATGCCTGTGGCGGTACGCAAACAGACGACATTTTGCTATCGGTTGACCCGGGCACAGTGGTGGAAATCGGCTTTGATTTCGTGCAAATTTGCAGCGGCGACAGCTTTGTATTTGCTGTCAACGGGTTTCAGAGTTACCAATGGTTCCCAGCGGATTTGGTGGACTGCCCAACCTGCCCAAGTGTGACGGTTTCGCCTAATGCCGACACCTGCTTCATTGTCGTGGCAACGGACAACGATGGCTGTTTCAGTGCCGATACAGTTTGCGTAATGATAGTGACGGACACAGTCACGACCTATCAGAGCCTGCTGATTTGTGAGGGAGACACGACTGATTTTTTTGGAACAACGCTTTCACAGCCAGGCATTTACATTTCCATTGACACCACGGGAAACTGCGTGGAAGTCACGAACTTGACCCTTGGCTTTTTCCCAAAAACAGCAATTGAGTTTGCGACCGATTTCGCCTGTCCCTTCCTTTTTGACGGCGAAATAACCGCCACCCCAAACGGCGGAACGCCACCGTACAGCTACGCATGGGAGACCGGCACCTCGACCACCAACCTGCTTTCTGACCTCGATGTGGGCACCTACTCCGTCACCGTGACCGATGCAAATGGTTGCGCCGTAGTGGACTCTGTGGAGGTTGGTGCATCCATCCGCCCGGAGGTGAGCAGCGAAGTACAAGACGCCAGTTGTTTTGGGGTAAATGATGGGGTGCTGACCATCATTGCTGATGACCCAAGCCTTCAGTTTAGCTTCAAAGGCTCGCCCTTTAGTTCCCAAACGGTGTATGACAGCATCTGGCCGGGCGGCGACCAGTTCTTCGTTGTAGACACTTTCGGTTGCGAATGGGTCAATTTTTTCCTGGTAGACGCACCTGACAAAATCGTGCTCCAGTTGCCGAACAGCATCGAAGCACCCTTGTGCGATTCCGTGCAAATTGAGGCGAGTTCCGACACCTCGCCGCTAACCTGGAGTTGGAGTCCATCAGAAAATCTCAGTTGCAGCGATTGCCCCAATCCCATCACCAGCCCATTTATCACTACTACTTACTACCTCACGGTGACGGACACTAGCGGCTGCACAGGCAGCGACAGTGTAAACGTGGTGGTGGATTTTGATGGCAAAGCCTACATTCCCAACGCCTTCAGTCCTAACGACGATGGCCTGAACGACTTTTTCTATGTCTTGAGTCGCTGCGTGACCGAGGTTCGGGTGTTCCGGGTATTCGACCGCTGGGGCGAGATGGTGTTTGAAAAAAGCAACACCCCGCCCAATGACCCGATGTATGGCTGGAACGGCAAATTCAAAGGCAAGCACATGAATTCAGATGTGTTTGTTTACCATATCATAGTAGTTTTGGCAGATGGTTCTGAACAAGTATACAAGGGCGATGTGACCTTGCTTCGATAAATTTTTATGAAAGAATTCTTAAAACAACTGGTTCCGCTTTCCTGGCAAAAGCGGTGGTACAAATTCAAGCATCCTGGCACCTTGGACGAAGTGGACATCGTCTTCGACTTCCTCCAGAAAGGTGACCCAAACAAAGTGATGATCGATGTTGGGGCGCACGTCGGCAATGCCTTGGAGTCTTTTGCGATAAAAGGGTGGAAAGTATTTGCCTTCGAGCCAGACCCTACCAATCGGGCAAAACTGTTGACCCTTGCCGCCAAATTCCCCAACGTGAAAGTGGAATCTATAGCGCTTTCCGACCAGCCATCCGGCGAGATGAAGTTCTATGCCAGCAAGGTTTCCAGTGGCATCAGCAGCTTGTTGAACTTCCATGAATCGCATGAGGTGACTGCAACAGTGAAAGTCACCAATTTGAAAACCTATTGCGAAGCGAACAACATCCGCCAAGTGAGCTTCCTGAAGACGGACACGGAGGGCTATGACCTGCCCGTGCTGAGGGGCAATGATTGGAAGGTCGTACAACCCCGTGCCATCGTTTGCGAATTCGATGATTTCAAGACCAAGAACCTAGGCTATACACTCATTGACCAAGCCGATTTGCTGCTGCGCAATGGGTATAAAATCATCGTATCGGAATGGTACCCCATCGAAGAATATGGAAAGACGCACCGTTGGCGGCGGTTCACGACCGACCCCACCAATGTGGTTGGTGAACGGGTCTGGGGCAACATCATCGCCGTAAAACCAGCCGATTGGGACAGCTTGTTGGTAATTACCAAAAAATATGGCCCTATTGAATGAATTGCTGCGTTGCTGGATTGTTTTTAACAATAAAACAATCCAGCAATAAGACTATCCTTCCATGAAAATCTCCCTCATCATCCGCTGTTTCAATGAAGAAAAGCACATCGGGCGACTGCTCGCCGGAATGATGGAGCAGACCGTGAAGGAGGTGGAAATCATCGTGGTGGACAGCGGCTCCACGGATGCGACAGTGAGCATTGCTTCCAATTTCCCGACCAAAATCATCCAGCTTCGCCCGCAGGATTTCTCGTTTGGCCATGCGCTGAACGTAGGCTGCGAAGCTGCCACAGGCGACATCTTTCTTTTTGCCAGCGCCCATGTTTACCCGGTTTACAACGACTGGCTAGCGCTGATGCTTCAACCTTTTGCCGACGAGAAAATTGGCCTGGTATACGGCAAGCAACGGGGATGCGAGCTGAACAAGTACAGCGAGCACCAGATTTTCGCCAAGTGGTTCCCGGAGGAGAGCACGATGAACCAACTCCACCCATTTTGCAACAACGCCAACTGCGCCATCCGTCGGAGCCTGTGGCTGGAGCAGTCCTACGACGAAACACTCACCGGCCTTGAAGACCTCGACTGGGCCAAAAAGATGCAAGCCAAGGGCCACCGCATCGCCTACCAGGCGGAGGCAACTATCATCCACGTGCACGAGGAACGCTGGAAGAACGTCTTCAACCGATACCGCCGGGAAGCCATTGCCCTGCGCCTGATTCAGAAAAATGAGACTTTCAACTTCCTGACCTTCTTGAGGTTGTTCTGGAAAAATGCCCGCCACGACTGGTGGCAGGCGCTGCACGATGGGGTATTCCTTCGGGAGTTTTTCAGCATCCTCCTCTTCAGGTTCAACCAGTTTTGGGGCACTTACCGGGGCTTCAAACAGTCTTACCTGATGGACAACCAGGTACGTGAGCGGTTTTACTACCCAAAGGGCTATGTAGCAAAAAAAGGAGAGAAAGATGATAGTCAAAGGAAAATCAATTATTCCTAAAACTTTACCTTCGATGATATTTAATTATCTTATTATTTCATTCATTATCCTCGATTCAAAAACATGAAACTTATTGATATTTCTGTCCCTATTAACCCCAGACTTCCGGTATGGCCGGGCGAACCACAACCTAATATAACCCAAAAAATGAGTATGAGCGAGGGCGCTGACGCAAACGTCACCCACTTCGCTGTTGGCAACCACACTGGAACGCATATTGATGCTCCGCTGCACTTTGTTAAAGACGGCAAGTCAACCATTGAAATTCCACTCGAAAAGCTCGTCGGCCCTTGTCAGGTGGTTAATTGTTGTGGCAAAAAAAGCATCACTGCGGCCGACCTCACAGCTCTTCATTTGCCATCAAACACCAAAAAACTCCTCTTCAAAACCGACAACTCAAGACTTTGGCAAGATCCAACGCACCAATTCCAAGAAGATTTTTGCGCCCTTACTCTTGACGCGGCACAATGGGTGGTAGACAACGGCATCCATCTTGTGGGCATTGATTACCTGTCCATTCAGCTTTTCCATGACAACTTTGAGACACATGTGATTTTACTTTCTAATGAGACCGTCATTGTAGAAAGCCTTGACTTACGGGAGGTTGAACCAGGAACTTATAGGCTAATTTGTTTGCCATTGAAAATCGAAGGGGTAGAAGGAACATTGGCCAGGGCCATATTAGAAACCTTGTGACTAACATAATGGAAAGTTCTGTTTGTATAACAAATTAGAACTAAAAAATATCTCAAAAGCGCCAATTGTCAATATTAAATAAAAAATCAGGCACCCTGCTCTCGCAAAGTCCTGATTTCGTCGGCCTGAAGGATGTTTTTTAACTAAGCATGTAATTAGAAATACATGCAGCATGGATGTGTCGGTTCGCAAGTATGTCTAGACAAGCCAGAGATAGCCACCATCATTGTTTTTTGAGGAGTTAGCCTCAATTTTTTGGGAATCAACTAATGGGTTCGCCACGATTTGTTCTTTATCATTTTGTTTATTCTTCATAATAGGGAAAGTTTATGGTTAAAAACCAACATTTTCATTCGGCATCCTAAATAAAAAGCCAAATACGATGCGATAATTAAATGATAGGATGAACTAATGATTTGTTCGCAGTGCATTTGTTTTTTTTGCTTCAGATGAAAAATATAGATATCCTCCTTTCTCGTCAATCATCCCCACTGCCTTTCCAGCACAGTGGGATCCGAAGCTTGGAATTCACGTGACTTGAAGTCGCGGC